>WLWI01000243.1_pt1 | contig 64197 bp, 67 predicted proteins | sample 6701501 | NCBI WGS metagenome assembly WLWI01 (sample SAMN12718690, study PRJNA515312) | sponge metagenome | isolation source: marine sponge | host: Mycale hentscheli | place: New Zealand: South Island, Marlborough, Capsize Point | collected 2014-11-01 | reverse complement strand
CGCTGATTGAAAACCGATAAACTCGGCCGCCGACCCCATCGCCAATGCCCCCAGCGCCGGGCCTCCGCGATAAATCATACCGTAAAGGCTCATCACCCGCCCCCGCATTGCGCCATCAACAGCATTCTGCATCAGCGTTTGAGTTCCGGTTCCACCGACAACGATCGCGGCACCAATAAAAGAAGCGCACACCAAGCCAAAGATGAATGACTGAGTCGACGTAAAGGCAAACAGACTAAGGACGCCCAGGAGAAGAGCCGCCATTACGATTCTTGTCATTCCGACAACCGTCCCTCGTTGGGCCAGCCAAACAGCTGCAATGGTCGCCCCCACAGCCGACGCCGCCATCAGATTGCCTAGACCAGTCGGTCCCAACTGGTAGACCGTATCGGTCACCCCGGCTAAGAGCTCCAAGGTGGGCTTTATGCCGACCGCCAACGAAATCACCAGAACTAATACAGGTCGAATACCAGGGTGTTTGGCGGCGTAGCGCATTCCTTCCGTCGCCTGCACGAAGATATTAGCGGTACTTCTTGCGCCGCGCTCATCGCGAATCATACGAGCTTGAAGGAGGCAGGCGAGAAAAATCGCAAATGTAATCCCATTGATCAGAAAAGTGGGGCCTGCCCCAAAAATCGCGATGAGATAGCCCGCGACCATCGGCCCAATAAATCTGGCGAGATTGAAAATTGCCGAATCCATCGCAACGGCAGACGGGACATGTCGACGTTCCATTAAATTTGGAACCATCGACAACCGAGCTGCGGTATTAAATGCCCAAACGATACCGACAAATAGCGTGAGCCCTATCAGCCACCAGATGTTCAAAAGGCCAGAAAATGCAAGGGCCGCCAGTGCCAGTGCCTGCAACATGCCAAGAGACTGTGTCACGAACATCATTCGATGACGATTGACGCGATCCGCGACGACGCCGGCAATCGGCGTAAAAATTATCGTCGGCAAAAGATCCGCCGCTACAACAATGCCGAGCCAAAACCCCGACTTGGTGAATTCCCAAGCCAACCAGCTAATGGTAAGTCGCTGTCCCCAGATGCCGATTAGCCCGATGGAACTTCCGGCGAAATACCAGGCAAAGTTCCGCTGTTTCAACGCGGCGGTAATGGCATCAAGATTTGCAAAACGGGCCATTGGTGGGAACAACTCAGGTCAAATTAAATAGGGGCGATCCAGTGCCCCTATTCTTACGCCTGAATGGGCGGCCCTTCCAGAGCGAGCCGTAATTGGCGCCAACGTGACATCAACCAGATGAGTACGGGAATACAAAATATCAGCGCCCCGCCAATCAATGTCGGCTGCAATCCAATCAAATCACCCATTATGCCCATAAGAAGGGCACCGAGTGCCGGAACCCCACGATGCAACATCCCATAAATACTGAGCACGCGACCGCGGATGGCGCCATCAACAGAATGCTGCATCAAGGTCTGGACACCAGTACTGGCCATTGTGATCGAAGTGCCTGCAATAAAAGCCCCCACCAGTCCAAGCCAGAACATGTCAGTGATACACATCAAGACGATACCGAGTGGACCAACGACCAATGCCAACAGTGTAATGACCGTCAAACCTTCGATGCGACCACGGAGCGCCAACCAAACGCCAATTACCACCGCGCCCGTTCCTCCTGCTGCCGCTAGCTGGGCAAAACCATTTACGTCACTATTGAAAACACTGTCAGCCAGTCCGGGAAGTAAATCCAGAAACGGTTTAACCGACATTGCCATTACCGTGAGCACAACCAGCATTGGCCCAATACCGGGATGTTTTGCAGCGTAACGCATGCCTTCGAGGGTTTGTGTCAGCATACCACCCTTCCGCCCACGCGACTCGTTGCGAACCAGCCGGATTTTCATGAGGCAAACCAAAAACACCATAAATGTCAGACAGTTGACGAGAAAAGCACCCGCGATACCGATGGCCGCGATCAATCCTGCCGCAACCATTGGTCCGACAACCCGTGCGGAATTATAGATGGCCGCGTCGCTCGCCAACGCTGACGGCACATGCTCCGCTTCCATTAAATTGGGTACCATCGCCAGACGAGACGCCGTCGCAAAGGCCATTGCAATACCGAGGAGGAAGGTGAGGACAAACAGCGACCAGATATCTATCAAGTCGGTATATACCAGCACCGTAAGAACGACAGCCTGTAGAAATGCCGCAACTTGACTGATCAGCGACATTTTTCGGCGATCCACCCGATCAGCAATAACGCCCGCGATTGGGGTCAGAATAATTGTCGGAAATAGATCAGCGAAGGCGATCAATCCAAGCCAGGTCGCCGATTTGGTGAGTTCCCAGGCAAGCCAAGCCACTGCGATGCGCTGGGCCCAGTTTCCGATCAGCGCGATACCAGCGCCGCTCATATAGATTGCAAAATTTCGTTGCTTCCACGCGTCGGCAATGTTGGATAAGGCCAAACTATCCGCCCTTCAAACGGACAACCAAGACCATCGAAACCGCAATTAACGCCAACCCGGCATTAAGCGGCCAAAACCCCTTGCGGCGTGCCTTGTCGTCGAGCTCTTTGTTTCGAAGCGTTCCGAACCCGCGATAGATGAACACACAGCCGACACCGAGAATTGCGCCGAGGACAGTTGAATCCCAGTTCATTTACTTTCGGGCTCCGCTGAGGCCTGCGCTTTGTCCGGATCCTCTTCAACAGGCGAACCGCCGAGGTCGCGCATTGCCTGCATCGTCTCGGCATGCGCCTCGTCAAGCCGCACCTGATCCCGCCCGCGTAGAACGAGAGAAACCATAAAGCCTCTGTCTTGCCGCATCTGCGGATAACTACCGATATCAATATCGGGATATTTGTCCTGCAACGCTGAAAGCGAGTCCGCGATTGTCCCCTCGCCGAGATCCATTGCCAGACCACGCGACAGGACCTTTGAACCACCGTCGAGATGTTTAATCGCTTCGCCGAACATCATCTGCATGATCCGCGGCACACCGGCCATCACGAAGACGTTGTCGAGCTTATACCCTGGCGCCACACTAATTTCATTTTTCAACAACTCCGCCCCTTCGGGGAAGGTTGCCATCCGCAACCGCGCGTCATTCATCGTCTCGCCACGTTCTTCGACCCGTTTGGTCATCGCAGCGACCGTTTCCGGATCCCTATATAAGCCGACACCAAAAGCAGCGGCGACACATTCCGTTGTTATGTCGTCGTGGGTCGGGCCAATACCGCCGGTCGTGAACACGTAATCGAACTCTGCGCGGGTTTTGTTGAGCAGCTCAATAATCGTTTCCGGGATATCGGGAATGACATAGGCGGCGCCCATTTGGATGCCGACCTCATTTAGTCCCTTGGCGATGAAAGCCAGGTTCTTGTCCTGGGTTCGGCCGGAAAGAATTTCGTTCCCGATCAGGATCAGACAGGCTTTTACAATTTTAGACTCGGCCATAAAGCTTTTCTCGTTTGTGATGCGCTCTGTATAGCGCGCCGATGAAGAACATGCACCCCCACCGAGGGCGTCAGGCGGTTTCAGCGACGGTAAATTTTCCGTACTCTTAAGCACCACATATGCAAAGGAACTTGAAGATGGAAAGTAAAGGCCAACGCCTCCGAGAACTCATCGAAGCACCGGAGATTCTAATTTGCCCGGGCGTCTATGACGGATTCAGCGTCCGCATGGCGGCAAAATATGGCTACGGCACCGCCGTGATCTCGGGCGCAGGCGTCTCGGAATGTCATCTCGGCTGGGCCGACAAAGGCATTATGGGTTATGAGGAAAACGTGCGGGTATGCCGGGCGCTAGCGGATTGCTCCGACGACCTGCTGCTTCAGGCCGATGCCGATACCGGTTATGGCAATGCGGTGAACGTGCATTTCGTCGTGCGCGGGTTCGAAGCCGCGGGCATGGCCGCTGTCATGATTGAAGATCAGGTCTGGCCAAAACGCTGTGGTCACCTCGCGGGTAAGTCCGTTATCCCGGCAGAGGAAATGGTCGAGAAGGTCAAGGCCGCTGTCGATGGACGGCGCGACGAAAGCTTTGTCATCAAGGCCCGTACCGATGCCGCCGGACCGCTGGGTATTAATGCTGCCGTCGACCGGATGAATATGTACGCCGAAGCCGGTGCCGACGTGCTGTTTGCCGACGCCTTGATGTCCGAAGAAGACATAGCTAACGCCGCCAAGAACGTGCCAAAGCCACTCACCGTCAATATGGGGCTAGGCCTGCTATTTCGTGGCACCACACCGTTGATCCACCCCAAACGATTGCAGGAGATGGGCGTCGCGATGGTCAGCTACCCACGACTGATGTCAACCGGTGCCGTCCGCGGCATGATGAACGCGATGGATGCGCTCGGCGAGATGATTGAAGGCGATGAGCCTGTTGAACGACCCGATCTTTTGGTGCCGTTCAAGGACCTCAACAGCTTAGTCGGGATCGATTATCTGGATGAGCTGGAAAGCCGCTATGCCGCTAAAGAGGAAGCGGCTGTTTAAAACCCTAGCCGCCGATACCCGCCGCGACGGCCTGTCTGATTGAAGCCGGAACAGGCTTTGGTGCCGCCGGTTTGGCCGCAACGATTTCTGCCTGGAGATTAAAGGCAATGGATATCCGCTCGCCTTTGCCACAGAACGGGTTCACAAAATGATTGAGCCAAGCCGGCCACATCAGCAATAGGCCAGCCTCCGGACAAATACGTTCCTTACCGCCATGGATATTGCCGGGCCGTGGGTCCTGGAACTCTATCCAGCCGTTAAAATCAGGTTGGGCTGCTGGTTCGCCGGTGCAGACATAGTAACAACCTGACCAGACAGCGCCGGGATGGTTATGGATCTTGTTATAACCACCGTCCCGCGTGACATTGGCCCAACAGCCGCCAAATAGCGTCACCTCGGCGTCACCTTCAACTCCAGGCGGCAACATGCTGGTCGTAAGATCACGCCCTGCCGCCATTATAGCGTCGTCAAAGACTTTAATTTCGGGCTCTGCCCATTCAAGAAGATCAGCTGTTGAGTGCCAACCGCCAACATTGCTCGCCTTAAGACCTTCACTGGACTTTTCACGGCCTAGCACGATGTCGCGCAATCGATCATTGAGCGGCAGAACATCACCCAATGTCCGCTGCATCATAACGGTCGGAAATAATTGCTTAAGTTCGTCTTGCCCCATAAGAACTGCTTTATCGCCATCACGCCGGTATACCGGCTTTGTCATCATGCGGTGAAATAGCATCACCTGCGAGTGATCGGCGAACTATACAGGGAATGGTTTAAAATTCACAAGAATAACGAAATCACCGAAAACATTCGCAAATAGGGCAAAATTAGCGTTATTCTGACCGCTATAGCTTGCCGGACGCGTCATTTCATGCGATTCAGCAAGGAAATTCTAACATTCAGCGCGGTAAAAGCCGTGTTTCTAGTGCAATCCCGGTGACAACCGACAGAAAAAGGCGAGCGGACTGGTGGAAGGATCACTGATAACCATTCATACCGAGGAAGACTTCGAGTCCATGCGCCGGGCTGGCAGACTCGCGGCTGAGGTCCTCGATTTCATCACCCCGCATGTTGTCCCCGGCGTGACGACGGAAACCCTTGATCAGCTGTGCCATAATTTCATTCTTGAGCACAACGCGATCCCCTCACCGCTCAACTATCGCGGTTTCCCGAAATCAATCTGCACCTCCATCAACCATGTAGTATGCCACGGTATCCCTGGTGAAAAGGTGCTGCGCGATGGCGACATCGTAAACATCGACATCACGGTGACACTCGATGGCTGGCATGGCGATACCAGCCGAATGTTCCCGGTTGGTAATATCGGTGTCAAAGCCAAACGGCTGATCGATGTCACCTATGAAGCGTTGATGCGGGGTATCGAAGTTGTTCGCCCGGGTGCCACGGCCGGCGATATCGGCCACGCCATTCAAAGCTTTGTTGAAAAGCAACGCTTCTCGGTTGTCCGGGATTTCTGTGGCCATGGCCTGGGTCGCGTGTTCCATGCCCCACCGAGTATTCTGCATTACGGGACCCCCGGCGATGGACCGGAAATCCGTGAAGGTATGTTCTTCACTATCGAGCCGATGATCAATTCCGGACGCTATGAAACCAAAATCCTGTCGGACGGCTGGACAGCGGTCACCAAGGATCGCTCTCTCTCAGCCCAGTTCGAACATTCGATTGGTGTCACCAAAGACGGCCACGAGATTTTCACCACCTCCCCCACTGGCCTCGATAGCCCACCATACAACGCGTAAGCGCCAAAGCTCTTTCTGAGATCACGCTGCAACGCTAAGCTGTTATAGAACAGTTTATTGCGCGCGGATTTATGGCTCAGGACAAACCACCAGATCAGAAAGGCCATCGCCAGCGGTTGCGGCAGCGTTTTGTCGAGGCCGGACCGGGCGCGCTGGCCGATTATGAGATGCTCGAGTTATTGCTGTTTCACGCCATTCCACGCCGCGATACCAAGCCTATTGCGAAACGACTGATTGATCGATTTGGCTCTTACGCTGCCGTGTTGCGTGCCGATGTCAAAACACTGAGCGAGGTGAAAGGCATCGGCGAGACCACCGCCATCATGATGAAGTCCGTCGCTGATGCCGTCGAACGGCTGGCCCGTGAAGAAGTCATGGATCGGGTCGTCCTCAGTAGTTGGGAAGAGCTGATGGATTACCTCAAAATCAGCATGGCGCGGCAAGAGACCGAACGATTCCGCATATTATTTCTGGATGTCAAAAATGCGCTGATCGCCGATGAAGAACAGCAAAGCGGTACCGTTAATCATGCACCAGTCTATCCACGCGAAGTCATCAAACGGGCGCTCGAACTCGGTGCCAGCGCGCTAATCCTGATCCACAATCATCCATCGGGCATTCCAGACCCCTCGCCCGCAGATATCGATATGACCCGCAAGATCGAGGAAGCCGGCGACCAGCTTGGCATCCGGCTACACGATCACATCATCGTCGCCCGCGAGGGAACGTTCTCGATGCGCTCAGAGGGCATTATTTAGGTTTCGGCCTCGATCTCGTCCCAGGTGTCGCGAACAAATTGAGCAATCGCCGCGTTCTGGCCAATCAATGAGTATTTCGCGTTATGACCATAATCCGGCAGGTTGATCATCTCGGTGGTGATGTAGTCCAGCTGCTTTTCCGGGTCCGCCTTGTGATAGCGCAGCACTTTGCGGACGACTTCTTTGGTCGGTTCCAGCTTGTAGGCATGCCATGGCGAGTGCCATTCACCGGGTGCCGGTTTGGTAAAGGGGTACATGATGCCACGCCCGGTGACGGGCTCCGCATCATCCGGCAAGGTTGGCATACCGGCGACGGGAACGCCCGGCTGCTGCACCGACCAGATGTTCTTGGGCCCGTTGGGAACCGCGGCCCGGACTTGCAGCCAACGCACAATTCCGAGTTCCAGCCATTCATCGCAGAGATTGCCGGCCTCGAACGGATCGAGGATCAGCTGTCCCGATTCAACGTCTTCACGGATACCGGAAATGTCCTGCTCTTCAGGGTTATCGATCTTGAAATTCACATGGCTGTAATCGAGCGTGTAATTAAACGGCACACCGCGTGCTTGCACCGCCTGCGCTACCGGCGTCACCCGCCGGAAATCTTCTGACCACATATTGACGTGCAACTCAAAGGCCGGCTCAACGCCGAGCTTCATCGCCTCATCATAGGTATTCAGATAGCTATCGATGATCTCATCATTGGTCACCGCATGACCATCAGCATGATGGGTAAAGATCATGATATTGTGCATCTTGGCGCCAAACTCTTTGGCGATCAGAAGGTTATCCGACAGCAGCGCCTCGTCCTGACCGAGCCGGTAGAACCAGCTCACCGTCGCTATCGGCAGGTCATATTTCTCGATGGCTGCGCGATACTCATCGATATCACCCCGCAAAGGAATGCGGTCAAAATAGTCAAAAACACCGGTTTCCTTAACCAGCCGGAACTGCTCATCAATGGAGACTTCTTCGAGCGATATCGGGTTTTCGATAGAGGAGTCTTGCGCCCCTCGCCCGTTACAGCCGATCAGAAAATCTTTGGACATTGTACGCCCCTCACCAGATATGAGTTTCGCACCGTAAGGACGGAGAAGTGCCGCTACAAGGCCTGACGGCGGCGTCTATATCCCAGCCACCGAGGCAAGCTCAAGACTGCCACGCCAGATCATTGCGGCCGCGACGTAAATAATAAGCAGCAGACCGAGATATCCGATCCAGTGATGTTTCATCAGAAGTTTGGCGATCAGTGTCGCCCCGACACCCATCAGGACGACAGAAAGAGCGAGGCCAAAGACCATCACCATCATATTGTTGTTTGCGGCGCCTGCGACGGCAAGAACGTTATCCAGCGACATAGAGATATCAGCAATCGCTACCTGCAGTATTGCAGCGCGCAATGACTTACGACTTTCTTCCGGGGCACCCCCTTCAGGGCCACCGCCCTCTGCCGCCATAGCCTGCGCCATCGCTTCTTCACGCAGATCACGATACAGCTTCCAGCACACCCAGAGCAGCAGAAGTCCGCCAGCAAGGGTAAGCCCAATAATGTTGAGCAGCTCCATCGTCACGCCAGCGAAGATAATCCGCATAACCACCGCGAGCGCGATGCCATACACGATTACCCTCTTGCGGTACTCTGGCGCGACACCTGCCGCCGCCATGCCGACAACAATGGCATTATCGCCAGCAAGAACCAGATCAATAAAAATGACCTGACAAATCGCTACAAATTCTGGATAGGTACCGTCAAACATAATGCGGGTCGTTAAACTCTGGCAAAAAAGAACCTCATATTTTCAATGCCTTATCATCAAGACACCGAATTCCCCTTCCCGCATAGGTGACCTTGAATAGCCACTGTTTCAAGGGGGTAAACAAATATTTGATCGCAACGGTTCTCTAACCTAATTTTTGCCCGGCGTCGAGGCAAGAGCGCCCCACAAATCAATTGGCACACCAGCCATTGTTACAGCGCGAATTTCATGGCATCACCAAAGTAAATCATCGAGGAGCAAAGCAATGGTCAAACCAATCCGTCGCGTCGTCACCGGTCATGACGAAAATGGCAAAGCTGTCGTTATTATGGATAGCGATGCAACGAACATCGTCACATCAGAACACCGTCCGGGGGGCCGCACCAATTTGTGGCGCACAACGTCGATGCCCGCCTGTTATGGCGGCGACAAAGATGAAGCCGAGGCCAAGTTCGACGTTGAACCCCCGCCGAATGGCGTAAATTTTCGGATTTCCGAGTTCCCACCAGAAAACCCCGAGATCATGGCCACGCTCGATGGCACCAAAGCCTTTAGCGAAGTCGGCGCTGCTCACCGGGTTGTTCAGGGTGCGCGCCATCCTTTTATGCATCGAACCGAAACAGTCGATTACGGCATCGTGCTCGAAGGTGAGATCGACATGCTGATGGATGACGAAGATATTCATTTAAAGACCGGCGATATCATCATTCAGCGGGGCACCAACCATGCGTGGTCAAATCGCTATGACAAACTCTGCCGTATCGCTTTTATCCTGATTGATGGCGTCGACGAAGACGGCAATAAGCGCGACGGATAGCGATCTTTCATGCCATCGGACACCCCAATCGAAAGCTGGGAAGCGTATTACAAAAAGACCGGCGCCCGACCGCCGCGGGAAACATTGCTCTTTGCGCTCGATAAGATTGAGACCGAACGCCCAGACAACCCGCAGCCGTTGCGCGCCATCGATCTCGGATGTGGTAATGGCCGTGATACGGTCGAGCTCCTGCGGCGCGGTTGGCAAGTCTATGCGGTCGATGCTGAGCAATCTGCGATTGATGGTTTGCGCGCCCGAGACGAGGTTGGCAGTGATGTTTTGCTGGAAACCGCAACCTCTCGGTTCGAGGAAATAGAACTACCCAAATCAGAACTCATCAATTCCAGTTTCGCGTTACCGCTCGTGTCCCCCCAAGACTTTCCCGACCTGTGGGATAAGATGTTGATGGCGCTCGTGCCTGGCGGGCGTATCAGCTGCCAACTATACGGCGACCGCGACAGCTGGGTGGGCAAGCCGGGCATTACGTTCTTTGCTCACAGCGCGATTGACGCCCTACTCAACCCGCTTATTGTCGAGTATTTCCGCGAGGAGGAAGACGACAGCACCACGCCACGCGGCCAGGATAAGCACTGGCACATTTACCACATGGTCGTGCAACGGCCTGATTAAGAGTGCTCTAGGAGAAATACTCCGGCAGCGCCGCGGTAAGATTAGTGCGAACCCGGTCAGAGACCGACTCATCGGCAGCCGGATGCTCAAACTTCAACCCAGTAACCTGTTCATAGAGCGCGATGTATTTACCGCTGAATTCAATCAAGGTTTCATCCGGTATCTCCGGAATCGGATCCTTATACGGATCGCACTGTCCGGCGATCCACAGACGCAGGAATTCCTTATCAAGGCTTTCCGGTTCCTTGCCATCTGCCAGGCGCTGTTCGTATGAGGATGCCAGCCAATAACGACTTGAATCCGGCGTATGCACTTCATCCGCCAGCGTAATCGCGCCATTCTCATCAAGGCCAAATTCATATTTGGTATCAACCAGGATCAATCCGTTTTTGGCCGCGATTTCCTGCCCACGGGCGAAGATCGCCAGGCTGATCCGCGCCAGCTCGTCCCATTGTTCCTGACTTAACAAGCCTTGCTCAACGATCCCTTCAGGCGTGATCGGTGCATCATGATCACCTTGTGCTGCCTTGGTCGTCGGAGTGAGGATTGTCTCCGGCAGCTTCTGATTCTTTTTCAGCCCTTCGGGGAACTCAATGCCATAAAGCACACGTTCACCACGTTCATACATTGGCCAAATACTGGTTTCTGTTGACCCCGTGATGTAAGCACGAACTACCATTTCAACCGGCAGCATCGACAGATCTTTGGCGATAATCACGTTTGGGTCTGGATAGCTGACAACGTGGTTCGGACAAATATCCAATGTCTGATCGAACCAAAACCGCGCCGTCTGATTCAGCACTTGGCCTTTATAAGGCACCGATGCCAACACCTGATCAAAGGCCGATTGGCGGTCGGTCGCGACCATGACCCTGCGGCCATCGGGCAAGCTATAGGATTCACGAACTTTACCCTGTTCGAAATTGGGAAGTTCGGGGAATTGTGCGGCGCCAAGACTCGCTTTTGAGATATCCATGTTCACAGCCATAAATTGGTTAGAATTATGTCGCCAAATATCGGAATGCAGAGGCGAATCGGCTAGTCTCAGCCATATGGCAAGACCATTTTCTTGTGTATAACTTTCTGATTACAAAAAAGCGCGGCACCACATCAGGGGGAGGCACACATTATGCCTATGAATGAACGGAAATTCATCGACGTCGGCGGAATTCGTACCTGCTATTACGAAAAGGGCGAAGGCCCTGTCATGATCCTACTGCATGGTGGCAATTTTGGATCAAATGACGCAGCGGACTGCGCCCTCGATTGGGGACTGAATTTCGATGGCCTGGCGGAGAACTATCACGTCATTGCCATCGACAAGATTGGCCAGGGATATACGCAAAACCCTCTAGAAGACGAAGATTACACAATGGCGGAGGTTGTCCGACATGCCTCTGCGACGCTGGATGCGATGGAAATCAAAGGCGCGCATCTTGTCGGCCATTCGCGCGGCGGCTATGTCACCTGCCGAATGACCATGGACCGGCCCGATCTGGTCAGCACCTGCACCATTATCGACAGCAATAGCTGTGCCCCCGGCATCGGATTGAATGAGATCGTCCTCGCCAGTCCACCAGAACCTCGACTAACGGCCGAAAGCCAGCGCTGGATTATGGAGCATTATTCTTACAGCCCTGCGCATGTATCAGATGAGTGGATCAATGGGCTGGTCGAAGTTGCCAAGCAAAACAGCTATGTCGAGGCCTGTCACAAGATGGCCTCAAGCGGCGACGGTTTACGTCATACACAGTTTCTACCCGCGCTCGCCAAAGACAAAATCAACATGTTTGCCTGGATACGCGATCACGGTATGGATCGTCCGACCCAGCTCATTTGGGGGTATAACGACCCGACCGCGCCGATAACGATGGGCCGGGCCCTCTATGATCTCATCGCCGCCCGCGAGCGCCAGGCACAGCTGAACGTCTTCAACGAATCCGGTCACTTCACATACCGCGAACATCCGGAAGCGTTTAACGCCTGTTTACATGCCTTTATTGAGGGAACGCGCGCCTAAACGTTGCCATTAGGCAACACCGAGCAAATTGCGCGCTGCCTGATTTCGAAGATCTGTCAGGAAATCATAGTGACGCGGCAAGTGCTGAGCGTAATTGGCTTTGAGCTTCTTCATGCCCGCAACATATTCCTGCCAATCCGCTTTATCGATCGAGCCTTCAAGGGGGAAAGCAACATCGTCGAAACGCCCCTTGGCGTAAAGCACGGAGAGAAAACTTGGCGGGCCAAACAGATTGATCCCGGAAATGTCGGCCTCGCTTGGCAGGATATGCTGCCAGAGATCCATATTGGTCTGCAGGCTTTCTGGGACATCTATCTCATTGCGCGCCGCAAGCCAGAAGGGTTCTTCACGGTTTGAGGTCAGATAATGCATGACAATAAAGTCGACGATATTGTCATAGAGTTCGCCAACCGAGCGGTTGAAGCGATCTGCCAGGGGCTGGCTAATCGATCTATCCGGGAAGTTGGCGGCAAACAGCCGCAGCGTCGCTGAAATCGTGTGAATCGCGGTTGCTTCCAGCGGTTCTACAAAGCCGCCAGACAATCCAATGGAAACGCAATTTTTGACCCAAGTTCGCTCACGCCTACCGACATGCATTTGGATCGCGCGCGGCTCTTCATCAACTTTGAAGCCTTTGCCTTCCAAATGCGCCACAAACTCATCGCGCGCCTCCTCATCCGTGCGGAAAGCACTTGAAAACACGTAGCCCGTACCAACGCGGTTATAGAGCGGCAGGTTCCATACCCAGCCGGCCCCAAGGGCTGTCGACGTCGTGCAAGGCTCTAGAGTCTTGGGATCGACATGCGGTAGCTGGACGGCCAGCGCCCGATCACACAGCAATTGTTTATCCCACGGCTGAAATGGTTCGCCGAGCGCGTCACCAAGAATAAGACTGCGAAAACCTGTGCAATCAACCACCATTTCGACGGGATGCGAGCCACCTTCTTCAAGGATGAGTTCGCTGACATAACCCCGGTCGTCGAGTTTCACATCAACGACATCATCAACAATGTGATTGATACCGCGCTCCAGCGTGACCTCTTTGACATAGTTCGCAAACAACCCAGCATCGAGATGATAGGAGTAGCTGATCACCCCTTCGAAATCATTGCCACCGATCAAACGCGGCGCGAACTGGCCGTTGATCATCGCTGCATTGGGCAGAATTGCGTCAATCAACCCACCAGGCCCTTTTCGTGGACCATAGCGATGATAATGATAGGTTGGGTTTTTACCGCATATACTCTCGGGCGCATCAAACGGGTGATAGAATTCTATGCCTTTCCCGGAGGCGTCCTTATTCCAGTCCGAAAATCGCACGGCATATTTAAACGAGGCATTGCAGCGCCGTAGAAACTCTCCCTCATCGAGACCGATCCGCTGCAATAGCGCTCGCATCCCCGGCACGGTTGCTTCGCCAACGCCAATTGTCGGGACACGCGGTGATTCTATCAGGGTTATTTCAACAGGAGGCCCGTCATGACGCTCGTTGAGAAACGTTCCCAGCATCGCAGCGCTTAGCCAACCGGCTGTGCCGCCGCCAACGATAGTAATCCGATCTATTCGGTTAAGAGGTGCTTTGATTTTCGCCATAATCTCGTCGTGAATGAACTCTGACCGCTATCATATAGCGGGCACTGATTTGCTTCTATCGAAGAAATGCATCCACCATCCACTGGCCAACCTGGCCGAGCGCATAGTCCTGATGCTTGTTTCCCAACAATTGAATCCCGAGTGGCATATCAGTTTCCCGCAGCAACGGAATGTTCCAGGCGGGTGCTTCGAGACAAGAGGATGGGTCGCCATAAACCGAGTCACCTGTTGCATTTCCGAGCGGCGGCATCGTTGGTGTCGGCAAGGTGATAAACCCGTCGGCTTTGCCTTCCAACGTAGCGAAGGTGCCACGTAATTTGCTTTGGGCGTCGAGTGTCACCCGATAGTCGTCCAGCGACATTTGTTCGCCAAACTCAAACCGGTCGACCAGACGTTCGTTGATTAATTGCGACCACGATCGCGGATCAACAAAGCTGGCCACTGCATTTCCCAAGCCGCTAGATCAGGCTGAAATTCCGGAATGGTTGCCAGCGCTTGTTCAAAAGCTTCAACATCTTCGTCATCCTTACGAGTAACAACTTCCACGCCCTGTTTTTCGAGCTTCAGCAAAAACTCCTCAAACCGTTCTTGAATACCAGATTCAGTGATCGCCCATCCCAGCGTATCAAGACGGATAAGAGTTTTTGGTTTAACCGGCGTCACATCTGCCTCACCAAACAGGCCCGGATGTCCAGGATCCCCGCCCACGGTCTGAGCGATCTGCCAGGCGGTACGCCAGCAATCAGTAATATTGCTACCGTGGATACCAATCGTGCTGTAGCTCGGTGACCGCCACAGCATGCCGCCAGAATGCACCGCCCCATATGTCGGTTTAAGGGCGACGTTTCCACAAAAGCTGGCTGGCCGTAAGACCGAGCCGCGCCCCTGGCTGCCAATGGCCACAGGCAACATAGCCGCACCGACAGAAGCTGCCGAGCCACTGGAAGAACCCCCTGGGCTGCGTTCCAGATTAAACGGATTGCGGGTCACCGCCGGTTGTCCGGAGCCAAGCTCTGGCAGCGTGGTTTTTCCCAAGATGACAGCACCGCCTTTTCGCATGGCATAGGCATGCGCTGAGTCGAAGCGATGGCGCTCACCTTTCAGCAACGGACTGTTCAGCTCGGTGGGAAAATCAGCAGTTTTGAAAAGGTCCTTTACCGCAAACGGCATGCCATCAATTCTGGAGAGGGGCTTGCCAGCTTTATAGCGTTCGCTCGACTGGTCCGCGGCAACCCGTGCCGCTTCAACATCCATTACGACAAAGGCTTTGATACTCGGTTCGCGTGCCGCAATGACGTCTAAGCAGCGCTCGAGATAGGCACGAGGGCTATCACTACCGGCTAAGAAATCCGGCACTGCATCATGAAAAGAGCATAGCGCGACGGAGGCTGGGTCATAAAATTCTGGAACGACAGGTATTTCTGTTGGCATCGACCTAGGGCCCACGATCAATTCAAAGTGGAAAAAAACCTAGGATACATGGCGGGGCACCGCAAGTTACGGCAGAATGGCCATTCGCAGCCAAAGGAAGATAACAATGACCGACGATGCCAGATGGGAACCACCCAAGACCATGGACAAGGACGCCCTTGTTGAATTGTCCAACCAGGTTCTGGGACGGCCTGATATTCCCTTTACCGAAACCGAGCATATTTTTCGCGTCAAGGCGCTGGAGATGGATTGGGATGTCGGTGTCATGGTCTACGAACCAGAAGACCCGAGCCTCATTCCAGTCGGTGCTGACGGCAACAAAGTTGGCATGTTTGTTCTGGCGGGTGGCTCTGGCGATTACCGCGCCATGGAGCAACTAACCCGCCTGATCGTGCGAAAATTCGGCTACCGCATTACGACGATGACCTATCCCGGACGACTTTATCTACCGGATTCATCACGCGACTGGCCCGGCGACACGATTTCTGCTGACAAAGTCGTCCGCACACCGATCTGGCAACAGAATGAATTTATTTCGCCGGACGAGTACGATCTGATCGTCGATGAAAGCCTGCGCGCTCGTTATGGCCGCCGCATGGTCGCGCGCGCAAAACCGGGGTCCCGCTTTTATGACCGGATGGCGGCCTGGCCGGCTGCGTTTGAAACGGCGATGAAAACTGTCTGCCGCGATCATTTGCCAGAAGGTGAATTTTCGATCTATGTCCACGGCCATTCAACCGGTGGACCGTTCGTCCACTTGTTGACCCAGCGCGTCGCCAATATTCGTGGCGTTGTCGGCATCGAAAATTCCCCGTTCGGCTATATGTTCCAGAAAATGGTCGGCTATGAGTGGGAAGGGCCCTTCAATGATTTGCTGGTCCGCACCTGGCGCGATATCGCTCGATATCGCGGCGCTGAAGTCCGTAGTGAAGAAGGCGAACAAGGTTTGATGCGCCTACCATGGATTATGGAGGATGTCTTCGAGGATTGGGAGAAGACCCTCACCCAACCGCAATTCAAGGCAGAATACCCGCTGCATTACGCAGCCGATCATGCGCTTGAAGCTGCTGCTCGTGCCGCGGCGGCGCGCCTGGAGATGAACGAGGCCGATACCGAGGCCTTGGTGAAGCAGTATATCGGCTACGGGTATGAGCTATCCGGCCCTGACGTAAAGCCGGTGCCACCGATCCTGTTATCGATTTGCAAACACAGTCGCGACCATACTGAAAAGGTCTATGACGAAATTGTTCTGCCCACGTTTGCCGCTATGGACCCCGCTCCAAAAGTACGCCTCACCAAACTCGGTACCGGCAGCCATCACTATGAATATCCCGAAGAAGGATTGCCCGAAGGTCTCGTTGGTCCGATAACAGGCATCTGGCATGACGCCATCATGAAGGGCTACTACCTTGCAAATTAACAAGGCCAAACCGAACCACGGTGGCAATGGCCGTTCCTGAAGCACAAGCTGCACCGTCTGACCGCAAGGCCCTGCGCCTCGTTCTGCCCTTTCTGTGGCCCAGGGACGATCCGGGGATAAAGGTTCGGCTCGGCTTTACCATCGTCTTCCTGTTTTCTGTTGCCGGTCTAAACTCCTACCTGCCACTGCTGTTCGCCGGAGCGATTGACGGGCTCAGCGGCGTGACAGGCAAATCATCGCCGGTTCATTTACTGACGACTTCAGTGCTTGGGCTGCTCTTTGCCTATGGCTTTGTACATTGGTTTAGTCGGGCGTTGAGCGAGGTGCGCTGGGCGATCTATGGCCGGATCGAACAACGCATTAGACGCCGCGTCGGGATGGTCGTCTTTCGTCACCTCCATAAGCTATCGTTGCGCTACCATCTGCAAAAACGTACCGGCTCCCTGAGCCGCGTCATGGAGAACGGTATTCGAGCGGTTGAGGATTTGCTGTTCGACTGCGTATTCCTGATCTTACCTTTCACCGCCGAGATTGGTCTCGTCATCATCATGATGTCATACTTCCTTGATGGTGTTTTTGCGGTCCTAATGTTTACGACTTTGGTCCTCTATCTCACCGCCTTGATTGTCGGTTCCGAATGGCTGCGCAAGCATCAGCGACGGGCGATTCGTGTTGGCGTCGAAGCGCATGGCAAGGCCGTCGACACCATCCTCAATTACGAGACCATCAAATATACCGGCAATGAAGACTACGTTGCCGCGCGCTATGACCGCGCCCTTGCAGAAGAAGAAGAGCTTACCGTTCGGTCCCTTACCTGGCGCAGTATCATTGGCCTCATTCAGGTCAGCGTTCTCGGCATCGGCGTAACAGCCATCGTCGTGACGGCGGGGGGACGTGTCATCGACGGCGCCATGACAGTTGGCGCGCTGGTCGCCGTTAACCAGTACTTATTACAGCTTATCCGTCCTCTCGACCGGCTGGGATACGTATACCGCAACATCAAGAAAGCGCTGGTCGATCTTGAGCAGATGCTCGCCCTCCTTGATGAGCAGCCTGAGATCACCGACAAACCTACCGCCACAGCTCTACCAAAGGGAAAGGGAACCTTGCGCTTTGACAATGTTTCCTTTGCCTACGACTCAAGGCGGACGGTTTTAAAAGATATTTCCTTTGGGGTGCCGGCGGGCGGCACGGTCGCCCTGGTCGGACCCAGCGGTGCTGGCAAATCAACAATCGGGCGGTTGATGTTCCGGTTCTATGACGTTACCGAGGGCACGATATCGATAGACGGGCACAACATCACTGATCTAACACAAGAGTCCGTAAGGAGCGCCATCGCTGTCGTGCCGCAAGATACTGTGCTGTTCAATGAGAGCCTGCATTACAATATCGGCTTCGGACGACCGGATAGCAGCAACGCCGAAATCGAAAATGCCGCCAGGCTCGCCCAAATACACGACTTCATTGCTACCCTGCCCGATGGTTATGACAGCCTGGTTGGCGAACGTGGCCTGAAACTCTCCGGCGGCGAAAAGCAGCGCATCGCGATTGCGCGTGCCACCCTTAAGAACCCAAGGATTTTTCTGTTCGACGAGGCGACTTCCTCGCTCGACAGCGGCACCGAAATGGCGATCCAACAGAATTTAAGCGCGATCTCGAAAGACACCACGACAATCATGATTGCGCATCGGCTGTCGACCGTCATCCACGCCGATGAAATTCTGTTTATCGAGGAAGGGCGTGTCATTGAACGCGGCAATCACGAGAAACTGCTAACACAAAAAGGGCGTTACGCCGAACTGTGGTGGCGACAGCAGGAAGACCCCGACGCTGATCTGGCGCTTGCCGACCCCGGCGCGTCCTAAACCGACACAAACATGACCCGTACTAACTATCTTATCCTGGTGATCCTGCTCGGCATTCTACAAGCGATGCCGCCGTTCTCAATCGACACCTCTCTGGCAGCGATCCCGGCAATGGCCACCGACCTGGTTACCAATGCCGGGAGCATACAGCTGACCCTCTCTGCCTATGTCTTTGGCGCTGCCGCCGGACAGCTGGTCTTATCACCTTTGTCAGACCGCTACGGCCGCAAGGCCATGATGCTGGGCGGTCTCACTGTCTACATCATGGCCGCAATCGGTTGCGCCTATGCAAACAGCGTCGAAATGCTGGCTGCGATGCGCTTTATTCAAGGGTCGTCAACTTTTGCCGGTCGTATCCTACCCCGCGCGATGGCACGAGATCTGTATGACCGCGAAGAAGCCGCAAAGCTTTTGTCCTATATGGCAGTGTTTAGTGGCATGGCCCCCATCATTGCGCCTTTCCTCGGCGCAACTCTGCTGGATGCCGAAGGTTGGCGATCAATCTTTGTTTTTATGGTCGGGTACGGTTTTCTGTGCCTAATTCTGGTAGCACTCTTTCTCAAAGAAACACTGCCGCCGGAACGCCGGGTCAAACTCGGCCCCGCCACCATGGCAGCCAATTTGTTGATCGTCCTGCGTAACCGAGCCTTTCTCAGCTATGGCGCCTGCATATTTTTCACGATGGGTGGGTTAATGTGTTTTCTCACCAGCTCCTCCAGCGTCTTCATTCTGTTTCTCAAGCAAACGCCTCAGGAATACGCCTACGCGTTTGGCGGTATTATGGTTGCCTATTCGCTGTTCAGCTTTATCGCCGGACGACTGGTCAGCCGAATTGGCATCGATGGGCTGATCCATGCCGGAGCGATCATTGGCTGTGTTTCTGGCGTCGCAATGTGGGGATGTGCCGTCGCCGGATACAATAGTATCTGGGCACTGATCATCCCGATGTTCGGCTATATAGCAGCGCTGAGCTTTATCCTGCCGCAAGCAACAGCCGGGGCGTTATCGCCATTCGGTGATATGGCAGGATCAGCAATGTCCAATCTTGGGTTTGTTCAAACATGCATCGCCGCCACGATCGCAGGGATCTCAGGCCTGCTCTTTGACGGCACTCAAATGCCGATGGTGACGATCATCGCCTTGCTCGGCATCGGGTCCTTGGCATCTTATTATGGACTAGTCAGACCGCTCAAAAATCCTGCGCCAGATGGCTGACGGCTGGTTTCACGAGTCGGGGTTTTCTGCTACACCGCCTTGTAATTCTTCGTCCTTAAAAAACGACAGGCAAAGCCTATGATTCCCCGCTACAGCCGCCCTGATATGGCAAACATTTGGGAACCGGAAAACAAGTTCCGGATCTGGTTTGAAATCGAAGCCCACGCATGCGACGCGCAGGCTGATTTGGGGGTTATCCCCAAGGATGCTGCCAAGGCGGTTTGGGACCGCGGCAAGTGGGAAATCGACCGCATTGATGAGATCGAACGCGAGACCAAGCATGACGTCATCGCGTTCCTGACCAACCTTGCGGAACATGTCGGCGACGAAGCACGCTTCGTCCATCAGGGCATGACATCTTCCGACGTCCTAGACACCTGCCTCGCTGTTCAGATGAGCCAAGCCGCCGATATCCTGATCGCCGATGTCGAGGCGTTGCTTGCCGCCCTCAAGAAACGTGCACTCGAACACAAAAACACCATCTGCATCGGCCGCAGCCATGCCATCCACGCCGAGCCGACAACTTTTGGCGTTAAACTGGCGGGCCATTATGCCGAGTTCGATCGGAACCTCGACCGGCTCAAAGATGCGCGCGCCGAGATTGCCACCGTCGCAATCTCCGGTGCTGTTGGTACCTTCGCCAATATCGACCCCGCCGTCGAAGAACATGTCGGCAAGAAAATGGGGCTGACACCTGAACCGGTTTCAACCCAGGTCATCCCGCGTGACCGCCACGCCATGTTCTTTGCGATCCTCGGCGTTGTTGCAAGTTCGCTGGAAAGACTGGCCGTCGAGATTCGTCACATGCAACGTACCGAATTGCGTGAAGTTGAGGAGTATTTCTCACCCGGTCAAAAGGGCTCGTCAGCGATGCCACACAAACGCAACCCTGTCCTGACGGAAAACATCACCGGGCTGGCCCGTATTGTTCGATCCGCGGTTACGCCGGCAATGGAGAACGTCGCTTTGTGGCACGAGCGCGATATCTCGCATTCGTCGGTAGAGCGCATGATTGGCCCCGATGCCACAGTGACACTAGACTTCGCCTTAGCCCGCATGACCGGCGTCATCGACAAGCTGATGATCTATCCTGACATGATGCAGAAAAACCTCGATCAACTTGGTGGGCTGGTGTTCTCGCAGCGCGTCCTGCTTGGCCTGACCCAAGCGGGGATGAGCCGCGAGGGTGCCTATAGCGCCGTACAGCGCAACGCGATGAAAGTCTGGGAGGAGGACGCAGACTTCCTGACTGAATTACAATCCGATGAAGAAGTCACGAAGCTGACGAGCAAAGAAGACTTGGCTGCTTTATTTGACATCACCTATCACACTAAAAATGTCGATTTGATCCTGAACCGGGTGTTTGGCGAAAGCTGATTGTGGCCGACGCGCCGCCCGCCGACGCTAAACGAGATATCGCCGCTGAAGCGGTTATCGAACGCTATGGCGAACTGTCTGGTGACAAGGATGCTTTCGAAGTATCCCTAACAACACCTCTGCCGATCTGCCTGTGGGCTAATCGGCTGCGGATCGATGCTGATGATTTGGCCAATCGCTTAAAGTCTGAAGGTTTTATGCCCGACCCTGTTGCGTGGAACGAAGGTGCATTCCGCCTGCCGGCCACGGATCGACCGGGACGCAACTGGCTCTACAAAGCGGGGCTTTGCCACATTCAGGAAGAGGCTGCCCTGCTGCCAGTAATGCTATTGGAGCCGCAGCCCGGCGAACGCATCCTCGATCTCTGCGCTGCCCCTGGGAATAAGACGGCCCAGATTGCCATCGCCCTCGACAATCAGGGCACAGTCATTGCCAACGACAGCCACGCCGGGCGGCTCGCTCCGTTACATGCCGCCATTGCGCGGTTGGGCTTGGTCAACATCACAACAACCGCAATGGATGGTATCGAGTTCCCACTGGATATCGGACCGTTCGACCGTGTGCTCGCCGATGTACCGTGCTCTGGCGAGGGCACGATCCGTAAAGGTCCCAGAATGCACCAGCCGGTGCCCGATAATTTCCGTGACTGGTTGCGCGGCACTCAACGCTCCTTACTGCGCCGGGCGATTAATCTGTGTCGTCCGGGCGGGCGCATCGTCTATTCGACCTGCACCTTTTCGCCAGAAGAAAACGAAGCAATTATCGACGCCATCCTGTCAGAGAGCAGCGATATCCGATTGCTCCCGGCAGCAGAAGAAATCCCCGGCGCCTCTCCCGGTATTACGGAGTGGCAGGGCAAGCGTTTCTCAAAAGACCTAACCAAAACGCTGCGGGTCTGGCCCCATAAGTCCGGCACCGGTGGATTCTTCGCCGCTATCATCGAAAAAATTGGCGGGTCAGAATCATCTCCTACGCCAATCACTGAAATGGATCCGGCGGCGCAGGCTGTCCTAGATGGATTCATCGAGCATTTTGGGTTGCCGCAAAACACTTTCGATGGCTTGCGCACCATCCGCGCCGGGCGACGTTTGAAACTGACCTCAGATCACCACGATATTCCCGACCTGTCAGAGAGGCAGGCAACAGGGCTCACTTTGACCAACGACACAGCCAAAGTGCCTAAACTCTCTACCGAAGTCGCCATGGCCTATGGGGGGCTGGCGACCCGAAATGTGGTTGATGTCGACGACGATACGCGCGCAGCCTTCATGACACAGCAAACACTTACCCTGTCCGCCAACCAAACTGCTAACTGCAGCGACAAAGGCTATGTCATCGTCCGCTCAGAAGGTATCCCGCTCGGCGTTGGTATGCTACGGCGCGACGGAATTGAGGCTATGTTAGAAAGTCAGTTTCCCAAAAACTGGGCATAAACCACTCTCTTTTCGTGTAATTCTGTTCGCATACCCTTTTTCACGAGAAACGTCTGTATTCTGCTATTTTGGCGATCTTAATGAATGCCATTAACATTGGCGGCGACTTTATTGTCCGTTAGCCCTTTGATTCAATGTAACACCCTTTTCTTGGTATGGTTTTTCCTTATACTTTGCGATGGGGGAAAGTGTTCTGTCGTTTAGCCTCTCGCTAAACTAGAAATAGCAAACAGCAGAGCATTTTTAAAAATTCTGGTACCTTCGAAGGTGCTGCAACGGGGTTTACAAGGGTCTACGATGAAAAATATCTTCACAGCAGTTTCAGCTGTCGCCTTACTCGCGATGTCAGGCGTTCCAGCATCTGCCTTTGTTGTCCATCTGGACAATTTTACAGTGACCAAAAACGGTGTCACGTTGATGAACGACAATTTCACTGACACGACAGGGCTTGGTGTCGCTGGTCCGATGACCGAGCCAAGCAACGATGGCACAAATGGTATTTACAATATTTTCGAGGCCGGCGGGCAATCGGAAGGCTCGCTTGCTGGCAATCGTACATTCGATACCGATGGCGCCGCACTTCAGCCCTCCGTCGTGGTCCCCGGAACCAACATTCGAACAACCACCATGGAACTGCGGACAAACCGGACCGATGTGAGCGATCCCAATGGCCTCAAAACTGATGATACATTCCGTGTGGATGCAATTGTGTCACTCGGCAGTCTAACAGATCTCGGCATCGCCGACGCCTATGGTATCCGGCTGCGTGACCGCAACACACCGACGACAGTGGGCAATGATGAGTTACGCCTTGCAATTCGCAAAGACGGCAGCAACAATCCTACAGTGGCGCTACGCCACCGTGATGCTGAGCTGAATGTGAACACTGTCCTGGAAGCTATTACGCTAAGCGCCCTTGATCTGTCATCGCACGATCAAGTTCGGCTAACGCTTGAAAAGGCCAATGCCGGATCGGATACGATCACTGCTTCCTATGAATTGCTGAGTAGTGGTGTTGGCAGCGGGAACGTCGCCTTTACCAGCACGTTTGACATCTTTAACGGCGAAGATTGGACGCGTGCCGGCTTCCGCGCGCTGGACGCCAATATTGTCTCTGAGCCGGGCACCCTGCTCATATTCAGTATGGCACTTGTTGGACTTGGCATCGCCAGACGGAGACGGTCTGTCTAAGGCCAAAGTTTTATAGGTTACGCAAAGCGGCGGTTCTTCAGAGCCGCCGTTTTTTGTTGCCCTTCAGCCGCTAGATTGTCCAAACGGTATACCGACAGGTAAGCGCATAATTCAGTGGCCTTCCTAAGCTAAATTCGATTCCTTATTTAAACTCAGCCCCGGACGCATGACATTGTCTACGGTTAGGACTGAACCTCATTTTCGTCTGGTGAATTGCGGTTCGTAGCGTTCTCTTCCATTCTCAAGAGCTTGGGGCACCACACTCGGAACCCTATTTTCCTCTTGGCCCTGCTGAACCGTTTCGCGAGCCCCCCCTCGTCGCCGTTTGAGGCTACCCCACCAGCCAAGAATTTTTCTCTTTGCATATGTTTCGTAGCTATAAAATATTAACAACGAAAACAAGATTAGCGTGATCGAAAAGAAGTAGAAATTATAGTCCTTGCCCAAATCTTCAGAAGACCATACGAAACGTTTAAAAAAATTGGCCATCGGTACTTGAAGAATATATATGGCGTAGCTCGCTTCTCCTAATCCGCGCCAGAAACTGCCCGCAAATAGACGATGGCACGCATTTTTACTATTTACGACAAGTAAGATTACAAATCCGGCAACAGGCGAGAAAAAACTCGCCTTGTTGAAATCCAAACCCAAAAAGCCCGGATGGGCACCGTCGTGCATATCATAAATAATGAGCGCTACTACTATGGTTGGCGCAATCGTCCAAAATATTCCGCTCCCAAAACTTGCGTAATCTCTGTGAGTCAAGACGACATAACCGACAAAAATTCCGATTAAGAAACTGCAAAAATGCGACAGCGAGAAATTAATCGCCAAATTTCCTAGGTCGGGATATTTGGGCAAATTCATCAAATTCAAAATGACAACTTGCGTTAGAACATAGATGAACGCCGTTATCGTAAAGAAAGTAGCTACCTTTGGACGAAAATATTTCAGTACGATCAAAATCAGCGGAAAAACCGCGTAAAAAAAAGCTTCAACGCAAAGAGACCATGCTGGCCCGTTTATTGCTCCATGCGCGCCGGGAAACCATGCTTTCAGGAAGAAGGCTTCTAAAAATATGTTCCCTAAGGTTTGTGAAAAATACCTGGGATCAAACGAAATAACGATGCACAGGAATAACGCTAAAAAATATACTGGTGCTATCCGCGCAACTCAAGCAATCCAATAATCCGCCGCGGAAAAATTCTCCCTTTCCAGGTAAGCAATCGTCATTACAAAACCAGACAATACGAAAAAGAAGGTTACCGCCTGTCCAGCCGCGCGAAAAAACCAGCTTAATTGTCCAAGTTGCGTGTCCGCTCCGTAATGGAAAATAACCACAATACAGGCAGCAACAAACCGCATTGGATAAAGGATATTTGTATTCATTTTATGGTATTCGCCGGTTCGACTATGATCGTAAAAATATCGCGAGTTTCATCACTCGTATCTTCATTTTGTCATTCAAGATGGAAATCACGATCATTCCCTCCGACCTGAACTACCCAAGCGACAACAAGCCCATGGTACAAAAATTTCAGCTTCCCCTAGAAAATCCTAAGGCGTCTAATATTAATGGTCTAGGGTCAAAACATAAAAACTGGGGCCGAGGGATTGCTAGCTTGTTAAGCAGGTTCAGTAAGGTATTCGGGGGAAATCGTCATAAGTAGTCCGAAAAAATTTATGGCCTGCCGCACTATACTTTGTTTGCGAGCCACCACAAATTACCGGTTGCTATGAAAACACTTCCGCAAAATGTCACCGCTTATAAGCGGACGCCCTCTTTTACCAATGACACTATTCCAGCTGGCTTGCTCAAACATCATTCAACGGCAAAGGACGTTTGGGGCCTCATTCAGGTGGAGAGCGGGTCACTCGAATACGTCATCGGTGAGGATGAGGTTCACACGCTATCACCTGGAAGCAATGGCGTGGTTGAACCAACCGTCACTCATCAGGTCAGGCCGGTCGGCGCCGTATCATTTTTTGTCGAATTTTACCGCTAGCAGTAACATCAGCGCGCTCTGCATCGCCTCACAACAACGAGCCCGAATAGTCCGAAACTAAAAACAACGAGAAGTCCCGGCTCCGAGATCGAGATATTGGACTCCTGATTAAAGAACCAGTTGCTGCCGGAATTGAAGAAAATTTCTGTGCTATTGATTGCGATATGATCAGAGTTCAGAAATGTTCCGCCAGACTGAGAAACGGCAAACCCCGTCTCTGCATTGTCGAAGTCTATGAGGATATCAGCGCCTGCATCCAATCCCAAAAAGTTGAGAACAACCGTGTAATCATCAGCGGTACCCGCGATTTCATCAAGCCCACTTCCGGCATAAAGAATGCCCGCGACGTCATCGGCCGTCAAAGATCGCTGGGTTTCACCAAAGAACGTCCCTTGCTGCATAACGGATTCTGTATCCGCAAAACCAAGTGCCGCCGCGACAGCCCGGTCTGCGTTGGCTGAAAAATTGTCGCCGCCCGGAAGATCACTGAGATCTCGGCTATAGGTTGTTGAATCGACAACGCCAAGGCCCCCGCCTGGAATATTGACGGGGTTGTTATCAGACTTGCGGAAATAGTTGAGATTAACGTCGTCGCCCCGAATATCATCTGCCGAACCAATGATGCCATCGGTACCCGCATTTATGTTGAAGGTATTGTCTGCACCGTCGGTTGCCTTGGTATAGTTTCGATTACTGCCGCTCAGTCCCGACTCGGATGCAGCATTGACGTGCGCGAGGCCAAGAGAGTGCCCCAGCTCGTGCAGCAACGTCGATTCATAATCGACTTGCGAGCCACTTATCCCCGAAGAGTTTAAATTTCCCGTCGTTGGTGTCAGCCCATTCCAAGTATTCACAACATTTTGCGTCGGAATGAGCATTTGCCCTGCAAATGTGCTTGTCGGGTCAATCCCAACGGAAATCGATACAGTGCCGCCGGTTCCGTTATAGCCCAGCGCATGCGTTACAACGTCAATACCATTGGCCTCACCAGCAAAGATATAAGCAAATGAATGTGCGTCCCGGGGTGCGTTTAGCGTAAAAACGCCAAGTACTAACGCACAAATCGATAGCGGATAGCCTTTCACAAACTTCATATTCACTGCATCCCAAAGCAGTTCGATTTCTTAGGCGGGACCAATATATACAATTTACATGGGAAGTATCGAGTCAGATTGCCAGAGTAGTAAGGAAATGCTCAATACGAATAAAAGCGGCGGCCTAAAAGCCGCCGCTTCATACCAGAATTTAAAATCCCCTACTTAAGCTTCATTCTCGATCTGGTCACGAGCCGCATCGCCGAGAATATCCATCTGTTTACGCAATGCGGCCTCATCTGTTGGAGCACCTTTGTCATTCAGGTCACCAAGCACCTTACGGACGACGTCGGCATCGCCAGCTTCTTCAAAGTCTGACGCGACAACTTCCTTGGCATATTCATCAGCAGCATCGCCACTAATGCCCATGATTTCTGCAGCCCACAGACCGAGCAACTTGTTACGGCGGGCGGTAATCTTGAACAGCATTTCCTGATCGTGCTGGTACTTGGCTTCGTACCCTTTTTCGCGATCCTTAAAGCCATCAGCCATCGTCATCTTCTCCTCGTAGGGCGCTCACCGGCGCTTGTTGAATATACTCTCTAATGTAAGCGGTTGCGTCTCGCGTGCAACCCGGTCATAACGCAAATCTGATGTGTACTGTCGTCTTTCTCCGCCGTCCCGATCACCGCTGGCCCTTAATATTGGGCGCCAACCGGGATGAAATGATGGATCGTCCCTGGAAAGTACCCGGACGCCATTGGCCAGACCGAGAGAACGTCGTCGCCGGGATTGACGAGCTGGCCGGTGGTTCCTGGCTTGGCGTCAATGACGAAGGCGTCGTTGCCGGCATTCTAAACCGGAAAGATTCCCTGGGTCCCGACGACAATCTCCGCAGTCGAGGCGAGATCGTCCTCGAAGCGCTGGATCACCCCGATGCGGTCTATGCCGTCGAGGCCATTGCCGATCTCGATCCGGCGAGCTATCGCAGCTTCAATCTGTTTGTTGCTGATAACCGAGATGCCTGGTGGCTCCGCAGCGTTGGTCCAGAAGCCGACAAGGTAGAGATTTTTGAAGTACCCGAAGGTGTCTCAATGCTCACTGCCTGGGATTTAAATGCCGAAGATTCGGTCCGTACATCCTTTCACCTCCCTCGTTTCACCCAAGCCGTTCAACCGGACCCAGATAATCAAGAATGGCAACGCTGGGAAGAGCTTATGGGGTCAACCGATCATGCCGATGGCGCGGTGTCAGGGGAAGCCATGCTGATCCAGACAGACCGTGGTTTTGGCACGCTCTCAAGTAGCTTAATCGCTCTCGAGTCTCCTGAGATTTATAACCCCCGGAAAATATGGCGGTTCCTGGATCGTTCCGAGAGCGGCAGCCAATATTTCTCGGTAGATATTTAGCCGGCAATACGTCCGCTGGCATTGTTGGGAATCTACAAACTTGCTATAGCTTGCGGGCATAATGCAGCTCTCAATCGATAGGGATTTCCCGTGAAAATACGCGTCCATGTCACGCTTAAAAACGGTGTGCTCGATCCCCAGGGCAAAGCCATTTCCAACGCGCTTGGTTCCCTCGGGTTCACCGGCATCAATGATGTCCGGCAGGGCAAATATATCGAGATCGACGTCGCTGAAGCCGACCCCGACAAGGCGCGCGATGCCGCCGATGAGATGTGCCGCAAATTGCTCGCAAATACGGTCATTGAGGACTATCAGATAAATTTAGACGCATGAAGTCAGCCGTCATTGTTTTTCCGGGTTCTAACTGCGATCGCGACATACAAGTCGCTCTCGCCGCCAGCACCGACACACCGCCGACCATGGTTTGGCACGGTGACTCCGAGCTGCCCGACGTCGATTTGATCGCGGTTCCTGGTGGGTTCTCTTATGGCGATTATCTCCGCGCTGGCAGCATGGCCGCCAATTCACCGATCATGCGCGAAGTTGTTGCCAAGGCGAAGGCGGGAACGCCCGTTCTTGGTATTTGTAACGGTTTCCAAATCCTTTGTGAAAGCGGATTGCTACCTGGCGCCCTGCTGCGCAATGCCGGCCTGCGGTTTGTCTGCCGTGATGTGCAGCTGAAGGTCGAAAACGCCGCAACAATATTCACCAAAGAATATGACAATGGCGCCGTCGTCCGCATTCCCGTCGCGCATCATGACGGCAATTATTTTGCCGATGACGACACATTACAGGGCCTCGAAGATAATGATCGGGTCGCCTTCCGCTATTGCAATACAGTGGGTGAACCCACCACCGACGCAAACCCCAATGGTTCCGCCGCCAATATCGCCGGGATCATAAACGAGGCTGGCAACGTGCTGGGCATGATGCCACACCCCGAGCGGCTGGCAGATGCAGCGCTCGGCGGGATCGATGGCAAACACATGTTTGATGCTCTGGCAAAAAACCTTGCGGCATAGGGACGGTAACAACCCGTGATCGACACTGAAGCAGAAATAACCCCAGAAATTGTCGCCGAACACGGCCTTACCGAAGAAGAGTACGGTCGGGTCCTCAGTATCATGGGCCGCGAACCCAACATGACCGAGCTTGGGATATTCTCGGTGATGTGGTCAGAACACTGCTCTTATAAATCTTCTAAGCGCTGGTTGCGCGAGCTGCCCACCAAAGCCCCCTGGGTTATTCAGGGTCCCGGTGAAAATGCTGGTGTCATCGATATCGGCGACGGTAAAGCGGCGATCTTCAAGATGGAAAGCCACAACCATCCGTCTTTTATTGAGCCCTATCAGGGCGCAGCGACCGGTGTTGGCGGCATTCTACGTGACGTCTTTACGATGGGCGCCAGACCGATTGCTAATCTCAACGCCTTGCGCTTTGGTCAGCCGGACAACGCCAAGACCCGACATCTTGTGTCCGGCGTGGTTGCCGGGATTGGTGGCTATGGCAATTGTGTTGGTGTGCCGACAGTCGGCGGCGAATGCGATTTCCACCCATCCTATGACGGTAATATTCTGGTCAACGCGATGACCGTGGGCCTGGCGGACACCAACAAGATATTCTATTCGGCTGCGGCGGGCATCGGCAACGCGGTGGTGTATGTCGGCTCCAAAACCGGACGTGATGGCATTCATGGCGCGACCATGGCCTCTGCTGAATTCGATGACGACTCTGAAGAAAAACGTCCAACTGTTCAGGTTGGTGACCCCTTCACTGAGAAACTATTGATCGAAGCCTGTCTCGAATTGATGGCCACAGATGCCATTGTCGCCATTCAGGATATGGGTGCTGCCGGGCTGACCTCCTCCTCAGTTGAAATGTCATCAAAGGGCGAAGTCGGTATCGAACTTGATATGGATCAGGTGCCGGTTCGTGAAGAGGCGATGACAACCTATGAGATTATGCTATCCGAGAGTCAGGAACGCATGCTCATGGTTCTTAAACCGGGTGCCGAAGACGCCGCCTGCAAGATATTTGAAAAGTGGGAGCTCGACTTTGCCATCATCGGCCGGGTCACCGAAGGTGAACGGTTGGTCTTGAAAGAAAACGGCACCGTCGTTGCAGATATTCCTGTCCCACCACTGGTTTCCGAAGCACCGGAAAATGACCGTCCGCGCAGCACACCGCCTGCCCCGCACCCGTTACCAGACGCCATTCCTGCCCTTGGCATTCCCATTAAAGACGCATTGCTGCAACTGCTGGGCTCTCCAGATCTATGTTCCAAGCGCTGGATCTGGGAACAGTACGATCACATGGTCATGGCCGACACCACTCAACGACCCGGTGGCGATGCAGCAGTGGTTCGTATCCACGACACGAACAAAGGTCTGGCGATGACGTCAGACTGCACGCCACGCTATTGCTTCGCGGACCCTAGCGAAGGCGGCAAGCAAACCGTGGCCGAAGCCTGGCGCAATCTGACCGCCGTTGGCGCCCGTCCCCTCGCCGTTACCGACAATCTCAATTTCGGCAACCCCGAGCGGCCGGAGATCATGGCGCAGATCGCAGGCTGTGTGATGGGCATGGCAGAGGCTTGTGAAGCGCTCGACTTTCCCGTCGTGTCGGGCAATGTGTCGCTCTATAACGAAACCAATGGCAGCGCGATCCTGCCCACCCCCGTTATCGGCGGCGTTGGCGTTATCGATGATTTGGCCATGATGACAACCACGGCCTTCCCAGCGGGACGCCAGGCCATCTTCCTGATTGGCGAAACCGAGGGACATCTTGGCGCGTCACTCTGGCTACGCGAAATTGCCGGGCTCGAAGCAGGCACCCCACCGCCGGTTGATTTGGCACAGGAACGGCAAAATGGCGACCTCGTGCGGTCTCTCATCAACGATGGTACAGCCTCCGCCTGTCATGACCTTTCTGGTGGCGGGCTGCTGGTCGCTCTCGCCAACATGGCGCTTGCCGGCGATACCGGCTGCGAGGTTTCGCTGCCAGAAGGGCTTGAGCCAAACTCGGCAACTCTGTTTGGCGAAGACCAGGCACGCTATTTACTCACCACCAGTGACCCCGATTCCGTGCTTTCCCGCGCAAATGCGGCGAATATCAGCGCCGTCGCGCTCGGCACAACCGGTGGGACAACGTTGACTGTTGCGGGGCATCCGCCTATATCCTTGGAAGTAATGCGGGATGCCCACGAAGGCTGGCTGCCGGACTATATGGCGGCTTCCTGACCTAAGACCCAGCACCCCAGATAAAGGACCAAACCATGCCTATGGACCCTGGCGAAATTGAGCGCATGATTAAAGAAGCGCTGCCTGATGCCGATGTAAAGCTGGAAGACCTCGTCGGAGACGGCGATCATTGGTCAGCCACGGTTGTTTCTTCTGCTTTCGCAGGCAAAACCCGGGTTCAACAGCATCAATTGATATACGCGGCCCTTCAAGGCCGCGTTGGCGGTGAGTTACACGCGTTAGCGTTACAGACCTCCGCTCCGCAGACTTAGATTAATTTATTTCCTTCGCCATTAACGGCGAGCAACAACAGGTTCATACGATGAGTGACAACCCAACATTTGACCGTATCAAGCAGAATGTTTCCGACGACGACGTCGTCCTGTTTATGAAAGGCACACCGGTCTTTCCACAGTGCGGCTTTTCTTCAACCGTGGTGCAAGTCCTGACCTATATGGGTGTTCAGTTCAAAGGCATTGATATCCTTGCCGACCCGGAACTGCGCGAAGGCATCAAGGCCTATAGCAACTGGCCGACCATTCCGCAGCTTTATGTCAAAGGTGAGTTTGTCGGCGGCTGTGACATCATTCGCGAGATGTTCGAATCCGGCGAATTGATCGAGCACATGAGCACCAACGGTATCGACGTTAATCTACAAACCGCGGAATAATCTGCGACCGGCGGGAGCAACCCGCCACAGATAGCGTTCGATAGATACATAAAACTGGGAGGTTTTAATGGCATTGGTAAAAACCAAAGGACTCGCGCATTTCACAATTCCTGTAACCGACACCGAGCGCAGCCAGAAGTTCTACGAAGACATCCTCGGCATGAAAGCTGTGCAGATCAACCACAAGCGCGGCATGGTGTTTATGGATTCAGGCGGCGATTGCGTCATCCTGACCAAGACCCAGCACCCGATTAATCAAGCCGGTGAACAGGACATCCATCATGCCTGGGTCGTCGAGCATGAAGATTACGAAAAGGCGGTAAAAGAGCTACAGGACCGTGACGACATCAATTTCCATTTCGAAGAAGATCGTCAGGGTGGTGCCGTCAACGGCCCGCGCGCCTATTTCGACGACCCCGATGGCAACGTTCTCGAGATCATCGACCTCACCAGCTACAAGGGCGACTGATATGGCAGCCCCGGAGCTACAAGGCCTCGCCCATTTCAGTATCCCGGTTAGCGACGTGGCCGCGAGCCGCGATTTCTACGAAAACATTGTCGGGTGTAAACATCTATTCAGCACCCCACCCGGCAATATGTCGTTCCTCGATGCCGGTGGCATGTGCATCATCCTGTGCAAGCATGATGCGCCAATTAATCCGACACTCGATGACCATAACGGCGTACATCACTCATTCATGCTGAAGTCAGAGGATTTCGATGCCGCGCTCGAGAACCTGCGCGCCAACGATGTCGAGATTTTCTTTGAGGAAGACCGCCAGGGTGGTGTCGTCAACGGCCCGCGCTGCTACTTCCGCGACCCCGATGGCACGGTACTGGAATATATCGATCTGACGAGCTATAGCGGGGCTGAGGGTTAAGCAGGTTTCTTCTTCTGCCGCCGCGCCACACCGAGACCAAATACAGCGAGACCAAATATCGCGATAGAGCCAGGCTCTGAGGCTTGCGCGGTATCAAACTCGATTTCCCGAAGCGATGTCAGGAAAAAATTTGTATCGAGCCAAAGGGCTGAAATACTACCACTTACAGTCAAATCCATTAATCCCGTACTGCCGCTCGGCAAAGTTCCCGTCGCCATGTCTATTGCCAGATTGGTATCTGGTATTCCCAACGGATTGCCTTGCGAGTGCTGGTTAAAGGCAGTCGTCGAACGCGTGAAATCAACATCCTGATCAAAGGCGTAAACCGTGCGGACCCCATCGTCTTTATGATTGCTGAATTGGACTCTGACATTGCTGACGGCTGTATCGAATCTAATAATAGCCCCAAAACCGGAAATCACCACTAACCCACCGGTTGCGGCTGGCCCTTCGAATTGCATGTGATCAACCGCAGATGTTCCGCCATCGGTAGCACCAAACTCGACACCAACGCCTTGTGGGTTGAGGATGAGAGAGTTCATCTGATTTTCGAGAGTCTGGCCAGTCGACCCGCCGACAAAGGGCACCATGGCCGCTGACGTAAACTGAATAACGACAGCTTTAGCCGACCCCAACGGCAACAGCAGTGCAACGGCGCAACTAAAGGCAAAAAAATGTCTTCGCATAGTCATCCTCGGCCCAACAGTTTTGGTTTAGCGACAATCCCCCCGGATGTGCTAACACCTTATTACTATATTTTTTGTGGATAAGAAATATTGAATATGATTTCTCAACTCACTTCGGCGTCAACACTACGACCGGAATTACCCGCGCATCGCCGATGCGTTTTTCATATTCGTCCATCATAGGATAGACACCGCACATTAGCTGCCACAGGCGCGTGCGTTGCTCGCCCTCGGCTTCGTGGGCAATGGCGGCGAACTTCTCAGCCGCCACCTGAACGTTGACGGAAGGGTCGGCAGCGAGATTGAGATACCAGGCTGGATGGGTTGGTCTGCCGCCCTGCGAGGCTATCACCACATAATTGTCACCATCGTGGCCATAGACCAGTGGTGTCGTGCGGGGTTCTGCCGATTTACGCCCAGTTGTCGTCAGCAACAAGCAGGGATACGTGCCCGGCGCGGACAGCTTGTCCCACATATGGCCTTCCGCGCCATCAGTACCGAGATATAGTGCGACATGGTTTCTAATCTTTTCAGATTACGGCATGACGTCTTGCCATTAATCAGCAGCGTAGGGTTCTACTTGTAATGTCGCACCGTCGACGCCGGTTACTTTCACACTGTCGCCGGTCGCCAGCTCTTCCCCACCGGGCACGAGCCGCACACGCCACATGCTATCACCGACTTTAATCCGACCCATCCCATGCTCCGTCGGTTCTGTGAGCGCACATATCCGCCCGACATAAGTCTCGGCGCGACGATTAAGTTTTGGGTGATCCTCCGCAGGCCCTGCACGTTTATAGACCATGCGGCCAATGGAGATACTTGCGACAGAGAAAACGCAGAATATTGCGGTCTGGTATTGCCAGGATAGCTGATCGGCGAACAAGGCGACCAACCCGGTTGCAAGAGCACCAAGCCCTAACCAGAGAAACCAGATACCGGGGACGATGAGCTCGATAATCACCAAAATGATACCCAGCACCATCCAATGCCAGAAGGTCAGGTCCTGAAGCCAGGGAAGTAATTCATCCATAATTCGAACGTTTCCTATTCGTCCCCTGAGTCTGCACTACCTGAGCTGGGAACGCTACCGCGTCTGCTGGATGAGGATACCGCAGGGACGTCATCTGATTTACCGAATGTTTCGCGGGCTATTTCTGCAATACCGGCAACTGCGCCAATAACGCTTGATGCCTCAAGTGGCATCAAAACAACCTTCTGGTTTCGCGCCGAGCCAATGGTTTCAAGCGCGTCGATATACTTTTGAGCCACGAAATAATTGACCGCCTGAACATTTCCGCCAGCGATAGCCTCCGACACCACCGCCGTCGCTTTGCCTTCTGCCTCGCCTTCGCGTTCTCGAGCTTCTGCATCACGAAAAGCGGCTTCACGGCGTCCTTCAGCTTCAAGAATGGCTGATTGCTTGCCGCCTTCCGCTCTCAAAATTTCGGCCTGACGATCACCCTCGGCTTCCAGAACCGTTGCGCGCTTCTCGCGTTCCGCTTTCATCTGTCGACCCATCGCCTCAACGAGCTCCGTTGGGGGCGAAATATCCTTAATCTCAATACGCGTAATTTTAACACCCCAGGGCGATGTCGCATCATCAACCACGTTCATTAGCTGGGCATTGATCTTGTCCCGCTGTGACAGTAACTCGTCGAGATCCATTGACCCCATGACAGTCCGTAAATTGGTCATCGTCAGATTGAGGATGGAAAGTTCAAGATTGCGCACCTCGTAAGCCGCTTTTACCGGATCGAGGATTTGAAAAAACAGAACACCATCGACCCTCACCATCGCATTGTCGCGGGTAATTATTTCCTGCGACGGCACATCGAGCACCTGCTCCATGACGTTCATTTTCATGCCGATCCGGTCGATCATCGGCACGATGATGTGAAGACCCGGTGTCAGAGTACGCGTGTATTTACCGAAACGTTCGACGGTGTACTCAAATCCCTGGCTAACGGTTTTTACTGCCAGAATGACAAAGATAACGGCCAAAAACAGTAGAACAAAAATGAACAATGTTGAGGCATCAAGCATATTGAATTCAGTCCTCCCGGGACGGCCCTTACGAGCATAATTTTATCATTATGGCAGCACTTATTAGAATTCAGTACCACCGCTTACACAACTACAGTTAGTGCCATTTTGGCAAAAATCTAATCAATTGTGCGAGGGTAAGCAGTAAATTCTCAGAAAACCTTCCCGACGCAACATAAAAAAAGCCCGGGAAAACCCGGGCTTTTTACTTAACAAATTGGACCTTGACTTAGATCATTCTGCGTCGCCGTATAGCACCGAGCCCGATAAGCCCAAGCCCGAACACCACCAATGAACCTGGCTCCGAAACTGCTGCATCACTAAATTGCAGGCCATCGAGATTATAGCCACCGACCGCGACTGAGATCTGAATCTCGTCGAATACAATGTCGGTAAACCCGTAGAAATTCGACGAATTACTCAAACTAGTCGACGCAGCAAAACTTTCAACAAGAACACCGTCTAACAAAGCCGTAAATGTCGTTGTTGTTGTATTTGTTCGAAAGAAGAAGCCGGCGTCGCTTGCATCATTATCAAAGAAAATAGAGCCGGGGCCCGTTGATCCAACATCGCCCAAGAACCGACCAGAAATATTCGGAGCAGCACCGCCGGTAAACAGGTTGTAATTGGTTCCAAATGTAATTCCAGAAAACTGGTTTGTAACAACCGTAGCGTTGGGCAGCGAACCAGCTTCAAAATCGATGATTACATCAGGCGTCGTCAGACCCGTAGCAGACCCGTTAATGGGCACCGCATTCGCCGAAAATGCCATCGCAGCGACACCAATACAGCACGTTGTTGCGATCAATTTGAGGGACTTCATTTCATTAATTCCAGATAACTCAAATCATATTTTCTAAGAGTTGTCGCTTAGCGCGAATAATACTCGATGACGAGGTTTGGTTCCATCTGCACCGGATAGGGCACATCAGCCAGCAACGGTGTGCGGGTGAAGCTACCCTTCATATTGCGATGATCAACTTCCATGTATTCGGGAATTTCGCGTTCCGGGCTCTCAATCGCTTCGAGCAACATCGGAATCTCGCGAGACTTTTCTTTCACCTCAATGACGTCGCCTTCATTAACCCGATAGGACGGGATATTCACGCGCTGTCCGTTAACCCGGATATGGCCATGGTTGATGAACTGACGGGCTGAGAAGACCGTCGGGACAAACTTCATGCGGTAGACCACAGCGTCAAGACGGCGCTCCAGCAATCCGATGAGGTTTTCCGAGGTATCGCCCTTACGGCGTTCTGCCTCAATATAGGTACGGCGAAACTGTTTCTCGGTGATGTTACCGTAATAACCTTTCAACTGCTGCTTGGCATTCAGCTGCGTACCGAAATCCGACGGTTTACGACGGCGGGCCTGGCCATGTTCACCAGGACGGTATTCGCGCTTATTGAAGGGAGACTTGGGTCGGCCCCAAAGATTACACATCAGGCGCCGGTTAATCTTGTACTTCGCTTGGACTCGCTTGCTCATATTTCACATATCCTTGTTTGTCGATATTTATCGACTTTTTGTCCCGATAGTCCGACCCGGTTATCCGGCGGCGGAGACGAAATCTGCATTTCTGCAATTTCACCCCTCATTCTCGGGAATGGCGGCGCACTATAGGGATTTACCCCTGAATGTCAAAGGGATAAACGACCTGCTAAAACGCCCGTTTTCTCCGCGTTTTCAGACCCTACGCGGCTTCTTCCGATGTTTCTTCACGGGGCAAGGCTTCACGTCCTCTGATCATGTCCGAAACCTTGTCCGCCATCATGATCACGCAGGCATTGGTATGCGCCGAAACAAGATCCGGCATCGCCGCCGCATCAACCACACGGAGCCCTTCGACGCCCCTCACCCGACATTGCGGATCGAGCACAGATTCCGGACCTGTACCCATCGGGCAAGTACAGGTCGGATGTTCCACCGTAATCAGCGTATTGCGGATAAACTCATCAATCTCAGCATCAGTTTTAACATTTGGCCCCGGTTCCAGCTCCTCTCCCCGATACGGGTCCATCGGCGACTGATAGGCCACATCACGGCCAATTTTAAAGCCTTCCCGCAAGGTCGGCAGATCATTCGGCGCCGAAAAGAAGTTGAAGAAAATCCGGACATGATCCGCGGGGTTCTTGGAGCGCAGCAAGACTTCCCCTCGGCTGTCAGGATGCAGGGGTGCCGGTTTGATACCGAACCCATCTTCATAGGGCTGAGAGACTCCCGGGAACCACATCCCCGCATTATCCGGGATACCGCGAAACATGAACTCGATATCGGGGACCGCAAGCTCAGGCCGCGTCTTGATAAAGGCGTGCATCCCGCCGGGGACAACACTGCCCAGGCCGGTGCCAAACATATAAGACCGCGCCATGCCCAGTGTCGCCTTATCGAACCGCATATCATCGCGGAATTTACTGGTGTTGGTCGGTCGCGAGAACGAGATCGACACCGTCTGATGATCCTGTAAATTCTTGCCAACGGGCAGATCGACAATCGTCTCGATGCCCATGTCTTTCAAATGTTCCGCCGGGCCAATACCAGACAGCATCAAAACCTGTGGGGAATTAAACACGCCGCCAGAGAGGATCACTTCGCGATCTGCTTCCGCACGGATAGTCTTGCCACCTTTGATATATTCAACACCGACAGCCTTGGTGCCTTCCATGATGACCCGACTAGTCAGCGCCTTGGTGATAACCGTCAGATTAGGCCGGTTCATCACAGGCTTAAGGAACGCCACGGCAGAGGAACAGCGTTTGCCATCCTTGATGGTGTACTGGCTGCGGCCAAACCCTTCCTGCTGCGGCCCGTTATAATCATCGGTTACCGGTAGCCCAGCTGCTTTGGCAGCCTCGATCCACGCCGGGAATAGCGGGTCCTCCGTCTTGGCCCATGTCGTGCCGAGAGGACCATCGCCACCGCGGCGCTCGTCACCGCCTTCTTCCCAGCCCTCACAGCGTTTGAAATAAGGCAGGCAGTCCGCATGGGTCCAGCCAATCGCGCCCTTCTGTGCCCAACGATCGAAGTCACCGGGATTGCCGCGCGTATAGGCCATGACATTGATCGAGCTTGAACCACCCAACACCTTGCCGCGCTTTACCTGCAGCACACGGTTATTGAGGTTGGGCTCAGGCTCGGAGACATATTTCCAGTCATGCAGCCGGTGCTCGTAAATCTTGCCCATGCCAATAGGGATATGGATCAAAGGATCAAAGTCGCGCCCACCCGCTTCGAGCAACAGTACGGTCGCGTCAGCGTCCTCGCTCAGCCGATTGGCCAGCACACAGCCAGCCGAACCCGCGCCAACAATGATGTAGTCATATCCCTGTGCCATCTTCTTATTCCTTATCCCGGATTTGTCGGACAGTTTAGTCCGGCTAGCGACGGAGAGAAACCTGACAAATGGATCCCGCATCAAGTGCGGGATGACAAACTAAATAAACTATCCAAGGCGCTAACAACCCTCTCGGTCATCACCCCGGACTTGATCCGGGGTCCATCTAGCTTTTCTATGTTTTCTCTTTAGTCTTCCGGCCGTGTTTCATCCGATATTGCAAATGTATCAATAACTGCCGGGCGGTCCAGTATACGATCCAGCCACTCGCAAACGCGTGGTGCCTTTTCTGGCGTTACCTTATCCGGCACGACGCGCTGACGATAGCGGTGCATGAACGGCACCATGTTGATATCGGCCAGCGAATAGCTGTCACCCGCAAGATACGGCCCGTCGGTCAACGCCGCTTCGGCCTTATCGACGATAAAGCCCGCCTTCTCACGCGCAGCAGCGAACTCGGCCTCCGAGAAACCGCCACCCTTGGTGATTTTGGTGATCACGGCGCGACGTTCCATCAGCGGGATTCGTTCGATCAATGCTTCAAGATCATCGCCTTCCAACGACCGCGCCGATTTACCGATCCCACCAGCGTTTGAGAACGTCACAATCATATTCGGCCCGAGCGCTTCATCAGCGAGTTTTGCCCACACCCGGACCTTGGCGCGTGCTACCGGGTCGGCGGGCCGCAATGACACTTCGGGAAATACTTCATCGAGATATTCATTGATCACGGTGGATTCGATAATCACCGCGCCATCATGCACCAATGTCGGCACCAGCCCGTTGGGATTGAGCTTCAGATAGTCAGGGTCGTGATGCTCAAAATCGCTGAGGCTCACATAGTGGCTGACATAATCCAGCCCCTTTTCCTTGAGCACGATCCGTGACTTCTTTGAGCACGCCGTCAAACCCGCATGATACAGCTCCAGCATCGGTTACTCCTGCCCCGGCTCTTTATATTCCGGTGATAGCGGCGTTTTAAACTTCATCCCATCGACGATAATTCCCGCCGGGCGTTCGCCAGGCTTGAGCCCGACATAACGTTCCAATGTCGCTTCCGGCAGCGGCCTGCCGCCCGGTGTCGCCAGCCACAGCCGCAGCAAATGCCGTTTGCGTTCAACTTCGGGCCAGTCCTCATAGAGCGTGCGGCCATGTACGATGACATGGTTGTGCAGGAACTGGATATCACCGCGCTGGAATCCGGTTTCGTGTTTTAGCTCATCAGCCAACACATCCATCATATCAAGCGCATCCCATTGCGCCTGTGTGAAGCGCGGCAGCTCGTCAAACCGTTGGGTCGAGCGGATATAAAAATTATGCCAGCTGCAGGAAAAATGCCCCTCGGCGAAATTGAAGATTGGCAATTCAAACCACGGGTCCTTGCCGGGCGGTATTTCATTGCGCCGGTCGCGATACCACGGCTTCACCAACTCCGCGACGAGATCAGGGCGGCGCCTGAGCATTTCGTTATAGATCGCGACCGAACTGGCGACCGAGCTGATGCCGCCTTCCTTCGCCGGATGCAGACAAAGCAGCCCGACAATGTCGCAGGAATCCGAATGATAGTTGAGATAAGCGCTGGTGTGATAAGCGCGGCTCGATGCGCCATCACGACTTGGACCGGTCAGGTCATAAACATGACCGAGTAAATGCCCATGATGGTTCTGCGATACCGCCTGACCCATGCGCAACCCGATGCCCCAATAGGCAATCGCTGACTCCTCAATATCGTAGCGTTCGACCGGCACTCCACGCAGCAAGGTGACACCGCGTCCTTCCATCAGCTGATGCCGCATCGCCGCCAGTTTTGAATCCAGCGACGGCAGCGGAAAATCCGCAAGCGTGATATCTTTAATTTCAAGACCACGCTGTTTAACACCAGCGACCGCCGCATCAATCTCTGCGATCTCGGCTTCCGTCAATTCAAACCGCCAGCTCGTATCCAGTTCAAGCTGTTCGCCATGCCACGCCGCCGGGTCAACAACCGGCTGCATCGCTTCCGCCACGTCACGCGTTGCGCTCAGCGGTGTCAGAACTTCTGGAGATACTGTCGCCATGATCGCAAACCTTCCTAAAGCCGCAATAGTTTCCGGACATTGCCATTGAGAAGTTTCTGCCGGTCTTCGAGACAGAAGTTCAACTGCTCGGCCCAGTCCCTGCCAGGCTGGTTTTCAACAAACGGGTAATCGATTGAGAACATGATGCGATCAATACCCATCTCCTGAACCGTGCACAGCAGCGCCGGGTTCGAAAAGTTACCACTCGTGGTGACATGAAAATGTGCTTCAAATATTTCGCGGAAAGAGCGCGACTGCGCATTCTCCACCCGCGACAGCGCCTGATTCACCCGCCATAGCAGGAACGGCAGCGTCTCACCCATATGGCCGAGGATCATCTGCAGCTTCGGATGTTCATCGAACACGCCCGACAACACCATACGGATCGCTTGCGTTGCGGTCTCTACGGTGTAGCCCCACCCCGCTGTCGCAAAGGCCGGGAAATCTTCAAGATAGTCCTTGTAATAGACATTGATGACATCGTCATGCGGGTAGCCGGGATGCAGATAGATCGGCACATCGAGCGCTTCGGCACGGGCATAAATCGGCCAGAATTCCTTGCCGTCATTGAACTTGCCATTGGTCAGCCCGTGGATCATCGCCCCCTTAAAGCCAAGTTCCTTAACGCAACGCTCCAGCTCATCAGCCGCTGATTCCGGGTGCGCCGTGGCCAAAGCGGCAAAACCGTAAAATCGGTCGGGATGGGTCTGCACAGTCTTGTACAAATTATCATTGGCCTGGCTGGCGATAGCCGGACCCGACTCCGCATCCAGGAGTTGCGCCGATGGTGCACCGTGGCTCAACACCTGAATATCGATCCCGGCGTCATCCATCTCTTTGAGCCGCACATCACCAAGGTCATAGAGCCGATCCTGCACTGGCCCACGCCGGCTGGCATTGCGACCGCTATAAGTGTCGGTCATCACCGTGTCCCAGTAATGTTCCTCAAGCGCGATAATCTCGATGCCCGTCGATGTCGTCATTGTACTCGTCCCTGTCTCAATTCTTTAAATGAATGCTGGCCCGTAACGGGCACGATGCAGCGAGTCTATTCCGGGACCGCAAGTGTGTCTATTGCAGGTCAGTCTGGTTCCCGCATCAAGTGCAGGATGACGGATTGTATTGCATTCACACCAGGCGAACCTGTCACCCCGGACCTGATCCGGGGTCCATCTTCCCCTTTGTAAGCCGCGATAGCCGATGTACGGTTTGACTGGAACGCCCAAAAAAGAGGAGCCACACCATTGGCCTTTGATGATCTAAAGCCACAACCACCACGCGCCAGCCTTAACCCCAGCCGGGTCGAGGAATTTGAGGCCTATTCAGTAGAAGCGTTTGATCGGTCCAAGGCGGCGGCCGCCTCGTGCCGCACCGTTTTGGACGTCACCTTTGGTGATGATTATTACCAAAAACTCGATCTCTATTTACCGGATGAAGAGGCTCTCACAGGCCACGAAGGCGGCGTCCCCGTGATCCTGTTCTGCCATGGCGGTGGGTGGAACTTTGGCTATAAGGAATGGAATGGCTTTATGGCCCCGGAATTGATTGACCTGCCGGCGATCTTTGTCTCGGTATCTTACCGCCTCGCTCCGGAACACAAATTCCCCGCAGCACTCGAAGACGTACTTTCCGGACTTAGCTGGGTTTACAACAACATCGCTGCATATGGTGGTAGCCCAGACCGGCTGTTTATGGGTGGCTGGTCCGCTGGTGGAACGCTGGGGGCGCTCGCCACGGTAAGGCGTGATCTTTATCCAGACTTCGATCTGCCGGATGACGTGATCAAAGGCTGTGTCGTGACCAGTACCCCATTCGACCATCGTGTGGATAATCCCGCGCCCGGCAGTACGACAGAACGGCTCCAACGCCAGCTCTTTACCCGACCCGAACATGTCGAAGAAACCAGCGCCATGGCCTATATTGAGGGGCTGGAAACACCGTTCTTTATCTCACACGGCGAGAACGATTTCCCGCATGTCATGGCGACCAGCAAATTGATGCATGACGCCCTGACAGCACAGGGCACCCCGAGTGAGTATCATGTGTTCCCGATCTTCGATCATTATCAGAACAACCTCGATCAGGGGCGCCGCGGCAATAAGTGGGTCGAGGCGGTTCGCCGGATGATGACGGACAACTGACAACGGACAACCGACACATCAGAAATTTTACCCACCAAACGCTTCGGCATAAATAGTGCGGCACTCGCGACGCAGATCATTCAGGTTAGTCACTTTTATCCTGAATGACTTATTCGCCACGGTGAAAGAAAATTCGACCTGCTGTTCTCGGACTCCCGAGAAGTGCTTCTCGAAAGCTGTATTCAATGCAGTGCTGCTGGTTTCGGATTGAAAATAAATGTCCCAGAGCGAGGATGGCATGTAGTTCCCGGTTGCCGCGCCACTCGCCAACCCGGTACCCAGGATCATAAGAGAACTTGTTATCTGGTTTTGCCAGAAATCAGAATGATGTTGCATTTCACCGACAAGCAGCTGGCGTATTGAGTCCCCAAAAGCTCCACGATAGCTGGTCTTAAACAAGTGCTGGTCATGTTCGGATAAAAATGCGCGTTCAAGGGCAATAAATTCATAGATCGCGATCATCTTTGCCCGGTCCCCACGAACGAGGCTGTTTCTCGCATATCGTTTCGCCAAGGAACGATCGAAAGAAGCAATATATTCGACCAAATCGCGCCCTACGGCCCGCTTATGTTTTACGGCTGTAAGGGCTTGGAGGACGGCATTGCTCAATGATTTGGTAATCTTGGCCGATGGCATAGAACCACTCCTCACCCCACCCCGGGTAGCCGCAGCTCTCCGCGTTGCTTCGGAACCCAGGTCAGCGGTCACCTGTGGTAATTCAAGATATTGACCAAACTTGATCGGCCCTTTTGACACTATATTGAGTTTGGCGGTTTCACCCTGACCACCTCGGTCATTAAGATAATCGACAAAGGTGTATCCCAACCCACCGGTAGCTCTCTTTCCAACTTTCGTATGAGTTTTTGGTCTCAGTTCCTCTGTTCCAACCAAAGCACCGCGTGTCTTGGGTGCGGCCTGTGATCTGGTTCGGATAGTGACGATCGGAGAAATATACGCCCCAAACGTATTGGGATCATTTGTCAGAAATTTATTAGGATGCTCGTAGGTAAGAAAATCCACATAGACGACTGCCGGTGGCAATCTGTACCCCACCGTCGGAACAATACGCCCTCCTCCAACATTAAGTCGTTGGGGTTGTAAGGCGACAGTGTTTGCCGGAAGCCGTGACCGCAAAGCCTGATAAAACTCCATGACGTAATAATTTGTCTTTAACAGGGTGCTCGTGAATGGAGACGGATTTTCTGCTGTTCGCGCCGGGCGGGGGTCTAGATTAATGGCATACTCGCGGTGCCGCGCATTGAGCCACCCCTCGGCTTTGCGATCAAACAATGCCGGGTAGCGGATAACGACCAGTAAGGTCCGTGGCTTGGACACGGCGATACGTGTTTCGGCGGCTGATGAAACCTGAAGTTTTTCATCATACTTGCTAGCAGTGACACAACTTGCCAGAGCAAGCACGCTGGCCAAAACCGTACAGCGATGGACTAGAGTAGTGATCTCGCGTCTCTGCTTTCTTATCTTATTCATCCCACCCTTTACCAAGATCAAAAACACCCCATTCTGCGCCCCGCCGCAATCTCCGCGTCACGATTTTGCCTAACACGGACGATTGTCGACCGATGATGACTGCCACCGAAATCAGACTCAGATTGTCGAGCCGCCCCCAGCCATCGATTGAGTGCAGCAATTTTTGCCCTTACGTTTGGGCAATTTGATGACGGACCGCTGCGATAAATCCGGGCATTACGTTGCGAAATTTGTTTTAAGGTATTTGAGGCCGACCTTTGGGCGATCGCCATCATTTCTCGGTAGATTTGTTCGGCATTGCGGCGATAGGCTTTGCGGGCAGCGACGCTGGATTCGCGCAATTGATTACCCTGACGACCCACTGAATCATTCAGGTTTTGCCATTGGCTTGATGTTTTTTTGGATTGACGCTCCCGCAAACGTTTTAACCTGTCCTGCATTGTAGAAGGCCGCGTGGCATCCAGTATCTTCTCAACAGGTTTTTTGGATACGCCACAATATTCACGTACTGCACTGACGATTTCCGCGTGTTTATCGAGCCGGTGTGCCGCCTTGTCCAACCCTGTTTGGTGTTTTGCCAACCAGCCTTGAATCCGGTTGAAGCTGGTATTCACCTCTTGTCTGAGACGTTTGTGTTCACCCGGCATTTCTGCGAGATGTTTTACGTCTTTCGCCAGGTCTTTGACTGTTTTTGCCCCCTGACCAATCGGGTTATAGGTCTTACGCACCTCGTTGATTACTAAATCCACTGCTTTTTCGCCCAGCTTCCGTTTACCCTTTGGGTCAAATTTTCCACGTGACCGGCGTAAGTTATCAAGAAGAATTGTTTTGAAAACTGCGGCTTTTCGAGCCGCTTTATATTTGGGATCTAGCTGCAAAAGATTATCGGCTAGTTTGGACATCGCCAAAGTCGCCTGCGCCGTCATCCCGGCATCCAGGACAACCTGCTCTGTGGCATCAATTCCGAACCAGGAGATATCTCGTCGCAAATCCTTGATTTGTTGTTGGGCGTCTTTGATCCCGTCTTTGTAGATTTCAACTTTTTCTGAGGCAATTCGGAGTTGCTCACCCCAGATGGCTTTTAAATTTGTTGTGTAATAATTGACGCAACGATCAGGGTTATAATCTCCGGTATCGATCTTGAATTCAGACGCCCGCGCATTTTGTGCGAAACAAATCGCAACAGCTGCCAAAAGAAATAATTTTCCAAATCTCATCGCGTCGGCCTCATAGAAACCCTAGGCCATCCCATAACGCGGTAAAATACCTATAAAATCAAGGACAGGATGGCTGCGCCCGTTGCAAGTGAACGCGTCTATTTCAACCCATTAAACATCTCAAACGTCCTGGCATGGGCTGCTTCGGTGGCGCCCGCGACAAAATGGGTATCCCGTTCGGTATTGGCGAAGGCATGACCCGCATCATATTCATGGATGGTGATATTGGGGTTCGGCTCTAACGCCGCTTTGATGTCCCCGAGAACTTCCAGAGACACATGTTCGTCACTGGTCCCGGCATGAAGGATTGTCGGGCATGAGATGTTTTGCCCTTCCTCAAGAAATTCATGAATTTGCGTGCCGTAATAAGCAACTACCGCATCAACCTCCAGCCGTGCCGCTGACAGGTAAGTCATCGTGCCGCCGGTGCAAAATCCCGTAACACCGATTCTACCGTTGCATTCCGGGAGAGATTTTAAATAGGCGATGGTCGCGGCGATATCAGAGATCGCCTTGTCATGATCGACCTGCCCACGGAACTCGAAACCCTTTTGACGTTGTTCAGGGACCCAGAAATCACCAGCGAAATTGCGTTCGAGCCGCCAGAACATTTCCGGTGCCGCAACGCAGTAACCCTGTGCGGCGAACAGGTCAGCGGTATCTTTGATCCAGCCGGTCACACCGAATATTTCATGCAGCAGTATGATGCCCGGCCCTGACCCCGACGGCGGCATCGCGACATACGCGCCAAAATCATCGCCATCTGCTTCGGGAAATTCCGGGTTTGAGATGGTCACTGGCAGAGAAATTTTTTCCACGTCTATCTCCTGACTAACGCACGCAACCTTTAGGACTGTCCGCCGCTGCAATTGATATTATCACCCGTGATAAAGCTCGCATCATCAGAAGCGAGAAACGCGACGGCGGCAGCCTGTTCTTCTGGTGTCCCACGACGCTGCAGTGATTGCTGCGATCGGATATTGGCACCCATCTCGCGGCGATACTCATCGCCCTCCTCTTGCTCGAGATCTTCGGCCATGACGCCTTCCCGAATTTGCAGCCGCGATGTCACCCGGTCGGGTATTTCCGTGCCGCCTGGTGAAACGGTATTAACCCGAATGCCATAGCGGCCATACTCCATCGCCAACACTTTACCGAGCGCCAGAATACCGCCCTTACTCGCCGCATAAGGTGCGCGGTAGAGACCACGCACAGACTGCGAACCGAGATTGATGATACAGCCGCCCTCTTGCTCCATCATAATTGGAAGTACGGCATTGCAGCCCCACAGCGTGGGCAGGAGCGAGCGCTCAAGCTCCTGCTGGGTCTCCTCTTCGGTATAGAGGTGAAATGGCTTCATCCAGATCGTACCGCCAACATTATTGACCAGCACATCGATCCGGCCATAGGCCTCGACCGCCGCTGCCATCATGTCCTGAGCGCCCGAGAGAGTACTGAGATCAACCAATACTTTGGTTGCCTCGACACCGTTGTCCCGTAGATCCTTTACCGTCTGACTGGCACCTTCATCAACACGGTCGGCAACGACAATCTTGCCGCCTTCCTGACCCAACCGACGGGCAATTGCTCGCCCGATGCCCTGACCAGCGCCGGTGACAACGCAGACCTTGTCTTGTAACCGGCGTGCACCGGCAGCTCTTGGATCGAGTTCGTCAGTCACTTTAAACTCCCATTGCGTGTAAACGCCTAAATAGATGTGTGGGCGACGCCCTTCTTGACCTTCATCGGCTCACCCGGCGCTTCGCTAAATTCCATATCGCGTGGCAAGACAAAGGATGCCGAACGCACAGCCTGGGTTTCTTCATCGAGACCTGGCGGGCGCTCACCCTTTTCCAGACCCATGGCCGACTTGTACAGGACGTTGCGCGCCATGATGATGGCATTATCGGTCGACACCAGGTTTTCCTGGGTGCGGTCACAGACCTCGCCCATGCTTTCCTGCAAGGAAGCATCCTGCATGGCGATGCCTTTGACACCGCTATAGGATTGCCGCGCCTTCTGCGCCTCGCGGTCCATCTTGTAGTCATTGCTCTTGTTGATGGCGGGCTTATAGGTCCCCGGAATCAGATCAACATGCAGCCCGCCGCCCTCCTGCATAATGCCAAGCTCTTTCTCGTTCAGAGGTCGAGATGGATGATAGGAAAACGTCCAGGCGAAACAGTTTTCGTCATCGATTGGCACCCAGGCATGACCGTTCAACGGGTTATCACCATAAGGCGGCACTATCGTATACCAGGGCATGATCCACGGCGTGATGCGCCAATAATATTGTTCGTCTTCGGCATTGCGGCGCACCCCGATATGCAGCCCACAGGAAGACTCAACGACCTCAAACTTCGGTGCCAAATCCGACAGGTGATAGTCCGAGCCCTTCGATCCGTGATGCAGCGGATCGCTGCGCAGCTCGCCACTATGCAGGAATGCAACATGGCTGGAATCAATCCCGCCTTCTAACGCCTGCAGATAATTGCATTCCTCCCAACGCTTGGTGTGAAAACGCTGGTTCTCCGGTACCGTCGTCCATTCAAAGGCCGGTTCCGATGGTTTCTCTTCCTCCGGTCCCATATAGGTCCAGATGATGCCACCGCGCTCAACGCACGGATAAGAGGTCAGCTTGATGCTTTGGCAATAACCGCTCTCTGCCGGTTCGGAGGGGACCTCCAGACACTGGCCGGTAACGTCATATTTCCAGCCGTGGTAGGGACAGCGCAGCCCGCCTTCTTCATTACGACCAAACCACAGCGAAACCCGGCGATGAGCGCAAAACTCCTCGATCAGCCCGAGCCTGCCCTCACTATCGCGAAACGCAATCAAGGGCTCTGATAGCAGTTTAACCCGCACCGGTGCACCGCCCGGCTCGGCAACTTCTTCGGACAACAAAAAAGGGATCCAATAGCGGCGAAACAGATCGCCCATTTCAGTCCCGGGACCGGTCCGGGTGACAAGCTGATTTCTGTCTCCGGTTAGCACGTCTTGTCTATCCTCTGGCGCGGGGCGGTATGATTTCTTGTTCGCTTTCAGCGCCCGTTTTAGCGCGAGGCCCGACCTGGATCAATCAGCGAGTATGCCATAGCGGACTAGCGGTCTCCGGGTTTCGTGCAGAGGAATAATTCCCGCACTTTGCCGATCTGTTGAGCCGAACCACTTTCCTCGATCAACAAGCGATGACGTCTTCTAGATGATTTTCGCAGTAGGTTAGCAAGAGCCCCGACCTCAATACTACGTACGGTTGAATTTGTTGGTACTTTATCAGTTCTGTGCAATCATCGCTGTGAGGTTGCCACAATCTGGATTTTGGAGGCGGTAAATGTCATTCAAAACATTTTTTCTTCGACCGATTTTACTATCATTTACCGGAGTTCTGTTCGCTGCCGCAGCGCAAGCGGCGGTATTGTTTTCAGAAACCTACGATGCAGATCGGCTAAATGGAGGTTCCGGCGTAACCTTGTCGGGTGATCGGGTGGGTACGGTGAACGCGGGAACTGTTTCCTTCGGCGCGTCCACTGGCAGTTTAGTCGGTTCCAATCTGTTAGACATAGGAATTTTCGGCGCGGGTACTTTAAATGAAAGTCAAACTTTCACTGTGACAGTTTCTGTTACCGGAGCAGAACCTACAGGAAACACCGATCAAGACCCGGTTATGGTTCTTCAATCCGGTCCGAGTTCCAATCAGCAATTTATGGCAGTCATCCTTTCGAATGACCCAGAAGGGGCCGAGAACCGTCGAACAATTGTCAGAACTGATGGGGTAATGGATACTTCTGGTTCGATTGATCTGTATGACCAGAGCACCGGTAATCAGACGGTATTTCCGGCTTCGAGCCACGATTCAGCAAGCTTCGTGTTTACTATTGGTTCTCTCGATGGCGTTTCTCTCGTTTCTCCTACGGCTAGTGGACTTCTCCCACAATCCATTTTCGATGCGAGTGACAGTTTGACCTTCAGAATTTTCGGTCACAATGAAAACGAGACATATACATTTGATGCGATAAGCATCACGGTCGAGGGCCCAGCGATTCCAGAACCAAACACGCTGGCAATAGTTTGTTTTGGGTTGATCGGCGTCCGTTGCACTAGGATACGAAGAACCAGTTAAACCGTCGTTTTAAATCCCGGAACACCACATAAATCCGCGAACGCAGAGAATTGGTCGCTGTCAGTATTGTGGTTGCAAAGGCCTTTGCTGTTCTCGATGCACCCTGCTTTTCAAGTAACGATCAAATTGGCTCAGGCGTCCGCCTCTGACTCGCACAGATACCAGATGCGCCCGAAGGGTCCACCCTTCAGTAATTCAACTTCGATCTCCGCCATTTCTTCGTCACCTAAAACTTCAAATTCGCCCATAGAAGCGGCAATGGCGGTGCGGCGCGCATTGTCCTCCATAATAAAGACGCCAGCGGTCATTTCTTCCACGTTGCCACCGGTGACGACAATGCCGTGCGCGCGCAGTAAGGCGGCACGGTGGTTCCCCAGCGTCTCCGCCATGGCTTTACCGCGTTCTTCGGTCAAAATCAGCCTGGAATCGGGGTGGACCGGAATGCCGTCGCGAAAGATTGATGCCAGGAAATATGTTGGCTTGAGATCATGTTCCGACATACTAAAGCTGGTCGCAGAATGGCAATGAAAATGGGCCACGGAATTCACATCCGGGCGAGCTTTATAAACCTCTAAATGAATTGGCAATTCGCTGGGCAGCTTCACGCCATAGCCATCCGGCCCCGCATACAAATCGATCTCAATAAAATCTTCCGGGCGAGAGTCCGCGCTCAGCTCATGCGGCGTCATCAGGATTTTATTGGGGTCTTCGGTTCTGGCGCTGATATGGCCGAACCCGTCCACATAGCCACGCTTGTAAAAAAACCGCCAGGCCTTGTTTAGCTTCTCGGCAAGCTGCTGGTTTGTTTCTCCCATTACCTTGGTCTTTCCCTGTTTGTTGATAAGCGTCAATGCGGACAACGGAATTGGCTGGTTCGGAAATTCACCACGCGTTTTAGCGCGAGCCCAAGCCCGGATCAATCACCGAGCATGGCCATAGCGGCCTGACGATCTCCCGGTTTCATACGAAGAAACAATTTACGCGCTTTGGTAATCTCTTGCGCCGAACCGCTTTCGGCAGCGGCTTTGAGGGCAATTGTCGTCGGGTGATCCGCGCCGCAGATAAAGGTCAATGCGTTCGCCAATTTACCCATCGCGTCACGGTCTATTTGTACGTCTGCCATTTCAACTACCCCAAATTTTAAACTATGCCCGTCCGGCGTTTCTAAAGACAACTTATAGCGTAACTGCGCCATCAGACAGCTTTGCTGTGGTTTGCCGACGCGTCTCTTCAGCGTCATCATGGTTGTGATATTTAAACGTTGATGTGTCGCGATATTCCAACGGCACCAGCATCACACGCACAAAACGGCTTGGCCCGGATTTCATCGTTAGAGCATGCAGATAGTGAAAAGCTTCTTCATACCAGGCGTCGCCCGGCAGGACCGTATTTTTCATTCCATCCAAGTGAGTGAAGTTAATCTCGCCAAATTCCAGACAACGAATACCCGCGCCATCATGGGCATGCATTTCAACGGTTGTTTCCGGCGGAAAATCGACAGTTTGACAGCGTAATATCCACTCACTTCCCGGATTGATTTCCAAATTCTCAATAGGGGCCGACAAGGTAGGTGTTATCTGGTGTCTTTCTGGAGAGGAAGAGACTTCAGTTGCGTTAATGGCGACCAAGTCCCAACGCCATAGTTCAACATTGTCGGACTGTGTTTTAAGGATCACCGAGCCTCTCTCGAATGTGGCATCCCCCGCTTTTAAGAGCTTATCTCCCACCGCCAGCACGCCAGAAACCACATAAATGATCCGGTTCGTAACGGCTAGAGGCTTTGATTCGGTGTTTGGTCCCAACCGCTCTTTATAAAAATGAAACTGATATCTAGCGGTCATGGGCTGTCATACTCCCTCTGGAAATAGAATTTTGTTGGCACAGCCCTATGACGAACTCCATCAGACCACAAGGTTAAAGTGCTTCGCTTGACGATGTCCGCTTGTCTCAATGCGCCGACCGTCAAGACGTCTCGACAAAGCCGATTTGGATTGAGCCTTTGGCGACGTTTGCGTTGTCAAAAGTGAAGCTGACATTTTGGGTCAGAAGCAGACAGACGGGCGTCTCTTTCGTCGTGCGGCTGATACCGCTATTTCTCCGGGATCAGATTACCCGGTGCGTTGATGCCACTGGCGCCCCATCTGTCCGGGCGGCCGCGTTCATACTGGCGTGGATAGTCGACATGCTCACCGAGTGTTTCCGCCGCATGCCAGACCCAGCGAGGATCATAAATCATCGGCCGCGCCAAGGCGATCATATCGGCCTGCTGATTTTGCAAAATGGTTTCGGCCTGTTGCGGATCGCTGATCTGGCCAACCGCGATGACCGGCATGTCGACGGCGGCCTTCACCGCTTCCGCAAACGGCACCTGGTATCCCGGCCCGACGGTAATTTGCTGCGCTGGGCTTCGCCCCCCGCTGGAGACATGCATGTAATCACAACCCAACGCCTCAAGCGCCTTGGCAAGCTCAACGGTCTCATCGACCGACCAGCCACCGTCGACCCAATCGGTCGCTGATACCCGGATACCAATCGGTAGATCATCCGGCCAGACCGCACGCACCGCCTCATACACGTCAATCGCGAAACGCATGCGGTTGGCGAGGTCGCCGCCATATTCGTCATTCCGGCGGTTGGTGAGTGGTGAGAGAAACTGGTGAATCAGGTAACCATGCGCGCCATGCAGTTCGATGGCCTTGGCGCCGGCGCGTTCGGCACGCTTGGCCCCATCGACGAAATGTTGAATCACGTCCGCCACCGCATCAGCCGGTATTGCGGTTGGTGGCGGGAAATCATCGGCGAGCGGCACGGCCGACGGCGCGAACGCTTCGTAGCCGCCCTCTTCTACCGATAAATATCCACCGCCCTTGAACGGTTCGCGGGCCGACGCCTTACGTCCGGCATGGGCCAGCTGAACGCCAAAAAATCCGTCACTATGATCGGTGAAGAACTGCGCTATACGCCCGACAGCCGCCTCTTGCTCATCAGAATAAAGCGACAGGCAACTCCGCGCATTGCGGGCGTTTGACGCGACATAGCAGGATTCGGTCAGGGTCAGCGCCGCACCGGAGGCAGCGTATTGACCGAGATGCATCAGATGCCAGTCATCGGCCACACCTTCATCGGCAGAGAATTGCGTCATCGGGGCGACGACGATGCGGTTGGGCAACCGCAGGCTGCGTAACTCGATGGGCTCAAATAATCTCGCCACCATGTCTCTCTCCGCACTTAAAAAACCTTACAAGCTTGTCTCGCATCCAAGCCGATTTCAAGGATGGCTTCCTTGACAACGCACACAGGCGATTTTTATCCTTTACTGCAACAAAACAAGACGTTTCCGCAGGGAGATTGGTGATGATCGACGATCAAGGGTCAGGCTATGGGCGCAACGCCATTGTGCCCGAAGAAAACACCCGGCTAACCCATGTTGGCGCAGGCACGCCGATGGGTGAGCTGCTGCGACGCTATTGGCATCCAGTCTGTATGTCTTCTGACCTTTCCGACCTCCCCAAGTATCTCAAAATTCTTGACGAAGAGCTGGTCGCCTATCGTGATAAATCCGGCAAAGTTGGCGTGCTGGGTGCTCATTGCTGCCATCGCGGCACATCGCTCGAATATGGGCGGATTGAGGAAAACGGTCTGCGCTGTTGCTATCATGGCTGGCTCTATAACGAAGAAGGCAAATGCCTAGATCAGCCCGGCGAACCGGATGCCAGTCCCTACAAAAACGAAGTCCGCCAGCCATGCTACCCAGCCGAGGAATATCGCGGACTTGTCTTCGCCTATATGGGACCGCTCGACAAAAAGCCGCTGCTGCCGCATTTCGATATTCTGGAAGACGATGACGCGGAGTATCTCGCCTATCGCAATTACAGCCGTGGTGCCGTATCGGAATGCAACTGGCTACAGCTCCACGAAAACGCCGCCGACCCGATGCACATCTTCTCGCTCCATGGCATGAATGACAGCCTGTTCGATTTCGCTGATGTTATGGGGATAAAACCGACATTCGACTTTGTTCATTCCGACCGACATGTCTCTTACGTCCGCACCACAGATGTTGAAGGCGGCAACCGGCTTATCCGCACGTCCACAATATTTGTGCCAACCGGAAAATGTATTCCTCCGCCCGATGTCACCGGCACCGACCCAGAAAGTGAAACTGAACGCGCCCGCATGGTCGGCTGGTGGGTGCCGGTCGATAATGAACATACCATCGGCTACCACATCGAACGTATCGACCCTGGCAAACGGATTTTTCAGCCGCCCGATGGCGAAGTGACCCGCGATTACGAAGAAACACAGCGCGTCCCTGATGATTGGGAGGCACAGGTCAGCCAGCGGCCTATCGCCCGTCATGCGCTCGAACATCTCGCGACATCGGATCGTGGCGTGGTGATGTTTCGCCGACTGCTCAACGAGGCGATTGATGCTATCGAACGCGGTGAAGATCCGCCCGGTACCATTCGCGATCCCGCCGATCAGATCATCGTTGTGCCGTCTGGGAACGAGGTTATCGCTGCCGGAGAAACCGCCCCTGTTGCGTAGGCAGACAAAGCGCGCGAGCATAGCCGAACCAACCAGAGGGGAAGAAAATGCTCGAAGGAAAAGTCGCCATCGTCACCGGTGGTGGACAGGGGATCGGCAAACACGCCGCCAAAACTCTTGCTGAAGCCGGCGTTAAAATTGCCATCGCCGATATTAATTTGGAAACCGCGGAGCAGGCCGCAGCGGAGTTGAGCGCACATGCAGAAACGACAGCGGTAGCTCTTGATGTTCGTCGCGAAGACGACGTCCAGAAGGCCTTTGCCAGCGTCGCCGACAAGTTGGGTGGCATCGATATTCTGGTCAATAATGCGGCGATCGTCCCCCATTTTCGCTGGGGGTCAAAGCTGTGGCCCGCAATCAGCGACATGCCACATGAGTTCTGGGACAAGGTCATCCAGACCAACCTCTACGGCACGTTTAACTGCACCAAGCATGCAATCCCACATATGGAGACCCGCCAGGGCGGTCATATCATCAACATTTGGGGTGGTGGTGGAACACGTGCCCTGGCCTACATGGTGACCAAGAATGGCATCAGGACTTTCACACGCTTTGTCGCTGAGGAAGTCCGGGACTCAAACATATGCGTCGTGACATTTTCGCCCCGATTTGCGATCGCTACCGAAACAGCCCCCCAGGAAGCCAAGGACAGAATGCCGAGCCCAGAAGTTCTCGGCCTTGGCTTTGTCCTTTCCGCTGAATTGCCAATGGAGTCGAGCGGCCAGTGCCTGGCTTTTGAAGACGGCAAACTCGTCATCGAAGAAGCGATGGAGGGGTGAGCGACGTTATTGAAAGAAGCTGACTAGAGGCGCTTATGTCCCTTGGAACTGGAAGCGGCCACCATCCGCAAAACGAAATCATTACTATCGCTGTCCAGCCGCGCAAATTCATCACGGAAATCGCCGTGCCGTTTTTGCCTCGGCTACAGCTCCACGATCCGGATTATAAACCGCGTGGGTTTCATGGTTTAAAGAAAAAGCTTGGTCGGGCCGCCGACGATGTCCTGCATGGCTGGATGAAGCTACCCGCCCGAGGCACTTTCACCGTATCTATGGCTGATGGCATCTCACACGATCTCGCCTTTGATGCACACCAATCAGCCTACCTCGCTTTTGTAAGCCGGGAATTGCACGGTGGTTACGAACCCACTGAGACACTGTTTTTGGAGGCTATGCTTGCGAAGGCCAACTCCTTTTTCGACGTTGGCGCCAATTGGGGATACTACTCCCTGCTCGCGGCGACACATAAACAATACTCGGGAAAGATCTTTGCGTTTGACGTCTCTGGTCAAATGAATTTCGCTCTGACGAGCATGGCAGAATCACTGGCTTTAAATAGTTTGGAAGTTGTTGGGTGTGGCCTTTCCGACCAATCAGGAAACGTCGTCATATCGGCGGCCGAGGCAACACATCTTACCAAAATCATCGGTGCCGAAAATGGTCAGGTGTCGCGGGTCGAAACAGCTAAGGTTACGACACTCGACGACATCGAGCTGCCCGCTCCTGATCTGATGAAAATTGACGTTGAAGATCATGAGATCGAGGTTTTCCGCGGCGGCAAGACCGTGCTGACACAGCACAAACCACTCATTCTCTTCGAAAACCGAAGTGGAAGGAATGGCGGTAAAGCAGGCAACTTTTTACAGACACTTGGCTATAATCTTTACTATCTGACCTCGCCCGTCGACGCTGACTCGACAATCAATTTAGTCCCGTTGAATTTAGCTGAGTTAGCCGAAGAGCTTGTCAATTATGTGGCCGTCCCAGCCGGACAAGAAGCCCACTGGTTCGAGTAAAAAACAAACCACACAATGGAGTATCACCGATGAACGGACCCCAGGAAAAAGATCCGATCATACCCTACGCCGACACCGATAGCCTCACCGGTGATTTGAAGACCGCCGTCGATGCCTATATCGAGCGGATGGGGTTCCTGCCCAATGCTCTCAAGCTTTATATGCATCGTCCGGAATTGCTGGCCTGCCTGATCCGGCTCAACAACACGGTGATGCGGGATGACACCAGCCATCTCGATGCCGGGCTTAAGCGCCGCTTGGCCGCCGTATGTAGCGCCTTGAACGAAAGCGACTATTGCGTTGCCCATAATTCCAACACTCTGAAGACCGACACTGATAGCGACGGCGAAGGCTGGGGATTCACCGCTGACGATGTTGCGGCTTTGCTGGATGACTCCTACGCACCGGAAGGTCCGCTGGAACAAGCCAGTTTTGACTATGCGCGCGCGGCAACACTCGACCCAACCAACGTGCCGGAAGCGGTGATCCATACCCTCAATGATGTCCTCACCCCGCCTCAGGTAGCCGAGCTCGCCGTGCTGGTCGGCTTCTGGAAAATGTACAACAGCATCCATGAAAGCCTGCACATCCCAATCGAACAAGAATTGCTGGCGGACATTTAGACCCCAGATTAGACAACGGCTAGACCGCACCATAATATCTCGCCTGCACGACATAAAAGGACCAGAAAATGACAGGCAGACTCGCGGGAAAGAAATGCGTCGTCACCGGTGGTGGCGGTGGTATCGGTGGCGGCACTGGCGGGCTGTTTTGCGCTGAAGGCGCGCAGGTTGTTTTGCTCGACCTCAGTGAAGACGCCCTCGCCGCGGCGGCCAATGACATTATCGCTAACAATCCCAACGCAAATGTCTCCACTCTCAGCGCCAATATCGCCGAGGAAGACGACGCAATCCGGGCCATGACGGAAGCAGCGAGCCGCCTGGGCGGAATCGATGTGCTGGTCAATAATGCCGGTATCCGCAAATTCAATCATCTGGTCGATGCAACGCCTGAGTCGTGGCAGGACATCATCTCGGTCAATCTGCTCGGCACAGCCAACTGCGCCAAGGCGGCAATGCCTTATCTCCGCGAGGCCCCAAAGGGTGCGATTGTGAACGTGTCTTCGGTCTATGGCGTCATCGGCCGCAAGAATATGGGGCAGTATGATGCCACCAAGGCTGCCATCAACTCGATGACCCGAACCCTCGCCCACGAAGAGGCTGAACATGGTGTCCGGGTCAATTGCGTGTGCCCCGGCGGCACACTGACACCATTTCATAAGGCGCGCTTCGCGGCGGACGGCATGGACCAGGCGGATATCGACGCTATCCAGGCCGATGCAACCCTCATGCGGCGCTGGGCGAGTGTTGAAGAGATAGCCTACCCGATCCTGTGGCTCGCCTCCGATGAGGCATCCTTTATCACCGGCGTAATCCTGATGGCGGATGGCGGCAAGTCCGCAAAGTAAAGTACGAAAGATGGACCCCGCATCAGGCCCAGGGCCAACGTTTCATCAAGCAGATCACCTAAGACGCTCGTGCAAAGTCCGGTGTATCTAGCGTGTCCCCGTTAAAGTCACCCTCCACAGCGGCCTGATACGCTCTTGCAGTATCAGCAGCGGACAAGCCCAATGTCGGGTCCATGCCCATCATTTTCATGGTTTCTTTCACAAAGATCGGGCTGACCGTATTCACGCGTAACCCGCGCTCAAGTTCCAGTGAAGCCGCACGAGCAAAAGACTCCAAAGCACCATTTGCCATGCTAATAACAACCGACCCCGCCATCGGCTCGCGGGACAAAATCCCTGCCGTCAGCGTAAATGACCCACCGTCACTGACGTAGTTTTGACCAACCCGTACAAGATTGATCTGCCCCATCAGTTTATTGCTCAAGGCGAGATCATAAGCTGCGTCGTCCAGATCACTGAAAGGCGCAAAATCAGCGGCTCCGGCCGTACAAACGACCGCATCGAGTGTTCCAACCGCTTTGAATAATTCTTCGATAGAAGGCTTTGAGCCAAGGTTTACCTGAAAATCGCCACCACGATATCCAACGCTAATGACCTCATGGATTACTGAAAGACGGTCAGCAACCGCTTTGCCGATGATTCCTGAGGCGCCAACAAGAAGTATTTTCATGGATTTCTCTCCGATTTCACTTGGTTTCAAGGCTTGGTGCTGTAATCCATCTCAAGGGGGGACACGCCTTTGATCGGACCTATCAGCTGTTCCATCTGGAAACGGAAACGCTCTTGTGTAGCCCTGTCCAGCATGAACCGGTGGAAATCTTCCGGCGACGTATTGTGATGTTGGACAGATTTGTAACCGCCGGGTGCCGCCACATCGACACGAACCGGCCACTGCAACCATTTGCTCTGGAATCTCTTTGACAGCATCCAGCTCATATAGAGTTTGGCAGCGGCTTTGTTCTTCGCTTTCTTGGGAATGGCGGCGGACTGGATCCATGTGAGGAAAAAATCCTTCTTTGGTAGCAGAAACTTCGCCGGACTGTTTGGAAAGGGCACTAGGCTCCACGATGTCGTAAAGCTCGCCGGATACCAGCCGGAACTTATCGCTACATAAGGCATCGATGTACCGCGCACCCAGACAGGCTTATTGGCCACCAGTTTTTCGAGGTATTTCCAGCCATATTTCTGCTTCAGATGCCAGAATTGATAAAGCACGGCATCGTCATCATGTGGGTAGGTTAAAATCACTTTGCCCTTAAGCGCTGGATTCAAGTAGTCCATGGCATCGCGCGGCGCTTTATCTTCATCAATCAATTTGGTGTTGATCAGATTGCTGAAGGAAACCCCAAACAAACCCGTCCAGTGACCATTCGGATCCCGGTAGGCAGGATAAACCTTGTCCCAATCCTTTGGTTTGTAGGCCAATAACTCACCACGGGGGGCCCAATAAGCAAAATCATAGAGGGTCTGCAATTGAATGACGTCTGGCACCGCTCCGCCCGTTTCCAGGGCGTTATCAAAGCGGGGGGCGTGATACTTGCTCAAATCAACCGTGTGCGTGACTTTGAGTGCCGGAAAGTCTTTCTTAAATAGGTTCAGGATGTAGTCCGACTGATCCGGCTTATCGCCTCCGGCCCACAGAACCAGATTACCACCCTCCTTTTTTGCTGCAGCATAAAGTTGATCGAATGTTCTTGTTTCAATTTCTACCGCAAATGCCGATGTAGAGATCAAAGCGGACGCAATAAGGCCCATTACAATACGTTTCATAACCATTCTCCCTCTCTTGTCCATTCTCGAAAACAACTGCTGATCATAGCTTCAACCTGCGTGTTGACCTGAATATGGCCTGATGTATGGTGCAAAAGAATTATCTAAATATACAATTGGCCTTTGCATGAATGCACAGACGTTAGACTGGGGTGATATGCCGTTTCTGCTCGCCGTTTGCGAAGCAGGGACTCTTTCTGGGGCGGCTCGAAAACTTGGCGTCAACCATTCGACAGTATTTCGACGAATAGAAGCTGTTGAGGCCAGATTAGGGGTGACGTTGTTTGAACGACTAAGCCATGGCTACGTCATGACAACAGCAGGCGAGCATTTCTTTCAGCAGGCCGTTGTCATGAAGGAAGGTATGATCCGTATTCAGCGTGAGTTGAGCGGACAGGATTTACGCCTTGAAGGCATCCTGACGGTCACGACGACAGATTCCTTGGTTTACTATTTAACCCCTGTATTCAGGGACTTTCAGCGGCAGTACCCCGACGTTGAACTACGGCTTCTGTCCGACGTCCGATCTTTCGATTTGATGCAACGGGACGCCGATATCGCCTTGCGTCCAACGAGACAACCACCGGAACACTGGATTGGTCGCGAGTTAACGTCGATCCCCTACGCGACCTATGTCCACACCGATTATCTCGATGTCATAGAAAACTCACCGCCCGAAAGCCATCACTGGATTTTGCTTGAAGACAACCTCAACCGGTCCCCGATGGGTCAAATTTCTGCTGAGCAAAAAATGGAAGGCGCGCCTGTAACAATCACGAGCTCCGTAATGGCGATGTTCGATCTGATACGCGCCAACCTCGGCATAGCCGTCTTGCCCTGCTATATGGCGGAAAACACCTCAGAGCTGGTCCAGCTTCATAGGGCGGATACCAAATTCAATACAGATCTGTGGATGCTGGCACACCCGGATATTCGCCGCAGCGCCAAAGTTCACGCCTTCTTCGAGTTTGCAACAGCGAGAATTCGGGATGACGGTTCGGGTTTCTTCAAACAGAGCTAAGTCGGTGGCGAAGAAAGTAGAAACGCCCGAATACCCATCTCGAACTGTAACGCCAGTCCCCTCACCTTGTCCTTTTCACCTGCCCCTGCAATGCGGTATTGTCCGGCCAGAATTAAGGAGTAGCACTATGGATACCGCACAGATCGATCCCGGCACAGATTTCGTCTGGCCGTCAGAGGATGTCTCCCAGATTCCGTTCCGGGTTTACACCGATCAGGATCTTTATGATCGCGAGCAGCGCGTTTTGTTTCAGGGTCCGACCTGGAACTTCCTGTGTCTCGATTGTGAAATCCCCGAACCCGGCGATTACAAGATGACCTATATCGGCGATGCGCCGATTATCGTGGTACGTGACGAGAATGGCAATATCAACGCGATGGTCAATCGCTGCGCCCATAAGGGCTCGCTGATCTGTTACAAGCCACGCGGCAATGTGAAGGAATTCGCCTGCATCTATCACAACTGGACCTACAATCTGCGCGGCAAACTGACCGGCGTTGCCTTTGGCAAAGGCGTGCGTGGCCAGGGTGGGCTGACCGAAGAATTCAAACATGACGAGCATGGGCTGGAGCGCATTCGGATTGAGAATGTGCGCGGCTTCATTATGGGAACGTTTAGCGATGAGACCCCGCCTTTTGCTGAGTACATCGGCCAGGAGCTAATGGATAATATCGACCGGGTGTTTATCAAGCCTCTGAAAGTCCTCGGCTATCACAGTCAGATCTTCCCCAATAACTGGAAGCTCTATGTCGAGAACAACAAGGACTCCTATCACGCAAGCCTGCTACATGTGTTCCACAACACGTTCGGCGTCGTCCGCCCGACCATGACCGGCGGCATCAAGCTGAGTGACAGCCGGTGGCATCATTTGAGCTATACCCAGCGCGAAGAAATTGGTGATGATAATATTGCCAAGGAGAAAATTCGCTCCAAACAGGATGATTACAGCCTCTCCGATACGCGGATGATGGAACATGTGCTGGAACTCGGCGACAAAATTACCAACTCAATTCAGACCGTGTTCCCGACCATGGTATTGCAGCAAATCCTCAACGCGCTTGCCGTACGTCAGCTCATCCCCAAGGGCGTCAACGAAAGCGAGCTGATCTGGACCATTCTCGGTTTCGATGATGACGATGCCGATATGGATGAGTTGCGACTGCAGGTGAACAACCTGGTGGGCCCGGCGGGCTTTATCTCGATGGAAGATGGCTGTGTCGGTGGCTTTATCCAGACGGCAGCCAAGGCGAATGTTGATGCCCAGACCATCCTGCCAATGGGTGGCCGCAAGATAGAACCCAGCGACGGGTCCCGTGTGACAGAATCCGCGGTGCGCGGTTTCTGGAAGGGCTGGCGCGAATGTATGGGAGTGTGAGCGCGATATCATGACGACAACGACCGATCTTGACCGCGAGCTTACTTTAAGACTGCGTATTGATGCGCTGGTTGCCGATTACATCCACTGCATTGATGAGGACCGGCTGGAAGAATGGCCGGACTATTTTACCGCCGATGGCCGCTATAAGGTTATCACGCGTGAGAATTATGACCTCAACATGCCTGTCGCGCTGATCTATTGCGATGGGCGCGGCATGTTTGAAGACCGTATTTCAGCCCTGCGCACCGCTAATATTTACGAGCCGCATGTCTATTGCCATATGGTCAGCGCGCTCAAAATCCTCGATAGCAGCGGGCCGGACATCAGAACTCAGTCTAACTTCACCATCACCCGCACCATGTCCGAAGGCGACATGATGACCTTCCTGTGTGGCAAGATTTTCGACACAGTGACGGAGGTTGATGGCGAAATGAAGTTCAAGGAACGCACGGTGATCCTCGACTCGCGGCGTATCGATACGCTGCTGGTTATCCCCGTCTAGAACGCGTCGATAATTCGATGATTTATTCCCTCGGCGATATGTCTCTGACCACCGCAAGCGATGATTACTATGTCGCTGCGAGTGCCGATCTGATCGGGGCCGTCAATCTTGGTAACAAATCAAGTGTCTGGTGGAATGCCGTCCTCCGCGCCGACAATGAGCCGATCACCATTGGTGACAACACTAACGTGCAGGACGGCTCAGTGCTGCATACCGACCCCGGCTTTCCGATGGATATCGGCGCCAATGTCTCGGTCGGCCATATGTGCATGCTACATGGCTGCACGATTGGGGAAGGCTCACTGATCGGTATCGGTAGCATCATTCTCAACGGTGCAAAAATCGGAAGAAACTGTCTGATCGGCGCCAACTCGCTGATCACCGAAGGCAAATACATCCCCGACAACTCGCTGGTTATGGGGTCGCCCGGCAAGGTCATCCGTGAAGTCGGTGAGGACGCCATCGCGATGATGGCGCATAACATCGAATCCTATGTAAACCGGTCAGCGCGCTATCGAGCAGAGCTCAAACCCGCTGGCTAAAACCCCTCCCGGTTACATGGATGCCGCATCAAGTGCGGCATGACGGTGGGGAAAATATTTATTTAGTTAGACGCTTTAGCGACTCGTTCCTCAAAAGACCCGCGCCAACCGGGCGATAAAGCCTCAATTTCCAGGGCTTTCTTGGCGCCCGCAATATTATCCGGTTCAAAATACAACAGATGCATCATGTCCCGGACCGACATCCGGACATCGCCATACCCAGCCCGTTCGATAACATCACCCGCGCCGGCCTCGCCTTCTTCCAAAACCCTCAAGTAGAAACCCGTTCTGCACGCCGCCGCGAACTGCTTCTGAAAACCCTCGATCCCCATGAGAATACCGAGCTTAAAACACGGCACTCGCGGCTGCGTGACCTCCGCCAACGCGCCACCAACCCGGAACCTGTCACCAACGCAAACATCCTCGTCAGACATTCCCACGACCGTGAAGTTCTCGCCAAACTGACCGGCATCTGCGAAATCATCACGCCCGAGTTCCGCCGCCCAGAAGTCATAATTCTCTCGTGAATAGGCATAGACCGCCTTGTCGGGTCCACCATGCGCCTCAAGATCAGCCTGACCATCTCCATCGAGATTAGTCCGCCGCAGCACCACGCGCCCATCGACCGGCGTCTTGAAGATGCCAGTGGTCGTCGTCAACTCGCGCCCCTTGCGGTCGACATAGGAAACTTCTTTGGGTGTCCCGACGCTGACAGCCAATAACTTCATAGCAGCAACCCTATTCAACCAAATTCAGGGAGATATCGAGAGCCGGCTCAAAGATACCGGGATCGCCGCGTCCCATGCCACATTCTGTCGCGACACCAGAGACGGTGGCATATTTCCGCGCGGTGGCGAGTTTTGCAGCACTACCATCACCATCACCAGCATGGACCAGACCGAGATACAGTTTTGTATCACCAAGTGTCAGTCCTGTTAGCGGCGCAAAAAATGCGTCGTCGTTAGAGTCCTTTGGCACAGGCATATGGATATATTGCACTGAGCGCGGCACCGCATCGACGATGCCATTAGCGATATCCACCAGATTGGTCATATCGTCGGGCAGAACCATATGCTCGTCCTTGGGGCTGCCATAGCAAAGGTG
>WLWI01000242.1_pt1 | contig 64532 bp, 54 predicted proteins | sample 6701501 | NCBI WGS metagenome assembly WLWI01 (sample SAMN12718690, study PRJNA515312) | sponge metagenome | isolation source: marine sponge | host: Mycale hentscheli | place: New Zealand: South Island, Marlborough, Capsize Point | collected 2014-11-01 | reverse complement strand
ATCTGGCAGTACAATCAGGGCACTGTAGGAGAGATCCGCCTGATCACTAACGCATTGATAGATTATTGAATGGCGGTAATGATAAATGACCCAAATCTAGATCGGTTCGCTATTTGCAACGGGGCCCTCGACAACTCGAATCGCTGTGTTCGAGTGGCTAATTCCACTTTCTCTATGATTGCTGGTCCTAGTCCATGGTTTGTAATAGTTAGTCGTTCATCATCGCCTTCTAGTGCGATTATCGGTTTTAAGGATAGCTTGTTATGTTGACGCTGAGCCCAGCTACTCCAAACAGCAGTCAATAGTGCACAAATCGCAATAAAGATTGATATCATCGATATCCCAACTTGCCATGACATGGGCGAGTCCTTATGCCTCTAGTGTTAGCTTCAGAACAGTATGTCTTTGTTAACTAACACACTGAACCGGTAACCTGGTCGAATCTTTATCGTGGGTTGAATCTGCATGTTGCGTTCTACTAGCGCCCTACCGACTTCGCCCCACTGACGACCCAGTTCAGCCGCTAACTGATCTGTAGCGCTTAAGCGTTCGCCATCACCAGAGACACCCTGTGATCTTTGTGCCCCAGCCCCAATAATCGACAGTAACGTCGCATTCCCGAAAATCTTTATGTAGTGATTATCCACTTGGTCGCTCAATCCTGAATAACCGGACAAATCCGTGCCAGGCGCTTGTTCTAGCGCTAATGTGGATCCGTCTGGATATTGAAGTCGATCCCAAACGACAAGCGCTCTGCTTTGGCCGAGCGCGATGTGATTATCATATCTGCCGAGAATCTTTGTGCCTTGCGGGATTACGATAAAGGTCCCATCAAGAGTGTTTCGTACATCTCTTCTTACTTGTGCCACGATCATGCCTGGGAGATCTGAGTTGATGCCGCTCACTAGCACTGCAGGTATGACAGTCCCTGCTTTTAGTTCGTTAGGAGAGATTGCGGGCATTACTGTATGCGCTGAATACCCGATGCGAGATGTGTTAGTTCTAAACTCGTCTTTGCGCTGTCGCAGATTAGGATCGATAAGCTCCTGATTAATCGCTCCAGTAGGCGTTCCTCCTGCTGCTGAGGCTGCGCCAAGTACCCCGGATAATCTGTCCTGATACGCTTGTTCTATGTCCCCAATTGTATTATCCATAATACTTCCGGAATCCTTTTGTTCAGCTCCGCGATAGTTAACCGCAACTTGTGTTCCGGAGAGTACAGCATCTCGCATTTGATCAAATCGTTCACGCTCGAGCCTCCGTATGAGTTCTCTGCGTTCGAGCTCATTGGGGTCTTCTATTCGTTCGACGAAACCTGGGCTGATGTTAGAAATCGGTTGTTGTGCAGTTTCCGGCTCCGGTTCTGGTGTTACGAGGTTTGCTTGGATCTCGACATCGTCATCTTGATACGGCGCGACTAACTCGTTAAGTACGGCCATTTCACTAGGTCTTGCCTCGACGATTTCTGACACCTCGATGTCCGAACTACCCTCTTCCTTCTGGTTTTTCTGTGTTCTGGTGTTAATCGCAAATACGAGCGCTAAAGCTACGACCGACAAGACACCTGTAACTAAAAATATTGGCACTCTGTTAAGTTTGAGAACGCCCGAAGAATCACGAATTTCCTGCTGGTGGGTTTCTTCACCTTCTGCAAATCGATTCATTTGGAGGCCGGGTTTTCCTTCACCTTCCACGCGTCTGTTCAACTTGGCGTGAATTCTGAATCTGTTTTCTAAGCGCGAACTTTCCGTGCAGTTTTAGGACATCTGCAAAGTCGCTAAACCCACTAGTTCTCTCTTCACGATCGAAAACTGGGAATCGAACATCTGCGCCAATTTTACGAGCTGCTTCTAGCGCGTGTACTCACCCTGAATTTTCCTTACTTTTGCTTCCTGTTGATGGTCATCATCTGCAAAGATAACGATGTCTCGTTCTGGGTATTCCTTCGTTAGTGATTCAGCGACAACTAGGTTCTTGTCGCTCATGGCACTGACGCTCGGGTTATGTTCCATCGCAAGATGAATAGCAGCTTCGGCCTAGCCCCTATTGTTAGAGAAATCGGTGCGTTTCCGGCCAGGTCACCGATATAGTGGAACCTTTTATCTTGTCGCCTTAATGAAAACGCTTTTAGCTATTTGCTCCTACATTCTACACACGAAGCTTGCCTCGCTTGAATGTCCAAGCGTAAAGCGAAGCTGATCTTGTTAAAACGCTACGGTTGAAGCACCAACTCTGAAGATGAGTTAGCCCTTACGAAGTGACCTTCACCTGGCTTGAGCGTGAAGTCGTTAAAGGCTTGATCACAATGATGTCCTTCCCAGCCACCATGGATGAATCTAATGATCTGTTGCGGTGTTCCACCTTGACTCTCTATTTCTGAGCAGAGCTGTGAAGCGCTTGCCGTATCTCTATTTGGAACGGAGATTGAATTCCAGCCCGGTGTGAGTGGGATTGTAAAAGGCGTATCGAATTGTGTTCCTTCGAGCGAAACGTGCCAACTGGTATTTGCCTTTACAAAATAGCCAGTGCCGGGTTCTAGAGCAAAGTTGGCGAACGGTAAACCACAAATGTGACCTTGCCAGTCGCCTGCATGAAAGCGATCGATTTCGGTTAGTGAGTTACCTTGATTATTTGCGAGCGTACAAAAATCGCTTGCCGTGGTGTTGGTGTCCAGTTCGATGGGTAACGCAACATATGACCAGCCTGCAGAGCCTCTAATATATTTTGTAGGTCGATAATCGGCCATAGCTAGGACGGTCAAATTGAGGGTCTGATGATTGTCCCGCTTCCGAAGATGCCAAGTTGATAGGATTGCTGAGTGATGGGGTCGTAGTAGTAAATCTGTGGATTAGAAAACAAGGGGACCCACCAATCGGCCATAATGGTGCCAAGGTCTTGTACTCCGGTATTCCAATCATGTCCATAGGAAAATGGGAACGATGCCTCGTCCGGCGGGATGGTCGTATCTGCGGGCTCGTGTTCGGCACCTTGATTGTGACCAAGTTCGTGGGCGAGAAGATGACCAAAACCGAAGTCACATTCCATGTTCAGTGCATTGAAGGCAAAAGGTGCCAACCCTTCACCAAGCGGCCACCCTGAAGAGCCTTGAATATCGCCAAAACCGCAACCAAATACTGCGTCGTTGACCACAATGGAAACCACATCTGCACCGAGTTGATTTCGCAGGTTAACCGCTTCGGAACCATCCTGTCGGTTGTTAAAGATGTCTACCGGTAGATGACCGGATTCGGTGTAGTTGATCATCTCTACATCAACCAGGTTCAGCTTGATACTTACATCGCTTCCGCTGTAGGACTGGTTGGTTGCATCGACTGCGGATTGCATCAATGCAATCATCTGAGCTTCGCCTCCTGCAGTAACGAGCGCTGCAGGGGTATAGACGACGAGTAAATCAAGGTCGACATCATCGATCGGAGGCTCTGGGTCTATGTGAGCGGTTTTGGAAAGACCGGCCGGCGCATGGCTTTCGTGCGAAACACATGCCATTTTTTGATCTGTCTTGACTTTGCGCACCCACGTTTTTTTGTGTCGATCCGTTACAACCGCATAGAGCGAGTTGGGCGTATGGATCCTGCCAGAAATAAAGCCTTTGTAGCTTGTTAGATTCACAAGCGATTGGTTGTTGATCTTGCCAAACCAGGAGAATCCGTGCTTGCGTTTTGTAAGTAAAGTTCTCTTGGCTGTAAATCTACCGTCTGGTAGTCGCAGGGAGATTGATTTTGAATTCTGAAGTCTCTTTTTGTTAAGACTCAACCGGGCGGTGAAGTCCACACCATCTTGTTGAGAGAGCCTAAAGTCGGTTGCCTGAATCCGTGTCCTGTGATCTGAGCCTGTATCAGCTGATGAGACGTTGGCCATCAGTAGAATGGTAAAAATTAGACCTAAACGCATATGATGCCCTGTGTAAATAGATTGAATCTTCCATACTTGGCTTTGTTACAACCAAGGCGGCTTTGTTAGAGATTGCGTATAGTATATACACAAATACAGATGGTTTAAGGAGTTTAGAGTTTGGCGGTCTGTGACTCGATTCTTAAGTGAATGTGGTTAGAGGGAACGCGCATGACCGATGGTCAGTCAACCAAGTTCACCCACTTGTCAATCATCTGCCGGATGCTGTCCATTTTGAAGGGTTTGCTGACATAATCGTCCATACCTGCGGCTAAACAGATTTGTCGGTCGCCAGCAATGGCGCTCGCGGTGAGTGCGATAATCGGAGTTCGTTCTCGCCCTTCGTTTTGTTCCAGGGCTCTGATCGATTCTGTGGCCTCAAGTCCTGAGATCCCGGGTAAATGACGGTCCATAACAACAAGGTCGAATCGCGCTTGCTCGAATGCCTTGAGTGCGCACTCACCCGTTTCTACATGGGTGTAGTCGACGCCATAGTATTCTAAAATATTGATGAGCAGCTCGACGTTGAGTCGATTGTCCTCTGCTACTAGAACGCGGGTCCTTTTGTTCACGTCAAACATCCTTTTGTATTAGCGTAAGTCTAGAACAGTGTACAGGTCCTGCACAGCTCGCGCAGTTGCGTGCCTTAGTATGCAAAATGTAAATACATAACACGTTTTAGAGGATGTCGCAATTTGAAAACCGTGTCTATACTCTTAAGCGAGAGATTCGGGATGAAATCATGAATAACAGATATTGGTTGATTGGTCTGGTGTGTTTCGCTGATGGGGCAATCGCAGGTGGGTTGGAAGATGTCATTACCGATCTATATGGTGGCGATGGCATTACGCTTTCGGCGAATACTCTGCAGCCGGAGTTTTCACATCACGCCCACTTTACAGCGGAGAGCCTTGAACGCTTACAGGAATTGTCGAATTCGGTTGCGCTGGTACAGATTCCTGGGGCATCGGTGACTGGGGTTCGGTTTGAGTTTGACCCAATACTTGATCAGTTCAGTACAGAAAACGTCACTTACGGGGGTATTGTTGGGGAGAAACCTGAGACGATCGGACGAGGTGGGTGGAGTTTGGGGCTTAACCTCGGGTATCAGAGCTATAAGACGCTCAATGGTGAGGACCTGGATGACTACAAAATTCATCTTGCGCACCTAGATGTAGGTGAGGTGGGGGATCAGTCACCCTGCATTGGTGGACCGCCCCCAAACTGTTATGCGTTTGAGCGAGACTATATTGAGCTCGACATGGACATTGAGATCAGGACACAGTTTGCAGGGTTATCGGCACAGTACGGTGTGACTGAGAATTGGGATGTGGGGTTTTCGGTGCCGATTATTCGAACATCGGTTGATGTCGCTGCCACGGCGCGTATTGTGAACGATGCATCCATTGCCTTTTTTCCGGGCATGGTCCACACGTTCGATCCGGCAGAAGGACCGGTAGATCGCAAGCGTGGCAAGTCTACGGGATTGGGTGACATCCGCTTGAAGAGCAAACACTTTTTTACGATACCCCGACATTGGATATGGCCGTTGAGTTTGAGCTATCGATACCGAGTGGCAGTAAAGAGAATTTGAGGGGAACAGGTCGTTATGCCAGTGGGGTGCGTTGGATTGCGGCAAAACAATTTGGCGCTGGACCGCGACCGTGGCTGGTGCGATCTTCAGTAGGATATGAGCACAATGCGACGCGAGAGGGCAAAGAATTGGCGAATTACGCACTTTCTTTGGAGCATACCCCTGCATTCGTGCCGGCCTCTTTTTCGTTAGAAGTGGATGGCAGAAATGATGAGCATAACGCCACGGTTGGTATGAAATTCCGACCTGTGCGTTCGCTCATCTTTCATGCGGGGTTCCAAGTGCCTTTGAACGATGAGGGTTTGCGGCCTCGGTCGACCGTGTTTCTCGGCGTTGAGTGGAATCGTATTTAGACATGAAATATCTGTTGATTCTTTTAACGAGTGTTGCGGTGTTTAGTGCTGTTGGTGTTTTTGGTGCCATTGATACGACAGGTGCGACAGTCGATGGTCACACCGTTTATATAGTCAAAACCAAAGCACACCCCCGGGTTGACAGAGTGGTCGATGCCCTGAACAAACAACTCTCACCGTTTGTAGCGGTAGTCGAATACGACATGCAAGGCAGCTATCGAGTCGGAGATCGGGTTGTAAAGGAGATTGAGGCGGTTGCTGATCGTGATCGCTCAATTTTGATCGGCATTGGCGCACCGGCCACGGAACTTTTGATCGAAGCTTTTCCGCAAACGCCAATTCTGCATACGATGACTGACGAATCTGGATTGCCTGAGCGGGTCATCAAGTTGGCCGACCGACCATCAATCAGCGAGCAGGTACAGATGCTCTCAAAGCTTGTACCATCATTAAGTCGCGTAGGCATGATTGTGAGCCGCGCGAATGCGGCAGATGTGAGACGTGCGCAGCGTCGGACGTCAGGTGTCGAGATTGTGGTGGCCGAAGTGAGTGCGCCGCATGAGGTACCCCAAGCGCTAAGATCTTTGTCGGGCGATGTTCAGGCGATGCTTTTCGTACGCGATTCTGTGGTGCTGAACAAAGACTCAATTGAGTACATTGTGACGCAACTGACCTCATCACGTCGTGCCTCCATGGTCTATTCAGAATATTTGGTGCGATCAGGTTTTTTTGCCTCTTTCTTAATCAAACTAGAGAGCTTGGGACTGCAGGCTGAGCGTGCGGTGGCGAGTATCATCGCGAACGGTCGTTACGAGCAGCCACCCACGGCAGTTGAAGATTACGATCTCATAGTAAACGCACACGCAATGCAGCTTCTGGGCCTTGATACCCCGAATGCGCTGAACATCCGCCAGGTGAACTAGTGGATAGTTTGCGTACCAAGAGCTTTGTGCTACTTGCCACAACTGTTTTGAGCGTTTCGGTCTTTCTGACCGGATTTGCGCTCTATCAGTTGTTCCAGGCGATGCAGGCTGAGTTAGACATACGCGGATTCTCCCAAGCTCAGTCACTGGCGAGCGAATTGCGCTACGCACTGATTACTGATGATGTCGAGGGTATGCAAGAGGTGCTCGCCGCCGTCAGTGATGAGGACTTGGTAGGGGTTTGGGTCTACGATCATGAAGGTAAGCTTAGAACTCCTGATGATGGACCGGTGTTTTCTGGATCTGAGAAATCAGTGTTAGGGGATGTGCACTACTATCCCGTGGGTGTATATGCCCAATCGATTTCCCAGACGGCGTTTGCCGAGGATGCATTCCTATTCCAGGGCGGATCCGAGCGCGAGCCAGCGTCGGAAGAAGCGCAAAGCTCACCGTACTTGGGGCGAGTTACTGTGGGACTGACGGACGCTAACATGCATACCCGGTTTAGTCAGTTTGTATGGGTTTCGGTGTTGGTCACGGTCCTTATCGTGTTGGTCACGACTTTTGTGGTGTTTTGGGGTGTGACGCGCTTGACGCGTCCCCTCATTCATATGTCGGAGGCTTCACATCTCATAGGCCTGGGGGAACTCGATCGCCTGAGGCCGATCAAGCGAACGTCAAATGACGAGGTAGGGGTGTTGGCCGATTCGTTCAATCAGATGATTGAGCAACTGAAAGGCTATCGATCGACTGTAGAGGAGCGGTCGTTTGAGCTTGAGGAGGCGAAATTTGAAGCGGAAGCGGCGAACATGGCAAAAAGTGAGTTTTTGGCGCACATGTCTCATGAGCTTCGCACGCCCTTAAACTCTATCATGGGGTTTACAGAGCTTTTGGAAGTGGGGATTGCGGGAGAGCTGTCGGAGAAGCAGGCGGGGTTTGTGAGTAACGTCGGTCAAAGCTCTGAACACTTACTGGCCTTGGTCAATGATCTATTGGATTTGGCCAAGATTGAGGCGGGTAAAGAGGTCTTGGTGCGCGCTCAGTTCGACCTTTCGCGCTTGATTGAGGACTTGCTTGATCGCCTCATACCGCTCTTCGAGCAAAAGAATCTCGACATTGGTTTTACATCCAACCCTGTGATGGTTGATGCCGACCGACGGAAGATCGCCCAGATTCTGATGAACTTGATCAGTAATGCCATCAAGTTTTCAAGTGAAGGCGGGCTTATTGAGATTGCGTTGAGTGGCTATGATAATGGGGTACAGGTGTATGTGGAGGACGGGGGCGTCGGCATACCGCTGGAGGATCATGAGCGGATATTTGACGACTTCGAGCAGTCGCGTGGGTCGAAAGGCAGCGAATGGGGCACCGGGTTAGGGGGCGAAATTCATCTTCAGGTTACCTAGCGAGCAAGACGCCCAAGCGTAGACAGTACCAGCCTCACGAAAGCCTAGGGCTTGGAAGATGGCTTGTTCACTCGAGAGTGTGACCTCGGTAGCGACAGTTTTTGAGCCATAGTTGCGTGCCGTGCGCTCGATGGCTTGCAGGGTGTATTGATGATCCGGGTCTTCGAGGGAGGTGAATTCATTGCTTGAGACAAAGAGGTATTCGGGCGAGACGGATTCCAGGTGGCTGAAGGGGAGACCTGCACTCACGAGGTTTTTGAGACCAATCGATAACCCATGATCTTTCATCTCAAGGATGGCCTCAACCGCATCCTCATCAGCCAAGCATTCCGCGTCATACACAAATATTAAGCGGTCTGAGCTAAGCGCATACAACGTGATCAACTCCAAGGCTTCTTGGGCGAGTCCTACGTTGGCAGGGACCTCCAGGGCGTAATCGATGCTCAGAGGCCATTGGTTGAGACGTGTGCAGAGATATTTGAGGGCATTCACAGTGGAGTGTGAACGGACATTGACGATGGCGCCTGCGAAACTCTCGAATGCAAGTGAATAGCGGGGTTGGAACAAGAGTTCAACACGCCCTGTATTTTGACCGGATTCGATGAATCGTGGGTGGATGGGCGTAATCGAATCGCGAGGTGCGGTCAGCAGTATCTCGTCTTGTTGTTTGCTGATGGCCTGGAGTAAAAGACGAATGCGTTTAATGGCAGGTAGCGGCGGAATGGGGCCTTCTACTAATCCGGTGGTTACGAGTTGTAAGGTGAAGGCATAGCTCACGTCTAAGAACACGTGTGATTGTTGTACTTCATAGGCCAAGGAGGATATGAACAGATCGAGGTGTTCATCGCTTTCCAGTGGTGTTAAAACCACCTCAAGTTCTAAAAAGTCGAGCTCACGTACCTGATCTGTTTCTCGAGCAAGGACATTGATCATACCGCGGACATGATCGGCGAGATAAGCTGCTTCTACGGGTTTCGGATGCGGGGTCGGAATGATGCGAAGGACGACGGCCGCGCATAAGTTGCTTTCCATCAATGGCTCAGATCTTCTGTGTTCATAAAAACGGCAGGCCAAGACTCGTCATATCCGAGTGCCAATTTGATGGAGTCGATGATTTCTTTATCCAAAGCGGTACAAACGATGCTGACCTCATAGTGTAGGCGGACCTGTTCAAGACCTCTTAGAAGTTCGCTAATCAACTGCGTTTCGACCAGTGTTTCGCGATTCGTCAAGTCTATAGCATATCGAACGTCTTCCTCTGACACCATATCGGCAACGCGGCTGATGACATCTATGACGCCTTCTGCGGTCCATGCGGCGAGAAAGGCGGGTTTCAGTGAGATAAGGATGGTGTCCCATGCCAAACGCTGAATTTTTACGCCCTGCATAAAATCCACTTGAATAGAAGGGTCCTTTTTGTCTTCGCCGGTGAGATAGGTGATCGCGAGTTCTTCTTCACAGGAATTGCAATAATAGGTGTCCCGCACCTCAACACCTGCTTCCTCGATGTGTTCGATGTTGGCATGCCGGATAAGCGATAAGGTCTGCTCGCACTGTGGGCAACTCAATACAACTTCGATCACGGTTAACTCCTAACGATGAGTAAGTGAGGGTAGACAAGAGTGGGTGCGGAGTGAAGGGTTTTCTATGAGCGCGTTGAACAGCAGTTGAGGGTGTATCTGAACGGTACGAGGATAACGAGACATTGGTGGTCGCTCAGAAGAAGTGCACCATGAGATACGCTCGAAATATTTGTTGCGATTTACAAAGCCTCTCAACATCTGAGAAGCTGGATCGACGAGGTCATTCTGCGACAATTAATGCCATTGTGTGGAATCAAATCGCACAATCGCACAATCGCACATGAGCACATGTCGATTTAGTGTGTTTCTGCTATTTTCGATGGCTTCAAGCGCGGCTTGACTCAACCCGTCATAGGTCAGTGGTCGCTCGCTCTCATATGTATCTGGCGTTAAGATAAGTCTATGGAAAGCTCGAGCAGAGCTGATTGATGGAGATATGTGGTTGCTATCTTATCCAAGATTAAATCAAAGCCGCCCTCGACCGCTCCCATCTTCCGCGTCATTACCTCTTTCAACAATCCGAGTGAGCTCGGAGTGGCTATAAGTTGAGCTTCCAGGCCGATTATTGTTGCAGATCATTCTGTGCGATTGATCCAGTATCGTTGTGAAAAGTGACGCCGTGGTAGCGACGGACGCCTCGTCAGCTGTCTGTTTTGGTTGACCAGCAAATAAGTTAACTAAACTGCTGATCAGCGGCGCGAGTACAGATAGATCATGCTCAACTAAGATCGAGTATACCCTCGATAGCCTTCATCCAAGTTTTTGGCCTGCTTGACAGGTACTGCCTTCGCCAACTCTTGACTAGTGAGCTTTTTAAGTTTGCAGGAACAAGTATCTTTCCTCCAGTTACACCATCGCAATAGGCTGCATACATCGCGTACCTATCCGCCCTTCTAACCTTCCCACCTTGAGGGTTCCAGATCAGCCGGGTAATGTCTTTCATCATAGATCTTACGTTCGCTTCGACGCTCTTCACATCATAGTCAGACAAGAGTTCTACAGCGCGGTGAAGGTCAACGATGCACAATCCTCGATCATCCTCAAAAAAATGATTCAAGTAGCAATCCACTTGCGCATATCCTGCGTGGGCGTGCATACGTCCTACTGCGAAAGCAATGCGACCCAATTGTTCTCTACGCTCCTTTGTGTTGAATGTACCGTTTTCGTCATGATGCTTTAGAAACCGCCCTGTCCCAGGAAGCTTCATTCGCCACTGTGGCCGTTTTCTTTCTTGTGTTCAACTTCCTCAACGGAAGCGTCTAGAAGTTCCAGATAGGTGATACTTGACGCGTCTCTTACTTTTTTGTGAGTAGCTAAATGTTCTTCCATTGAGCAACGAGGACCTATGTGTCTTGCAAACTCGTTATCCCGACAATGGATCATGCTCAAATCTCAGTTCATACGGTATTTTAGTCTGACTTCTGGGTTAGGGGCTCTGTCACTTGACTACGATGTTGGATATACATCAATCTCTGCGCTTGAATTCAACCTAAAAACCTCCATATTTGTTGTTATATAGTGAATCCTTTTTCGCGCATCCGAAGTGAGCATGCTCAGAACCGTTCTATCTGTAAGAAATGCTGGGTCCTCGAAATCATCAAACAAAAAATACCTATCGCGAACCCCGTTTTTGTAAGCGTTAGAATTTTCGTTGAGCATGTTCGCCTGCTCCATCATTGCTTTCTCACAACGATTGGCGAGATATAGAAGGTTACCAAAACGTCTGGGCACGCCTTGTATTTCTAGATAGTGGCTAAGTGCCTCTTCAACCTCAGCTACCACGCTGAGCATATTGCGCCGCTTCTCCGAATCTTCGATGTCCTTAGACTGAATTGCTTTCGACTTTGTCTCGATCAATCCATACAACAGATCCCAAACGGTTGTTAGAACCAGCGATCGCGGCGGGATAGAATTCGTTTCGCCGCCAGGCATAAGGTTTTGAGTATCGAAGCCAGCTTGATACCCCAGAACAAGTGTGCGCGCCACGCTGCTATAATAGTCGTCGTCAAATGTGGCGTTGGGAAGTTTGGCCAACGTCCTATCGACTCGAGCCCGAGTGATTAGCCACCGGTATATTGCCTTTGCCTTAGAACTTCCCGGTAACATGCGTGCTAGTCCTGTTGATAAGCTATAAGCTGTCCCATCGATCACATTCTTCAGCTTATGCCTCGCATATAACTCCCAAAGGAAAAACATCATGAGTTGGTTTTCTATTGGAGATCTAAACCAGAATGAAATTTCCTCAACAACCTTACCATCAACTCCTGTCGTAGCAGACTTTCGTAAAACATCGTAGTCATCCCAGCGACCGTTTTCTTCTCTTATTGCTTTAAACGCACCGCCTTCTCCTGTTCTCAACGTTTCAAGCACGAGTGTGAAAAATGCCTCCATTTCTGAGTTCAGTTCAACCAACATTCGAGCGACATTAGGATCGTCACAGCCGGAGTTTGCAGGGTTTAGATTTATCTCCAAGACACCAAGCCAATACGTCAATATCGATAGATATCCATACGTGGCTCGAGAATATAGACCTAAACCTGCGAGGTTGTTCGACGCAATCACTATGATTGCCATACCTACCTCAGGAGTGTTGCCGCGCATGTTCTGGATTACATCCAGTGGTTTGTTCCGCCAACCCATTCGACCGAACATCGTTGTAACATCGCTTAACGTCCCCGAGCTGGAAGGTAGAGAGAGTAAAGACCGTGCCCAAAGTAGCGCCAGCAGGCTCTCTGATTTCGACCAGGAATTATGGTTCGATGCTTCCTCAATAAGTGGCTGCAGCTCACAGACTATTTTTTCATATAGGCCTCTTGAGTAATCCAGTGAAAGCATTTTCAGATAGATCGCGTGATCTACTGAGGGTGACCAAGGTAAGCTTCTTTGCTGTAAAAGAGACCGCGGGCTTTTTCCCCGCTTCAGCTCGATAAAATCTATTGCTAGTACTGCGTTTATGTATACATCTCGGTGCCTCAACTCGCTTCTTTCAAGGATCTCATGAAGATACGTATTGTGATCATCATCGTCTCCATATGGGTTCTTCTTAACACCTAGCGAATATCCTGCCAGATCCTGGGCTTCTCGATAAAGACGGTATGCCATTGAGTAATTGTCGCGCAATTCTTCAACGAGCCCTTTCTTAAGCAGCGTACGAACGATTAAGTAGTGGCTGGAGTATGACGGGCCTGCGTCATGTCGCCATTTCCCGCCAGTGGGTTCCCGCAATATTGACTTGAGAAGATGGATACAATTACTATAGTGTGCGAAGGTGTCATCGTAGTTCCGCTCCCATAGACTAATATCGCCGAGAATCGTTTCGATCTGAGCCCGTGATTGCAAGCTCTGTTTGTTGTCGATTCGCTCGATAGGCAAAGCCGCTATTTGATGTTTGTAATATCGTTTGATCGGATCGGAAGCATCCAAGGTAAATTCGAAGCTCGAAGCGCGAGCCCCTAACATTCTACTCAAGTACCTGAATTCCTCTTGATAAGCAGACTGAAGCCTATATCCGAAGATTCCGTTGTCTAAACGACGCAATGTCGAATAATGAAGTTGATTCAATAAATCAGCCACAACCATCGGCAGGTGCGGCTCTGAATGGACGTCAATTCCTTCGATAGTACGGTCTAAATCTTCGCGCGAAAAAGCAACATCGTGGAACTTTGCGATGTCTTGCAAGGTGATCAACGTCGATACGATCAGTTTATCGTCTGCCGAAGCCAGTTCGCGCGCGAATGTTGATTCGAGTAATGCGAAGTGGGTTGCTGCGATGACGAATCGAAAAACGTGTTTTTCCGTAAACATTAAATAGTACTGATCGTCTCTAGGTTTATCACCCAAAAACTGATCGGTCTCGATGAACTCCCGGGGGTTAATGTTGCGGGGTGGCTCAATGTACTGGCTTAGGATGTTGGTGAGTCGTCGACAGTTCCCCCAGCTATGTAACACTAGAAACATCCTGAACATCTAGCCCGTGCATCACGATCTTTGGGTTGAAGGTCGTCGATCGTTGCATATCCGCCATGATTAGATATCCATTCCTTGCCCGCAATCAACGTGACTAAATACGATTCAATCATGCTTCCTAGAGAAACTCCCTTGCCATCGGAGGAATCGGTGATAAGCGTTGGAACGTAAAAAATTTGATCGAATAGCCCTTCGTACAGCGCGCTTTTGTATCCAGACTCTGAGTGGTAGCCATCAATGCTATCTCGACCTCCAATGAACAGAAACGTGGCATGACTTGTTGTAATCAAGTTTTTGAGGCCGCTGAGCAAATTGTCGACTAACTCTTTTCGATGGCGTGTTTCGCTTCTGTCGACAATCGCGTCAGCTTCTCCGTTGCTGGGGTTGTTTTGACCATTTGAGTGGTCTTCGAAAATACCAATCTTGTCTATCTCATCCACCAAGAACACAACATCTAGTTTTGCAGTGTCGATGGTCGGGGAGAAAACGCTCCATATGGTGCCACGGGCAAATCTCTTATGTCGCATGGGTTCTAAGATTTCATGGAGGCCTTGTTCAATACGCCGTTCTGAGATCGGATCATAATTTCCACTCGAAATCAGTCGAAAAGGCTTCGAGTCGATACCGCTCTCGATTTTTTTGGAGGATCTGATTGAGCGGACTAATTTGGCGAGCTTCAGTCGAATAATCATCGTATGGCGATAACAATTGAAATCAAGTGTGATTGACAGTAGTGCTACAAAGACAACAGCCGCAAAGCTTGGCTTGCCGAGTGTGTGGAGCCCTTCAGGTTCAACTAGCGCCAAAAAAGCAAATCCTATGACTGCAGGCACTAAGAACTGAAGATAGTATGCGGTTCGTGCAATCTTTTTTCTAAGACTGTTGGTGTCTGATCCTCTGTTGTATATCCGCGTGGGTTCTCGGCGTTTCGCGTTAGAGGCGAGCGTTCGGTTCTTTGAAGAATGCCCGGAGTATCTTCAGCCCTAATAACCCAACGAGGTCAAAAGCATACATATCTCCCCGACCGCGCCAAGCAACATGGATGTCGTGAAGTTTCTTTGTAAATTCGTTTAGCAGCCCAGGAGACCGGCCTGCAAAACCCAGCGAATACACAATGATGAGAATGAGCCAAAATGCCACGGAAGAACCAAGTTCATTCAGGCTTTCCAGAACCGTTATCTTAGGAATAAACCCCATTCCTAGAGCGTGGAACCACCGATATCCATCTTCATATAGCAGGAGTGACAAAAAGAGAAGGCAAAGTCCCAACACAAGCAACAACTTCTTGCTGACTTTCCTATAGTGGTCGTCATAACTTGTCGCCAATGACTCCGTCATGTCCGACAAAACGTCTCGATTAGATAAAGACGCTTCGATTCCCAGGTTGACCTGGCATCTAATCAAATGGTTGTCATTGTTTTGAGCAACCTGCCATAAGGCATTGTCAACAAGTGCCGTTTTGCCAACGCCGCGATAACCCGCTATCAGAAAACTGCCGCGCTTTTGTCTGGAGTTTTCGATGGCTTTTACAAGGTTAATCAGTAAATTGCGACGACCAATAAATAGGGCATCTGGCTTTGATGCCAGCCGCTCACCCTCCTCTATCGGATAGATGAAACGTGGGAACTTCGACTTGTCATTCATAATGTAGTACTCCCAGCTAGTTCACATCTGCGTAAGTAAAATCAACTACACATCTCGCAGCGGTTCAGGTTGATGTGCTAACCCAAGATTGGATTTTCAGGTCATGGTCGAAGCAACGCTGCCCCAAAGCGTTTTTATACTTAATCCATTCAGTGTGAGCTGTTGGTCCAGAAAGTGAGGTTTTTATGAGATTGTTAGCTAACACATACGCGGCCGCCTATCGGGTTTGTTTTATATGTGAGCATTCTTCGTGATCCGTTGCACCGGCTGTACGTATCTGATTCGGTTAGTTGCAAAACGAATAACAGAGCTTCAATCCTGACCATTGCGGACTTGAATACTGGATCGACATAAGCCTGATTACAATTTGTACATAGGGCATGAAATTGCGGGCCCATGGATAGTATTAAGATGTACTGCGATGTCGCGGTTCCGATGTGTGGCCTGTAGGTTTTTTGCCCAGCAAACATCACGTCCCAGATTGCCGACATTCTCTAACCTTTGGCGCTGCATTATGGCTAGGATGGGGCGTGGGTAGAGATTCCATCTTGAAGTCTGATGCTCTTTTGGCGCTTCAAAATGAAATCAATGCCCTGTTGCAGTCGGATGTTTAACCAACTAATGGAATGGGTGATTCACACCGTTCTCATGTGACCGTTGCAAATATTTTGGCTGATCAAGAGCACACTTTGTTTGCAGCTTCGATTAACTTGTCAAGTTCTGCGGCCTAATAGCGAGTCGTCATTAGAGAAGATTTTTACCCTAACAAATCCTGCCGGTCTTCAAAACTCTCACCCGCAGCTCGCAATCTTCGTCCGAAACGTATGCTTCTAATGGTGGACATTCAGATCAGGTAGTCCTGTTCTCTTTCCAGCCCTTTGCCAGACGCTGTTTAAATCAGGAAAATGGGGTTTCGTTCTTACTTTCAAAACCGATCAATACCTGGCATGTTGTGCAAGCGTGAGCGATCTCGTGAATGATTCGCTGCTTGAAAATACCCATAGTGGGTACTAATATACCCACTATGGGTATAAAGGCGGCAACAAACGCAAGCGTTGAAACAAGAGGCAGTTCTCTTGCAGGTGCGCTATTCACTGGCACCCAACAGCGATTGTTCGGTTTGCTGTTCGGTCAGCCGGATCGGAGTTTCTTCGTTACAGAGCTTATCGAGTTGGCTGATGTTGGCCGTGGTGCAGTGCAGCGGGAATTGTCTCGTCTAGAACATGCAGGGTTGTTGATTGTTGAGCGGCGCGGGAATCAGAAGCACTACCGAGCGAATCACCAGTCCCCCATATACAAAGAACTATCCTCAATCGTCCGAAAAACGGTAGGCCTTCAAGAGCAAATTCGATGGGCACTAGAACCCATCAGCAACCGACTGGCACTCGCTCTAATCTATGGTTCGGTGGCCAAGCGGTTGGATACCGCGGCAAGTGACATCGATTTGCTGCTTGTTTCTGATTCCCTAACGTTAGAGGACGTTTACTCGCAACTCGCTGTTGTCGAAAAACAACTTAGGCGATCGATCAATCCAACGCTCTATACCGAAGATGAGTTCAAAGCACGACGTTCCGGCGGAAACCCGTTTTTGACGGGGGTTTTAGAAGGACCTACGTCTTTGCTCCAAGGAGTCTTAGATGCCGCATGAGCAGCTAGACAATCTCGTCAAAGTGGGACAGCTCAAAGTTCAGGAATCGTCAGATCAAGAAACCGAAGGATTAATCCAATCTGGACTAGCTCGACTCCACGATTCGGAGAACGATTCGCTCAGTATCGACTCACGCTTCGATTTAGCATACAACGCGGCGCATGCACTGGCATTGGCAGCGCTTCGGAAAGCAGGCTATCGATCTGAAAGTAGATACCTTGTTTTTCAATGTCTTAAGCACACGCTTGCCCTTGAAGATGATCTGTGGCGGGTGCTCGATCAAGCGCATCGTAAACGCAACATAGCCGAGTACGAAGGCGGGCTGGATATCGATTCGGCGATCGTTGAGGCTTTGATCAGGGTGGCCAACACGGTAGCAGAACGGGTTCAAGTACAGAGCGGATGGCTTTGAAAAACATGGAATGGCTGTTGCTAAAGAAATTTCACAAATGCTTTGGGACCACAACGAAAATTGAATAAACAACAACTCGCCGCGAAGATTTGGGAATCGGCGAACCAGATGCGGTCAAAGATTGAAGCCAATGAATACAAGGACTACATCCTAGGATTCATCTTCTACAAATACGTTTCTGACAAGCAATTAGAATTCGCGCGACAAGAGGAATTCACCGAAGAGGATATTCGTGCCCTTTCAGAAGACGATCAAGAAACCGTTGAGCACATCAAACGAAATATTGGTTACTTCATTGCGTACGACCATCTGTTTTCTACTTGGATCGAGAAAGGTAGCGATTTCGACGTTTCGCAGGTGCGTGATGGTTTGTCCGCGTTTAGCCGGCTTATATCTCCAAACCATAAGTTGCTGTTCGATGGTATTCTCCAGACGCTAGAGACTGGGTTGTCGAAGCTGGGCGATACAGCAGCTCAACAAACCAAAGCGATCAGAGATCTGATCCAAATGATCAAAGAAATCCCAATGGATGGGCGACAGGACTATTACGTCCTTGGATTCATCTACGAGTACCTGATCGGGCAGTTCGCTGCTAACGCCGGCAAAAAGGCGGGTGAGTTCTACACGCCCCACGAAGTTTCAGTACTCATGTCTGAAATCATTGCGGATCATGTTAAAGATAAAGAGACGATCGATATCTACGACTCCTGCAGCGGTTCGGCTTCATTATTGCTGAATATTGGCCGTTCCGTCGCGAAGCACCTCGACGACAAAGACAATATCAAGTACTACGCACAAGAGCTCAAAGAAGCCACTTACAACCTCACGCGCATGAATCTGGTCATGCGTGGGATCAAGCCAAGCAATATCCACACGCGGCGCGGCGATACACTCGACGACGACTGGTCGTTCTTCGAAGACAATGATCCTGTGAATACATATAACCCGCTCTATCTAGACGCGGTTGTTTCCAATCCTCCTTATTCGCAGAAATGGGATCCTGAACACAAGGATAACGACGCGCGATTCTCTCGTTTTGGTCTAGCGCCTAAGACAAAAGCGGATTACGCGTTTCTACTGCATGATCTCTACCATCTAAAACCGGATGGCATCATGGCTATTGTCTTACCCCATGGCGTTCTCTTCCGAGGTGGAGAGGAAGGCGCCATTCGTAAACAGCTGATCGAAAACGACCACATCGACGCCATCATAGGCCTGCCGCCCAACATCTTCTTTGGCACCGGTATCCCCACCATCATCATCGTGTTGAAGCAGAAGCGTCAGAACAACGACGTCCTAATTGTTGATGCTGCTAGGAGCTTCGCTAAAGAAGGCAAGAACAACAAGCTCCAAGCCTCAGACATCAAAAAGATCGTCGAGACCGTCAATGGCCGACTGACAGTGCCACGCTACAGCGAAGTCGTCTCCAAAAGCAAAATCCGCGAGAACGATTACAACCTCAACATACCTCGCTATGTCGATTCGTCTGACCCTGCTGAAAGCTGGGACCTGCATGCCTTGATGTTTGGCGGCGTGCCACACTGTGAGCTGGATGCTCTGAAAGAATACTGGAACGCCTTTCCTGGTTTGCGCGCCGCTCTGTTCACCGATAACGGCATGCCCTACGTTCAGCCCAAAGTGGATGACCTTGCCGAAACGATCCGTGGGCACGCTGACGTGCAAGGTTTTACTGAACGGTTTTCCGCCGCCTTTGCAGACTTGAGGCCGTGGCTGCGTGGCGAACTGATCGACCGGATGCCCCAGGTCTCGATTCACCGGCAGGAGCCATTGATTGGCGACGCCATATTCCAGCGGCTCGAACCGCTCCCGCTCCTCGACAAGTACCACGCCTATCAGTTGCTCGACAACGGGTGGCAGCAAATCGCCATTGACCTCGAAATCATGCAAACGGAAGGCTTCGAGGCCGCGAAGCAGGTCGATCCGAACATGGTGACGAAAAAGAAAAAAGGCAAGGAAGTCGAGGAGCAGGAAGGCTGGAAAGGCCATGTCCTGCCATTCGATCTGGTGCAGCGTCAGCACCACAAAGACGAACTGGACGCGCTGCAAGAGAAGGAAAATCGGCTGGCCGAAATCGAAGCGAGCTTTGAGGACACGCTTGAAGGTCTAAGCGAGGAGGAAAAGGAAGCCGAAACGGTTCACGAGTCGGGCGACAGGTGGGTCAATGCCATCGTTAAGAAAGAAGCCAAACAATTCAGGTCGGAAATGACCGCCGTGCCACGCGAAGTTACTGAGACCTTTGCTTCTTACAATGTTGAATCCTACGAGGCCAAAATCATTCAAGTGAATGACTGGCTTACCGAGGAAACAATGCTCAAAGCGGCGATCAAGAAAGACCACGCAGCCCTGCACAACAAGACCAAAGAGACGATCGAAAACCTCAGCGACGATCAGTTGAACGAACTGTTGGAAGCCAAGTGGATTCTGCCGTTGGGCGAGTCGCTACACGAGTTGCCGGAACAGCAGATCGAAAAACTCACCGACAAGCTGAATGCGCTGGTGCAAAAGTACAAGACGACCTATGCCGACAACGCCCGCGCGATTATGCAAACAGAGAGCGAACTCGCTGCCATGATGGGCGACTTGGAAGGCAACGAATTCGATATGAAGGGACTTGTGGAAATGAAAAACATCCTCGGGGGGCGGTGCTGACATGGCAGCAAAAAAAGCTAGATCGTTACCCGAAATTCGATTTAGCGGATTTGAACGAGATTGGGAATTGGAACCTCTACTCAAGCGAATCGACGACATCGTCGATTTTCGTGGGCGTACCCCAAAAAAGCTTGGTCTGGAGTGGAGCGAATCGGGCTACCTCGCATTGTCGGCTTTGAACGTGAAAGACGGGTTCATTGATGCGACTTCGGATGCCCATTTCGGTGATGATGAGCTGTACAACGCTTGGATGAGAGGGAATGAACTCCACCAGAATCAAGTTCTCTTCACGACTGAGGCCCCGATGGGAAACGTCGCGCAAGTTCCCGATACGCAGAAGTACATACTTAGCCAGCGAACAATTGCGTTTGTAACCGATCCGAACATATTGTCTGACGACTACCTCGCGGTACTTCTGAAGTCACCAGGTGTCGTACAACAGCTATTAGCTAGGGCCAGCGGGGGAACAGCGAAGGGTGTGAGTCAGAAGTCACTTGCGTCTTTAAGAATTACGATCGGTGATGCACTTGCAGAGCAGGAAAAAATCGGTTCGTATTTCAAATCGCTGGATCGGATGATTGGGCTGCATCAGCGGAAGCATGACAAGCTGGTGACGCTGAAACAGGCGATGCTTCAAAAGATGTTCCCGCAAGACGGCGCCACCACCCCCGAAATCCGCTTTAAAGGATTCGAGGGAGAGTGGGAGGAATGCGACCTCGCCGAGTTCTCCGACATCAAGACAGGCCCTTTTGGAAGCATGTTGCACGCGGAGGATTATGTGACGAACGGAACTCCGATTATCACAACGGAACATTTCAAATACTGGCGACTTCCGACCATAAAGAAGGGCCTTCCACAAGTCTCTGCGGACGATCGAAATCGTCTTAATTCATATGAGCTTAGCACTGGCGATATCGTTTTCTCCCGAGTAGGTTCAATCGACATCAATGCCCGAGTGGAAGAAGCACAGGACGGCTGGCTTTTCTCAGGACGAGTACTTCGCGTGAGGGTCACCGAGGCGATAGACACCGAGTACCTTCATCACGTGCTGTCAACGTATCGCGTGCGAAAGAACATCGCCGATCGAGCTGTCGGCCAGACGATGCCTTCAATCAACACTGTCATACTTGGCAGGACACCAGTTCAACTACCGAAAGAACTCGATGAGCAAGAAAAGATCGGTCAATACTTCCGCAAACTCAACGACCTGATAGCGGAGCATTCTGCTCAAATTGAAAAACTCAAAAACATTAAGTCCGCCTGCCTCGAAAAGATGTTTGTCTAAGCCACCCATGACCGCAGCACCTCAACCATGACCACCTTTTCCAACGAAGCCGACTTTGAACTTGCCGTGATCCACGAGCTGAGCCAGCGCGGTTGGGAAAAAGAGGTCATCAAGAACCCGACCGAGGCGGATCTCTTAAACAACTGGGCCACAATCCTGTTTGAAAACAACAAGGGAATTGATCGACTCAATGACACCCCGCTCACCGAGGGCGAGATGCAGCAGATCATGGAGCAAATCACCGAGCTGCGGACGCCGCTGAATCTGAACGGCTTCATCAATGGCAAGACCGTCGCCATCACCCGCGACAATCCCAACGACGCGCTGCACTATGGCAAGGAAATCAGCCTCAAGATTTACGATCGCCACGAGATCGCCGCCGGTCAGAGCCGCTACCAAATCGCACAGCAACCTAAATTTGGGCGTGGATCAAGAATCCTGAATGATCGGCGTGGTGATCTGATGCTGCTAATCAATGGTATGCCCGTTATACACATTGAGCTGAAGCGTAGTTGCGTGCCTGTTAGCCAGGCGTACAACCAAATTCAAAAATACTCCGGCGAAGGGATTTTCTCAGGCCTGTTCTCGCTGGTTCAGCTCTTTGTTGCGATGGAACCGGCCGAAGCCTTGTATTTTGCTAACCCTGGGCCTGACGGCACATTTAATAAGGACTATGCGTTTCGTTGGGCTGACTTCAACAACGAGCCTATCAACGAATGGCAGGCATTCACCTCCAGTCAGCTGTCGATTCCAATGGCCCATCAGCTTATCGGCTTTTACACCGTAGCCGATGAGTCAGACGGCGTGCTGAAGGTATTGAGAAGCTATCAATACTACGCCGCGCACGCGATTTCGGACCAAGTCGCTAAAACCGATTGGAACAATCCCACTCGGCTGGGCGGTTATATTTGGCACACGACCGGGTCCGGCAAGACGATGACCAGCTTTAAATCGGCGCAACTCATCGCGAACTCTAAAGATGCGGACAAAGTCGTGTTCTTACTTGATCGCATCGAGTTGGGTACTCAGACGTTGGACGAGTACCGAAATTTTGCGAGTGACGACGAAGATGTACAAGCAACTGAGGATACCAGTGTTCTAGTCACGAAGCTCAAGAGCGACGATCCGGCTAACACCCTGATTGTCACTTCGATCCAAAAGATGAGTCGCCTGAAGGATGAGGCTGAAGGGTTAAAGGCGCGTGATCTAGAACGAATGCGTGCTCAAAGGATCGTCTTCATCATCGACGAATGCCATCGTTCTACATTTGGCGACATGCTGACAGATATTAAGCGGAGCTTTGATGGAGCAGTTTTGTTCGGTTTCAGTGGTACACCGATCCAACGCGAAAATGTGCGGAAGGACAATACGACAACCGATGTGTTTGGCAATGAGCTCCACAGATACAGCATAGCGGACGGCATTCGCGATAAAAACGTGCTGGGGTTTGATCCTTACAAGGTAATGACCTATCGAGATCGTGATCTGCGACAGGCGGTCGCTCTTGAGAAGGCGAAGGCAAGCAGGCCCCAAGACGCACTGGCCGATCCCAGGAAAAAGAAAGTACTCAATCAATTCATCAACGACGTACCTATGGCCGGGTTTCGAGACGAGACAGGTAAGTACCAAAAGGGTATCGAAGATTATGTGCCTAGTGCGCAGTATCAACGCGACGAGCATCAAATCGCGGTGGTCCAAGATCTCCAAGACAACTGGTTGCACTTGAGCCAGAACGATAAGTTCCACGCAATTTTTGCGACCAGCAACGTTAATGAAGCCATTACCTACTACCGCTTGTTTAAATCGAAGTGTCCGAATCTGAAAACAACAGCCTTATTCGATCCGAATGAGGACCTGGAGAATCCGTCAACTTTCAAGCAGGAAGGATTGGTGGAAATTTTGGAAGACTACAACAATCGCTATGGACAGAGTTTTGATCTGGGTACGCATGGCAAGTTCAAGAGAGACATCGCCGCACGGTTAGCGCACAAGAAACCTTATGCGCGAGTATCGTCGCAACCGCAGATGCAGATCAATTTGTTGATAGTCGTTAATCAGATGCTAACTGGATACGACTCTAAATGGGCGAACACACTCTATCTAGATAAAGTACTTGAGTTCGAAAACATCATCCAAGCCTTCTCTCGAACCAACAGACTTTTTGGTCCAGACAAGCCCTTTGGCACCATCCGGTACTACCGAAAGCCGCACACGATGGAACGAAATATTGAGGCTGCGGTCCGGCTTTACTCCGGGGATCGGCCCATCGGTTTATTCGCAAATCGTCTCGCAAGCAATATTGAGAGAATGAATGCGAGATTTGTTGAGATCACGGCGATTTTCAGCTCTGCAGGTATCGAGGACTTTAAAAAACTACCCGACGACTTGACCGAGAGAGCAGTGTTCGCAAAGCAATTCCACGAATTCAACAACACGCTTGAAGCCGCGAAGATTCAGGGATTCACTCGGGAACAGCGAAGTTACCCTACTGAAGATGGAGAAGCTTCTGTAACACTAGCAATCACTCATGAACAATATCTGACATTACTACAACGCTATAAGGAGTTAGGCTCGTCCGGCGGAACGGCCGACGGGTCCATTCCTTTTGATATTGATACCCATATCACAGAGATTGATACGGGTAAGATTGATACAGACTACATGAACTCGCGGTTTGAAAAGTTTCTCAAAGAGCTCGGTGGCAGTGATCGGGAAGCCCAGCAAACGACTCTTACCGGATTGCAACGCTCGTTTGCATCATTGTCGCAGGAAGAGCAGAAGTTTGCGGAACTTCTTCTTCACGACATTCAGCGTGGTGATCTGGAAATTGACCCCGCAAAGAGCTTTCGAGACTATCTTGCTGAATATCAGGTTGCGGCGTTAAACGAAGAGGTGCAGTTAATCGTCAATGCGCTTGGTGTTGACGCAGAAAAACTGACGACCTTGATGAATGCAAATGCAACTGAAACAAATACGGACGTTTCGATGAGCTGAAGTCTACAATCGACAAAGAAAAGGCTAAGGATTATTTCGAAGTGAGATCCGGTGAGAGGCTTTCTCCAGCCAAGGTGAATGTCAGAGCTGCGACGCTGCTCCGAGGATTCATTCTTGAAGGTCGCCGATATCCAGGAAGGTTAGCCAAGCACCTGTGATCCCCTCCGACACCAACGGACTTTGATTTACTTACCTGTTTTACAACTCGACGCCTGGGTTGAGTTCCTGACTGATAAAGATCTGTCGTTAGATCCCCGTTCTCTGCGCGTCTGTGTTGATCTGATCTCCCAAAGCGATCCATATCTATCGACAAGCCATCTCTTGCACGCATCTTCTTGGATGGTGCCTCCCTTTCCCGATCTGGCTAAGCGGAGTGCATCTAAAATTGCGAAAGAATTGGCCTCGCGATCGTGTCCAAGCGCCAGGTTAATACCGAACCAACGAGGCAGATTTTCGCGTTAATCGGCTTAGACGAGGTACTTCTGCATGGAGAAGGCTTGACCACTCGATGTTAGATAGCTTGAACGTACTCGCTAACACCAAAAGAGAAATCTCTGATGTCGTGATGACAAATCAAGAGGTACTTAGCCAGGCTCGAGCGTCGTTGGTTGAATGAAAGCACTTCCAATCTTGTGGCCACGCATGGTTTTCATAGTAGAGGTCGATGATTGCTTCAGACAGCTTGAACTCCACTATCCAAGCGGTTTTCCTAACTATGATTGGGTTTCCCAAAATTGCTATGAATACAGGGGCAGTCTGATTGTGTTCTTCCATGCTGAATGTGTATTTTGCCCCTCGCAAGTCCCACATCGAACCTGAGGTTGAGGAGTAACGTGCATCCTCAACCGTATTTTGCAACGATTCCACAAGGTCTTGGATGTAGACGTTGCCAGAACATTTGTATTCTATGACTTCGTCTCTCCAGGTTTGCTCTATCAAGTGCACCCCCTTACGCAATTGTTAGATGTTAACAATCTAAAGTACGAAACAATGTAAAATCTTTGTTTGACGTAGGAAGGAACTGAAAATGAATGGCTGTTTTTATCTGTACGGAAGCTATATCTGAGCGTTTGACTGAGGTGCACACACCATTGTTAGTGCTGGGGGTTGTGACGCGAAAACCGCAGGGGATTGTTGTAGTGTCAGACGTCTATTTTTGGCTCGTTGGAAACTTCACGTGACGTTTTCTGAATGGAGTTGATTACGCATAAGGGGATTGCGGTCACTCAAAATATAGCGAGTCAGGGTAGTGGCTCGTCGCTCGTTCACAAGATACTCGCAGCGGGAGCACTTCTTTTGCTTTACACATAAACCAGAAAGTGAAGGAAACTGCTCTGATCAGCCTTAACAACAATCGCCGGTGTACGAAACCGCACGCTTGGGTGCTCGTGATTTGAGTTGCAGAGTCTGCCCCATTATGTGAAAAGGTGGATGCAACGCCTAAGTGCACTGAAGTCGCGACGATACGGTAACTTTGGGAGCTTTCGACTTCTGTTGGTCAGTGGCGTCACTTTCCTTTCATCAAGTGATCGGACACTGAAGAACTTTGTTTCGCGGTCTGACTGCGAACCGGTCAAGATACAGTTGGCGTGACCTTACCCCCAGAGCTAAACCACGCGTTAGATGGGTAAAAAGTGGATCTCGATCGCAGTGCTGTTGAGATTCTTGAGGGTATGGCAGCCATTGAGCTGAAAGGTCAAGACAGCCAGTCCGTTCAGCAGAAAACGAGAGCGCGAAGCTCACTCCAACCATGCTGTGATCACCGAGGCGCATTTGTTTTCCTACTCGAGTGCAACTTACCGCTCCAAGTGCGGGACCGGCGTGAGGGTTTGGTTCGTACGCGCGATCGTTTGCTCTAGCATGTCCGGACCTCAGTCATCGATCTTCTCTTGGATAAGCCGAGTACGGGCCAGGGGAGACCGTACTCGGCTGAGTGCATCCAGATATATCTAGATGACTAAGGAAGCAGCGACTGCTTCCTTTTCAGTATAGACGAATATCTCAGGAATCAAGTCGGACGAGGAGGGTCTATACTTGAAACCCAACCTCGGCGAAAGGGTGTCGGAATGGGTAATGATTCCTCTAACCTTGTGGACAACATTGAGACCTCACTTAAGCGCTTGCAATGGGCTCGCATGATTGCAATTGTTGTCGTGACCTTCCTATTCAGTGGTTACAGGCCGTTAACGATTGAGTACTTGCTGGTACATCTAGAAGGGTAGAAGCTGGTGGCCGCCGTTTACCGATGGTGATCGTAAGCTATACCGAGTTGTAGATGTTTTTGTCGCTCACTCTACGCTCAGAGTATCGCTATTGCAGCTGTAAAACACGTGTAACCAGAGCTAAGTGTCTTGAATTACATATTGTATACACAGTGTAGGGTTACATATAGTATGATCAGAAATGTCATCAAGGTTGGTTTAGGAAAATGGCCACAGCGTCTAGTGAATTTCAAGTCGAGCGTTCGGTAGAACAGCCACAGCATCGTCTCGTTCTGAGAAATCCGGGAGAAGATAACTTGGGGTTCTTCAAGGGGTTATTGATAGCGTTACCGCTCAGTGTTTTGCTCTGGGCGGGTATTATTTACTGCATAAGGGCGGTGCTTTAGTCTACGTGCCTTTAGACATCGAATTTCGAAGCGCTGGCCCTATCGCGATTCGTCTATTTCGCGAGGGTGTTTGAGTGAAGTCGGTGAGTGTCACCTGGCGCGCGTGAAGACAGATATACGCGCCTTGTGGTGCTTTTATTCTCTGGGTTAATGTTGAGCATTGCAGCTATTCTTTGTGCTCACTAGGTCACACGCATGTTGGATCACTTAACACGAGGCTTCTGGCGAGGTGTCGAATCAGGATTGGAATAATCGGGTTCGTCTATCGTTCGAAGTCCATGGTTTTGCTCAAAGTCTTCAATGCGTAAAGGCTCGCCAAACCAGTAGCCTTGAAGAATTCCACAGCCCATCTCCTTGAGTGTTTGGGCGGTTGTTTCGTCCTCCACGCCTTCTGCGACAACCTGCATACCACTGCCTCTGGCCAAGTCAATGCAGGCTTGAACGATGGCTTTGTCTTTCTTGCTTTTGGCCATGGCTTGATTCAAAGACGTTGCGCAAAACCATCAGATATTTGTCGGTGGCGACTTTGATGAGTTTATCGCGCGGTCGTAGGAGTGATTTGAGCCGGTCTTTGAATTCGGCCAAATAGAATTTGGTACACTCTTGTCCCAAAGACTTTGTGAGGCCGCTGAGGCCGTCCACCCGAACGAGTAGGTGAGTGTGTTTAGACGAAGTAGTCATGAGGGGTGATCCCGTATGCACCGGCGCGTAGTTCGCGGACAATCCATGTGGTGGGCGTGTTGGTGTATTTGCTGAAATAGATGGTGGGCATATCGGTTCTCCGTTGTTGCTCGCTGTTGAGTATGAGAACAACGACGGGGCGTAGCCTGCGGGTTTCATTTTGTCGCACGACAATGCCGACTTCACCGGTATTGAGTTCAACAATGGCGCCGGTGGGGAACATGCCGACGGTTTGCACAAACTGTTCGACGAGTGAACCTTGGAACAAGGTGTCTTTCATGTCGACCAGTTCCTGGACTGCCTCAAAAGAGCTTCGGGCTTGCGCGTGAGGTCTTTGGGTGATCATTGCGTCATAGGCATCGACGAGTCCTGCGATACGTGCGAAGAGGGGAATTTGCGTACCGACTAAGCCGTGAGGATAACCTGAGCCATCATTGCGTTCGTGATGGCAGGCAAGAATGTTCAGCGTGCGCTTTGAGAGACCGTCCGCGGCAAGAGAAAGACTCTTGCCAACGTGTGATTGGATGAGATTGAGTTCCCGAGTAGAAAGCGGACCTTCTTTTGATAAGAGGTTATCTGGAAGTGTGCTCATACCGACGTCCATGATGGAAGTGCCCAGAGCTAATTCAAGTAGTTCATCGCGTTCCATGCCCAAATGGCGGCCGAGGACAGCAGACCAGACTGCAGTGGAGAGGGAATGTTGGAAGAGATAATCGCCTTTGTCCTTAAGGCGGGTGAGGGCTGCGAGTGCGTCTTTGTTACGAAAAACGCTGTCGATGAGGGGGCTTATGGCGACACGAACGGCCTTTATGTCGAGGCGTCGATGGGATTTGATCTCGGCGAACACTTTTTCCATGGCTTGTGAGGCGTTTTCGAACTCGACCTTGGCGCGGGTAAACTCTTGTTTGATCGAAATCTTATCCGGGCGCGTGAAGCGTTTTTGATTGAGATCGACGACTTTGGCTTGTTTGGGGTCGATATAGACGTAAGAGCAGTGCTGAGCGACATATTCCGCGTCAGCTGTGTCCCGTATGAGAAACCCTTGGGTCGCAAATGGAGTTTCGAGCCAGGGTCGGTCGAGTTGCGAGACGTACATCCCTGGCTGCAGGCCCAGTACGGGTACTTCTATAAGGTTGGAGGCTATTTCAATCATCTCATTTAAGACTAGTCTGCTGGTGAGGGTTGGTAGGGTAAAGTTTGGTGTGTTTTCATTGCAAAGTGTGCGCGGCTGCGCACTTTGAATAAATTTTGTTTTGGATGAACGGCGAACATGAGACTGGGGTGATTTTCTGTGTTAGCGCTTTATTCTCTGTATATATAGCTATTTACAATATGTATATTCCATGTGTACATTACGCGGGTTTGATGAGATCGCAAGGATAAGCGAGAGATCATCGCAAGGGATTCACGGACTTGAACAGATCGAAAGTGCTGGAAGGGAATCATTCAGGAGTACAGGGAAGGCAAGCCCATGGACGGGTCTACGATTTCTCCAAAATCCAATCCAGCCTCGACTTGCATCCAATACGTCTTGAACTTGAGGCGGCTGAATTGCCTTGGGGGTTAGAAATCGGCCGACAGACGCGGGCCAAAGTGCAAGCACAGGCGGAGATCATCCCCCTTTCGAGGGCTGCGCACCTCCAAACTCATGAGTCGTCGTCGCCGCGATGTGTTGGAAACACATGATACCAGTTACGCCGCCCACTTTCCAAGCGCGTTGAGCTTCATGCACGGGTTTGCCAATCAGCAGCAGTCGGCACTTTATCGGGCCAAATTCATCCGTTTGCCGATTCATGGCAACGTCAAGCCGCACATTGACCGGGGTGGCTATTATGGCAAGACCGAGCGGTATCACTTGGTGGTCTCGAGCCCTGAGGGCAGTGAGCTGTGTAGTGGTTCAGAGCGTGTACGCATGTTTGAGGACGAGTTGTGGTGGTTTAACAACAAGGCGGTGCACAGTGCAACGAATGGCGGTCGCGCGCCACGAATCCACTTGGTGTTTGATTTGGGTCCAATGCCTGAGTCTTTGAATACACCGGCACTTGCTGCACGGTTTGAGGCGGACCTTTCGGAAATACAGCGGCATGCAGAACGACGTGAGGCGATGATTGTGCAAGATGCGGTGACGTTGTACTTATCTGGTCGAGAAAGCCCAGAGCTTTGGCACGAAACGGTCAAAAACGAAGCGGGAGCGTTAGTCGGTGCGGTGAATTTGGCCGCAGGGCGATTGGGTGTCAACAAAGCCTTCGTTCGCGCGGCGATCAGCGCGTTGGAATTCGTCGAGCAGCATGCATTGGAACGTCATGAAGTTGCGCAGTTTGTTTTGGATTCGGGGGGTGTGGCGGTCGTTGCGAAGTTGTGGCGAGCGCAGTAAGTTAGATAGACAGCGTCCGGTGGGCGACCAGAAGGTCAGCGTAAACGATAGCAGACAAGAGGGAAAATGAATCGATTCGTTGGGGAATTGAAGGTAGATCCGAGCCTGGAATTTCAACGCAAACGTATTTTGCGTAGTGCCTGGGCGTTTGTTACACAACGGGTTGAGCGTCACGATGCGGCGTGTTTATTACCTTTAGGTACAGGCAGGCCGATTGTTGGGGATTTGGTGCTCGCTCGGGTGAACGTGATCGGTCATCACACTCGCCTCCACCTGATCAATGGTCGGAAACAGCTTTTGTTTGTGGGAGACGAGGTGGTTGTTGTGTACGGAAACCGTTATGCCTCAAGTCAGTTTGAGGCTGTCGTTCCACAGACCTTTGGTCCTTGTCATTTGGTTGCGAGTGGTGGCATGGCTTCGCGTGCGCTGTCTTGGCATGACCGATTGATCAAGGGACCCACCCATATTACGCCTCTTGGCTTGGTGGGAGATATCCATGGCACCCCCTTGAATCTGAAACGATATGCGTTGGAAGAGCGTGCGGTGACTCGCAGCGCCAAAGTCATTGCGATCTTGGGTACGTCGATGGACGCAGGGAAGACACAGACCGCATGTTATTTTGCGCGTGGCTTGATTTTGGCGGGTTTGAAAGTGGGATTTGTCAAAGTCACGGGGACGGGCGCGGCGGATGATATGGGTTGGCTTGAAGATGCGGGGCTGATCCGGTTTATGACTTTACCGACTGTGGATTTCCATCAACCTATTTGTCGGGTAGTAAAGAGCTTGAACAAACACTGGCAACGCTATGTGCGTATACGGGTCATTGTGATGTCACGGTGGTAGAGGTGGCTGATGGGGTCTTGCAGCGGGAGACAGCGCAGCTTTTACGATCTGAGCAATTTGCTGAATCAGTGGACGGTATCATCTTTGCGGCCCGCGATTCCATGGGCGGCAGCGCGGGCATAGATTGGTTGCGTAAACATTGCCGGGTGCCGGTACTGGGGTTGAGTGGCGTGATGAGCGCATCTCCCTTGCAGGTCAAAGAAGTGACTGCAGTCACGGGCTTGGAAGTATTTGATCGAGATGCATTGGGTACGGCGAGCACGGCTCTAAACCTACTTCGAGGTGACCATGAATAGTGTATTGCCGCGTGGGCAAGTACTTCAGCGCGTGCTGAGTGCAGACCCTGAGCAAAGTTATCGACTCTACATTCCCCTAAGTGGCATGGACGGTGGGGTTCTCGTATGCGCGCATGGGTTGAACGATGATGGGTCAAAACTCCTAGATCAACTCCAACCGTTTTGTGAGCAAGCGGGGTTAACCCTTTTGATCCCGCACTTTCATAAACGAGGTTACCAGCAACTGATGCCGGTCCGCAGTGATCGGCAGTTGGACTTGTGTGTGGCTGAAGTGGGGGCTCTGCTCGATGTCAATGTCTCAAAATTCTCTCTCTTTGGATATTCGGCGGGCGCGCAGTTTGCGCATCGATATGTGATGGCGTATCCACATCGGGTCAGACGTGCGGTGATTGCCGGATCGGGATGGTATACCTTTCCGACCCCCTCTGAGCGTTATCCGTATGGGATCCGCGCGTCGCGTAAATCGCCGATCGCCTTCAACCCAGAATATTTTTTGACGGTTCCTATCTTGGTGTTGATCGGGAGTAAAGACACGGAGCGACGCAATTTGCGAGCAACGGAACGGGTTAACGAAAACCAAGGGTTTACCCGTCTTGACCGCGCTCGGCGGTGGGTGATTGCTATGCAGGAAGCGGCACTTGCGCACAGTGTGCCGCCGATGGTGCGACTACATGTTGTGGATGGCGTGGGACATAAGTTTTCTGACTTTTGTCAGAACGGCGGACTGTGCCAGATTGTGAGTCAATTTGCCGCAGATGAGGCGCCCAGTATTTGGCCGGCTTAACACGTCGTCGAACCTTCTTTGGTGTCCTTGCCTTTTTGGCATTCGTTGTCGTGGTTCAGTGGGTGCATTTTCATCTCACCCACACGATCAGCAGCAGTGCAGTGGTTTCGGCGCACGTGGTGCTCCTCGGAACCCGGTTGGATGGAGTGATTGGCGGTGTTTATGTGGAAGAGGGGGAGGCAATTGTTGCGGGTGAGCTGTTGGTGCAGTTTGAAGATGCGCACCTTGTCGCGAAAAGTGAAGCAACTGAGGCGGTTATTGAAGGATTGAAGACGCAGATTGCTGTGCAAACCGAGTTGGTGCAGATTGCCGAGCAGAACCAGACTTATCAGGGTGAAGTGGAAGCTGCGAGAACGACCGCGGCGATGGCGCAAGTCGCAGCCTCCGCGAGTAGACGAGACAACGCCAAGCACAAAGTGGTGTGTTGTCGGAAGAGGTGGCGCTTCATCGCAGTCGTTTACTTGCGCTTGAGGCGGAGCTTGGCAGTGCGACCGCGCGGCTCAGAGAATCGCTCGCCAATCTTGAGAGTGCCAAGATTGTGGCGCCGCGCGATGGGTATGTCGTGCGGCGTTTGGCGCAGGTGGGTACTGCGATCGAAGCAGGCCAACCAGCGATTGCGGTTTTGTTCAAGGGTGAGTATTGGGTCGAGGCACTCTTTGAGGAATCGGCATTGATCGGGATCAACCCAGGCGATGTAGCGCGTATTACTTTGCCCGCCTTACCGAATCAGACCTTTAGCGGGGTTGTGGATTCGGTTGGGCTGACATCAGATGTCCGCACGCCGAATGGTGATCAGTTGGAATCGCCGCGCCCGAGAATCAGTCAGACGACGAAACTCGGTGTACGGGTACGCTTTGATCAAACGCCGGACGTGATTCAGCCTGGGTTGTCCGCGCAAGTGGTCATTGATGCTGGGCCGTAAAACCTCGGTCGTCTTGATCGGGGTGGCGCTTTTGGTGGTCGCGCGTCAGGTCAGTATCGCGGGCTTGGACGTGCCGATCCTTTATGACTTTGGCGTGTGGTTAGAGCGATCATTTAGGCTCGACTGGATACATCTGGCAGACCGTCGGTCCGTGTATTACCTTTTGTTGATCCCGACCATGGCGCTGTTGATTGCTGTCACCCGGCTGACGTTGGGTTTGCGGGTTCTTGGCGTGCGCTCAATCCTTATCTCCATAGGCTTTATTGAGGTGGGGGTTATCCCCAGCCTTTTGTTGATGGCGATCGTTTTGGGTGGGGTTCTCTTTCTACAACCACGGCAGCGTCACTATCCGCTCTATGGGCGTGTTACCTTCGTTTTGAGTTTGACTGCGATCATCATGTTGTCGGGGCTGATGTTGGGTCGCCATATCCAAGCGCCAGGTATTTGGGTGATGGCTTTCTTTCCGGTGATCATAATGGCGATGATTGCAGAAGGTGTGGCGAGATCTGTGGCGCAAGAAGATGCGATCACTGCTGCATGGCGATTGTGTTGGACGAGTGCGTTAGCGTTCGTGTTCGTTGCGATCTATCAAAGTGGGTTTTGGGTCGAGACCAAAATGCGTATGCCGGAAATTTTGGTGCTGGAGCTGATTGCCATCATATTCGTTGTCGAGTCCTTGGATCTGCGGCTGTTTGAAGATTCTGCGCTAGCAAGACTCAGACGGGATGCCTTCACTGTGGTCGTGGTTAGAAATCGTTTGAACAAAGGTGTTTTGAGTCGGCTGGGCCGTCCTGCCAGCGTGAAAGACAGGCGCCTTTCTCAGAAAGCATTGGATGGTCTGCGGGAAGCTGGGTATCGGGTTCATGTGATTGAGGGTGACATGAATTTGTTACGGAAACTGAGGTCGTTGATTCCCGTGAAAGATGGGATACCTCATGGGGTGGTTATCAACGTTGGCTATGGTATTCAAGGCGCCGATGCCGAATGTCATGTGCCCGCCATGTTGGAGCTTGCAGGCATTCCGTATAGCGGACCAGGACCGATTGCATTGACAGAATTAGCAAACAGACCTCGAATGCTTGCAAAGCTTGCGGATGCACAAATACCTGTCCCTGAAGTCAGCGCCGCGGGCCTCCCCATCACATCGCAAGAGAGCATAGCGAGGGATGAGAGATTTTACAGACCGTGGTTGCCCGGGTTCTGAAATCACTGTGTCGGTTGTGGGTAATCAACACCTCACTGTGTTTGGATCGCAAGTGCTCGAGGTCCAAAGTGCGGCGCAGCGTGCATTCCGCGCGCTTGAGTGCCGGGACTTTGCGCGAGTAGATGTTCAGATGATTGAGGGACAAGCCGTTGTGGTGAATGTGAATACACTGTGTTGTTTCGATGCCTCAAGTGCATTTTTGGCAGCCGGGACAACTGATCAATCGGTAGCCGCGTTCATGACTGATATTGTCGAGACCACCTATCAGCGCTATGGGTCAACATGCTGAGTGTGATATTTCTAAGTGTCGTTGGGACGGCGGCGTGTGTTGATCTTGATGAGCCATTGTGTCGTCCGGGATTTGCGTCAGAAAAGATCTCTGCACCGGTTGCTGGGTCTAACTCCCTGGCAGAGATGGACAGCATGGACATGCACGTTTATCGCGGCCGTGATTTTGACAGCGAGCGTGGGCGAATTGTGTTTGTCCAGCATGGCACAAAACGTAACGCTAAAAGTTATGTGCGGATGGCGGCAAGGTTTGCCGATGACGCGCTGGTGATTGGACTTACATATGATCGGGCGCGATATCCCACCGGGTGTGCCTATACATTGGGAATGCACCATCCTTTCACGCGTGAGAAGTTCAATGGTGCGCAAGTTCGGGCGCATTATGCGCAGATCGAGGCGGTGTTTGATCTCGTCCGTACAAGGATCGGTGGCCAGCAACAGCGCTATGATATGTTCGGACACAGTGCCGGTGCGCAGTTTGTGCATCGCTACCTACTGTTCTTCCCTGATGCGAGGGTGCGATATGCGGTGGCGGCCAACGCCGGGTGGTATACCTTGCCTGATCTAACGATACCTTTTCCGTATGGGCTGGCGGCGACGGATGTTGATCAACATAGCTTGCGGCGGAGTCTTGCGCAAAAACTTGTTGTGATGGCTGGTGCGTTGGATACGCAACAAAAAGGTCTTCGAACGTCACCACGCGCGATGCGTCAAGGTCCGCATCGTCGAGCGCGCGCGAAGCACTTTGTGCACATGGCGCGAAAAGTAGGTGCCGACTGGCAGTATTGTGAGGTGCCGGGTGTAGGGCATAGTCCGGCGCAAATGTTGGCGGCTTTTTTTGAAGCTGTGTTATCCGGATCTTCGCGGCGTTGCCTTAAGGTGTACCGATAAGCCCTGCTTGGCGGCTTCAATCCGCAGGGCTTGTTCTAAATTTGGGCCATCAATGAGTACGCCCTGCCAGTTCTGGCAGAGGGCGACAGTGACTGCAAGGCGACACGCGAGGGCCGTATTTTGATGGATGAGAATTGAGTGATTTAGCGCAGTGACGATGGGTAGGCCACTTGAGGAATAGCAGATGCCCCCTGCAACGGGTGTTTGGTCAAAACCATTAAGCGTCTCACTCAGTTTTTTCCTAAGTTGTAGCTTTTGGCAGGTTTTATCATTTGGGTCTTGTACCGAGAGTAGAACGGCCAAAATCGAGTCCATCATCTGCCACCGTGATCTGTCGAAAATCTAATACTACAATATGAAATATCGTTATGTAAGTTAGACCGTTAAAAAGAACCAAGACGGATCGATATCGTAGCTACCTGCAGGATGTTCACGAATGATCCAAAGATTGGGGTTTTCATCGTTTTGGTTGGAGAGGTCAAGTAGGGTAGCTGGGACACGCGCTTTTTGAGGGTTTGTCACGACTAAGAGTTTGGGGCGCAGACGGCGCAAACGATTGACGTCGATGACAACACCGAGCTCGCCGCTGTTGAGTTCGACGATGGACCCTTTCGGGAAGATGCCAATCGACTGGGTGAACTGTTCAATGAGCGGTTCGGAGAATAGGGCGTTCTGATAGCTCTGTAGATAAAGGAGTGCCTCATAGTTTTTGGGGTGGTCATGGCATCGAATACGTCAGAGATGCCGGCGACTTGTGCGAGCATCGGAATAGAGGGATTGAGAAGGCCCTGTGGATAGCCAGAGCCATCGTAGCGTTCATGGTGACATTTGACGATCGCCTGAATGGCCTCTGATTCGATGGAGGAGTTTTCAATGATGTCCAATCCACCCTGTGGGTGTTTTTTGACCAAAGCTGAATCGGCGGCGGACAATCCATCGCGTTGCTCGAATATTTTGTCGGGCACATCCAGCATACCGACGTCCATGATGGCGACGCCGAGCGCACCTTCGATGAGGGTTTCATGGTCAAAAGCAAGTTGTTTACCTTTTAAAGTGAACCAGACCAGCGTTGAGACTTGGCGGTAGAGGAATTTCTCATGTTTCTTGCGCAGTTGACTGATGACGGTGATGGCATCTGGGTTGTCGATGATTGAGTTTACAAATTGCTCAACGGTTGGTTTTAGAATGCCGAGTTCAACGCGACGTTCTTTGGATATTTCTGCGAACGCGAGACGTACGGCGGCCGATGTGGCTTCAATGTCGGTATGTGCTTTGGCAAGATCGCGCCGAAATTTGGTCAGGGTGCGTACAGCACCTCGATCTACAGAATCAGTTTGACCGGATTCGGTGCGAATACGAACACGACTTTTCTTGGGATCTACTTGGACGGATGAGCAGTATTTGGCGACCGTGTCGATGTCTTGCTGAGATTCAACAAAAAAGCCTTGGGTTAAAAAGGGCGTTTCTAGCCAAGGTCGGTCTAGAGCAGCCACATACATCCCGATGTCTAAGCCAAGAGAACTGACTTCGATGAGACCTGAATTACCGTTCATCGCCGTGTGCTAGATGGGTTTCTCTCAAGTCTAGACGGCGTTTGGCGCAAGTGCAGAGTTTAGAATGCTGATCTGCATCGCATCATCTGGATCTTCCTCGCCTGCCAATTGGTTGGTGTAAGCGGAAAGTGTCGTGGTGAGTGCGGTAATGCGCTCCAAATCTGCGGCTAGGCCAGACTCGAACTCGATACGGGTGACCGTTAAACGCAAGAAAACTGTCGTGTCTGGGGCGTTTTCGGTTGCAGCGATGGTGTATTGGCCGATCGTGTGATCGGGGACGATTTCACCGTTCTTAATGACTTCTAAAGAGTGTTTGGTTGATCCGACTAAACACTCGGCTTCTAATAGCCGCACCGGCATTTGTGAATGTAGTTCAATGAGCAACCGACCACCGGGCCTAAGTGCCGTGACAGGCATGGCTATGGGGATGAGTGTGACCGTCGCAAGGTTGAGGAGGAGGCGCAATGTTGCAAGCTCAGCGCTGATTTCGTCAAGTTTTGAATGAATAGCTTCTCTGGGTTCTGCATAGTTCATGTTGGGCTCGCTTTGCTGATTGATCTAAACCCTAACGCATCTCATCCAAAAAATATACATTACGTATGTACGTAGAATGTACGAGGTATTTTTATGTGACAGAAGTCTCGATTTGCTATTTGCTTACATTTAGAGTTACAGTTACATAATGTATATGCAATCAAAGAAGGATTCGTTAAGATTCAACGCAAAGGAGTTAAGCCGATGATGACAGAACAGCTAGAGCGAGAAGTGCAGAATCGAAATATTGAAGAACCCCCGCTGCCTTTGCCTGAGGTAGAGGAGGTATCTTTTGAGACCGTTCTTAACCGAGAGGATCTACGTCTCTTTAAAGCCTATGGATTGATTGACTAACACCGAGCTCTAGAGCTGTTGCGATACTTATTACAGTCGCGAAAGCGCTAAATCTCTCAGCGCAGTGATGGGAGTTGTAAGTGGGGTGTTGTCGGTGAGGTGGTATAAGTGAAATGCGGCGTGTTAGGCGTGTTATAAGTAGGGTGAATCCGTTAAGTATGAACCAATAAGTCGCAACTGGTCGAAGTTCAGCGCACGCGTTGAATCGATGCGCGTTTACGTCACTTGAAAAACTGTGTAGAATGTAATAACGCAAGGAACAGTTGAGGCAAATATGATCGCGAAATACTCCGCCGGAGAAGTTTTGGAAAACCTGGCGAAGCTCCATGGCATGCTACACCCGGATGGGCGTGTCAACTATGCCGCACTCGCGCAACGTACCAATATTCCGACACCTACAGTGAGCCGGATACATAGAGGCTCTAAGAAATGGGCCTTGCGGGGTCCGACCATTCAAAAGCTGATCGATGCATTTGGCATCACCTACGAGCAAGCCATGGGGTTTGAGCCGGTGGGTAAAGCCAATCGTAATCGGAAACTTGCACCCACGGCGCCTGAAAGCAATATGCTCAGAAAGTGCCGTATGCTGGATGTGTCTGACCAAGAAGATATCGCACAACTCGTTGAGTTTAAACTGTCGATTAAAACGGGGTTGGTGGTCGCTTAGGACCAGTGGTGGTCCCCTTAAATGCTGTCCCATAAGTGCGGTCCTTTTAGATGTGGCCGGTTAGATCAACATGCTGTTTAGGCGCGGAAGCTTCGGCACAAGTTCAGTGAGGTTTTAACGCTATTCGATTGGGCGTTGAAGACTGGCAACACATATCCCGATAACACATAGGCCGACAACAGAAAGGCGCGTTACCCGCACTGGATGCTTAGGTCGTAAGTAACAGCATGTGTTTCTCTCGCTAGCCTGTGTCCTGCCGTGATCTATTAGCCGGTCGTATTCTGTGAGAGGGTAAAGAACGCCGAGCACGGTGAGAATAAGCGCCTGAACCGTGCTCGGCGAATCACAGACCTGCGGAGCCCTCCGGGTTTGTGAGTAACAGCACTGGGCTGTTATTGGAGTATAGATGCATCTCACAGAATGCAAACTTATGCTGATTGAAATCGTTGCGAGCGCCGTGGTGCGACTAGTGAGCGCTAGCACACATTTCTTACAAAAACACCCCATTAGCGTCCGGTCAGAGGTGCCCTTATTGGAGGTGGCCTTGATTTTCCGAAAAGAACGTATGTACTCAATGTTACGAGCTTAACTAGCCAGGCGGTATTTCCGTCAGTCTATTTGAGCACTAATTGAATCTTTGGGCGTTCTATTGTTAAATGACAATTTACAATATGTATGAACTCAATGATTGTCTTTGAACGCACAAATCGGTAATCTGCGCGCGCCCTTACGAACTGACACATGAAAAAGTTGATCTACACTAAGAGTAATTTGGAGCAGGGATGCACAATGCGGTCTCGTATATTGAGGATGCGCGCGCTTGGCACAGTACTTTTAGGACTGTGGTGTGGCGATGCGGCGGCGACGGAAACGCTGCAAGCGATGATTTTAGAAGCCAGCGGCACCCATCCGAGTGTGCTGGGTGAGCGTGCGCGTGTAGACAGTGCAGAATCTGCGGTGGGCGAGGCGCGTTGGCAGTTCTATCCGACCCCATCTATTTCTTTAGAAAGTGTAAATGCTGGTGCGTCAGACCCTGATTTTCAGGGGGACGAGGTGACGGCAAGTGTGCGTTTAACCCAACCCTTATGGGCCGGTGGTCGTTTGCGCGCAGGTCTTCGTCGAGCGAAAGCTGAATTGGCGGGGCAGACGGCAGCAGTAGAGATATCGCGGATGGACATCGCATTGCGTGTAGTCCAAGCCTATGGCAACTGGTTAGCGGCCGAACTGAAATCTCAAGCGTGGCGTAAGAGCATTGCGACTCATGAGCGTCTTCGAGATCAGGTGGCAAGAAGGACGGCTCAAGGGGTTTCAACAGAGAGCGATTTGGCGTTGGCGCGTGGCCGGTTGGAAAGCAATCGCGCGGATGCAGCGGTGTGCCAGGCGTAAAAGACAGTGATCGAGTGAACTCATCCAACCACCCCATTCATAAGAATATGCAAGCGCCAACTCACAACAAGTTCGGAGGTGCACGCATCTGCCAACTGTACTTCCGTGCCTACCACATCACGCGCAGCATTCATGACATCCAGCCAAGATTTTCTACCCGCTAAAAACTGACGCTCATACGCCTTCGATACGGCAAGTGCGATGTCTAATGAAGACTCGAGCGAACCAATTCGGCTGCCGAGCGAGGTATGTAGGGCGTAATCAGAGCTCACCTGCTCTTTTACCGCACGCCGCTGCGTCATGACTTCCGCTAACGTCGCTGCACGTAAATGGCGATTCCCTTGTACTCGACTGCGGGTTGATAAACCTGCACCAAATCGGGAATGTAATACCCACATAGGCACGCGTTTCTGACCCAATATTTCGGTGCGTAAAACTGTTGTGTTGGTGCTCTAGACGTGCAAAGAGTTCAGGGTAGTTATCCGCCCGCAACTCATCACCTTGAGCCTCAGCGACCTTAACCCGGGCCTCAGCGGAGGCAACACTTGGACTAGTCCGTAACGCACGGTCCAATGCCTCACCCACACCCCATAAAATGATCTTCGGTTGTGCGGCACTCATTTCGGTAAGCGGGCGACCCACCAATTGCGCAAGAATGGCCCGCGCAACTTCTGCTTGTGAGGCCACGGCTTCGATCGCGCGACAGTTAGGGCTGAAGGGTCTTGAGTGGTTGCGTGAACCGGATGAAGTAAAGACACCGTGTCTGTTGGTGAACAACGAAACACGTGAGTGGTCGGTGCTGCGCGGTTGTAATGCACAAGGTGCGTGGATTACGGAACACTGGATAGAGGATGCGTGGCGCGAGGGTGAAAGTGATTTGTCCGGTTTTGGGATTGTCACGCTACAGATGATGCGGCCGTTTTCAGCGAGTGGCAGTCCGGTTTATCGTTTGGTCAAAGAAGAAATGTTTTCGAACCGACGTTTGCTGGCCGAGTCCATACTGGCGGGTGTGGTAATCAATATCGTGGCGTTGGCCACTTCTTTTTATACGATGCAGGTGTACGACCGGGTTGTGCCAACGGGAGCGACACAAACGTTGTTGGTCTTAAGTCTCGGCATGGTCTTTGCGATCGGCTATGAATGGCTTGCTAAAACTATACGAATACGTATGCATGAGCAGTTGGTCAATACCGTCGATCGCCGTTTGGCGCGAGCCATGTATGCGCGCTTTTTATCGGTACGACTGGATCAGCTACCGCAAAGTGTCGGAGGTTTGGCGGCCCAAATGCGCGGATATGAGACGGTGCGCAGCTTCTTGGCATCTGCCGCCTCGCGGTTTTTTGTGGACTTGCCATTCGCGCTTATTTTTGTGGGCGTGATTGCGGCGGTTGCTGGCGTGATTGCCGCGATTCCTTTTGTGGCTTTCATTCTATGTCTGATTGCGGGTACGGCGTCAAAGAGAAAGATTGAGGTGTTAGCGGCGGGTGCAACCGTTGCGACGAATTTTAAAACCGGTTTGTTGGTCGAGACGGTGGAAGGGGCTGAGACGATTAAGTCTGGTCAGGGTGGCTGGCGGATGCTCGGTCGCTGGATGAATGTGGCGGAAGAGGCGCGCGATCATGAATCTGAAATGCGCCAAGTCACTGAGAAGTCACAGTTTGTCGCGGGTGCGATTCAGCAGCTTTCTTATATCTCGGTCGTGGCTTCTGGTGCGCTGCTGGTGGGGGCGGGTGAGATGACGATGGGCGCACTGATTGCGTGTACGATTTTGTCGGGCCGCATTCTGACCCCTGTCGCTGGGCTACCGGGACTGTTGGTGCTCTGGGGTCAGGCGAAAGCGGCGCTTAAGAGTTTAGATGTCTTGTGGATGCTTGAGGACGACCACTATGGCTTGCAACAGCCAGTGGTTGTTGAAGATGTAAAAGGTACCTATCGACTGGACGGTGTGCAGGCGCAATACGGCGAAAGTGCCGCACTTTCAATTTCAGAGCTCCGTATTCAGCCGGGTGAGAAGATTGGTGTTTTGGGACCTGTCGGGGCGGGTAAGACGACGCTCCTGCGGCTCTTGTCGGGTATGTACAAGCCTCAGCAGGGGCGGATTCTGCTCGATGACATTGATTTATCACACATTTCAAAGCCAAGTTTGGCGGAGCGTGTGGGCTATGTTCAGCAGGAAGCGCGCTTATTCGCGGGCACATTGCGAGAAAACTTGACCCTCGGCATCGTTGATCCAGGGGATGAGGTTTTGTTGGAAGTCGGGCGATTGACGGGTTTAACGGAAGCGGTGATTGCATCGCACCCGCAAGGTTTGCAACGTGAGATTTTTGAGGGTGGGATGGGGTTGTCTGGTGGTCAACGACAATTGGTCACATTAACACGCGCTTTCTTGCGCAAGCCAAAGATCTGGTTATTGGATGAGCCTACTGCCTCTATGGATCGTGGCTTGGAAGATAAGGTTGACAGTGCTTTGGTGAGTGCGATCAAACCGGCGGATACATTGGTTTTGGTGACCCATAAGCCACACATGTTGAAGCATGTGGATCGGGTGATCGTTTTATCGCAACAAAAGGTTGTGATGGACGATGCTAAAGATGCGGTATTGAAACAGTTGACGGCCAATCAGCATGCGGTGTCTGCATGAATATGGAGACGATCAACGGTGGATATGTTGACAGTTATGCGCAGCGTAAGTCTGGTTGGCTTTCTGCGCCTTTGCTGATGTTGGCAGGGCTCGCTGGGTTTGTGGGATGGGCGGCGTATTTTGAGATCGATCAAAGTGTCCGTACCAGTGGTCAGATCATCCCCAGTGATCGTACGCAAATTATTCAGGCGGTCGATGGTGGGGTTTTGGACAGTTTGTTGGTGCGTGAGGGTCAGCAGGTAGAGGCGGGGCAGGTATTGGCGACTTTGGAGCGCCAGCGTGCGAACGCTTCGTTTGAAGAAAGCCGAACACGGGTTGCGGCGTTACAGGCCGCGTTAGCGCGTGCACGCGCCGAGGTTTTGAATGCGGCACCTGAATTTGGGGTGGAGCTTGAGGCTTATCCGGAATTCATCAGTGTGCAGCGCAGTCTTTATCTACAAAAGCAATCTGGGCATGCCGATGAGCTAGGGACATTACAGCGCAGTTTGGACATGGCGGAAGATGAGCTTGATATGAACGAAGCGCTTTTAGCGACGGGGGATGCGAGCAAATTAGAGGTCATGCGTGCCACACGAGAAGTGAATGAGATCAGAGGCAAAATCAGCAATGTGCGCAACGCGTTTTTGCAGGCTTCTTATGAAGAAATTACAGAACTTGAAGCGGATCTTGAGGGTGCGCAACACAAGTTGGATGAACGTCAAAGTGTGTTGAGTCACACAGGGATCGTGGCACCAGTCGATGGTGTGGTGAAATATCTCAAGTTAAATACGTTGGGTGGGGTGTTGCGTGCGGGCGATGAGCTCATGCAGATCTCGCCTTCAAAAAGTGAGCTGGTATTGGAGGCGAAGGTGAATCCGGTAGATATCGGACAGCTGAGCCTTGGTATACCGGTGTCGATCAAACTGGATGCGTTTGATTACTCTATTTATGGCAGCGTGGAAGGCGAACTCAGTTATTTGAGTTCGGACACGTTGGCTGAAGAATCTGGTGATCAGAGTACGACTTATTACCGTGCTCAGATTACGGTGGATGAGAATTTTTCGGAATCGAATCCAAAATTTGCGGGCATATCGCTTCGACCTGGGATGACGGCGACCGTCGACATCAAGACGTCGAAGCGCAGTGTACTGCATTACTTAACCAAACCAATTACCCGGGCCTTTGGCGGCGCGTTAAACGAGCGTTAGGGTCTAAATTTGAAAAAGGAAATAACCATATCTAACTCAGAGAAAAAAATCGTAGTCGAAACAGCAACCGGTACACATGAGCGTGTTGTTAAGAATGAATCGAGTTATGTACTTAAGGCGATGGCGGGTGAAAGTTATAGCGTGATGACGCGCACTGATTCGGGTTGGGTCTTACAGGACGATGTCATTGTTAAGGCACAAGGTGATGACTTACTGCTTGAATTTGAGGGTGGTATTACGGTCTCGGTTAAGTCTTTCTTAGAGGTTTGCAAGGAAGATGAATGTCAGGTGGTCTTGCCGGATGGCGAAGACGGCGTGGCGATCGATGGTGATGTTGAGGGAGAAGTGCTCGGCGATGGCACGGTGCTTGTGTATGCGCATGGTGACTCTTCGGTGCTTTTGGAGATGGCTGCGGGTAATCGCGCGGTGCTTGAGGCTTTTCAGGCTGAGTTTGATGCCGATGAGGGTCAGACGACTTGGACGCCGGGGGGTGATTTCCCGCTTTGGTTGACGATATTGGGTGGCGTTGCTGTTGGGGCTGGCGGTGCGGCGGCGTTGGATAACGGTGACGATGATGATGACGCACCTGCGGTGCTCACCATCCAAGGTAACATTTCAGCGGGTCCGATTGTGAGTAGTAATGGTCTGACGGTTACCGCTTATAAGAGTGATGGTGAGGAGCTTGGTAGCGCGCGCGTGGACCCAGGTTCGACGTCGTTTGCACTTACAATACGCTCAAGCCGGCCGTACTCAGGCCCAATTTTGGTGCGCGTGACGGATGCGGATGCGGATGCGGATGCGGATTATGTAGATGAGGCAACCGGTGCGCCACAAGATTTAGGTCTTGATATGCGGGCGATCGCGACAGTTGATGGTGCCGGTACGTACATTATCAATGTGAATCCCTTAACAGAGCTTGCTGTGCGCGAGACGGGATTGGCGGGCGGTGACAGCGGCAGCTCAAGTATTAGTTTGAGTGGTTTGACTGCTGCGAGTATTGATGCGGCGAATACCGCTGTGGCTGATGCTTTTGGTGTTGCCGATCTTATTAGTGGTCCGGTCACGAATACGGTTGATGCCAATGGCGGCGTTGTGGCTGGCAACGATGTCGGCATTGTGTTGGCTGGGATTTCATTTATGGAGCAGTCGCAGGGGGCGGATACCGATGTGATTTTGGGTCAGTTGGCCACCAGCGACAGCGCGATATCCGCGGGTGCCAAGGTGGACTTGGTTGAGGCTCTGCTGTCTGCGGGGCTTTATGGCGATTTGTCTGTCACAGCGCAGGAGGCGCTTGGTTTAGGCAGTTTGGAAGATTTGACGCCTGCGCAGATCGCAGCGTTATCGCCGGAGTTTTTCAGCACTGTTGCGCCTAGTGCGATTGCTGGTCTGTCGGTTGCCCAATTTGGTGCAGTGACGGCAGAGCAGATGGCAGCACTTTCGGTGGCGCAGTTGGCGGTGATCTCGAGTGATCAAGCGGCGGCGTTGGTTGACGGATTTGCGGGTCTTGATAACGCGCAAATTATGGCGCTGGGTGCGGGGGCCATTGATTCGGTCCCAACGGATGTGATTGATCATTTGAGTGCGGCAGATGTTGCGGCACTGACGGATGCGCAGTTGGCTGCGTTGACGGCGGACCAAGTGGATGCGCTTGCAGCGGTGGGTAGTTTGGCAGAGTTATCGTATGCGCAATTTGCCCAGGTGGGTATCACGGGTATTGATATTGTAGTGGAGGCCTCTTTACTTGGCGATGTGTTGAGTGAAGTGGGTAGGGCGAGTTCAGTCGCTGAAGTGCAAGCACTGGCGGATGCGGTTCAAAGTGTGATGGATGCGGCGTCAGGTATGGCGGATGCGCCGAGCTTGGCAGAATTGGCGCTTTTAGGTGTCGAGGGTGTGACGGCAGATGAGCTCGGCAGTGTTCAGTCTGAGATTGCGGCGACTGCTGATGATGGTACTGGCGTGGATACGCTGCAAGAACTGCAGGCAGTTGCTGATGTGGTCCCTGAAACACTGTTGATCGAGGGTTTGATTGTCGCAGGTCCAGTTCAAGCAGGTCACGGGCTTGTCATTGTGGCGTTTGCCGAAGATGGTAGTGAGCTTGGGACAGGTACGGTGAATGCAGATGGCACCTACAGCATATTGATCACTGGCGCATTTACCGGGCCTGTATTGGTGCGGGTCGCAGACATGAGTGATGGCGCGGATTATTTGGATGAAGCGACCGGTAGTGGTACAGATTTAACCGCAGACTTGCGGGCCATGACGACGGTTGCGGGTTCGGGCGTTTATACGCTCAACATCACGCCATTGACAGAGTTAGCGGTTCGCGAACTCTTAGGTGACAGTGGTGCGGATGGCGGTACGGCGCCGGTCAGTTATTCTGGTGTGACCGAAGCATCGGTTGAAGCGGTGAACGCTCAGGTGGCCGACCTCTTTGGGGTCGATGACATTGTTGGTACGGCACCGGTTGCGGTGAACGATGGCGAAAATTATGCGACCGGTAGTGATGCGGCGCGTACCTATGGTCATGTACTTGCAGGTTTAAGTGGTTTAGAGCGGACCGATGGGATTGATAGTCTGGATGATGCGCTCGATGCATTGGCAGACAGTGTCGCGGCGGGTGAACTCACGGGTGAAGATTTGGCGGATCTACGTGAAGGCGCTGAGATTGCTGATGGTGAATCGGGTAACGTGAACGGGACTGAGACGCATTTTGATGCGATCAATGCAAGCCCGGTGGGTGAGATTTCAATTGTGGGCACACCGACACAGGGTGAGACGCTGACGGCTTCGGCGGCCGGCTTGTCGGATGTCGATGGTATTGATGCGATCAGCTACAGCTGGTTGATTAACGGGTCTGTGGTCGGTACGGGCGACAGCTATACGTTGGTTGAAGCGAATGTGGGCCAGACAGTTATCCTCGAGGCGACTTATGTTGATGGGGGTGGTACGTCTGAGACGGTTGTGAGTGCGGCAACAGCGGCCGTGGCGAACTTAAATGATACTCCTACAGGTGCGCCTTTGATCACGGGCTTTACGCAAGAAGGTCAGACATTGACTGCGGATGCGACAGGGATCGAAGATGCTGACGGTTTGGGTGTGTTCAGCTATCAGTGGCAGGTCGGTGGTTCAGACATCGCGGGTGCTAATGCGAGTACTTATACCCTGACGGGTGATGAAGTGGGTGGCGCGATCACCGTTGTGGTGAGTTATACCGATGCGCAAGGCGCGGTTGAGTCGGTGACAAGTAGTGCAACCGTTGCGGTTTCTAACGCGGCCAATAATTTACCGACTGGATCGGTGACCATATTGGGTACACCGACACAGGGTGAGATTTTGACACTGGATACCAGTTCAGTGGCGGATGCGAATGGCTTGGGTGGGTTTACTTACCAATGGCAAGCCAATGGCGTGGATATCCCGGGTGCGACGTCGACCTCGTTACTGCTAGGCCAAGACTTAGTGGGTCAGTCGATTGCGGGGCGCCTAACCTTTACGGATGGGGCTTCAAACGAAGAGGCGTTGGTGACGGCCGCGACTGCAGCCGTTGCAGATGTAAATGACACACCGACCGGTTCTGTGGTGGTTACTGGCATGCCAAACGAAGGTGAGACTTTAATAGTGGATACTTCCGCCTTGGAGGATGCAGATGGTCTTGGGCCATTGACGTATCAATGGCAGGCGGATGGTGCCGATATCGTGGGTGCGACACTCGATAACTTGACGCTAACGCAAGCGCAAGTCGGTTCAGTGATCACGGTAATTGTGAGTTATACCGATGCGGTAGGTAACGCTGAGAGTATGAGCAGTGGTGCGACGGCGGGTGTTGCAAATGTTAACCAGGCGACCGTTGGCAGTCTGTTGATCACTGGTACTTTGATGCAGGGCGAGACGGTGACGGCAGATACCAGTGAGTTGACCGATCAGGATGGGTTGGGCGCGCTTAGCTATCAATGGCTTGTGGGCGGCAATTTGGTTGGCGATCAGTCGACTTATACTTTGCAAAGCGGTGATGTGGGTGAGACGGTACAGGTCGTCGTTTCCTATGCCGATGGTCAAAATACCGCGGAAAGTTTCAGCAGTGCAGTATCTTCTGCAGTTGCCAATGCGAACGATGCACCATCTGGTTTACCTGTGGTTACTGGCTCAAATCAAGAAGGTGAGACTTTGGGAGTCGATACCAGTGGCATCGCCGATGAAGATGGATTGGGCGCGTTTAGCTATCAGTGGCAAGTGGATAATGGCAGTGGCGCTGTGGATATTGTGGGTGCTACCGCAAGCACGTATGTATTGACCGCTTCTGAAGTCGGTGATGTCGTATCTGTTGTTGTGAGCTTTACCGACTTGGGTGGGGCTTCGGAATCACTGGGGAGTGCTGCGACTGCAGAAATATCGAGCGCCGCGAACAACTTGGTGTCGGGTAGTGTGGTCATCACAGGCACAGTTGCTGAAGGCGAAACTTTGACTGCTGATACCTCGGCACTTACCGATGCGGATGGTATTGGGGCGCTGAGTTATGAATGGCGTGCCGATGGTGAAACGGTAGGCAGTGCATCGACCTATGCGTTGACAGCAGATGATATTGGAAAGACGGTCACTGTTGCCGTTTCTTATACAGACAATGCAGGCTTTGCTGAAAGTGTCTTGAGTGCAGCAACAGTTGCGGTAGCGAATGTTAACGATGCACCTACAGGTGCGGTGACGGTCAGCGGTACGGTTCGTCAAGGGGAAACCTTGACAGTTGATGCATCTGGCATTGCGGATGCTGATGGATTGGGTGTATTCACCTATCAATGGCAAGCGGATGGTGTTGATCTTTCAGGCGAAACAGGTTCGTCGCTTGCGCTAGATTCGACCCATGTGGGCGATACGATCACAGTCGTTGTGAGTTACACCGATGCCGAAGGGGCCGATGAATCGGTGGGCAGTAGTGCAACCAATGCAGTGACCTCTATTCCGTCTACAGCAATGACGACCAACGAGGTTGCCATCGACAATGTGATCGATGGTAGTGAAGATGATGCGCCTGTAACTTTCTCTGGTGTGTTGTCGTCTACGATTGGTGTGGACTCTGTAACACTTGTACTCAACTCAGTGGTCTATGACGCCACAATTGATGGTAATGATTGGAGTGTTGATATTGCGAGTGCGGTTATCCAAGGGCTCGCGGATGGTGATTATACCTATACGGCTGTTGCGCGAGATAGCGAAGGCTCGGCACTCGGCACGGTCGATGGCCAAGTCACCTACTTCTCAACGCCCACTGTTTCGATTGATGATGTGTCTACAGACAACAGCATCAATTTGGCGGAGGACGATGCCGATATAACACTCTCCGGCACTACGGTGAATGTTGAAGATGGACAACAAGTCACCCTGAACCTCAACAATGAAACTTATCAAGCGATTGTTACAGCGGGAGTATGGAGCACAGTTCTGCCTGCAGCAGATGCGCAATCACTTGTTGCGGGTGACAATGCGTTAACAGCAGAAGTCTCGAATGTTGCCGGTACACCTGCAGCTCAAGTCTCATTGACAATTGATTATGATACGACAGCACCAACGATCGATATTGATGATGTGGCCACCGATAACGTCATCAACAGTATCGAAGATGACAGTGATGTCACCATCTCAGGTACGACCGAGAATGTAGAAGACGGTCAGACGGTGACGGTGGTTGTGGGTAGTAACAGCTATCAGGTCACAGTGACTTCAGGTGTTTGGTCGGCAACGATGCCGGCAATAGCTGCTGAAGGGTTGGTCGAAAGTGTTGAGACGATTTATGCGGATGTCGCAAACCTTGCAGGTGTTGCGGCTGAGCAGGCTGAGTTGGACATCGTTCATGACACGACGGCAATATTAAGCTTTAACGTGGTTACGGGTAACAATGTCGTTGACTCGGATGAGGCGGCAAGCGATGTGATGCTGGGTGGTCTTGTGCAAGGCATTGAAGATGGGCAAACGCTTACGCTTCATTTGACGGATGCGGATGACAATCCATTGACGCCAGTTGGTGGAATTCCGGTTGTGATAGCCAATGGTGCGTGGGAATACACGATGCCGGCGGTAGATGTCCAGGCTTTAACTGCTGGGGATGTAACGATATTTGCTGAAGCCGCAGATTTGTCGGGCAACATGGTTGTTAGTGAGCATGTGGTTGTTCGGGAAGTATCGGCACTTACCATCGAGCTAGACACTTATGAGCTAGGAGTAGGAGAAACAGCTGAGGTAACGTTTACGTTTGCGAATGCACCGGCAGCTGCTTCTTTTGATGCAAGTTATGTGCTGGTTGATAACGGCAGCGTTACCATTAACGAAGTAGCAGATGGTAGTCGCACAGTATTTACGGGTACGTATACACCGGATGCTGTTGTGGAGCTCAGCAATACGATCTCTGTAGGATTGGATGCAGGTGAACCAGTACCAGGCGTAGTAGATGTTACAGGTTTTGTTGATGATGTAAGCGTAGATATTGTCGGGAATGCGATTACGTCAACTGCAGGTCGTTGGGGTAGCTCAGGTGTATTCGGCACTGATGCGATGGTAGGTGATGGCTCGATTACTTGGGAGGCAACTACTGTAAACGGTAATGGTATGATGGGTTTGTCAGTAGACAACCCTGATGCGAGCTACGCTAGTATTGATTATGCGTTGTATAACGAGACTGGTAATTTTACTGTTTACGAGAATGGTGCCAGTAGAGGTACTTTTGGTTCGATTTTCAGCAGGAGATGTGCTCAGTATTGTCAGAACTGGTGGGACGATAGAGTATTACAATCTCACTACGAGCCCAGATACACCGCTATATACATCAACGGTGGTGTCAACTGGTGAATTGTATCTAGATGCGTCATTCAACACGTCTAATCAAACTGTTAGTAATTTAGTTGGTGCGGGTTTTAATGATAGCCAAGTCACTAGCGATAACTACACTTTGGCCACAGTTACTCCAACCATTACGATTGATGCCCATGTCGATTCGCAAGAAATTGATAACCTGGTGATTACCGGTAATGTGGTTGGTGGTGTTGACGGACAAATAGTAGTTTTGGAGTTAGGCAATCACTCGTACACGACTCAGTTGAGTGATGGATACTGGTTCGTTGAAATTCCATTTGTCGATGCTTCAGCATTAAATGATGGGGTAAACATCGTATCAGCTAGTACTAGTCCTCTTGTGGGACCTTCGATAACAGCGAGTTCGAGTTTTAGCTACAACTCTATGGCCATAGTGAACATAACTATAGATCAAGAGCTAATCGCCGCGGGCGAGGATTCAACAATAACATTTGCTTTTGAAGAATCGGTATCTGACTTTACTAGTGAAGATATTAATATCGGCAGCGGAGAAATCTCAGATCTTGTTAGCAATGATGGTGGCGTGACGTGGACCGCTACCTACACACCAAACATAGAAACTATTAGTTTACCCGATTTTGTTTCGATTGGGACCGGTTGGAGCTGGACTGCGTCTGGAGAAGCGGCATTCAATGGAGGGCTGGAGGCTGTCACCTTCGTGCTTGGGAACATCGAAAGTCAAGGCTTCATTAGATTTGATGGCGAAGTGCATCGAACGATATCCTCACAAAGTGTGAACATCGATGGAGGGGTTTCAGCTCTTGCGTCTGAAACGTTTAGCACACGGATTCTTGGATTGTCGACTAACAATGATAGTAGTAGCGCAGAGAGTGCGCGGTACGCCATCCGGCTGAACAGCGGCGGTTTGCTTGATATCGTAGAGAATGGTGCGGTGGTCGCTGTGCTCGGCGAAGATCGAGAATACAGCGCCAATGATACGCTGAGCATTGATCGCCATGGCGACACAGTGGTTTACCGCCATAACGGCGAAGTGATCTATGTGTCTAAACTGCTGTCGAGTGGAGCTCTGTATGTAGATGTTTCTTCACCTAGTAATGGAGCTACATTGCAAGATGTGATGATTAATCGCTACATCGGCTCTTCAACAACCTCGTATACTGTAAATACCACAACGCCTGAAGTCACCATCGATGCGATTTCCGCTGACGATGTCGTCTTTGCGGGTGAAGCTTTCGAGGTCAGTGGTACCACAACTAATGTCGAAGATGGCCAATTGGTTACGGTTCTCCTGAATGGTGAAAGCTATGAAGCGGAAGTCGCTGCCGATACCTGGTCGATAGCTATTCCACTTACTGACGCTCAGGCACTCACGGGTGGCAGCGTTGCAGTGACGGCCAATGTCAATAACGGTGTAGGGACTGCGGCTAGTGAGGCGAGTGGTAGCTTTACATATAACACATCACCAGCGGTTACAATAACCGTTGACGATGCATTGATTGCCACAGGTGAAACCGCGGTCGTGACCATTACATTCGATCAAGCAGTTGTCGGGTTTGATATAGACAGTCTAACCGTAGGAAACGGTAGATTGGACGACTTACAAAGCGCGGATGGTGGTATCACTTGGACTGCAATCTACACGCCTGATACAGGTGTAGATATTGCGGATAATCTCGTCAGTTTGAGCCAAGACAATGCACCCTACTATTTTGGTAACGGTGCTCAGTTGCAGGTGTCTTCATTTATCCCGGAACTAGATGGAGAAGGCTTACCAACGGGTGCGCTTGCACAACAGGACCAAGTGGATTCTGGTGTGTTTGCAGTATCAACCGGAATACCACTTATCTCCGCGGATCTGGTCACGGATGACAACACCGTTACGGCTTATGAATCTGTCAACGGCTTCGTGATCACAGGTATAACCTTTGGTGTAGCGGATGGACAAATTCTGTCTCTCACTCTGAATGGCCAGACGTATCAAAGTGAAGTCGAAGGTGGCGCATGGCAAGTTGTCGTGCCGCAAGCGGATGCAGATGCACTAAGCTTAGGTACTGTCAGCTATGCCGCGACTGTGGATAATCTGGCGGGTGTCACTGCAACACTCAACGGCAGCTTCACCAATGATGCGGTAGAACCTCTGGTTATCTCAATTGCAGATGTCGTGTTGGATTCTGGTGAAGACACAACGGTGACTTTTACCTTCAGAGATGATGTCGAAGGCTTTGATCTGAGTGATGTCTCTGCCTCAAATGGCACTTTGAGTAACTTCACGGCGGTCAATGATTCTATGTATACGGCGACCTTTACGCCTGATGCGGACACAACCGCCGCTCACAACTTGATTGAAGTTGGCTCAGGTTGGTCGTTCGTAGACAGTAGTCTCCTTACGGCATCTACCAGTACTCAAGTAACGTTTGCGGCGAGTGCGGGTGTGGAGAATGAGGCCAATAACCTAACGAAGACCAGTGACCAGCCTGATGCTTGGGACTCTGGTACATTCTCAAACGAGGCCATTACTGGCTACGGTTCTGTCAGTACCGTGGTGTCAGAAACGGACACTAATCGAATGATTGGGCTGTCAACCAGTGACGAAAACACACTACACAGCACCATTGATTTCGCGTTACACCTTAGTGCGAATGGCAACTTGTACGTTTATGAAAATGGCGTTCAGGTCTCGAACGAAGGTGGCTATTCAACTGGAGATGTACTTTCGGTACAGCGCAGTGGTGCGCAGATTCGATATCTGAAGAATGGTTCTGTGATTCACACATCGGAGGTTATCTCTACAGGCGACCTTTATGTGGATACCTCGCTCTTCACGAACGGTGCGACCTTAAACGATATCACCATTGACAATGGTAGTACTGCGGTGAGCACGAACTATCAAGTGCTGACAGGTACCCCAACGATTGCAATTGATGCGGTAGCAGGTGATAACCATGTGGATGGCATTGAGTCCAGTCGTGATCTCCTCCTTACGGGAACTGTTGACCATATCGCCAATGGCGAGACGGTAAGCTTGAGCCTGAACGGCGAAAGCTATACCGCACTCGTCACTGACGGGGTTTGGTCGACGGTTGCACCTGCTGTGCACTTACAAGCACTGGCCGGCAACACGATGGACTTAACGGCGTCTTACACCAGTTCTGCTGGTGTGAGTGCGAATGCAGCTCAATCGATCACGAGTGATGCTGCAGCGCCTCTGAGTATCACAGTTGATGACAGTAACTTGGGTTCTGGTGAAACGGCTACGGTGACCTTTACCTTTGATGAAGCTGTCGAGAACTTCGATTTGGAGGATATCCAATCGGGTGGCGGCACACTCGGTAGCTTGAGTAGCAGTGATGGTGGTATCACCTGGACTGCGACGCTCACGCCTGAGGCTGGATCTCAAATATCTGCCAATGCGATCTCAGTCGGCGATGGCTGGACTTATGTGTCAGGTGATCCTACACCGAGTGCCGGCGCGTTCGCGGTGTCGTTTGTTGATAACTTCGATACGACGACTGCAGCGATTGGTAATTCGGTTGTGAAAACAGGGATCAGTGGCTGGGCTAGCAATGGTGTTGGTACAGATTCAGGAGACAGTGCAACGGTTGATTCGGCCGCTTTCTCTAACCAAGCGATCCGTGGCAATGGTTATCTGAGTACTACGTTGGGTGCTGACAATGGGACTAAGGCCATTGGCCTTTCCTATGAGAATGCCAACGACAGTTATCTGTCGATGGACTATGCGGTTGTTTACTCAGACGGTGCTTTGAGTTTCTACCAGGCTGGAACGCTGCAGCTAAGTGTCTCAGCGTCAGCGGAAGCTGGTGATGATTTGCGATTGCATGTCAACAACGGTGTGATCTCCGTCAGTGTCAATGGCACAACGGTTCATACCTTTATCCAATCGGCAAACGGCGCGCCTCTGTATGCAGATATTGCTCTGAATTCGACAGGTGCGGCCTTCCACGATGTGATGATGAATGATGACGCGGTAGGGGTGAGTGGTAACTACGAAGTAGATACCGCACTTTCACTGACGGATGTGAGTGTTGATGGCAACACGATTGCGGTCACTTATGACGCAACACTTTCCGCGATCAGTGTACCTAGCACGTCCTCCTTTGAAGTGACGGTTGCGGGTGGCGGCCGTCAGGTTACAGAGACAGCGATCAGCGGCGATCAATTGTTGATCACCTTTGGTGGAGATGCTGTGACCGATACGGATCAGGTGGAATTCAGCTATACAGCGACAGGTTCGAACAAGATTCAAGATCTCTTCGGCGGACTAGCTGAGAACATCGAGAATGCGGTTGTGGGTAACGACAACCTGAATAACCTCGAAGGTGGCGTCTATGACGACACGATCGTAGGTACCGATGGCGATGATGTTATTTCTGGCGGTGCTGGCAATGACTATCTGTTAGGTGGAGACGGCCAAGATACGTTTGTATTCGACAACCTGCCCACAGGGACAGACACGATCGGGGATTTTGAGATGGGTGAAAATGGCGATGTACTTGGGTTGTCGGATGTCCTAATCGGATATGATCCGGACAGCTCAGATATCACAGACTTCATCCGGGCTGAATCCTTTAGTGATGCGGACGATCGGTTGGCCCTCCAGGTTGATGTGAATGGTTCTGATGATTCAAACGGCGATGCGTTTAATCCGACCTTTACGGTTGTGTTTGATAACATCTCGATCAGTGATCTGGATCTAAATACCTTCTTGGCGGAGTACGTTGCTAACAACACCGATCTTGGTGGTCCTACTCCGTAGCAGTAAAATGCCCATCGGACTGTAATGGGACGATGGGCACTTTTCACTTTTTGGTAGAATTGAGTCTAGGGTGCTGTTTTTACAGCGTCCTGAACTTTAGAGTCTGTCTAATCACATATTTCCTTCGGGCTTTTGTAGCGTTTGCAGAATCGTGCACGGATCTGCGTTTAGGGAGTCGTAAGTCTTATAGATGTGTCACGCCACCATACTTTATTGCGCTCTCTGGGCTGTGGGTGAAACACAAACAGTTGTTTGCCAGATGAACCCTCTATCCGTTGAGACGCGCCGAACCCATCACTTCAATCTCTACTTGATCTACGCTTAACCTACTCAGTGGTTCGGTATTTGTGTCCATCTATCTTTGATGGACATGGAGTCTTAACGACGATTAGCAACAACACCTTTGTTCAGATATTCGATGGGTGTGAGGCCCTCTGACCTTACCCCCAAAAACTAAGCCATGAGTGAGATGGGATTTCCCGATAAAGTAGACCTTGGGAGGTCCCAGATGAAGAGAAAACGATTCACTGATGAACAGATCATCGCGATCTTGAACGAACACGAAGGCGGAGTTTCCGCAGCCGATCTGGCCAGGCGACACGGGTTCGCCGAAGGCACTTTGTATAATTGGAAGTCGAAGTTTGGGGATATGGAAGTCTCAGATGCAAAACGACTCCGGGAACTGGAGGGTGAGAATGCTAAGCTGAAAAAGTTACTCGCCGAGACGATGTTGGACAAAGCTGCCTTGGAAGCTGCGCTACAAAAAAAGTGGTGAAGCCTGCGGCGTTGTGTTGTGCAGTTCTGGGTAGATCAGGGTATGCGATCAGAACGCCAAGGCTGCAGGCTCATTGGTGTATCTCGTTCAACGGTGAGGTATCGACCTCATGGTTCGGACGACAGCGAGTTGCGGACTCGGTTGCAGGCGTTGGCGGAGCAGTATCCACGCTACGGTTACCCAACACTGCACGACATGCTGAAGCTTGAAGGGCTGGTGAAGAATCCTAAGCGCACCTACCGGATTTACTCGGAAGAAGGGCTTCAGGTGCGCCGGAAGAAGCGTAAAAAGCTGATCAGGCAGCGTGTGCCTGCCGCTGTGCCGGTTCAGCAAAACGAACGTTGGTCGATTGATTTTGTCAGTGATCAGTTGGCGACTGGTTGTCGTTTCCGCGTGTTCAACATCATCGATGGCTTCACTCGAGAGTGTGTCGGCCAGTTGGTCGATGCCTCGATCTCAGGTGCACGCATGGTGCGTTTCATGGATACGTTGGGGCGACTACCGGAGAAGATCGTATGCGACAACGGTCCGGAACTGACGAGCTAGGCGATGTTTTTCTGGGCAAAAAAATGCGGCATCAAGTTGCAATTCATTCAACCAGGCAAACCAACTCAGAACCCCTTCGTTGAATCTTTCAACGGCAAGTTCAGAGAATACTGTCTCGATATGCATTGGTTCAGAGATCTTGAAGAAGCACGCCAAGAGATCGATTCATGGCGTAAACATTACAACGAAGAGAAGCCACACAGTTCGCTTGGCCGAGTGCCGCCCCGCTTATTTGCGGAGCGGGCGGCTTGAGCCTTACAATCACTTTACCCATCTAACGAGTGGGTTAGTTCTGGGGGTAAGGTCACCTCCAATGCATCATGTGGCCTCTCTTCGTTGTACTCTTTAACCCACCTGTCCGTGATATCACGGACCTCAGTGAGATTTTTGAACACGTACATGTTCAGCACTTCGTCTCGATAAGTCCGATTGAAGCGCTCAACATACGAGTTCTGAGTGGGTTTGCCTGGTTGGATAAACTCGAGCTCAACACCATGGTCTTCAGCCCAAGTCGCCATCGTCATAGAGATAAACTCCGGCCCATTGTCCATCCGTATCTTGTCAGGATAGCCTCGCCAAGCAGCGATCCACTCCAGCACACGGACTATGCGTGGCCCTGGCAGATTTAGATCGATCTCGATCGCCAGTGCCTCTCGATTAAAGTCATCGACTACATTGAACGTCCTGAAGCGGTGACTGTTAAACAAAGCATCACTCATAAAGTCGATAGACCAATATTGGTTCTGAGCAACCGGCTGCTGAAGTGATACGGGTGCTCTGTTCGGTAGTCGCTTCCTGCCTCGACGCCGTTTGTTTAGCTTTAGCAATCAATACACGCGATGTACCCGTTTGTGGTTAAACCGATACCCCCCAGCGCCGCAGGATCTTGTAAAGCTTGGGAAAGCCATAAGCCGGGTACTGATCCACTGCTTGAGTCAACGCTTGGATGACTTCATCATCCCGTGTTGCATCGGGCTGATATCGATAAACTGATGTACTGATGCCAACTACACGGCAGGCACGTCTCGTACTGACGTCATGCTCAGCTTTCACGTAGTTCACCAGGTCTCTGCGCACAGTTGCGCTTAGACCTTTTTTTCAATGACGTCCTTCAAAATCTTGTGATCCAGACTTAGCTCGGCGTACATCTGTTTAAGCTTCCTGTTCTCTTCCTCGAGCGTTTTCAGTCGCCTGACATCAGCGGTTTCCATACCGCCATACTTGGACTTCCAGTTGTAGTAGGTGCCTTCTGAGATCTCGTATTCTCGGCACACGTCTTTGACCTGGCGGCCACCTTCGACTTCCTTCAGCACTTTGATGATCTGTGTCTCGTTGTAGCGCGATTTCTTCATTTGTCGTTCTCCTTCATCGTCAGTTTACGACGGAGAACTCCAAACAGATATGAACCTAATTTAAGGGATAGTTACAGACTGATCCGAAGATGTGGTCCATGCGCTTGGAGAACTTGGGGTATGATATTTTCATACCCCAAGGAGAACCCACCGAAGTACGGACATCAGAATCGCGTGGCTACGCACTTGCGTTCAATGTAAGAACCCAACAGCCGGCGATTGTTACCGGAGATGTGATCGTAAAATTGAATGAAGGCGCTGAGTGGACGGAAGATCTGATTACATTGCACTCATATACAATCAAAGCTACCTTTCCACACCTAGACACTTTAGTACTGAGTGCGAATGATGCGGCAAATGTGGCGGCGGAATTGGCTCGGAAGGCTAAGGTGAACAGCGTCATTATCGAAATGGTCGAGCAGAGATTTGTTCCACATTAAGTGTGCGTGCCCAATGGTTGAGTGATAGACAGTTTGGGCTTCGATGGTGATTCACAGTTTCCTAGTTTAACCTTGTACTCCGATCCTGATTCTGTTGTATCTGGAGCCACCCTTCAGATGGGCACCTCAATTGATTTTTCATAACCAAATTTCAATTTGACATTACATTATGTTGTTTGACGATGATACTCTACCCGAGGATTCCGCGAGATCTGTGGAAGTAAGTTTGGGTTGAGGATGAGTATCTATGTTACGCCTAATTCTGTTTGTATTGGTGTTGGTGTTGTTGTCGGGCTGCGGCGGTGGTGGAAGCAGTAGCGGAAGTGGCGGTGTTGGGGTTGTACCACCAGCACCTCCGGCAACTCATAACGTGGGCGGACTGTTCGCGATGGCCCCAGTTGACGGTGCTCAGTGTAGTTTGTATGAATTGGGATCGATCACGGATGTAGCTCTGCTACCTGCGCCAGTTGCTACTAACACCTCTGATGCAGGGCGTGTGACCTTTAGTGGGGTGACTTTTACGGGTGCAGGTCTGATCGAGTGTTCAGGTGGGGTATATAACGATGAGGCGACCCTGGGTATCGATCTGACGGTAGCGCCTGACGGAATGCGTGCGGTCGTTGAGGTGGTAGCGGATGGGGCGTATGTGGTCTCGCTCGTCACGCACTTGGCAGCACATCTAGCGGGTGATGATCTAAGTCGTGCGCTTGGAGCTGATGGTACGAACGCTGAGCTTGCAGACCAGCTAGGTCTGGATGGTGTTGATATTACGACTGCAGAACCAACAGATCTCAATGAGGTAGAGGCGAGTGATGATGCCAGTGGTCAATATGGCTTGATCTTAGCCGTGCTCTCACAGATGCAGATGGATGCAAGTGCAGACGGCAATGCCTTCGTCGCAATGCTGACTTCTGAGTTAGATGGAGATGGCTTGGATACGGAAGCGATTAACCAGGGCTTGGTAGATTTTACCGAGGGTCAGAGTGAGGCAGCAGCGAATGCACGCGGTGAGGACGGCCCGCAGGTGGCAAGTGCCTTAGGTACAGGCACAGATAACACGATCAGTGTGACCGGGGTTGAGATTGTGGGATCTGAGCGAGTGACGGTGGGGAATGAGGTTACGCTACAAGCCATGGTGTCGCCTTCGAATGCTAGCGATTCAGTGGTCTGGGCGAGTAGCGCACCCTTAGTGGCCAGCGTGGATGCGGGTGTAGTTCGAGCACATGAGGCGGGTGTGGTGACAATCACAGCCACGGCAGGAGATGTGGTGGTAGAACATTTGCTGACTGTGACTGAAGAGGATACAAGTCCACCTGAACTGACTTTATTAGGGCCGAACCCTGTGAACCTCGTTGTAGGTACGCCGTTTGCGGATCCGGGAGCCGAGGGGCTAGATGACGTGGATGGCTTGGTGGGTGTTGTGGTGCGTGGTGTGGTGGACAGCCAAGCCCTCGGCGCCTACACGCTGACTTACGAAGCGTCAGACAACGCCGGCAATGCCGCTACCGAGATCTCACGGACGGTGAACGTTGTACTCCCAGCCGATGGTGTGGCACCGACGATTACGCTCCTGGGTGGAAGCGAAATCACCATGGAGCGCGGGGTCTCTTATGTCGATGCAGGTGCGACGGCATCCGATGATCGGGATGGCGATGTGACATCAGACCTTGTGGTCACGGGGGTTGTTGATACAGAGGAGTTAGGTACCTATACATTGGTGTTCCGGGTGAGTGATTCGGGAGGTAATGTTGCCGAAGCATCGCGCACAGTGGAGGTAGTAGATACAACGGCACCAGAGGCTGTGGCGAGTCCTGAGGGCGGTACCTATGGGCCAGACTTACAGGTGACGATGACGACTGATGCGGATGCAGTGGTCTATTATACGACGGATGGCCAAGAGCCGACATTGAGTTCACTTCGGTATTTGTGTCCGATCGCGATTGCAGGGACTGCGACATTGAGATTTGTGGCCATCGACGGATCGGGTAATGCGAGTGTGGTGCAGGCAGAGCACTACGTCATTGATGATGTTGCGCCCGTGATCACGTTGATCGGTGAGGCCGAGATGGAAATCGAGCTGGGGGATGGTTTTGTTGATCCTGGCGCGAGTGCCTTGGATGAATTGGACGGTGATGTGAGTGGTGCCATTGAGGTGAATGGTGTCGTAGACACTGAGACGCTCGGCACTTATCTACTCAGTTATTCAGTAGCGGATCAGTTTGGTAATGAGGCTCAAGACAAAGTACGAACGGTACGCGTTGTTAAACGAACACAGTCAGGATTTGGGTTTGCTCTTGAGTCCGTCGATCGGTCCTTTGGCGCAGAGCCTTTCACCGAGACTGCAAGTGGAGGACAGGGCTCAGGGGCAATTCAGTATGCGAGCGATGATACGGCAGTCGCAACCGTGCATGCGGGGCAGGTAACGATCAACGGAGTCGGAACCGCGACTGTTAGTGCGAGTAAAGCAGAAGATGAGATTTATCTGGGCGCAGCTGCGAGCTATCTACTAACAGTGCGAGATACAACCGCACCAGTATTGGCGGCACACCCGGATATTGTTCTTGGATTGAATCAGAACGTGCACGATGGCTCCGAGCATGTGATTGTGCCAGAACTCAATACACTGGCGCAGGATGATTGGAGTGAAAACCTACAATTTAGAATTGCGAACTTCGCTCAAATACCTGCAGGGTTTGGTGTGAGTTTGGGGATGGATGATGCGGGTAGTGCAAACTATGCGCTGAGTCGACCCAATGGAAATGATGTACACATTCATCCACAGACCGACTTTAGTGGCAGTACAACGATTGTGCTACAGGCCGCTGATGAAGCGGGTAATGAATCGGAAGTCGTTCAGTTTAATCTCACCATCGATGGGGAGGTACCTGTCACAGAGGTATCGCCTACGGGGGGAAGCTATGGTGTACCTCAACAAATCGCGTTAGATGCTGGTGTTGGTGTACCGGTCTTTTTATACCACCGATGGCACGACGCCGACCGTAGACTCAGCTCACGGTGTTAATCAGCATTGCAGCGCTCGCCGACATCAACGACGATGGCAAACTCGATTTATTAGTGGCAAACGCCGCGCCGATTTTGTCTGATGAATTGCCTTCCCCAGATGAGACATGGACGCAGACTAATTGGCTGTATCTAAATGATGGCAGCGCGACGCCGTTTGTAAATACCCTGCCTATCCCGATCGGTGACGAGTTCGATGACAGCACTGATTTGACAGTGGCAGATATCAACTGGGATGGTTTGTTAGATGTGTTGGTGGCCAACAGTACTGATAAGGCTGAGTTAGAAGGTGCACTGAACAGAATCTACTTGAACACGGGTGAAGCTGTGCCTTTTGTGGATGAGATTGCTCTCGGTCAGGAAACTTTACACAGCTACGGAATTGAGGTGGCGGATTTTGATGGTGATGGTTATTTAGACGTCACTGTTGCAAACACAGGACGTCGAAATGCGGCGGAGGGTGCGCCGAATCATGTCTACTTACATCCCAAAACAGAAGATTGGTCTGCCGTTGTGCCAATCGTGATGACGACGGGTGAGGGGTTTGATGATGAGTCGATAGCGGTGGCAACAGGAGACATTGACCACGATGGTGATATCGATGTGGTTTATGGTAATGCGGGCCACTTCATCAAGTTGCACCGAAACAACGGTACTGCAACGCCGTTTGCAGAGGTGGATGGTGAGGCGTTGAGTTTGGATTTTGAATTTGTGCATGATGTTGAGATGGCAGATTTTGATCGGGATGGTCATTTGGATGTGGCGACGAGTGCGGCTGCATTCCAACATTTCAATAACCGGCTTTATTTTAATCGACCCAATGCTGCGGATGATCCTGAACCGAGTGTGTTTACGCGTTTAACCACGAGTGCGCACAACAGCGATGCGATTGCTGAGGTGACTGTGACAAACTCGGATTTCGCGCATGATGTAGAGCTTGCAGATGTGAACAACGATGGGTTCTTAGACATTCTGTCAGGTAACCGTGGGCTTGCGGGCAAGAATCTCATCAACCTGTTTCACCGGGAGACGCACTGGGATGTTATTCCGTTTCCGCCCTCTCAGTTTGGACGGTTCTATTGGGGTGAAACGTGGGATACGGAATACAACATCGGTATTGAACGAAAGTCCACCTTTGACTTAACCGCTGGGGATTTGGATGGTGATGGGTTTGTGGATTTTGTCTCTGCGAACATCGAAGGCTTAATGGATCGTGTGCACCTTAATCCGTTGGGTTCGGGAGGTGATCTTAGTGAGCTTGAATTCACACACAGCTTTATCCTTGGTGAATCTGGTACGGATACGCGGGGTGCCTTGGTCAGTGATGTCAATGGCAATGGTGCGAATGACATCTTCACATGTCACAACAATCAGCCTTTGAGGTTGTATTTGAATCCAGATCGAGGGGTAGGGGTAGATCCGGTTACAGGAGTTTTACCGTTTGAATTTCCTGACAGTACTCGTGGTGCATTCATGTGCTCGATGATTACGGTTGATCTAAATGCGGATGGCCACTTGGATGTTCTCGAAGATGTTTCAGGCGGCTATTACATCAACAACGGTACTGCAGAGCCATTTGTAGGTGTTGATCGAAGAACTTACCGCGCACCCGGTGGTGGTGGCAGTTTTGCAGTAGCGGATTTTAATCAGGATGGCCGGTGGGATGTGGCGGAGAGTTTCTTTCGAAGTCGGGTGAGCTATTATTTGGGTATCGGTGGGGATGAACCCTTTCGTCTTGTGACAGAAAGACTTGCGACAGATGAAGATGACCACAACCAAACCATGAAAGCGGTCGATTATGATAACGATGGTGATATTGATTTGATTAAAGCGGCCTTTGATGATGGGGTGGTCTTCCTCAGAAATGAAGGGATGCAAGTGTTGGCGGATTGGTACGATGTAATGCCTTCAAGTTATGAATCTGGTGTGATTAGCTTGGACAATCCTGCGGATAAGTTGCAGGTGGAGTACCAGGCAGATCAGCCCGCAGGCACTGAGGTAGAGATACATGTTTCGATCGACGGGGTGTGGCGCCACGCTCGTTCTGGTGAAACGATTTCGTTCGATCAGGCTGGAACTCAGCTTGCCTGGCGTGCGGAGTTGTACTCTCGTTCACCTCAGTTGACGCCTTTGCTGAGTGAGCTCGAGATTATTGATCTATCAGATTAGAGGCTAGACGTTGTCCCTAGTTTGACACGTGTCTTTGGATGCACGCCAGAACGGTAGTCCATTTTGATGATTCAAGTTGCGAACCCTGAATAAAACTAATTGTGGATCTTTGGTCAAGTGGCGCGAATTCGACGCTCAGGTTCTTGTATCTTGTGATCGAGGTGACGTGCTCCTGGCGCTTGTCATGGCTGGTGGTTCATCTTAGCAACTACCGCGCATGAGCGGCTTTTCCAAGGTGCTTCATATTGTTTCCATCATGGTTTTACCGCCGCTATGGCGCTAAGTGGGTTTTAACCTCGAGCCTCTGAATGTCAATCTAATAGACACTCCGAGGCTAAACCTGCAATTGACGAATGACGGAGATGCCTGCGTTGCAAACTGTACAGGCAGCAACGTAGGCACTTCGTCAGGCGTTAAAAGTCCGCGCTGAAAGCGCTCCCTACGGATCAAGTCAGCGTTCGTATCGTGGTGACGCGCAGGCCAAAATGGCTCCCAAGCGAAACCTGAACGCATTTTGGGTGCTATTGGCAAGCTACATTCTTTTACATATGGACAGTTGTAATAGACATATACAATATGTACGTTACTGTGCTCGAATAGTTTGGAATTTAGGAAGTAGCGATTATGCGAAGGATATTGGGATGGAGGGCGCTCAGTTTTGTGATGCTAACTCTAGTAAGTACGGATAGCTGGGCGACAGTGTTGGATGGAGAGGTAACTACTCCTAAGCTGGCCGCTGGGGCGGTGGCAACATCGAAGATTGAAGACGATGCCGTCACAACTGAGAAGATAGCAGAGGACGCGGTGACTGCAGATAAGATCGCGACTGATGCAGTAACGGCAGATGGTTTGGCTGACAACTCGGTTGATACAGCAGCTATTCAAGATGGTGCAGTAACTACTGCAAAGATTGCGGATGATGCTGTAACTGCTGACAAAGTGGCGACCGATGCTGTAACGGCAGATGGTTTGGCTGACAACTCGGTTGATACAGCAGCTATTCAAGATGGTGCAGTAACTACTGCAAAGATTG
>WLWI01000239.1_pt1 | contig 65384 bp, 74 predicted proteins | sample 6701501 | NCBI WGS metagenome assembly WLWI01 (sample SAMN12718690, study PRJNA515312) | sponge metagenome | isolation source: marine sponge | host: Mycale hentscheli | place: New Zealand: South Island, Marlborough, Capsize Point | collected 2014-11-01 | reverse complement strand
AACAATTAAGTAAAATGAACACTAAAGAATTTTTAACCGCTATGGATTTTCAGCTAGAAATCGGCTACTCAATTTGGAACATCAGTTCAGCAGACAAATACGCATGGACAGAGACTTCAAAAGATGGTTATGATTTGTATGTACTATCAGACAATAGTTCTAATCCAAGCATCTGTGATGACATTCATTATGATGAATACGGATTCATTGATAGCTTCAAAGAATACATTCAAGACTCCTGTTATGGTGGAGAAACAATCGCTATTGAAGAACATGTTTGGGATGAGATATGTGGTCAATTCGATGAAGATGAAAAGTTTGATATTGCAGTTAAATTTGACAAGGCAGAAGAAGAAGAAGAAGAGGAAGTTACAGAGTAATTTTGTAGTTTCGTTTATTTTTCGTACATTTGCGATATCCTGAGTAAGATACTAAACTGCTCCTGTATCGAGATGAGTGTCTCGACTGATGATTCCAAAAGGATGAAACAGAAACTTAAATTTAATTAATACATTATGAAAAAATCACACATTTATTTTATGAACGGATTGACATTCTTAGTATCTCTAGGAGTCATTACGATGGTAGCAAACTTGCTATTTCACATCCTCAAAACAGACATTCATGGAGCAACAGATTTCCTTGCATGGATGATTGCATTAGCATTCTTTTTAGGTGCTAGTTATTTAATACTAGGATGTTTAATCTTAGGACACAAAGAAGACATTAAAAACTTAAATAATTAATCTATGGATACTAAATTAACTTATTCCTTAAACGGAAAAATGGTGGCTGAAATGTCAACACAAGATGAATGGCTAGACCGAGAAGTTGAATTTGAAAACATCGTAAATGAGTTTCAACAACATGTCGGAAAGCAATGTAAAATCACAGGTAGAAACATTGGATGGAGAAGAACCTCTGTTCAACATGAATTTACAATGACCGAAGCTACAACATTTCTTTACATGCTGTTGCCAAATTCAGAATATAATTTAAAGCTATACAGGGAGTTTGTTCTTGCTAACACAGGAATTGCAAAGTATAGAATGGATGTCTACACACATGACAATCCGGTTACTCCAAATCAATATATTATTAATTTAAATAAATAAACATTATGGAAAACTTATTAAAAGAATTAAAAATTAGAATGAATATTAACTATCATAAATCTAAAGCTAAACAGCTAGAAGCTGATTGGTTAGATGAGTTAGCTAATCATCATCGAGATACTATATCTTGGAACAGAGAAGACACAGAAGAGTCTTGGGATAATGTTATGGAGCTTTATAACGATATCAAAAAATATAATAATCAACATAAAGAAATCTTAAAGTTAGATGATGATACTCGACTAACTTATAGCATTATGGAAGACCTTAACAAGACTTGTACATGGCACACAAACTTTGTTGATTATGTTCAAGGAGATAATAATAATTTGTATAACACAGCGTGTGAATTCGCTGATAAAATCGAAAACTATGATAGTTAAAATACAACAACGAAGTGTCTATCACAAATTTGCTGAGATAGAAATAGAAATACCTAACGATGTCGATGAGTTTGACATTCAAGATTATGTCAACGACAACGAACATTTATGGGTCGATAAGATTGACAAAAAAATGTCCGAAGCAGAGTACGAACATGGCTCAGGCTCAAATGATTATGAAGGAATGAATGATGCGGAGTCTGATTTTGAATGGAGATATGATTGTCCTGATTTAAAGATTGGTGGACATTTATAACGGATAGCATGGTGCAAGGGGGGTTCGATTCCCCCCTATCCACAATAGCAATATTGCTAGAGTTTAAATTAAATATTATGAAAGTTATAAACAACAACGAACATTTATGGGTCGACAAGAAAGAAAACAAAACATCTGTTTCTATTGAATGGTCAGTAGAAGATATTCGTTCAAGAGGATGGATATGTACTGATTCTGAGGGAATGGAAGTTTTACATTTGATGGTTAAGAATCATGATGCCAACTATGGAATCAATTGGGCAACGCTTGACAATTGGTGTGAAGCAATGGATTTAAAATACGAAAATGATGAATTCATTGAACAAATTAATAATCTAAAAAAGTGGAGAGATGAAAATAAAAAAAATAAATAACATGAATAAATATGAAATAGAATATTGGTTCTTAAACTTTGTTGGAGATGATGACATGGGATATGATGTCAACACAATAGAGATAGAAGCCAACAGCCAAGCTGAAGCAATTGCTACAGCCAAAAGAATGACTAGAGGTAAAAAGTATAAAGTAATAGGCAGTACAGAAAAGAGTAAGTATTACTATGATACAGAGAGAAATAAACCAATGATTGAATCTAATGAATCATCATACAAAAGAAAAATGGAATCTAAATACAAGATGATGTTTTGGTCTATGATGGGATTAGTATTGACCATGATATTTATTATAATACAATCCTGTTTATGAATCTATCACAATACCTTATTAATTCTGAAAAGAAAAAATTAACAGAGCTTCAGCTTTACAGACTCAACACAATTGAGTTCGACCATTACTTTAAATATAGTGGTAAACAAGAGCTTAACAATAAGCTGATTGAAGTTACACCATTGCACAGGGTCTTTGAAAAATATATTCCTGTAAACAATGATATGAAAAAATATAAATTAAAAAAATATTATTCTAGAAATTTGGAATTGTAAATTTTTTATACTATATTTGTACTAATTATAAATCAAATTAAATAAATATTATGAGTAGAAATCCTTATTTTGATATCTTTGCACCAAGTGGAATAGATATCGTATTCAATTCAAACAATTCAATTACAATCAAAAAGAAAGGTGCAACGCATGTCATCTGTGAAATCTCAACAACAGAACATTTTGAGAGAGCAATGCAGAAAGACAACAACAACACACCAAACATTGATTTGCATGAAGTTACATTAGTAAACGAAGAACCTGCTGTTTTAGGCAATCCTGAAGTTTACGCATATGATGACTTACCATTTTAATTAACTGAATTTTAATTTAGAGGAGACTTATGTCTCCTCTTTTTTTATATCTAATTATGGATAACAAAATATTTACAATGTACTTGAATCAAGTTAAAGAAAATAAAAGATTGCGTAAGTTTGTAAACGAACACCAACAATCAAAAAAGAAAATCTTTAACGATTGGAACAAGATAGAAAAAAAATTAATAGATGGTCAATGGTGGGTTAAATCCAAAGATGCATTAAAATAAATAAACTATGAATATATTAAATCAAGATGTGCTTAATGAAAAGCTACAAAAGAAACCAAACAAATCTTACATACAGAAAGTTCAACAATTTAATTGTGCAAAGAAGCCAATGTCCTTTACTAAATTTAAGGCAACAGGCAGAAAGATGAAACCTTCTGTATATAATAAAAACTATTACAAATCAGACATATCAATTACCGACATGGGATTAGTTATAGAAAAAGATGCAACAGCTGTATACCGATATGTAGGTGGGTTTGTGATTCAACAATTAGGCAAACAATATTATATGAGATATTATAACAACTTTAATTCTTACAAAACAAAAGATGAAGCTGAAAAAGACTTATATAATTTTGCATCTGAATTAATTGTATTTTCATATGCTAAAGACCCAACTAATCAAATATAAATATGAATCATTTTGCAAACAACGGAAAAGAAATATTAAAAATGGCTAAACAAAAAAATCCAAACGAGGATAAGATAAAGGAAGTATCAGCAAAAGTATATCATATGCTACTAGAAAAAAATAGTGCGTATGGTAATTCAGCTTTAACACCTGTAAACATATTTGCTAAAGGTAATGCAGTAGAAGGATTATCAGCTAGAATAGATGACAAGTTATCTAGAATAAAAAACAGAGGATTATCTGATGCAACAGAAGATACCCTATTTGATTTGTGTGGCTACTTAATTTTATTAATTATTGCAAGAGAAAATTTGCACAAGAAATAAACTATTATTATATTTGCAGTTCATAATGTTGGTTAGTAGAGGGGTCGCTAATTATTAACTTAATCGGATATAAAGATATCCTTAATATTAAATGTTTTAGACCCCTCACTAATTTAATCCAATCAAATAAAATGAATTATAAAAAAAATGTATTTAATCAATACGCTCAAAGTGTAGCTAAGGCACACGACATTTCCACAGAACAATTATTTACAAAAGATAAATCAAAGCATGTTGTAGATGCTAGGCATATGCTGTATTATTTATGCAGACAAAGACCTATGCGTATAGCATACATAGAAACATATATGAAAGATAGTGGATATCAAATTACTCATTCATCTATTATACATGGATTAAAATCAGTAGACCAAAACAAGTTAAAAGATAAAGATTTTATAGCTGTGTGTAATAAAATAGAAGAATGTGTTACTCTCTAGAACAAATATTTGAACAAGCCAAAGATGACCATTACTCAGCTTCATTAGATGGAGATGGTACTGAAGCAAGAATCTTATACGGAATAAGGATTGAGAAAATACATTTGACAGGAAAGATATCTATACACAATACCACTAAAGGTGGAGATTTTTATACACTAGCAACTGACGATGCGGTTAAAATTTTTATAGAAAAAGGATGGAGATATGGAGTTTTTTCATTAGCTTTGTCTAATTATCGTTCAAAATTAGATATAATAGAACGTAAAATAAGAGAGGAAGTGAATACTCGTAAGAACGCAAAACACATTCAAAGTCTTAAATCAAACAGACAAAGAATATTAAATCGTTTTTCAAAAGTTTCACACAAGTTTAATTCAATCAAATAAATATTATGAAATTAAAAACAATCAAAATTCAAGGAAAAGATTATGTTGAAGTACATGAAAGACTAAAGTATTTCAGAAACAACTACAAAGACTTTTCATTAGTTACAGAAGTTATTGAGAAAACTGAAAATTCTATTCTACTTCAAGGTGTTATCTCTAATGCAGAAGGTAAAATAGTAGCAACAGGTTTAGCTGAGGAAATCAAAGGTGTAGGTTTTATTAATAAAACATCACACATTGAAAATTGTGAAACATCTGCATGGGGTAGAGCTTTGGCTAATTTTGGAATCGGAATAGATTCAGGAATAGCTTCTGTTCAAGAAGTTAAAAATGCAAAAGACCAACAGAAAGAATTACAAACTGCTCCTGCTTTATATCCTGTGTCTGAACCTAAAGAAAAAAGAGATATAGATATACCTATGTTTTTAAAGTGGATAGCATCATTAAGTGCTGAAGATAAAAACATGGCGTTTGTTTTAAATTATTTAGATGAAAATAATTATGCATACACACAGAAACAAGTTAGGTCTTTAATAAAATAGATATGGATATACTAGAACAACTTAAAGATGACCATGAATACTACAATGGTGTAGGTAAGAAGTATTTATCTAATTCAAATATTGGTCAGCTGTTAAAACATCCTGCTTTATTTCAAAAAGATGAAGGGGATAATAAAAATTTTTTAGCAGGTAGATATTTTCATCAGCTTATACTAGAACCTGAAAAAGCTAAAGACTTTCCAATCATTGATGTATCATCAAGAACAACTAAAGCATATAAAGAAGCGAGTGCTGATGGTAGTATGTTATTGTTAGAGAAAGAAGCTAACGAGATAAAATCGTGGGTTAACACTATTGATTCAAACAAACACTTTGCATCTTTAATATATGACCCTGCAAACAGGTATGAGATTCCTGCTGTTGCAGAGCTACATGGAAATCTTTGGAAAGGCAAAGCTGATATAATTACTAAAGATTATGTCATAGATTTAAAGACATCAAGCGATAGTTTTAAATTTAAACGCAATAGCTTTTATTATAATTATGATAGCCAAGCATATATATATCAACAGCTGTTTGGTAAACCTGTAAAGTTTCTAGTGATTGACAAGAACCATAAAGTATTATCGTGGTGGGATGTTAGTCCTGAAGCATTATCAAACGGAGAAGAAAAAGTAAAAAAAGCAACTGAAATTTATAACAAATATTATTCTGATGACGCAACTGAAAAAATTAATGAGTTCTTTGTGGAAGATTGTATCTAGATACATTCCTAAAAAGACTCCAAAAGGTACTATAATGTGGATAGAAGTTCCAATGTCCTTTAATAGTATAGATGATAAAACAGATTTTATTATCGAAACAATCAATCATTTGGAACGAACAATAAAAATTAAAAAAAATGAGCAAAGAAAAGTATGTACACAAAGCGGGGTCAGGAAGTTTGTTTAAGAATCAATATAAAGATTCTGATGCAAAACCTGATATGGTAGGTTCTGCGACAACATTAGAAGGTAATGTTGTAGAGTTAGCAGGATGGACATCAACCACACAAGCAGGAGAAAAATATGTAAGTATTAAAATGTCTCCTCCATATGTAAAGGATGATGGAGCGTTACCAAAACTAACTAAAGAAGAAACATCGAAGGTAGATGCAGATTTACCTTTTTAAGTTTGTTTTTGTTTGTTGAATTAAGGAGGAGAAATCCTCCTTTTTTCAGCTTTTTTTTGTGTTGAAATGTCAGTTTTATCCTTCTCTATAGAGCTATTAAGATTTTTTATAATTATATTTATTTTTTCTGACTCTTAAAAACTATTATATACTACATTTTCAACACTTATACTGATAATCAACGACTTATAAAAATTTAATCAACATAAAATCAACATTAAAATGACACAGAAAGTAACAATCTTCAAAAATATCAAAGAAACCATCGCTCCTTACCATGTAGACATAGATGTTATACTAAACAGAATAAAGGATGGCTCTGATTCTAAGGCACTTGTGCAACAAATTAGAAAACAAAAGAAAAAAGCAGAAAGAAATGAAATAAAAAAGAAATTACCTGCTATATGTTTTTCAGGTATATTCAACAAAAGAACCGACACATCCATCGTTCAACATAGTGGATTTATTTGTTTGGATTTTGATGGTTACCCCAACTTTAAAACCTTAATGCAAGACAAGGAAAGTTTATCCAACAACAAATTTGTGTACGCTGTATTTATATCTCCATCAGGAAATGGATTAAAGGTTTTAATTAAAATACCTGCTGATGCAGAGAATCACACTAAATACTTTAATTCATTAGAGAAGTATTTTAACTCTGAATACTTTGACAAGACTTGTAAAAATATATCAAGGGTTTGTTATGAATCATATGACCCAATAATTTTCATCAATAAAAATTCTAAACTTTGGGATAAGATTGAAGAAGAAGAATATGTAGAGGTAAATGTAAACATAGACCCGTTAACTATCCCTATTACAGATGAAAATAAAATAGTAGATATATTATTAAAATGGTGGACAAAAAAATATCCAATGTCTTCAGGTCAAAGAAATCAAAACACATTTGTTTTAGCTTCTGCTCTTAATGATTTTGGAATCAATAAAAGTTTAGCATCTTATGTTCTTGGACAATTCAGCACAAAAGATTTCCCAACAAGAGAGATAGAAAGAACTATTGATTCTGCTTATTCTAATACAGCAAATTTTGGAACAAAGATTTATATGGATGAAGACAGGGTAAATTCTGTTAAAGCAAAATTAAGACGAGGTGTTTCAAAAAAAGAAATTAGAACTCAATTAGAAGAATCAAATTTAGATTCTAAAATTATAGATTCAGTTTTAAACAAAGCTGAAGAGTCTAATAATAATCAAACTTTTTGGGTAAAAAACGATAAGGGAACTATTAAAATAGTACATGTTTTATTTAAAGAATACCTAGAAGATAATGGGTTCTATAAATTTTGTCCTGAAGGTAGTAAAAATTATGTATTTGTTAGAGTACAAAATAATCTAATAGACCATACTACTGAAAAAGAAATTAAAGATTTTATATTGAGCGGATTAATTGAGTTAGATGATTTGTCTATATATAATTACTTTGCAGACCAAACAAGATTTTTTAAAGATGAATTTTTAACATTGTTATCATCTGTAAACATATACTTTATAGCTGATAGTAAAGATACATCCTATTTGTATTACAAAAATTGTGCTGTAAAAATAACTAAAGGTTCTTTAACAATGATAGACTACATTGATTTAGGAGGTTTTGTTTGGAAAGACCATGTTATTGACAGAGACTTTAATGAATGTGAAATTGACAATTGTGATTATAAAAAATTTATAGAAAACATCTGTGCTAAAAATGAAAGCAGAATAAAATCTATGGAATCTACAATTGGATTTCTAATGCATGGATACAAAAATCTATCATTTTGTCCTGCTGTAATTTTGAATGATGAGGTAATTAGTGACAATCCTGAAGGTGGAACAGGCAAGGGATTATTCATGAATGCATTATCACATATGAAAAAATTAGTAACTATAGATGGAAAGAGTTTTACATTTGAACGTTCCTTTGCATATCAGTTAGTCTCAGCTGATACACAAATATTGTGTTTTGATGATGTAAAAAAATACTTTGATTTTGAGAGATTATTTAGTTTAATTACAGAAGGTCTAACACTTGAAAAAAAGAACAAAGATGCAATTAAAATACCATTTAGTAAATCTCCTAAAATTGCTATCACTACAAACTATGCAATAAAAGGTGCAGGTAATTCTTTTGCAAGAAGAAAGTGGGAACTAGAACTACATCAGTATTATAACAAAGCTTTTACACCTCTTGATGAATTCGGAAAATTAATGTTTGGAGATTGGGATGAAGATATGTGGTGTGAGTTTGACAACTATATGATTAAATGTTTACAGCTTTATTTAGAAAACGGATTAATGCAATCTGTATTTGTAAATCTAAAAGTAAGACAGCTGTCGGCTGAAACCTCTCACGACTTTATTGAATGGTGTGGATTAATAACGGGTCATGAACCTAACGAACTACTAAGAACACAGGTATCAATTCGCAAACAAGATTTGTATTTTAATTTTATAGAAGAAAATCCTGACTATGGACCGAAAGCTAAAATGACAATATCAAGAACTAGATTCTATAAATGGTTAACAGCTTATGGAATATTTAAACAAGGCGTTCCTCCTGAAGAGGGAAGAGATGCGGCAGGCAAATGGATTAGATTCAGAAGCAAGCATGAATTAGAATATAATACTAAAATGGATTTATAATGGATGATGATGAAATGGTATATAAAGCCATGATTAATTCTTACAACTTAATTATAAAAGACATTTATATAGATGTAAAAAATATTTTAAGAGACGGATGGTTTGCACACGACATCAACAATCCTTTAAAAAGAGAGGTACTAGAAAATATGTTACAATATTTTAAGGATATTGAAGACTATGAAAAGTGTTACGACATAAAAAATGTATTAGACAATTGGACAAAAAATAAATATAGAAAAATTTAATTATACGAATGGATTTGGAATTGTCGTTTAAATTTCGTATATTTGTAGTCAACTAATATTGGTTGAACAATTCAAATAAATAACATTATGAACAAATTTGAAAAAAGTTACGGGGGTAGAGAAAAACTCGTTCCTATGAAAACTAAGAAATCAGCTCAAGTGGGTGATTGCGTATTTAGAGCAATTGCACATGCTACCGGGATTCCTTACAAACAAGTGTGGAACGACCTTCTTGAACTATCTAAGAAAACTTTAAACTTACCAAACTCAGAAGAGACTTATGGTGTGTATCTAAATTCTAAAGGATGGTACAAAAAGAGTCCTAAGCGATGCAGCAAGAACAGAACCATAGAGGTAAGAAAGTTTCCTGCAGACAAGAAGCGAAGTTACATCATTCACACAAGAACACATTTGACTGCTATTGTTAAAGGCATTCATAAAGATTCTTGGAATTGTGGATTGTACAGAGCAAACAGCTACTACACATGTTGAAGCTTAGACCATATCAAAAAACCATCATAGAACTTGGTAAGCAAACCCTTCTAACGAGGGGTTTTGTTTATCTTGCTATGGAGGTAAGGACAGGCAAAACTCTTACAAGTTTAGGTATTGCTAGTGAAGTTAATCCTAAAAATGTATTATTTGTTACTAAAAAAAAAGCCATCTCAAGTATCGAAGATGACTATCAACTACTCAATCCTTCCTTTAATTTAACTACAATTAATTACGAAAGTATTCACAAGATACCTAAAACTCAATGGGATGTCATCATCTGTGATGAAGCTCATTCAATGGGAGCTTTTCCTAAACCAAGCAAGAGAGCTAAACAAGTTAAGCTATTAATTCAAGGATGTAATCCTTACGTTATTCTATTATCGGGAACTCCTACACCTGAATCATTTAGTCAGATGTATCATCAAGTCTACGGGATACCAAACAATCCATTCTCTAAATATAAAAACTTTTATAGATTTTCTGATGACTATGTTAGGGTGGTAGTAAAACCAATAGGTGGTTTGCAAATAAGAGACTATTCAAAAGGTCATGAAAATATTATTCATAAAATGCAACCTTACACAATAAATTTTTCTCAAAAAAATGCAGGATTTAAAGTAGAAACAATCGAAGAAATTTTGTATGTTAGCTTACAAGAATCAACTTACGAGTTAGCAAACAAATTAAAAAAACATTTAGTCGTAGAAGGCAACACAGAAGTATTGATGGGTGACACACCTGTTAAACTTATGTCTAAACTTCATCAGATTTATTCAGGAACAGTTAAATTTGAAAGTGGTAACTCAATGGTTCTAGACTTATCTAAAGCAAAGTTTATTAAAAATAAATTTGCAAATAAAAAGATTGCTATCTTTTATAAGTTTAAGGAAGAACTAAATGCTATTAAGGAAGTTTATGGGGAGACCATTTCAACGGAATTAAGCGTCTTCAAAGAGACAGATAAAAACATAGCTCTTCAGATTGTTAGTGGGAGGGAAGGTATTAGTCTAAAGGAAGCCGATGCATTAGTTTACTATAACATTGATTTTTCTGCTACCTCCTATTGGCAATCGAGAGATAGAATGACTACAAAAAATAGATTAAAAAATAATGTGTATTGGATATTTTCTGACAAAGGAATAGAAAATAAAATATATAAAGCAGTTACCCGTAAGAAGGACTACACTTTAAAACATTTCAAAAGAGATTTCTTAAATTTGTAATATGAGGTTTGTTAGGTTTTTAGTAACATGGATAAGTCAAAACCTTGCAATCCCCTTTTGGGTGGTAGGACACATACACCTATCAATTCATAATTACCATGATGTAATTGAGATTATGTCATCGCTTAGTATGAATCTAATAGTTTTTATTGGATTCCTAGAGGATTATAGAAAAAACGGATGACTGAACAACAGATACAAAGCAAAAGAATAAAAGAATTAGAAGCAAAAGGATATTACGTTTTAAAATTAGTTAAGACTAATAAAAACGGAATACCGGATTTAGTGGCAATACCTCCTAACTCCCAAGTTTTGTTTAGTGAGGTAAAGACAGCTAAAGGAAGGCTGTCAACATTACAGAAATATAGATTAAAAGAATTAGAAGAACATGGATGCATCACAGAAATTTTTAGAGGAGATTGAGTTTTTAATTCAAGATGATGTAAGTCATTATGAATATGAAGATGATGTAGCAGAAGCATTAAGAGATATGCCTGAAGATTACAGCATTCCAATAATAGTTTTGCTAGAATGCAATGTACATCTTCTACCGAAGGTAGAGGGGTATACTCAAAAGGTAGCAGGAGTATTAAAATATAAAGTTCCATTCTTTTTTGAAATAGAATATGTAAATCAACCGGATGAATTTCCTATATTTATAGATATAAACTCTATTAATGTTGACAAATATTTAGATTATATCAATTCAAATCAAATTTTAAGACCAAATGAATCAATACTACAAAGAATCTACAAAAGCTAGTATATATAAAAAAGTTATTAACCAAGTTTTTAACACAGATATTGGAGCTAAAGGAAGAAAAAGAAATTTAGTAAATGCAAGAATGATTTTTACTCAGCTCATGAGAAATGACGGTGTTACTTATCAAGCCATAGCCTTTCATTTAAACCTAGAAAGTCATGCAACAATCATGCACTATCTTAAACAAATAAAATTTTTATTAACATACGATAGAGACTTAATTGCTAAATACGAAATGTGTGTTAGAATGTATAAAATTACTGACCCATCTATAGATATTTTAAGACGAGATGAATTAAAGAACAGAGTATTGTGTTTGGAAGATAGAAATAAATTATTATCTTTGGAAATAGAGGGTCTTAAAAGACAACTTCAAGAGAATAATAATCAAGACAAAAGGTTCAAAACTATATTTGACATGATTAGAAATCGAACAAGACCTGATACGGAAACGGTGATAGAAAAAAAATTAAATACTATATTCAATGGGATATATGATTAGAAACATGGATTAAATTATGCCCGAGAAAGGAGTAGAGTATGAACGTTTAAAACACATCAATTTTGTGATGAACGAGATACATGACTCTAACAATGAAATATACGAACTCCTTGTAGAACAACAATATCCTGAATTAAGAGTAGAAGTTTTAAATAACATTAGAATGCTACGTTCTATATTAGAAAATATGGAAGATGAAATTTAACGAACTTACAGGAGATAAAAATAATATAGATGAAATCAGACCTCGTTTAAGCGGCAACAAAAGACTTGCATTTGAAAATCTAAATAGAAAAGAAAGAAGAATACTTGTCATTGGAGATTTACATGCTCCATTTGTTTTAGATGGATATTTAGAGTTTTGTAAAGAAGTTTATGCTACTTACAACTGTAATCAAGTAATCTACATAGGAGACATTTTGGATAACCACGCTTTTTCTTATCATGAACCTGACCCGGATGGTTATTCACCGGGTGTGGAATTAAAGCATGCAATAAGAATGGTTCAAGAATGGTATGATGCATTCCCGATAGCAGATGTTTGCATCGGAAATCATGATAGAATGGCTGCAAGAAAGGCAATGACAGGGGGGATACCTTCAGCATGGATAAAATCATATAACGAAGTCTTAGGCACACCAAAATGGAATTGGGTAGAATCTATAGCTTATGATAATGTTTTGTACGAACATGGAGAGGGAGGTCAAGCGGCAAGAAAAGCACAAAATAATATGATGTCAAGCGTTTGCGGTCACACTCACACCTCTGCGTATGTTCAATGGTTTGTCGGCAAGAAGTTTAGAGTCTTTGGAATGCAAACGGGATGTGGGGTAGATGCTAAAAGTTACGCAGCTGCGTATGCTAAGAACTTTAAAAAACAAGCTATATCTTGCGGTGTTGTTCTTGGTGGTCATACTGCTATAAATAAAATGATGAGATTATGATATGTCCTAAATGTAAAGAAAAACTATTGTGGGGTGGCGAACACGACTCTGACTATGATGATGATGCAGGTGGTATAGTAGGTAACTATACCTGTACAAATGAAGAATGTGATGTAGATAGTGTATACATATACACTAAATCAGATATAGATGAGGTTTGAAAATGAAAAAGATTTAGAAAGAGAGAGGAAAGCTATCAAGACATTTGTAAAAAAATTTAATGGTAGCTTTAAAAAACTTGACCGCAACGATATAGATTTTAAAATCTTTGACAACAAAGGTAATCACATAGCTTATGCTGAAGTAAAAGGTAGACTAGCTAGTGTTAAAGATGCTTTTCCTTTGCCTGTAGCCGCTAGAAAACTTGTAAAACTTGCTGATAAAAGATTAAACCCTGTTATGATATGGAGTTGTTTTGATGGGATTGTGTATTGTCAAGTAAAACACATGAGAGGATTAGTTACATGGGGTGGTAGAAAACCAAGAACACATTCATACAACGACCAAGAATTAATGGTTTACTTCAATAAAAAAGATTCACCTTTTAAAATTATTGATTTCTAAGCTCTTTCTTTAAATCATTAAGTTCTTTCTTAGCTTCTCTTTTTTGTTTGTTTAGCTCTTTCATTTCTTTAATAAGCTGTTTATCTCCTGTAGCTTCAATCATCCACATTGGCGGTGTTTTACCTCCTCCTGCTCCTCTTTTCTTAGCATATCCCGGTCTTTGACTTTTAGGAACGTTTAAGATATCTGCTGCTATAGTTTCAGCATCACTCTCACCGCTTATCATATCAACAACACCTTCAATTGGTTCAAACTGAAATCCTGCATAAAATTCAGCTATAGGTTTCATTGCATTTAAATAGTCCTCATCTTTAAGACCGTTATTAACTTCAGAAAATAATCTTTTTAAAGGCTCAACAGGACCTGTTTGTGAACGACCATATTTTTTTTCATCCCATCCCCATGCATATGCTATTTGTTCAATAGCTTCTCCGATAAGTGGAAGCCTATATAAAATAGTAAGACCCCTTGCAGCTTTTTTAATATCTTCAACAGCCTGCAGTTTATCTTCTTCATCTCCTTTTGTTAACATTAATATATTTGCCATTGCAGCAAACGCAGCATTTGCTACTCCAAAAGCTAAAGCAAGACCCCTTACATCTCTTCTTTGCACATTCTCACCTTTTACTAACATTCCTCTAATAATATTTTTTGAATGTATTTCTACGTTATTTAACTGTAAATACATTGTGCTTCCAAACATAGTTATAGTTTTAATTAAGTCTCCAATAGCTCCTTCATTTTTAGAAACTGCTCGCTGAATACCCGCTCTATCCATATCTCTTCGAGACTGTTGTGTTAAATTGTATTCTACAAATCTCATAGTCGCTTGTTCTTCACTCATACCATTTGCTATATCTTGATTGTATACAGCCATGTATCCCATAACACCAAGTATATCTCCAATAGAAGTACCCGCACCAACGACACCATTTATGCTGTTTTGTATTTCAGCACCTGTAACCTCTCTACCTCCGGGTAGTGTAAATACAGTTGATTTAAAATCTTTTCCTGCTACCGCTTTATAAACACCTCCAAATAGTGAAATTGTTTGTCCTTCTTTTATTCCTGAATATAACTCTACTAAATTTTTCCCTGTAATTCCTTCTTTTAATCTATTTTCAAATCCTGCAGCAATTCTTCTTGCAGTTTTTACCCCGCCTTCTTTACTTAGCATAGTCAACCCTACTGCTTTAACATATTGTGCAACAAAAGTTAATGCGTCAATTGCTTCAACAGTTAATTGTCCAAGTACAGGAACAGAATCAATAGCTTTTATAACTTTATTTTTAGGCTTATATCTAAAATTTTTAAATGCTTCTATAAACGATATCATTTGTTTAGGAATTTGCCATAGTTTTAATCCTAAAATATATCTTGTAAATCCACTTACTAAAGTATTTGTTAGTCTACTTGAACCACTTCTTTTAGGAGGTCCATTAACAGCTTGATTTAATATATCATTTGTAAGTTTAGTTGTTCCGGTTTCGTCTAGTAATATTTTTACTGAGTCTAAATTTAACAACCTATTAAATGTAGGTACTATATCTGCATAAGCTTTATAGCGTTCTGTATCATCTATATGGTCTTCTAAAACTGTACTAAATCTAGCACTTTCATCTATTTTACTATCTAAACCTCTTCTTTTTAAAGAACTAGGAGATTGAGCTGCAAACCTTTCACTTAAATTACCTTCTTGTTCTATACTGTCTTTTTTAGTTTCTAGACCTTCTGTGGCTAATGGAAAATAATTTTCTATTTTATCAAGGTTAACATCATTGTTTCTTAAATATATTTCGTTAACAGAGTTATAACTATCTTCACTCATATAATTAACTACTTTTTTAGCAAAGTCAGTAATTTTAGGACCTAAGTGGTCTTCTATTTGTTGCAGAACTTCTTCTGAATAACCTTGCTCTATAAGTCTTTTTCTTACATCTGAATTTTGACTTATAGTATATATGTACATTAATTGGTCATTATTAAACTTTCCTCTTTTCCCTTTTAACTCTATGTTGTCTAGTTTTAAAAGTTCAATTAATACTTGTCTATAGTTTTTAAATCCTGTATCTTTTGCTAAATCGTCTATTATTTTGTTAGTATTCCTAACACCGTTTTCTCTACGGAAATTGGCAGCAGCCAAAGGTCTCTGAAAATATTTAGTAAAAAATTTGCCACGCTTACCATCAAGTGTGTTAAATAAATTAGCAGAATGTTTTATCATTCCGTCACTATATTGTCTAATCCATGATGTAATGTTTGTTCCTCCTCTAAAGTTTTTAGATAGTGGACTTAAAAGAACATCTTCAACAACTTTCATTACACCTTTCATGAATCCCATTTCTTTTAAGCTTTTACGCCAATCAGCTCTTTTATCTTCTAGTTCTTTTCTAGTTCTAGTTGAACCATCATCATTAAAAAGAATAGGAAAGTTAGACTTAATACTAGAATCAGCTTCCTCTTTTACTTTTTTAAATTGCTCTGCTCTTTTTGCTCTTCGTTCTAATAATTTTTGTCTAGATTGTTTTGCTTCATCTTTTATGCTATTAAAAATGTCAGCTAATTCTGTAGGACTTTTACCTTCTAAATTAGAATATCTTTCAAACACTTCAGCTTCAGCTAACAATACAGCATCAGCTTTAGTTAAATCTTGATTCTCTTTTAAATTAGCTTCTCTTTCTAACGCTTTTTCTATTTCTATTTCTTTAGAGATTAGCTCTTGTCTTTTTGCAGCTAACTCCTCAGGAGACATGTTTAACATTTTATCTAATACCTTAAAATATTCTACACCACGATACTCTACAGAACCTGCTTTAGGTTTTTTATTACTACGAGGTGTTTTAGTTTTTTTCTTAACGTATTTTTTTATGTCTTGTATTATAGATTTACTTTGTTTTTCTTGTATCCCTCTAGCTATTTCTTGCACTCTACCTATCTCAGCAACAAAGTTTACCGTATCTACTTCAGCTAACGATTTTAATATATTGTTTAAGTCTTTTTTACCTAAACTATCTACTGAAGGAATTAATCTTCTAATATAATTTTTAAATCTATTTCTTAATTGTTTAGATACTTTTTCGTTTTTCTTTATTGCTTTAGCTTCAGCTAATATTGTATCTATTTCTGTTTGTATTTCTTGATTAGCTTTAGTACCTGCTAACGCATCATAAGCCACAAACATGGCTTTTTGATTTTCTATAGGTTGTTTTTTAAATAACTCGTTGTCTTGCAAATCTTTTTTTCTAGCAGCTCTTTGTTCCTTTTTATTAAACTTACCAATAGAAGTTTTTTCTCTGTCTTTTCTTACAACCTCAACCTGTTTAAATATTTGCTCTCCTACATTTATACCACCTTTTGCATTAGCAAACGCAGTAGGAATAGATGTTGCTAGTAATTCATTAGACTGCTCAACTGTTAGTTTGTTTCTTCTTTTTAACACCTCTGCAATAACGTTATCAGGCATTCCCATCTCTCTTCCTCTAATAACTACCTGTTCAGGTGATATACCTTGTTTAAATGCTGCTTCAGGATTTTTTAATTGTTTTTGTTGAACATCAGTCAATTCTATTTCTTTACCACTAAAGATATCAGCTAAAGCTGTTCCAATAAATGTATTTAAAGTCATGTCTTGGATTTCGTTTTCAGATAAATCTTTAGACATTTTAAATTGGTTTTGGATATACTTCCACATACCAAGTAACCATTCTTTAAACTTAGATTTTAAAGTTGCGTTTGCAATAGTCTCACCTTTATTACCAATAAGAATAGCCATAGTTTCATCAACAGCTCTCTTTTCATTGCCATCAAACTTTTTTAATTGACGCTTATACTCTTCTGTTTTTTTAACTAATGCAGCTCCTCGTTTATATATTTTTCTTCCTTGCTCAGTAGTCTGAATATAATCTGTCCAAACATGACCCATCTCATGAATAGATGTATTAAACAATTCACTCTCACTATTATGAACATCAGGATTAATATAAATATCTCCATCAACTGTAACACCATATACTGTTTGTTTACCTCTTGAGTATTTCATTACACCCTCAGAGCTCATAACAGTATTAAAGGTTTCTGTATCTGCAAAAATTGTAGTACCCGGAAATGCTAAATTTAAAAAGTTATTTAATTTATTTATATTACTTTGTGTGTCTGCATATGCACCAACATAATCTTTAGATGGTATGCCAATACCTATACCCGTTTGATTAGTTCTTAATTGTTTACCTGTTACTTTTTTACCTTGTGATTCTTTTTCAATCAAACTTCCCATAGCTTTTTTGTATGCTACAGGATATGCTTTTTCCATAGAAACCGGATTGTTAAGAATACCCATCGATTTTCCCTTAGCACCATATTTATAGTTTGGATGATTTGTTTCTAGCACTTCAGGATTTAATACATCAACACCCACTAAAGCTACAACACTACCTTCAGGTACGTTTTTCATTTGTGGGTCTGTAATAATTTCTGCAATACTTGAAATGCTTACTAAATCTCTTTTACTATCATCTTGATTTTCTAATAGTGCAGTAGTTACTGTAGAACGAGCATCAACAGTTCCTGACTTTTTAGTTTGACCCGGCTTATTAACCGTTCCATAACCTATTATATTCATTAAATTTACTCTAGCACCTAACGAAAGTTTATTTATAAACTCAGGAGCAACTACATTATCAATAGATTGAATGTTATCAGCTTCTAACAATTTTATTATATCATCAAAAGGTTTCTTTTTAGCTGCTGTATTTCTTCTGTTTTTAATTTCTTTCTTCAAAGCTTCTAATGCTTTTACTCTATTTTCTTCAGGTAACTTAGTAAGATTATCAGCTAACACTCTAAACATAGCTTCGTTAGAAATAATTCCGTCTTGCGACATCTTTACTACATTTACGGGTACTAAACCATTGTATTCAGGATTCTTAGACCAAAACTCTTCAAAGGTTGGTTTGTTAGCTTCATAAATACTATTGGCTTTATTAATCATTTCATTAGCTTTCTTTTCAGTAGTTCCCGCCCATGCAAATGTTTCATTTCCTGTTGTTCCATTAAAACCAATAGACCCTTTTAAATTATCTACTGTGTTTCCTGTATTAGGATTAACAACATTACCTGTTGTAAGTTGGTCAGAAATAGTAAACATAGTTGGCACTCCATCCACTACCTCTAATGATGTTTCATTTAAATCTGTATCTGTTCTACTGTTAAGTTCATTAACATCAACACTAACATCAGAGTCTTGAGTTTCAATCTCAACACTTACATTGTCGCTTTCAAGCTCATTAATTTTTTCAGTAATAGATTCAACTTCATCCCTGTTTGGTTCTACAACGTTATCATCCTTCAATCTAAAATCTACTTTAGAATCTATCTCTTGTTCTAATTCATCAACTTGTTGGTCAAAAATTTCTTTGTTGTCAGGACTAACTTCTTCTACTTTGTCTTTGAGAGGTAATCCTGCAGCTTTACGTTGTCTGTTAGACATACGTTCATTCATCTTAGGGTTTCTTACAGTTGTAATATCTATGTCTTCAGTAGTTTCGATATCTCCTGCAGCATTGGTCAAATATTCTTCATTAGACAAGGTGTTGTCTTTAGAAATTTTCTTAGTAGTGAAAGCAGTTCCCTCATTATCCGTTAGTCTCATCACTCTACTACCATCAAGATTTGTGGTTATAGTAGCATTTAGAGTTTCCCCATCAACGTCTGTATATGTAAACGCCTGTTGTTTGACAGGGATTTGATTATCCCTTAATCTTTCTTCTTCTACTTTGTCTTCGACTTGACTTTCTCCGGTAGATTCTTGATTTTGACCGGGTACTTGTTCTTCCATTTGTTGAACAGGTCCTTCCTGTTGGCTGCTAGCCACCTCGCCTGTCTCTTGCTTCGTATTGGCATCTTCTTGTGGTTTTATGTTTAATTCTATTCCTAATTTTTTTGCTGCTATATAATCATTAAGTTCATTAATGAGTTCCATATTTGCATCTATAGTAAATCCATTTTTCATTAAAGCGTTATATCCTTTTTCAGTATCAATCTTTAATGCATCAATTGCTTTTTTAAATTGCTCAGGAGTTTCGTATGTGCTAGTTCCTATTTTAAATCTATTAAATTGAGACCCATCAAATTTACTTTCTTGTAAAGGGTCAATCGATTCAACAGGATTTTCTGAAAGCTTTCTAGTTAAAGCAAGCTCAGACATCTCTTTGCTTATTGCTTTTATTAAATCTCCAAAAACTTCTCTTCTGTTTAGACTTGAAGTTAAATTTGATTTAGCTTCTTTTAGTCTCATCATTCTAGCCATAACATCAGCATCTACATTGTCACCTAAAGTTTCTTGAGCATCTCTTTTTGCAGACAAAACATCACTAACTGACTTAGCTCTAGACTCATCAATCTTACCTAGCTTTTGCATCTTATTAATAAAATTCATAATCTGAGTATCTGATGCTTCGTTGTATGTAGCTAAAAAATCAGGGTCTGTAAAATCTTCTATTAATTGATTTCTTCTTTTGTTGCTTGTTAGTAAACCTATATTTATTGCCGCAGCCGAACCTTGATTACCAAATGCTCCACCTGCTTCTGCAGTAATTTCTTTAAAATCTAATTCAGTTCTTCCTGTTCCAAAAGCTATTTCATTAGCTTGAGCTAAGGTTTCGCCAATCGCTTCTCCTGTAGGGTCAAGAACAGCTCTTTCAGCAACTAACAATCCACCTGCTTTTAAAGCTCCTGTTTTTGTAATAACATAATTAGCAGGTTTAAATAATCTACCTGCCAAACTCATTGTTAAATAGTCTATAATTGCAATAGGTATACCTCTTGCATGACCTCTTGCTCCCCCCTTTTTCCATACATTATCGTCTTGTAAAGCTGCAACTACAGAATCAGGGTCATAAACATCATAGCCTTCTTCGGAAATAACTTCTATTATAGAGTTTGTATATTCCATTGCATAAGTAGTGGCTGCAAAACCTGTTCGCAATCCATAACCTAAACCTGTAAGAGTTCCTGCTCCTACAGTTACAGGGTTACCTCCATACGCACCATATCCTGCTCCTATTGCTGCTCCTTTACCACCTGCTATTGGTATTATTTGAGCACCATAAGGCAACATCATACCAATACTTTTAGATGCTAATTGTGTTGTCCATTCAATAGGGTCAGATGCTATTACATCCCAAGCTTCTTTAAAACCTTTTGATTGAGTCCATGCCGCCATCGTTCTACTTTGTTCAGGATTTTTTGATGACATTGCTGAGACTATAGCATTAGCAATAGAATATATATCGTCAGGGTCACCCCCTCCTATCATATCTATTCCCATAGTATATTGTAATATAGCGTTTGATGCATGACCTTGTTTAAGACCATTAGAAAACTCATTAGTGAAGCCGCTTAAATTATCTCGGAACTCACCTTGAATAGTTTTATTTTCCATTCTACTTAAATACAGAGTACTGTTTTCATAAACATATGCAGCATTCTGTCTTTCAAAATCTAAACTATATTGTTGTTCCATTAAAGAAGTCATCTCTCTAATTTCTTGTGGTGTAGTCTTTTCATTAACAGCCTTGTAAAGCTCCATAGGAGCGTAGCCAAATCTAACTAATGAATATTCTTGTAACTTATCTATTTCAGGCTTTACAACTTTATTAATCTCAATAGCTTCATTAACAAGAGCATCTTCTTTTTTTCTTAAATAAACATCAAAATCTTCTCTTGCTTTTTTAACATCATTATTTGTTGCTAAATCAAACAGAACATCTTCTTTGCTTTTTAATCCTTCTAAATACTCATCTATGTCAGGACGCAATTTATCGTTTACATATAAGTCTTTATATTTAAGTTGAAATCTAGGGTCTAAATCTTTAAAGGATGTTGACGGGTCTACTTCTTCTATAAAATCTATTTCATCTCTTATGCTCTGATAATTGTTATAAGATTCTTTTAAAGGTAAATAATCTAATCCTCTTTCAGCATAAAACTTTTGAGCTTCTGCATCTATTGTTGTTACTCCCTTCCATGAACCTTTAGCAAACTCATCAGCTTCCTCTTGTGTATCGAAAGCAATTACCTCACCTCGTTCCTTTGCTTTTTTCAAAGCAGCTTCTCCTTTAAGCTCTATCCAATTGTTGCTAAACCTTGCCTGATTATCATCATCTTTAGGAAACAAAGTAGGTACTACTAAAAACTTACCGTCTTCTTCAAAGGTTGCCATTAAGTGAGATGAAACTGTACCGTCATCGTTTAAACGTTCACCGTCACGCATGCTTTGAGCTTGTAATGCTTTTGTAACAAAATCTACTTTTTCATTATACTCGTTTACTCTTGAAGGGTCATTAGCATTATTACGAATAAAATTTTGCATGTCCTGTGCTATGTCAGTTTTTCTTCCTAAAAAAGATATAGCTCCCTCCCCTGTGGTTTCAAAACCAAATAAAGGGTCTAAATCAAAAACTTCTTCTGCACTTCCGTCATTTTTTCTAACAGCAACTTGCCCTCCTTTTTTTGTAAATGTTAAATCATATTTACCAAACTTGTTTTGTAATATTTTAATTGTACTATCATTATCATCTTCATTAATTAATTCAGTAGTAATAGTCTTTAAATCATTATTAAGTTCTTCTAAATCTTTTACTCTGTTTTGTTCGGCTTCAGCATTAAATTCAGCAAGTTCATTATCCTCATGAAATTTTTTCATTTCATCAGCTTTCTTTTTTTCAATAGCTGTTTGTCTTTCTTCTTCAGCAAGGTCAACCGCTAAGTTATCACCATCTTCAATAAGCCTATACATTTCTTCAGTAGGCATACCTAATGGACTTTTGGTCTCTGTACGTTTAAATATGTTATCAAGCTCTTCTGCTTCTTCATTATCAGGTAATTCCAATTTGTACAGAGCTTCAATCAATTCGTTTGATTCAAGTGTAAATGCGTTAACTATTTCTCTTGCTTGAGTTACATCAGGAGTATCACTCTCTAGTGATTTTGATTGTATATTTTCTTTGAAAGATTCGGAAATTGAAAGTTGTTCCTCTTCTGTTAGGGGGAGTTCGCTTTTTTTGTTTATTTCTATATTTCCTAAAGGCGTTACAAAAGTATCTGTAGTATCTTCCACAACCTCGACCTCTTCTTCTTTTTTTTTTACAGGCATCGTTACACCTACAAGTTCAGCAAATTGTTCTTTAGTTCCCTTGTATCCTTCACCGTTAACCCATTCAAATCTGTCGTCAAAAGCAGCTTGGTCTGAAGATAAAAGAGCTATAAAATCTTCTTTAGAACCTCTATAGTCTTGGTTTTTTACAACATCTCTATAAATATTTTGTAATGCTTGTTCATTCATAAACCTGTGTTTTATTTATCTACTGCTGTGACCAATTGAAAGTACTTTCAGATGAACTTTCGTCAGAACTTTCGTCAGAACTATCTCCTCCGTTACCACCATTCCATGCGTCTTTTCCTTTTTGACCGGTTTGAGAATAACCATTTTCTCTCAACCATCGGTTTTTGGTTATATTAGACATACCAAGTATTTCGTTCACATCATTTTGACTCATAGAAGAATTAGATTCTAATACAGTTAATATTTCTAACATCTTATCATAAGATAGGTTGTTAGGAATAAGTAAATTCATTGTAGTAACACCCGGCATCTTAATTTTAAATAGATTTTGTACTTTTACAACTTCACCTTTACCGTATCTTGCAAATTCAGTTTTAAGAGCTCCAAATTTACCCGTCCCCGTAAAAGATTCTTTAAAAGCTTCAAGAGCAGGTACTAATTTGTCTCCTTTTAATACTGAAGCACTTGTAATAATTTTACCCGGTTCTTCTGCTTTAGGATTTTGAGTTACAGTAAAATTAATTTCATCTGATATTACTGAAGGCTGATTTCTTATAACTTGTTTGCCATCTACAGTTTCAAATCCCCACTCTTTATATCTCTTATTTGTTTTCGCTCTACCTATATTATTATCTCCTAAAAATAATCCCATTTGCTCTAAGAAACTTTCAGCATTTACATTTCTATCAATTGTAACAGTCTCTGTACCATCACTAATAGTTAGTGTATTACCATCTGAACTTATTACTTTATATTGTTTTTTGTTTTTAGTACCAAAGTAAACAAAAGCATCTCTTATTTGCTGCTCCGATTGACCCTGATATATTTGTCCTACTTGGAAAACATCTTCGTCAAAATCTTGTCTTTCTGCTGTGTTTTTTCTAAAACCTGATATTTCAGATGCACTATAACCAACTTCTTTTCTAGACATTCCACCTCTAGTCATCTCTGTTAACTTCGTAACAGACTCATCAATAATCTTTTTACCTTGTTCACTATCCGTATCAAATGTCCAACGACCATTTATTTGAACTAAAGGAATCTGATTAGCTTTAGCTTTTTCATCTCCTTTTAAAAATGCATATTCATAACCTTGTAAATACTGACCTGCAAATCCTGATGCAAAATCAGGGTTAGTTAAATCAGCTCTAATTTCAGCTTCAATTAATTTTCTAAAGTTTTTGTTTTGCCATGCGTCATCTACAGATTTAAATCCTCCTCCTGATTCTACCCACATTTTTCCTGCTAAACCTGCATAGTCTTTTACCTTTTGAGTAAAATCTTTTTGTTTTAATATTTGACCCATGTTTGCTCTTGCACCTTTTATACTGTATATATCATTAGGGTCGGTAGAAAAAGTTTCAGTAACAACACCGGTAACGTCATCTTTTATTTTAATTCTTTTAGCTAAATAAGGATTTCCAAATTCATCTAACTGAACACCATAATTGTTTAGGTTTTCAAATTGTTCGTTGTATGCTTTAACAGCAACCGATTGTGGATTTATTGTTCCGGCTTGAACTAACGCTTGAAAATCAGAATCTATTTTTATTTTAGATTTATTCATTTCGCTAATATTAGCGACACCCTGTTTAAGGTTGTTTCTTTGAATGGTGTAGTCTTTAAGTTTTAAAGAACCATTTTGCAAAGCTTGGTCTTGACGAAGCCTAGCTTCTGAAATTAAATTAGCTACACTTAACATTTCCGATGCAAGGTCTGCGTTATCGCTATCAATGTTCTCATATATTTGTGCATCTAATGCAGAAGAATCTGCAGCTATATCATCTTTAATAGTTTGTCTTCTGTCTATTTCAGCTTGTATAGAATCACTAGCGTTTTTGCCAACCTCTTGCCAATTTACTCTAGCATCTTGGTCTCTTCTTATGTATCCAAAATTAGTTGCCATATTATCCTTTCTTTAGTTTTGCTAATGCAGCTTCTAATTGTGCAATTAAATCTGCTTGTGAATTTGTACCACTCGTCAATCCTGCATCCTTAAACATTTGATTATATTGATTTGACGATGCTATAAAAGGATTTGTATTACCTTTATCAGGGTTCATTAAATATTTCATGTTAGCACCCGATAAATTACCTCTAATCATATCTTCTAATTTATTAACATCCTTCAAATTACCTATACTTGTTATATCTTCTGCTGAAAGAGAACCAAACCCTTTACCATCTAAAGATTTTATAAAATCTTGGTCACTAAGTTTAGCTTGTATTCCTTCAATACCTGTCATGCCACCAAACTCAAAATTTTCTATACCTCTTGTTTGAGCATTCTTACCAAACACAGGAGCTAGTGTAGATACTGCAGCCATCGCTGTTTGAGGAAGTTGCTTTAAAAAGTCTCCTTTAAATTTTTGAGCTAGCTCTTCAGCATCAGCCGCTTTCTTTTGTGCACCTGCAAGTTCACCTAAATCTAATTGTATACCTATATCACCTTTCCTTGTAGCTTCTTCAGCTTGAACTAAATCTAAATCTTGTAATTCTTTTACTTCTTTTTCAGTTATAGATGTATTGGCTTTATTGACTGCATCGACAATAGATTGAGCACCCATATTAGGTCTATCTGATTGTTGAGCATTTTCTATAAGTGCTGCACCAACTTTAGAAAGCTCTTCTCTTTGATTGTCATAAACTAAGCTGTTAATACTTAACTCATCATATTCGTTTACTTCAAGTTTTCCTCTAGCTTCTTTCATGAATCTGTCAGCATCTTCTTCTGCTCCCGCTTGAATTCTTCGTTGTTTTGCTGCTGCTGCACCTGATGCCACAGTAGTTCCTGCAGACATTGCTAAACTTGCTATTCCTAATATTGCTGCTGTTTCTAATCCCATTATAAATTTTTTATTAATTCTGTACTTTTACTCCCCTTTAAATATCCGTTAGCTAAAAATGTGTTTATTAAATTAATATTATTATTGTGAGCATATACATATTTATATTTTGTTTTTCGAGCTACATCTGTTAGTGTTTGTATTAACAAATTAAGTCCGTCTTTTCTGTGAGGTTTTTCCCTAAATTTTTTATTAGATACTATCCAATCAATCCACGCAACCTTACTGTTTGTATTATAAATAAAACCTGCACAAACAGGAGTTCCATCCCACTCAACAATTAAACCACCTACCCCATCTAAAGGTAAAAAATCTTTAACAGGAGGAGTCCATTCCCAATCTCTCCACCATCCTACTAGGATATTTTCATAGTCACTTTCACTAAGTACCCTTACATTAAATTTCATTTAGCACAAAGATACTAATTTTAAGGATAACTTTTCATAACATCTGACTCTACAGCAAATAACTCTGTAGCTGTAATATCTCCATTAGTTAAAGTAAATCTACCATAATGACCTAGTATACCATATGATTCTGCAACTTGGTCTTTTACAGCTGCAAAATATAATGTTCCCGCAGGTATAACAACAGCTCCCGCAGCATCAATCGTAATACTTACAATACCATTAATAGCAGAGTAAACTATAGATTGTATTTTACCTGCGTAAGTTAATTCGTTTGTTCCCGTTAAATCACTCCAATAAATAAAATCATTTACATTTATTTGTGGATTTATATATGAAGCTAAACTAGAGTTTGCACCAATATCAAACTGTATAATAGGATTAGCTATAGTACCACCTCTAGCAGTACTATTCATTATACCCATAATAGAGCGTAAAGGATATTGTTGGCTATCAATAGGTGTTCCTATTCCTGCAACCGAACCTTCAGTTCTTAAATACGCAAACCATGCACCTTCTTTCTTAACAAATGATGTGCTGTTTATATATCCCGTAGTTTGTATATCGCTTGTAAAATCTACACTCCACGAAGAATCAGATTCTAAATTAATTGTTTTGAATAATTTATTTTCTAAAGGAGATTCATTAAATACACTTGTAATTGTTGAATTGTAATCTACTCCATAATAACTATTTCTTCTATCGTTGCTGTTATGACGGTAAAGATTACCCTTGTCAAATGAATAGAAGTAATTATTCATACCTATCATATAATTAGGATGATAAGAATAAAAAGAAGGAAATCCTTTTACACCATCGCTATAACTTACTGTCATGTTTGTACAACTCATATTTTAAATTTTAAGGAGGACATGTGCCTACATCGATTACTACTCCGTTACTATCAACCTGCATATATCCTGTGCTAATTTTATAATATCCCGCTCCTACAGCTGACGTTCCAAATGTGTTTGTAAATGCATAAGAATACTTTACAACTGAATTATTTATTGCAGTAGTTCCTGAAGCAATGTAAAGGTTATCAGTTGTTCCTGTAGCATTACATGCATCTACAGGATTTGCGTAAGATGTAGCGTTATAAGGTGTTGCAACTAATAATGCAGAACATACAGGAGAAAATAAAATGTTTGTATTAACACCTGAAACTGATAAAGGAGGAATTAAAACTGTAATTTCTACAGTCGTACTAGCCGCTGTAGTTTTTGAAAATACAGCTAAATTAAAAGGGTCTTGTGTTGTTGTAAAATTTGTAGTACTATTAACTGTATAACCAACAGTAGTTGGGGATTGTGTCCACGATGTGCCATTCCATGTAAACGATGGTTGATTGGTTACTGAAGTACCTGCAGCTATTGAAGTATCTCCCATCCATATGGCATTATTATTACCCGGTGATTGATATCCTTCTCCTGTAATCCAATCGTTTACTACTGTTGAGTTATGTACTATTTGAATTCCATAACAATCATTATTGTTTTGACCAAGAAACATTCTACTAATTCCCGCTGCATTACCTGTATCAATTGTTAAATTATAAACACCCGGACCTTCTGAAGTAAAACCTAAAAAATATGAACCCGGACTTACAAAAGGATTTGCTGCACACCCTTGATTACAAGACGGACATACACCAACAGCACCTAATGTACCGCCTGTTTGTCTTCGCCATCTATTATTATAAGAGTACCATCCATCAGGTGCTAATACGGACAAAGCATTGTCTGTATAAACAGCTGTAGCTGTTTGAAAATCGTTTGTATCTAAATAATAATTTACTGTTATTCCCATTTTATTTTATTTTACGAACACCCACAACAAGCGTCTTGCTCACCTGTAGGTGAATAACACATTTGTAATCTAAAGGTTGACCTTAAATCGTATACCAAATATAAAAAATCTAAATCATTGTTTGGCATTGTAAACTCGCCAAAATATTTAGCCGGAGCTAATGTGGTATTTGTTGTTAACCAATTTGACGCACCATCAATAGCTGTCAATAGATTTGTTATATCTGTTGAATTGTTATTATAATTTGTTGCACTTCTTAAATATCCAAACCTATCTGATGTTGTATCAAACACATAATCATCTGAAGGTTTAAAGACTGTACCTAACTGTACTGTCGAGTTGTCAGTTGGTACTCCATTAGTACCCTGACCTCCTGTTATTTCTACAAAGCTAGAAACTAAAGGACTTGCACCACTTGCAAACTGAACAAATTGACTTATCATCATTGACTGAAAAGCTGCATCACTATAATCATAATAAGTATGTATTAAAGAGCCTGAACTTGAATCACTTGTTACAACAATAGTTTTAACTGTAATTTGGTCTGCTTGTGGACAGCTGACAGACAATCCTAGACTTTGTGCGTTACCACCTAAAACTGTAACATTAACTGTAGCTGTATTAACAAGTAAACTATTTTTATCAAAAGTTGATGTACCACCGCTTGTTATATCGCCTGTATTTACAACCTCAACTCCATTGTAATCTACTGTAATTTTAAATGTAGTATTGATATCAAGAAGAGGTGCAGTATAAGTTATTGCTACTTGACCTGTTGGCTGTCCTAATCTCACAATAAATGATTGTGGTGTTGATGGAGATAAAACTCCATAGTTTATAGATATACCACAATTTTCTTCTTGTATTTGTGCAGGTAATAAAATACAGTTGTTTGATAATACATATTCATTCATGTAAGGGTCATAACCTCCAAGTTTTTGTGTGTCAAAAGAATTAATAAATAAATCTCTAAAGAAACCACGCATGCCCATTTCTGAAACAACAGCTAACTGTTCATTTTGCATATTTGTACCACGCAATTGTAACACAGCACCTCTTTTAGCATCTGTAAAATATTTATCAGAACCATAACAAACAAAGCTTTCAGGGTTGTTACTGATACCATAAACTTCTTTTCTTGCTATTTGTGTACCTAAAACTTCAGGAACTGACGCTACCGCACCTCCTCCTGTAGAATCTGATAATAAATTTTTACCTGCTAATACATAAGAAATTTTATCTTCTTGTAACACCAAAACATCTGTTTCTCTACCAAACAATTTAACTACAGGACCAAACGAATCTTCTAATATTTTATAATTTGCTACACTAAAATTAAATTCATTTAGTCTATTAATATTTGAAAAATCACTATACCTACCACTATATGTTAAATCTGCAAATCTATGAGCTTCTCTATATTCTTGATTAGCAGTTGTTGTAACTCTATTACCAACTTGCAATTCTTGACCTCCAATAGAATCTAATATTTTAAAACTTTCTACTCCGTTTCCAAATGCATAACAATTAAATAATGTTGTTTGTATTTTACCTGAAGTTGCTGAAGTTTGTGTTCTATTCCCTGCAAGAATTTGTGCAGCTGTTCCACCACCATGTAATCCTGTAGTTGAAATAATAGGATAACTTTGGTCTCCTTCATAAAACACATCCGGCAAAGCTTCTTGTGGTTCACTTTCAAAAACTATAGTGTCTTCACTTCTAAAAACAGTTACTTCAATTTTAGAACATGAACGCCTTCTACTACCTTGCCCAATACCTGAACAGCTTTCTGTACCTGTAGCACATAACCATAATCCATTATCGGTAGTACTTCTTACAAATCTATATTTATTATCAGTTACACTATTTGCAGTCATACCTGCTTCAGCTTCTGTAGGTCTGTTATTAAAAGCAAATGTACGATTAGATAATAAAGTATTTGATGGAGGGTTTCCGGCTGATGTACTTCCACCTGTCCATAATCCATCATCAAGTCTTAACCCAATATTGTCACCATCAAACCATTCTTGAAAATTAGCATAGTTAGCTGAAGAAACTAAATCTAAATCTAATTCATAAATTCTTCTTTCACATGCATTGTTACCATCACCTGTTCCTAAACGTCTAAATCTAAAATATAATTTTATACGACTACCTTCAGGAATAGTATAATCACTATATAAATATCCTGAAGGCTGACCCGATGAGGTATCACCTCGATTAACTAAACATGCAGCCATAGGAGAGTTTCCTGAATTATCTGTACACTTTTCATTTTCTTTAAACTGAACAGCTCCTTCATCTAAAACTACATTAAAGTCATTAGGAACTATACGCATATATGTACCTGCCGGTGCGTCTATTTGATTTGAAGAAAAAGAAGAATCAAACTTTATAAACCCTGATTGCTGAGAAACTTTTTCTAAAACTGTAGCAACAGCACAGTTACTTACCGTACCTGATGTATCAGCTTTAACTTTAAGCCTTTGTCCTTCAGTAATTTTTTCTACATTCTCACCTTCTAATAAAAACCAATATCCTGATGCGTTAGGGTCATTTATAAATAAATTACTATATATAGTTTCGTATGTAGTTTCTGATGGCTTTAAAACAAACTTATATCTTTTTGCCCAAAAAGGCGGTAACATATTTGTGGGTATTTCTATGTCAATATTATTTTTAAAATCTGAAACAGAACATGGTACATGAACTGAAGAGTTAGGAGCTAATAAAGCTGTAGATGAACGATTAAAATCATCCATATATACAATACCAACTGCATAGTCTCTATTACTATGTAAGCTTTCTGTATCACTTATTTTTTGAAAAGTTGCTTGGCTAGTTTGAATACTAAAATATTCTGTTATTATTTGAGTAGGTGTGGTTACATTATTTACCCATTGCATTGCAGGAATCTGCACAATAATACCATCTCCTAAAACTGTAGCTGTTATTGAACCAACTGCCGGATAAGTAACAGGACCTATTCCTGAAGTATACGCCAAAAGCGAACCTAAAACATTTGGCATCAAACAATTAAATTCATCTGTCCAAGTTGTTCCTGCAGAACATGCAGTTGCAATTGGCTGACCCGGACCTACAGCAGCTTGAAATTCTGTAGAGTTTACTAAAGAAGTAACAGAATTATAATTTGTTGGTAATGTGTATGTAAATGATAAATCTAATTGTTCTACTGTTTGACTTGGAGCAGGACTTCCTGTAAATGAAAAATGCACAAGTCTTATATCAAAAGATATTTGAGCACCTGTTACCAAATCAAAACCACTTAAATCCAATGTGATAATTGAATCAGTAATTGTTTGAGTTCCTGCTGTAGTGTCTATTGTGTACGCTCCATCAGTTAAAGCTGTAGTTACATCAGTTAATCCTATTGGCTTGCTTACAAGTGTTGTTGTATAGTCTAAATTAATAGGGTCTCCATTTGAAGATGTTAAATTATATCCTTCAATATAATTACCATAAATTAATCTGTTACCCATTAAAGTTTGTGTTTTTGCTTTTAAGGGTACAGCATCATATAATCTCCCAAGTTGGTCTGAATTTAATATTGTAAAAATTTGATTACTATCAAATTCAAAAGTCACATCTTGATTATCAACAAAACCATTATCAGTTTTATTAAATTTATCTATGACGTTTATTGTGTTTTTATTTGACTCTTTAAACAAAACCTCAATAGACTTTACTAAAGAACTTCCTGTATTGTAAGTTACAGAAACACCATTTCTAGCATTCTCCATACCATTATTTAACTTATCATCAATACCTATAGAAAAGGGTTTAGGTAAGAACGCAGGTTTTGACCATTGTGAAGTAGCCGAATAATCATCATCTTGATATTCATATCGATACGCAAAACAAATAAGCTTGTCTTCTAAATAATTATTTTCTTGAGGTGAATTAAATAAACTAAAAGATGGACTTGTACTAGGGGGTTTTTTAATAACCAATAAAGATTCAGCTGTTATAACATCTATATTATTAAAAGGTTCTGCATAATTTCTTTTAACATTTATAAAACGAGGAGGATTAGTATTGTCTGTAAAAAACAATAAGTCTTCAACTTTGTTTATAGAATGTATTAAAAATTTTGGGTCAAAGTTTAAAGTAGTATTAGTGCCACTTGTTCCTTCTTTCATTGAAACTACATGATAAGTAGTTATATCATTTTGTTCATCAAACGAAACAATCATATCAAGTTTACCTGTAGTTCCTACAGTATAAGAAGGGTCATGTACAAAAAAGTAAATGGTTTCATTAGAACCATCTTCATAAGCACCTATACATCTTGCATTTGCACTTAAATCAGTTCCATTAAAAGAAAGTGTTGTAACTTTTGTATTACCTTTTGAGTTTTCTACTGAACCAATTTCTGAAGCTTCTGTAGAACCTAATCTAACATTTAAAGCATCTATATATTGACCATTAGGAATTAAGCGTTCATCAACGCTTTTATTCATTTTACCCTGTATAAAATTCTTTTGTATATTTGCCATATTATTTTATCCATTTATCTTGACCTCTCATGTTTTGGATAAGACGACCCGGATGAATATTACTTACTCTAATCTTGGCATTTCTTAATAGTGATGATTTTCTTTTTAAAGCTCTTTTAACTACATACTCTTGAACACCAAGCTTGCTATTTAATATAGCATATTCTATATAAGCATACATGTAATCTTCAAATAATTTATTGACAGAAACTTTTGAGTCGTCACCATTTTCCATACCATCAGATATATATTCTAATATAGCTAATTTATCATTCATAGCTGAACTAAAATTTATTACACCTGCTTTTTTATCAATACGAAAAGTAGGATTGGCATTAGCTGTTTCTGTGTTTAATCCCCAAGATGTTCCTATAGCCATGTCGAAAAACCATGCACCATCTACTTCCCATCCCCAATAACCATTGTAAGGAGCATTTTGATTTAAATACTGTGTTCTTTGTTTGTTTTGTAATCTTTCTTTTGTAAACTCTGAATTTTCAGGTTTTAAAATATTTCCATTTTGGTCAAACAATATATTACCTGCATTATCTTGTAGATAAGCACTAGCACTATTTATTTGTACATTTTCTACTAATGGTCTTAATAATCCGTTGTAAGACAAAGATATACGAACCCAATTAACATAATCAGATGGTAGTACATATCGTAATGTATCACTAATCTGTAGCTCTAATACTTTGACTTCTTTGAATGCATCGTAGTTTAATTCTTGTATTGCTCTTTTTGCATGAAACAATATTTTGTATCTCTCCTCATTATTTACCAAAGAATGATTACCATTATACATTAACAAAAAATTAGTGATTATATCTTCTAAACTAATATATTGATATGAACCCCAATTCTCATCTTGAGGATTAGTGTTATTGTTTGTATAATATTGATATTGATTTATATAAGCCATTATTGTTCGTCTTGAGTTTCTTTTTGGTCTTGCCCTATTGCAAACTGTACAACTTCAGTTTCTCTTATTTCCATTCCTGCAAATTGTAAAATCTTATTAACCAAGTCTTGAAAATAATCTAAAGGTAATTCAAAGTCTTGATAACTTGTTGTGATACTAAATTGAGGTTGTTGTGCCGCACCTAATGATACATATGTCCACATAGGTGTTTCAGGATATCTAATGTATTGTGCCTGAACTTGACCTTGTGCTACTATTGTAACAGGAAAAACAGTTAAAATGCTTCCTTGTGTAGTGTAAGCAGGATATGTTTCTGTAGGTGCTGTATATAAAGAATTGTTTAATAATGTAATTTTACCTTGACTTACTCTTTCAGCTTCACCCGTATAAGTAACACCATCAGCTTTAAAACATAATATTTTATTTATAAAATAAAAATCAGAGCCTGTTGTGACAACCGATGGCATTTGATATGTATTGTTAGGACCTGTTGTTAAAGCAGCAGTAACCGAAAACATATCTATTACTTCTACTAATCCTTTTTTAATGTCTGCATATCCTGTGCCTGACTGTCTTACGTTTTCTTTGTTAAGTTGATAGTTGAATTGATAAAAAATATCTTCAAATAAATCTAACTGAGCTTGTTTAGCATATAAATTAAAATCAGCCGGAGATAAATATCCGTAATTATTTTTATTTAATATAGCAAGAACAGCGTCATAAACTTGTTGTATCATCTGTATTCTTTTCTACAAAGATAAGCAAAAAAAAAAGAGGTTAATTTTTTTAACCCCTTTCTAATTTCTTATTTTTCTAAACGTTTTTCAAGCAGTTTCAATGCTTCAACGCCTTCATCTGATTGAAGATAAGAAGATACTATATATAGCGGGTCTTCGCCAAATGGTATTGTAACCATTCGTTTTTTGTTAGATGATGTATTAAAATGCACATCTCTTTTGTTGTTTTTGTAAATTAACAATTTATTATCAAAAAACATTTGAACCTTAGACTGTAATTTTAACATAGGGTCATTAACTATGTTAATTAAATCTGCAGGATTATTTCTTGCAAAAACTAACATATCTCTTTTTAATTCTGCTGTAGACATTTTATTTACATCTCCAAATAAAACTCTACCAATCATTTCTAATTGAGAAAGCGTCATTTGTCTAGCCAAAATTAAAGCATCAACCTCAGCATACATTTCTTCAACGTCTTCAGCTGCTTCTTTTCCTTTATTAATTTCTTCAAACAATGCACCGTTTTGAGGATGTAAAGCTAAAAATTTTTGTAACACTTGATTTTCTTTAATCACGCTTAACATACCATCTTCAAATATTATAGGTTCTAATATAACGTTACCATCTTGGTCATCTACAAAAGGTGACTTTTGATTTTTAGCATAACGCAAAGGTTTGTTAACTCCTTCTTCAGTATCAAAATGCATTAAGGGAAATCTTTTACTATGTTGAGAAGCTAACATAAAAGCTAAAGGAGCTTTATCTCCTTTTAGTCTGTAGACTTTATCTACATATTCTTTTTTATTTTTCATTTTATTATATTTTAATTTAATTTAATTTTAAAAAAAAAGGGAGGAGGTTAATCCTCCCTCTTAATATATACTCTTATTATGATTTAAATAAGAAGAAGTTGTTAGCTCCTAGAGTACAAACACATCTTTCAGATAGGAAGTTAACTTCCATTGCATCTAAATCTTTGTTGCTTGCTCCACCTGCAGAACCTGTAATCCAAGACTTATAACGTCTATCTTCAGCTTCTGAAGCTCTATATCTAACATGTAAGAAAGGTCTCTTAGCGTTTTTACCAAGTATTTGGTCATAAACAGTAGTAGAACCTGCAGGAACTAAAAGTCCGTTGATTGCTCCACCAATTAATCCACCTCTCATTGTTGGGTCATTTAAGTATTTCCACTCAGACTTGTAGAAGTCATAACCTCTTCTAAATCCTGTGAAACCTAAATTTAACGCCATCTCCTCATCGTTGTCAAATAGTCCATAAGATGAACCACCTGCACCATAAGAATTTTGAGCCGCTAACATATCATCAATATCAAAAGAGAAGTTTCTGTTTACGAAAATTACATTTTCTTCAATAGAACCTTGCTTATCTAATCTTGAGATAATGCTATCGAATCCTGCTAAATCAGTAGGATTACCTGCACCCCAAACATTTCCTCTAGCTTCTACTACATAGAATACACCTTCAGAACCTTTGTTACCTGCATCTGCATAAACTGCTTGAGTAGCAACACCTGAACCTGCTTCTGCCGGTACAGCTTCTACCATAGCTGTTTCTAAGTAATCATCGAAACGTAATCTAGTTTCGTGCTCTGATTTAAGATACCATAAATATCCATTTGCTCCATCTTCAGTTTGAATTTCAATCCATCCAATTTGTGCCATATCAGAACCTGATACTTGGTACTTATCTTTTAAGATAATTGGAGAGTTTTCAAAGATGAAATCGTTAGATATTAATCCACCTTCCATTCCATTAACTCCTTTTTTGAATTCAGAACCATAAATGAATACAGATGCTGTTCCTGCGTAAGCTGCTAATCCTGCTGCTTCGTAGAAGTTAACAGTAAATGTAGTAGCTGTTACAGCTGTTACGATACCTTTGTTATTTAATGCAGAACCTGCTGTATCATCAGAAATCATTACTGTTTGACCTTTTCTGATACCGATTTGTCCTGCTGCACCTGCCGGTGCTACTGAACCTGATGGTTGTCTTGCAGGGTCAATTTGAGCTGCAGGAACTGTAAAAGTTTCCGCTGCTGCACCCGCTGCTGCACCACCTAGTACACAATTTACATATTTAATATGTAACCTTCCTTGCTCTGCCCATTTGATAAGGTCTGAGTTAGAAGGCATTTCAGCACCAACCATTCTTAGGAATGATGATACTGTTCTATTACCATATCTCTCAAACTCTTTTTCATAAGTATCAGGTAGATACTGATTCAAAAAGTTAAATTGAGTATTGGTAATATAGTTTGACGACAACGCTACTTGCTGAGCACTTGGCTGCAATTGAAACGTTGGAGCTGCTAATACTGCCATAATTTTAATTTTTTTTTGTTAGACTATTATTTTCGTTTTACACTTTTAATCTTTAAACCTCGACCTGAATCGGTGTTTAAAGCTCTTACTCTCATTCCTCCTTTAGTAGTTCCTACTTCGGGTGTGTTTCTAACTTTCATATTTATATTTTTTGTTTTACGAACTACGTCAGTAACACCATCCGATTGACCTTGTTCATAAAAGAACTTGGCAAACTTTTCGGGATTCATGGCAAGTGATAAAGCTCTGTGGTATCCGTATGCATCTTTCATTTGACCTGAACTATCCATGAATTTATTTATAAAATTCATAACATTAGATTGTTTAGATATTAACTCTGATGTATCTCCCGGACTATAAGTGACATCTTTATCACCTACTTTAAACTCAAAACCTTTGAACTCATTTGAAAAAACTTCTTTGGTTTTTTGTTGAAATACCTCCGAATTTTTTCTAGCCGTCTCCTCTTTGCTTTTCGCACTTTCTGCAAATTGTTTGTATGCTTTAAGCTCTTCACTCTCATTAGAACTAGCAACCGTTCTTGACTCAAGGGGTTGTTTATATTGTTCTTTTTGTTCGTTAAAATACTTTCTAGCTTTAACAACTGCTCTCTTTTTTGCTAGCTTTCTTTTCTTTATTACCTGAGCGTCATCTACATCTTCATCAAATCTGTAGTCATCTAATAATGCATCTACATCTTCTGAATCAATAGCTTCGTCAGTTGCTAAAAAATATTCAGCCAACAAATTATCAGGTTGCATGTCCTCAAAGTCTCTGTTTAATTTAACATAGTCATTGATTCCTCTACCTGTTTCTTTTTTATATTTTAAAAATGAAGAAACATCTTCCGGTAATTCCGGCTGCTCTTCTTTTTCTTTTAACAAGTCTTCAAATGAATCGATAGACTTATTATATCTTTTTTCTAAATAATCTTTTACTGAACTATCAGTCAGTTCAACATTATTTTCTTCTTTTTTTTCAACTTCCGGTGCTTTATCACTTTCAGTTGTATTTTCTGTTTGTAGAGCACTCTTATCTAAAAGCTCTTGCTCAATTTCAGCTTTGCCCTTTTCAGGTGCAGAAACCTCTCTTACTTTAATGTTTTCTAAATTCATTTGATTTAATTTTAATTTATTACAAAGTTACACATTTACTATTACTTTTTTTTAAGTATTATCTAGGGTCAAATTCAGCTAAATTAAAACCATCTAAACTATCCTCGTTAGATTCAAATGATTGCGGAGGTAGATTGTTTTTCTTTTGATTTATTAAATTTGACTGCTGAGTATTTTGCTGACTAATTCTTGAAGCTTTTGCGTCTTCTCTTTCTTTTTCTCTAGCACTTAATGCTTCAGACTCTTGACCTTTTATTTGCATATTATACTGAAACTCTTTATCCATTAAATTAGCTTTTAGCTCAGCTTCTATTTTCATTTTTTCAATTTCAAAAGCAATGTCAGCTTGACGATATTGCATTTTAGCTTGAGATTCTGCTTGTATTTTTTGCATAGATATTGCAGCTGCAGCTTGTTGAGATTTCATATTAACATTCGCTTGCATTTGCATTTTCATCGCTTCTTTCTTTTGGTCGTCTTCAGCTTTTTGTTTACGCTTTAATTTTAACAATTGATTAGCTAATTTAATATTTCTTAATTCTCTAATGTCAATAGCGTCTTCTAAATTAATATCTTGTTTAGATAAAGCCATTTGTATGTTTTGCTCTAACATAGCTTTTTGTTCTTCATCAGGAGAAACCTCAATAAAGATTCCAAAATCATATATATATAAATCAGATATTTCTTCTAATATAGAAGTGTTGTATTTTCCAATTTGATTAACTAACTCTTCTTTAAAATCAGAATACTCTAAAACATCAGCAACTCTATAAGATAAAGCTTCAGCTAAAGTTCTATAAATATATAACGCACCTTCTAATATATGTCTAGTTGCTACATTAGAATTTAATGCTGCAAGTTTTTGCACACCAACTAATGCATCAGGACTAGGAGTAGAACCATCGCTTGCTTCATTTAATCCTGTTACTGTTCTAATCATATCCATATAATGATTATAATTAGTAATTAACATTTGTGTTTTACTAGCTCCACTATTAGAAGTTAATTGCTGAATAGGAACTCTAGCATTATTAAACTCACCATCTTGAGTATAACTTCTACCTACAACACTACCTGTTTGAAAATACAACCTTAATGCATCTTCAGGATTATATGCGTTACCTGTACCTAAATCAACTTCACTCAATCCATCAGCATCTATAAATACACCGTCAGGAACTACTTTAGCAATTACTTGTTGTAATTTTAAATGTGTAATTTGAATTAAATCAGCAAATGGAATCATTCTTCTAGTCAATGACTCTATATTTCCTTTATACATTCTAGGAGCTACAGCTACATAATTAGAAATAGCATGCTGAGAAGCAGATTTTGGTCTAACCATATTTTCCGCTAACTCCCATTTTAATATAAAGTTTGTTCCCATAACCATAACACCTTCATACCACACATCAATTCTTTTACTTACTTTCTCAAAATTTCCTTCTTCCATTACTTCGTCAGGAGGATTAAATTGGTCATCTTTTTCTATTACTCTTGAACCACCACCATCTAATTTCTTTTTCTTATACACATATTCTTTTGTGGTCTTATAATTAAAATACATTAAAGTTGCGGTATCTCTATAAAATATACTGTTTTGATAATACTGTGCAGTATTAAAATAATCATACCACGATTGACTGTATTTACTTATTTCTTCTAAATCTTCAGGAGTTAAAGTAGGGTCAATCTTAATTAATTCTATTATTGGTACAGTTTTAATTTCACCCCAATAAAAACAATCTTTAAAATGTTTGTTTTCAGTATAACTGTAAACTAGGTTTGCAGGGTCAACATAATTAACTGTCACACCACTTCCCGGTAAAAATTCATGTTTAGCACAACCAATTCCTAAAACTGTAATATCATAATCAATTTGTTTACGAATATCCTGATAGTGGTTTTCAGCAAATAAAGTATTAATAGCTTCTTCTTCAGCTATTTCCACCGCAGGTTTGTAATTCAAATTCATATATAATGAAAGTTCTTCATCATTTTCAGGAAGACTATCAGGTTGTGTAATAAAAGGGTCAACACCAAAATCTTTTTGTATATCTAACAGGATGTCTTTACCTGCCATTTGACCTTGAATTACATCTTGATATTTACTTCTATTTTGTTGCGACATCGCATCTTGAGCGTAAGCTTCAACTTTAAAAAGTCTATCTGACATACCATTAACTACTATGTCTACAAATTTAGGAATAACAGGAACTATAGACCAATCTAAGTTTAAGTAACTCAAATCTCCATCTACAGCTAGTTCGTTTTTATACTTGCCAATGTTTTGTTCTCCCCTTGCATATAGCCTAAGTCGATTAAAATTTTCCCATTGGCTATAATATCTACTACCAACGCCATCTCTTCTAAACCATTCATATTGAATAGCCTGTCCTATTTGTAATCCAAACTCAGCGGTTGCTTTTTCTGCATCAGAAACAAACTGACTCGGGAATCCTGTGGACGTTATATCTATCTTAATATCTTTCATTTATAATATTTTGCTTAAAGTTCCTGTGTTAGTGTATGTTGCAAAGTTAATGCTTATTTTTGACTCTTTTTTGGTAGGTAAATAAAGATGTTTTTGATTAGCCATAATAGCCAATCCTGAGCTTATTGTAGCATCAAATTTTGTTCTATTTGATATATCAAATTTTGCCCAATCTTCAAGGGTGCGAATAAATGGCATTATACCCATATCTTCACTATCTCTAAACGTTCCTTCAAAATCCAAACCAACATGTTTTTCAATATAAGACTCAATAGCAGATGCATGAGACTGTTTTACGTCTTCACTTGAATTTGGTATACCACCTAATTCTCTTTCTGTTTTTGATAACTTATTAAATACTTTGTCAGGTCTATTCATACTAAAACCTCTATATCCTCTGTTTTTAAAATGATACAAAAGACGAGGTTTGTTATTTTCACATAATAATGGCATACCATAAAATACACATGCCATTAAAACATCTTCAAAAAATATCTCAGCAGTTTGTGGTCTTGCTACATATTCTAAAAAAAATTCATTAGAAGGAGCATCGTCCATATTAAACTTAGTCATTCCATGCAAAGCTCCATTAGAACCTCCTCCACCTACAACACCTGAAATATCATAACTATCACAACCAAAAGAACCGATATGTTCATTAGCAGGATATTTTTTTCCATTTTTTACATAATGTCTGTTTTGTAAAGATTTTTTTGGTGTCCATCCTACCATAAATCTACCGTTTCTGTCAGGTCTAAACATTACTAAAGAATCTTTGATTCCATCTTTCCAATAAAAACTTCCTTTAGTAACATGATGTTCCATAATTAAAGAATCATTATAATCAATTTGTTGATATATTTTAGTTAAATTAAATAATGACTGCTTACTTTCATCACGAAAAGCATGAGATTCAGTTCTTGGAAATTGCCTGTAATATTCGTTTAACGCATCAGGGTCTGACTTTAATGAATCAACTTCATTTTGCCAATATTCAATTGCTCCTATTTTAATCATTGCATTATCAATTCCTAACACAGGTTCTTTAGGTGTTTCTAAAACAGGCATACCATATCTGTCAATAAACCCTTCCATATTCCATTCCATTGGAATAAATAAATTATATAAACCTGATTTAGTTTGACCGTTAGCATTTCTATTTGTTGGGTCAGAGTCTTCATAAAGATTTTTAAAATTTCCACCACCCTTAGACAATGCATTAGAAGTAGACCCCATCATACACTTACCAATTATTTTACTACCTAATCGTAAACAAGTTTTAGTAACTCGCCAATTATTTAAAATGTTATTAGGCTTTAACCATTTTCCACTTTCATCATGAACTAATAATAATAATTTTTCTCCATCATAAGAGTTGTCATCTGTATTTTTCCAATCTATTGTAGTATCTAATCCGTCAAGTTCTTCATCCTCAACGTTATACATATTTTTTTTAGTTATCTTAGAAGCAGGAACTCTAAAAGCTAATTCAGTTTTAGGTTTATCCATACCATCTTGAATAGGTTTAAAAAAGAAAGGTAGATTAGTTCCTATTGGAACTACTTTATCTGTAAACATTTTTTTTGCATCAGAACCTGTTTTAGATAATATTCCAACTCTAGCATCTTTAGCTAATGTTCCTGTATTTATACATTCTGAAGAACCCATAAAAGAAAATCCTGAACGTCTAATTTTTAAATAACATAATCCAAAACTTCTTATATCAGCTTTACATGCTTCCCAATAAATAAAAAACCATCTATTGGCTTCTCTATAATCAGGGAAACCAACATCTATTTTTGTCCATTGAAGATATACATAATGTGAACCCGTTATGTAAGTTGGCTTGCCATTATTGTAAAACCAATGTCCATCCTCTCTGCTGTCAAATTCATTTTCAATATAATCTACCCATTGATTTTTAAATGCAGAAGGCATATCATTCCATTGAAATATAGATGTAATTCTTTTCAATACTTTAGGATATTCTTGTCGTTCCCAATATTGTTGAGATTTATCAGTATGTCTTTTTGTAATAATTTTTGGTTGTAATGGCAACGCTATATCTACACCATTTATTTGGATTATTTCTCCTATTTGACCTGTACGAGATATTATAACAATACCGTACTTTTCATTAAAACCATATTCCCAAGTTTTTGCTCTATTTTTATTTGTTAAAACAGATTTAGGAATAACATCTACAAGTGTAGTGTATATTTTATTTAGACCTTCGTTCTGCAAATCCTTGATTGGTATTAATTTTTGTTTTTACTCCTTCAGTTTCTAATGCGTCTCTTTCTATTTCTATTCTACTTAATATTTCAAAAGCATCAAATATTGCTAACTTTTTTGTAGCTGCTGCATTTTTTAATCTATCAGCTGAGACATCATCTTCTGTACCTGTAACAATTTTTTCTTTTGCTACATTGATTAATTCTTCAACAGCTTTTTCTGCTGCTTCTATTATTTTTAATTTAACATCTTTATTGCTCATAGCTTTACTGTGATAAATTTAGACATTATTCTGTAAAGAAGAACTCCATCAACTGTGAATTCATATTCACTATCCGGTTGAAAGGCAACTTCATCACCAACTTTTACACCATGATTTATAAGCTCTTGATTAGGATATTTAATTTTACCAATCAAAGGTTCGTATTTTACCACTTTATCTAAATAATAATCTTTAGATTTTACAGGTTCTACAAAACAATACTTATCATGTGCATACCACTTATCATCCGACTTATATAAAAAAAATTGGTCATTATCTATCAGAAATAAATTATCTTTAAAATAACTTTTACCACTTTTTTCATGCCCTTTCATATCATAATATATTTTAAATACATTATGATGTACTAATAAAAGGTCGTTTATTTTTATAGGACCACAATAATTTAAAGGTAAAGAATTTACTCTAGCGAAACGATTTGAAAACTTATGGTCTTCTTGAGAAGTGCTTACTATAAAATCTACCTCTCCTAATTTCTTAGTATTATCGTAACGTTTCCCTTTTAATGGTTCTACAATAAAGCTGTGAGGTGATTGCATGTGATTTCATTAGATTAAAAATTTATATTATATTCGATTGATATTGGCATAGTGTGATTAAAAGACTTCCAAAGTTTTACTTCTGCTCCTTGAATTATATATATAAAAAAAGTTTGATTTTTTAAATCATGTTTTATTAAATGAATAACATAGTTACCACCTAAAACTTCTTGACCTACCAAATAATGCATAGCACCTGACTTATAATCAGGACCTACAGAAATCTTTCTTATGTCCATTATATTAAATTACTAGAATGCGTCTTCTACTCTATATTTAACTTTAAAAGTTAAAGTTCCTCCACCTTGCGATGGATTTGCTGCTGCTGTAAAAAACAATCCATTGTTTACTAAAATTTGACCATTAGCATTTCCTTGACTTTGAACCGGAGGTACAGCTTGATAAAAATCAGCTCCACCATTTACAATTCCATTATCAAAAGCTCCAAAAGGTCTGTATTGTGTATTAGCTCCACCATTATCATATCTAATGAAAGGGTCAGCTGCAAAATCAAATACAGGAGCTGCATAGTCTAGTTTCCATAAACATTCTACTACAGCAATTAATTTGTTTGCACCCGGAGAAGGAGCAACTTGTATAGGTGTTGAACCAATAGCTAACATTTGAGCATTGGTTATTGTTGTAGTAACTTCTAATATATCATAATTACTATCTTTCCATTCTAACCCTGTATTGCCCGCATTCTTAGCTAATATTTGATTAGCAGTTCCAAGATTGTTGCCTTCATCAACTATATTTTCTGTAAAGAAATTTTGCCATCTATTGCCTGTTGCACCTAAATTAATATCTTTATCAGTAACCGGTATAATTATACCTGTACTATTAAGTTGTCCTTTAGTTGTTATATTTGTTGGGAATGCAATTGTTAAAGATTGGTTAATACCAACAGTTTCTATTTCATTAGCAGTTCCAAGAATTGAAAAACTTTGTGAGTTTAAATCTACTGTCGGAGTTAAAGTATTAGTATCACCTAAAAACTCTAAACTTGAATCATCCATGTCAACCCATTCCAACTCTATGTTGTTCGCAGTTCTTGCTAAAAGTTGACCTGCAGTTCCACCTGTAGTCCAAGTCATTGCATTTGCAGCTGTATTGTTTGTTAATATTTGAGCTGCACCACCCGTATTATTACCTGCATCTACTATTTGATTAGTAAATAAATTTAACCATCTATTAGCTGTTCCTCCTAAATTAAATGCTACATCACTTGTAGGTAGCATTGGACCTCCACTATTTAATTGACCCGGTGTTGTTATATTTGTAGGGAAACTAAAAGTTACTGTTCCTGCACTCTCAAGAGTTCTTATCTGATTTGCTGTACCTGCCATAACAACAGTACCTAAGTCATTTACAGCTGTTTGATTTGGAGGAGATTCGCCATCACTTATTTTCCAACTACTATATTCATTATTATCAACCCAAACCAATGCATCATTAGTTGAATTTTTAGCCAACACTTGCGTAGCACTACCACCCGTAGTCCATGTTAATTTAGTTCCTGCAGTATCGTTTGTTAAAATTTGAGCCGCTCCACCTGTCAAGTCATCTTTATCAACTATTTGAGTAGTAAAGAAATTTAACCATCTGTTAACTGTGCTACCAAGATTATGTGTAGCATCAGATGTAGGAATTATCGGACCACCACTATTTAATTGACCCGCTGTAGTTATGTTAGTCGGAAATGCAAAAGTAACCGCTTGATTTAATACGGTAGCTTCTATTTGATTTGCTGTTCCTGTAAACGTTAAACTTTGAGTTGGTAAATCTACATTTCCTGTAGTTGAACCGTCACTTATAGTTAATGTTTTATCATTCGCTTCATCAACCCATTGTAATCCTGAATTACCTGCATTCTTAACAAGAATTTGACCTGCAGTTCCTAAATTATCGTTTAAATCCGCAATATTTTGAGCAAAGAAATTCTGCCATCTATTAACAGTACTACCTAAATTTTGAGTTGCATCTGTTGTAGGGATTATCGGTCCTAAAGAATTTAACTGACCTCTTGTAGTAATATTTAAAGGTAAATTAAAGGCTATAGTTTGAGCTACAGGATTTGTAACTTCAATAGCGTTAGCAGTTCCTAGTAAAGAAAGTTTTTGTGTAGGTAAATCAATAGAGGTTGCTGTAGCTCCACCGGATGTTATGCTTACATTTAATGTGTCAGATGCTCCATTAGTAATCCACTCTAAACCTGTATTACCTGCATTCTTAGCAAGAACCTGTCCGGCTGTTCCTAAATTGTTTGCTGCATCTGCAATGTTTTCTGTAAAAAAGTTTTGCCATCTATTAGATGTACCACCCAAATTAGTATCCTTATCTGTAACAGGAATTATAATACCTGTAGAATTTAACTGACCTCTTGTAGTTATGTTTTGAGCTAATCTGAAAGCCGCTGTTTGATTAGTAGCATTTACGGTTTCTATTTCATTAGTTGTACCTACCAACCCTAAACTTTGAGATGCTAAATCAACTGTAAATGTTGGAGTAGCTGAAGAAGTTAATCTAACATTTAAATCTTCGTTAGGAACATCTTTCCATTCCAATCCATCATTAGCTGAATTTTTGCCTAAAAATTGAGTAACTGTACCTAAGTTAGTAGATGAATCTACAATATTTTTTGTAAAAAAGTTTTGCCATCTTTTACCTGTTGCACCAAGATTTACATTTCCATCTGTAACAGGAATTATAATGCCTGTACTGTTTAATTGACCCGGTGTAGTTATGTTAGTTGGAAAAGCTATCTGCATTGTTAGTGCATTATCACCTGTTGTTGTGATTTGATTAGCTGTTCCTAATATTCTTAATGATTGTGTTGGTATATTTACTGATGTTGTACCTGTATCGTAAGAACAAGATAAATCATCTACAGTTCCTATAGCAGTATCTACATAAGTTTTTATTGCAAGTGTGCTCGCAATGTTTGTGTTTGAAGCTCCTGATAAAGTAGTAGCTGTTATTAATGATGAACCACTAACCGCTCCGCTAAGTACAAAACTTGTTGGAACAGTTAGTGTTATTATTTCTCCTACATCAGCTCGTAAATCATCTATACGAGCAACACCATCGATATATAAATCTCTCCACTCTTTTGAAGCAGAACCGATATCATATGTATCGTCAAGTGCAGGAATTAGCGAACCGGGTATATTCCCAAATAAATAAACACCAAGATTTTCTACAGTAACTGTTTTTGTTGCTAACGCAGAATCCTTATCTGTTAATATTAAATAATCGTCACCAACCGGTGCGATATTGGGATAACTCGTAGTGTCGCTAATTTTTGCCATTATTCTACTTTTTCTAGAGGTTTATTTTCTTTTTCTTCTTCATCAGCTTTTATTTCCTCAGCACTTTTAACCTCACCGGTCTCCATGTTGATACTGCTGTCTTGTCCGTACTTCTTTATTAAATCTTGTTCTAATACTGCGAAATCAGATTTAATTTTATCAATTTCTTTTATAATAGCTTGATGCTGTAAAGCATTATCAGCTAATTGCATTTTGCTTTTATTAAAGCTAACTTGTGCGTCTTGAATTGATTTTAATTCTTGTTCTTCTAATTGTTTTGCCATTTGATTAAATTTTAATTGTTTAACATTATTTTTATTCTACAAATATAATACTTTTTAAATTAAGCACCGGAGACTTTGCTTATAGCACTTTTTGGTAAACCTACAATTCTACCTATATTTGAATTTAATACTCCTGCCACATTATTTTCATATCCTGCTCCTGTGGCTGTAAAACTTAAATAGGGTATAGTTCCAAAATTTTGATAACCATTTTGAACTCCTGTAGAGCTTGGTGTTGTATTAGTATAATCTTGATACCACATAACACAAACTTTAAGATAATTAGATGTAAAAGCCGAAACAGCATTTGCATTTAACGAAAAATAACTTAAATCATTTGTATCTGCCCAATATGTTGTTGCACCACCGGCATATACTGTATTAAAATCCACACTATCCCAATCACCGGATACTAAATTAGAATTTGCATTTCCTTGAGCTGTTGACTTAACTATTGCGACAGGAAAATTAGATGATGTAAATGTAGTTGGGTCGTAATATAATCTCAAATCTGTAATAGTATCAGAAGCATATGAACTCACATCAAATGCCCACCATGACCTTTTTAACGACCACTCACTACCTTTACCTCCTGTAACATAATTTCTTCTTACTACTATAACATTTGAAGAGGTAGGTTGATTTGCAATAGCATATCCCGTTGAACCATTTCTGACCTCAGCAAAGCTTTCGGTAGAAGAAGCTTCCATGTATCCATATTTCGAAGCGTTTACTGTTGCCATATTATGCTATTTTAACCCAAGTATTGTCAGGATTGAAATAAATATGATTAGCATCTAATGAGTAACCTACAACTCTTGCAACATCATTTGTGCCTGAAGGAGCTGTTGCCTGTAAATCTCCTTGAGTAGTTGATAAATACAAAGGAATTCCTAAAACAAATCCATGACTTGCTTTATAAATTATTCCTTGTAAAAGCATTCTATTTGCCGAAGCACTACCTGAAGTTTTTGCGTATGCTATTAATCCTTTACTGCTATTTTCACTATCAGCATCTGTTTGACTCCAACTTAATCCTGCCCAATAATAAAATTTACCACCTGTAACAGTACCTGAACCAAAAGGTAATACAATACCTGACGTTTGATTTGTACTAAGAGTTGGGTCTAAATTAATATTAGAGTCTCCCGTTAGTTCTATATCTCCACCCGCCATTCCCAAGTTAACATTAGATGCCATGTCTATATCACCATCATCTACTGTCATCATCGTACTTCCCGCTACTTTAAATTGAATTTGAGATATTCCGTCTGTTTCTGCAGCATCACCTAGTAACAATACACTTGAACTTGAAGAATTACTCATAACTACTTCACCATTAGATTGAAAATTACCTTGTGTAGAAGTAATAATTCCTCCAACTGTCAAACTTGAACCATTGAAAGTTAAATCAGCATCTGAAGTAATTCCTGAAGATGAGTTCCAATAAGCTACTCTACCTGATGAGCCGCTTCCTGTTACAGTACCTGTATTTGTAGTGTATCCTGCTCCGTTAGTTAATTGATTGTTATTAGTAATACTATTATTAAACGTAACTGTCTCGTTTGAGGATTGATTAAGAGTTATTGCACCACCACCTGTTAACCCTGTTCCTGCAGTAAAAGTTATTGTAGGATTGTTGATAGAAGATGAAGATGCCGCACCAATATCAGAACGCACTTGAGCAGCGGTTCTAGTTACTATCTGTGTTGCTTCAATAACACAAAAGGCAGAACCCGCTGATGATGCCGCTGTTGCTGTTAAAAATACATCATCAACACCAATACTACTTGCAGTAATTTGACCACCACTATATAAGAATCCTGAGTCACCCTCAATATTAGTAGCACTTGTAAATACAGCTACTCTATTATCAGCTCCACTAGAAGACGTTACTGTACCATTATTTGTAGCATTGAATGTAACGGTCTCATTAGAAGACTGATTTAAAGTTATTGTACCACCACCGGTAAGACCTGTTCCTGCTGTAAGAGTAATTGTTGCGTTATTAACAGTAGGTAGGGATGCTGAAGTTATATATCCGCTGTTATTAGTCCATTGGGATATATTACCGCTTTTATTGGTAAATGTCTGAGTATTTGAAGCAGTAGTAGTTCCTGTATTGGTAGTATATCCTTCTCCGTTAGTTAACTGATTGTTGTTTGTTATTGTATTGGAAATAGTTAGAGTACCACCACTTGATGTAGATGTAAGCTCTGTTTGTATACCTGCTCCTTGAGCAAAAGTTACAGTTTCTCCATTAGTTACTGTACTTGTTTCTGTACCATTACCCTCTTTGAGAATCCATGAAGACATAGAGCCTGCAGATGTTAAATATCCTGAATCATTAGTCCATTGAGATATATTACCACCTTTATTTGTAAGTGTGTCACTTGACGAAGCTGTTATATATCCTGCTCCATTGGATAACTGATTATTATTAGTTATTGTACAATTTAATGTAACACTACCCGAAGTACCACCTCCACTCATTCCTGTTCCTGCCACAACTGCTGTTATATCACCTTGCGGTATACTTGGGAATGATACTAAATCACCTTCACCATTAACGTACTCCGAAGAACTACCTTGCCACACACCTGTCATAGTTCCTGAAGTAGTTATACTATTAGAAGCTACATTTAAAGCTGTACCATCTGTTTTAAAGTTTACACTTGTTACAGTACCATTATTACTCGCATTAAATGTAACTGTTTCATTTGAGGATTGATTTAAGGTTATTGTACCTCCGCCTGTTAATCCTGTTCCTGCACTAAAGGTAATTGTAGAGTTGTTCACCGTAGGTAAAGATGCTGAAGTTATATATCCTGCACCATTAGATAATTCGTCATTATCTGTTGGAAACCCTGTTACTGAGACAGCACTTAAACCTTGTCTGTTTAATGTTAAAGTACCATTACTATATGAACCACTTGTTACATAATAATTATCATTATCATCATTAGGATTAAATGTAATAGTATCTGTACTAGCGTTTGTAGTAATAGTCATTCCACCTGAAGCAACCAAAGTTAATGTGTCGTTGTTATTATCAGCGGTAACTGTTGTTTGTCCACTTACTGCAATGTTTTTAAATATGTTTTGAGATGAACCTTTGTCTGAGTTAGTTAAAGTTACAGTACCGGAAGTTCCTCCCCCTGACAAACCGCTTCCTGCTGTAACACCTGTAATATCACCTACACTTGTAGTGTAACCCGCATCATTAGTCCATTGACTAATGTTACCTGATTTATTAGTGAAAGTTTGTGTGTTAGAAGCTGTTGTTGTACCTGTATTTGTAGTGTATCCTGCTCCATTAGTTAACTGATTGTTATTAGTAATAGAGTTGTTAAATGTAACTGTTTCATTAGAAGATTGATTCAGCGTAATCGTTCCACCACCTGTTAACCCTGTACCGGCTGTAAGAGTAATTGTTGCGTTACTTACTGTAGGTAAACTACCTGACGTTATATATCCTGCTCCGTTAGTTAATTGATTATTATTTGTTATATCATTATTAAACGTAATACTTTCATTAGAGGAATTAAATGTAGCTGTAATATTTGTACCACCAACTAGACTTAATGTCTCTCCATTACTAATAGTAAATGAAGAACCACCAACAACTGCTGCTACACCAAAACCGGTCATGTATCCTGCTCCATTGGTTAACTGATTGTTATTAGTAATTGTACAATTTAGAGTTACTGACCCTGAAGTTCCGCCACCTGACATACCTGTGCCCGCTACAACTGCTGTTATATCACCTTGTGGTATTGATGGAAAAGTAGTAAGATTACCTGCTCCATTAATATACTGTGAAGAAGTTCCTGCCATTGTTACAGCAAGAGTACCTGACGTAGTTACTGCTGAACCTACATTAAACGCATTTCCCCCATGAGATATACCTACGCTTGTAACTGTACCTGTGTTTGTGGTATAACCTGCTCCATTGGTTAACTGATTGTTATTCGTTATGGAATTATTAAACGTAACCGTTTCATTTGAAGATTGATTTAAGGTTATTGTGCCACCTCCGGTAAGACCCGTTCCTGCAGTAAAAGTTATTGTACTATTATTAACTGTAGGTAAACTAGCTGACGTTATGTAATTTTGGTCTTTTACCCACGCAGTAGAAGGGATTCTTGTAGAATCATCACCTGTTGATGGAGCTGAAACCGTTGCCGCTGCAAGAGTCGTAGTACTACTAACAGATAATGTACCTGTTATAGATTGACCCCTTAAAAATCTTATAGCCATAAGGTGTTAAATTAAATTATTTATGCCACCTTAGTCACTAAACATCTTGCTCCGTTAGACGAAATTGCTGATGTACTTAATAATGTTAAGGCATTCGTACTCGTTCTTTGAACTTCTAAATATAATGTATCATAAGGCGATGCTGTATCGTATACTTGTACTATCACATCTCTTGTTCCAAAGTTGTGAGATACTGTATAAGATGTAGCAGAACCATTTCCAATATTCTGTGCATACTGATGGCTTGAAGCAATACATGATTCAACAGCTGTACAGAAATCAGATACTTGTGATGCTGTAATACTTATTGCAGATGCTGACATTGCAGTAACTAAACCTTTAGCATTTACTGTCGCACTTAAAGTACTTGATGCACTTCCAAAACTACCAACATTACTGTTTACAGTAGAAAGTGTTAAAGCTGAAGTTACGTTAGCCGAACCATCAAAAGATACTGACCATGCACCGTCTCCTGTAAGAGCTATTGTTCTTGCAGTAGCAAGTTTAGTTGCTGTTGATGCATTACCGGTAATTGTACCTTCAACGTTTGCTATTAATGTTCCTACATTTGCTATAGTTGCTGTATTGCCCGGTTTAGATGTAGCATTACCTAATCTAAATTTAGGAGCTGTTGCACTTGTAGATGCTGATGCATCATAGAACATAGCAGGATAGTAATCTGTACTAGATATTACATAATTACCAAACCAACCAATGTCTAGTGAATTAGCACCACCACCGGCAACATCGTTACCGTTAGCGTATTCCATCATATTATCTGCTATAGATACTACAGTAGAATTTATTGTTGTGGTTGTTCCATTAACTGTTAAGTTACCTGCGATAGTTACTGTTGAACCATCATCTGTCATTAGGGAGTCAGTTAACTGATTGTTACCATTATCCCATTTCAATACCTTGTTCGCACTTAATGAAGCATAGTTTTTAAGTCTTAAACTTCCTGAAGTAGTTATTGTACCTCCTGTTAAACCACCGTCTGCCGGAGTTGCTATAGAAGTTACCGTACCACCTGAATTATCAAAAGGTAAGTCAGATACATTATGATACTCTACAGCATTACTTGAATTACTTACTATAATTTTATCAGATGTACCTATTGCACTACCTGCATCATTAGTTCCGCTTAAAATAACGTTACTTGTTCCTGAATAATTTACAGACCATTCTACAGCTGCAGAACCATTGTATGCATCTCCTGAAAGTCCACTACTAACAGTATGACTTGCTAAGTTGCTTCCTAAAGAAACACCACTTATTGTACTGTTAGCTAGTCTGTCATTCTGTATACCTCCTGCAGAAATTCCAAATGCTAATGTTCCCGAACTTGTTATTGGAGAACCGGAAACGGTAATTCCATTAGCTCCTGAAGCAGCTACACTTGTAACTGTACCACCACCAATAGAACTTTGTAATTGTGCTACTGTTATATAACCTGCATTATTATCAGAAGCATCCGATAATAACATTTTGTCAGTTGTTGCTACAGTAACACCTGATTTGTTAGGTGCTGCTTCAATAATATTATCAGCTCCAATATAGTCAACATTTAAAGTAACAGAACCTGTAGTACCACCACCGGACAATCCTGTACCTGCAGTTACACCTGTAATATCACCTTGTGTAGACGCATTAATTGTTACAGCTCCTGTTGCACCACTTATAGTAACATTAGTACCGGCAACAATAGAAGTTACACCTGTGTTTGATAATGCTATAGTTCCTGAAGATGTTATAGGTGAACCTGAAACTCCAATTCCCGTTCCGCCTGTAACCGCAACACTTGTAACAGTACCTTCAAAATAATCACCTAATGTTAAATCTCCTAATACAACTTGAGATGAAGTTCCTGCTCCTGCTATATTAAGTGTTCCTGAAGAAGTAATTGGACTACCTGTAATAGTCAATGCATTACCTGATTCTGTTAATGCTACACTTGTAACAGTACCTCCTGAAGAAGGAAGTTGACTTACATTAATATATTTAACCGCATTATCTGTTGCGTCTGAAAGCATTAATCTATCACCGGTTGCTACAGTAACACCTGTTCCGTCTCCTGCAGCTAAGATAATATTATCTGTTCCTGCATAATCAGCAGCTAAAGTAACACTTCCTGATGTACCACCACCGGATAGACCCGCACCTGCAACAACAGCTGAAATGTCTCCTGTACCATCTAAACTAACCCAACCTGAACCATTATAGTATTTAAATGTGTTGGATGTAGTGTTAAATATAAACTGACCTGCATATCCCGCAGGGTCAGATGCTAGGTTTTGAGCTTTTACGTTTTGTATCTCGTTAGTGCCTAAATCTAGGTTGTTTAAAAATCTAATTGCCATATTTTTTTATTTATTAATTTAAAAATGCTTTTCCCGCAAACGCAGCTGAAAACACTATGGTTAACTGATTTGCACTATTATATGTTACTGAACCAAATCCTACCGCATACGGGGTGTTAGCTGAATCAGTAACAGTAACCGATGGATACGAATTTAAGTTGTGTGTTATCGTCCATGTAGCTGAAGCTACATTTTGTGGATGAATATACGTTGTCGCAGGGTCACCTTTATATGTTAGCAAAGATATGAAATAATCTTTACTATCTTCGAGACTACCATAACCTGTAGCATAAGTAACATCTATGTTCCAAAAATTAGTTTCTGCACCATCTTGAGCTGCCGCATCCCATTCAAATAATCCGAATGTAGAAGGGTCAGAACATTTAGATATTAATACCGTTGACTGTAATAAAGGATTGGTATAATATGTACTAACATCTACTGCATTATTAATTTGTTGTTTACTCAATTTAAATTGTGTTAAACTACTAAAAGGAACAGTTCCTGTGTTTAAGGCATCAAAAGTTATAGTACCGGCTAATCTTACATCACCCGCTTCCATGTCTTTATATTTATATCTCAAAGATTGACTCTCAATCTTATTATATTCATTAATAAAAACTGAAACAGCACTAGCCGAAAAGTTTTTCGTTGCTGCCTGTGCGTCTGTTCCAATCCATTTATCAGACCCAACAACAGGGGTTGATAAGGGATATGTACTAATTTTTGCCATTTTGTTTTATTTTATTACCTTTTTCGTAAGACCTTCCTCCGAAGTATGCTGCGGTAATTGTTATCAGCAGCATTTTTAAAAGTTCTTTCCATTCATCGTCAACTGCAAAGTTAATAAATCCTGAGTCAATAAAAATAAGCAATACAGTAGATACAAATAAAAATATTAATGTTACAGGACGAACTGATTTTGAAAGTTTGCTGTCGCTTGCCATGTCAGCTTTCCAACGCTCAGTAACATTTTTTTGTTGTTCCGCTTCTGCATTAATGAAAATTTCTGTCATTTGTTTTTCAAATTCAGCTTTTTCTTCTTTCGTTCTTATAAATTTATCCGCTATACCTGTAAGCGAACCCGCAATGTTTTTTGCACCACCGCCAAATAATTTTGTTAGTATTTCTATCATATTACTTTATATTTAGTTCTACCATCTTCTTTATAGGCTTTTAAACATCTACCTCTATTTTCTTCTTTTGACACATAAGAAACATGAATCCAATTAGGGTTCATGTCTGTACCAAACTCCCAAATCAATTGGTCAAAGTCACAATTTTCTTTTATAAACAAATACATTTCTGCATTACTTTTATGTCCATAAACATCATCGATGTCAATTGCCTGACCTTTACAATGCTGCGAGGAACTTACTCCCCCAATAGCTTCATTCAAAGGAATCGACCTGAAAAATGAATTTACTTTTATAGGTCCTCCAACCCATTCTCTTAAAGGTTCAAATATTTTTTCTGCGGTTAACTTCATAGTGTCAACCTGTGTTGGATTAGGGGTATTATCTATTCTTCTTCTTTTTGCTGTGTTAGAATGTATTGCTTCTGCATATGTTATATGTTTGCTTATTCTCATAATTCAAAATTTAATCCTACTGTTGAGTTAAAAATTTCTGTATCCCAAAATTTAGTATATTCACCTTCTACAAATATACCTAATTTAGAAGTAAGTTTCCATCCCATAATTAATCCAAATTGATAGTCTTCCCATTGCTCTAATTCTGAATCTTCTTTCAAGCCACCTAACCCCCAATTGTTTCGATTTAAATAACTAAACGCTTCATCACCTTTAAAATATTTATGATAGGGAAGTATATAATTAGCATATGCATGTACCCACATTTTTTCATTATATGTATAAAAATCAGCTCCTACTATTGGAGCATACTCTGCAAAAGCATCTAATAAATCCCATTGCTCTCTATTAAACCTATTCATTAAATCAGCAAAAACTGTTTCTCTAAACTCTAAATCTGTATTAGCAACAATGTTTCCTTCAGGGTCTATCCAATACCAATCTTGTATTTGATTTCCATTTTCATCCGTTTGTGTATAATATATATCATCATATCCATATTCAAAACCTAATGAGTACCATGCATTTGCAGCATATTCAAATACATTTCCTTCAGGGTCAATATATTCAGTTGTTTCATTTAACCAAATTTCTACAGGATTATAACCAAAAGCTTGTTCATGTGTACGAGCAATAACTCCTGCAGATATACTAAACTTTTTACCAATAGGTAATCGACCTCTAATTTCAGCTGAACTATATTTAAATCCTACATTACCCTCTTCTCTTGATTCTATTTTAGCAATGTGATACTTACCCGTATGCCTAAGAAAGTAACGATGGTTTGTAAATACCTCACCTCTCTCTCTTTCTTTTTCCCAATGAAACATGTATTCAAATCCATTGAAAGCTGCTGTTGGAGCTGACAATGCTACATTTTTTTCCGTACCATCATAATATGCTTTTTCTTTATTCTCATAATCAAAGCGAGCAATACGTCTAATTCCAAATCCATAACGATAATCAAAAGGGTCGTAATTAGTTGCATTTTCTACTACAGGTACATCATACAAACTGCCACTAGGATTTGTTCTTACAACGTAATCTATACTTTGTTTTTGATAAGGATTATTAATATTTCCTGCAACATAAAAAGTTCCGTATTTTAAAAAATCATCATATACTTTTTTAAATACAGATTCTTTATTTTGAATTACTAAATCATCTTGTGTTACAACCTGTGCTTGTAGATTAAATGTAAATACTGATAATAAAAATATTATTACTAAATACATAATAGCATTGAGTGCAAACTCTTCTGTTTTTTGTTTTCTATTCATAGTTTAAAATTTACTTTTTATTATTTTATTTATATGATATTGTATTGTGTCTAATGTATTTTCAGGTAATTGCAATGTAATATCACTTTCAACTCGTATAATAGTTTTTCTATTATGATACAAGATAACTGTTGGTAAGTAAACTATATTATTTTTTTTAAATAATTTGGGATGGTCAGTTAGATAAAGACGAATTTGGTCAGCTCCTTCAAGCTTATCAAGATTTACTTCAGCAGCTTTTACAAAGTCAGCTGTATATTGTATTACTACAATTCCATCTTTATATTGTGCATGTAGAGTAGATGTAAATAAAATAAATAATACTATCCATAGTCTCATCGTTCCTTTGTTAGTTGATATAAACGAGCATCCATTTTATCTAATTGAGCTTTTATTTCACCAACATCTTCTTTAATAGTAGACATATCGGACTGCACCCCTTCAATTGTTGCCCTAATTATTTGGTCTTTATAAGAGAATTCTATTTTAGTAATTTCAGGTTCAGGTTGTGTTGCAGCATATGCAATTTCAGCTTTTAGTGAAAACCACATAGTAGCTAGAGATATGGTGAAGCCAATAATCATTGCAATTGTCTTCAAGTCTAATGTTATGTTAGTTTCTTCACCAATCTTAGTTGCCATTCTTTACATGCTTTTATAAACGTAAGTAAACGTTATATCTTCTGACCAAGTATTTGATTGTGTGTACATAATTTTATTTTATTTATTTGTTACCAAAGAGCTACAATTCTTGCGTTAGCTATTGCAGGTGTTGCATAAACCTGAACTACTTGAACAGGTAATACTTCTCCCACAGGGAAATTATTAAATATAATATCTTGACCTCCAACAGTTTTTACTTTTATAGTAACATATCTTGGGTCATCTGTTCCTCCCGCTGTTTGTTCAACATCCTGTTTTATTGATGTAGATGTTCCCACATACACTAAGCACCCTTGAGCTTGTGATGGGTCTGCACCTGCACCTTGTGGAGGATTAGCTGAATATAATTCATATTTCTCACCTGTTGTTCCAAAAATATTAGCACTTAAAAGTATAGTTCTGTCATCTTTTACACTAACAACTTGAGCCATTGATGGCGTTCCTCTGTTAATAACAATGTCTCCCGCTTTAACGCCATATCTTGACACAAAGCCATCGCCTTGTATTGTATAAGCTTTTCCTGTTGGAACTCCTGAATCAAGTAAAAGCTTACTAGAAAATGATGCGTTAGAATCTTTAACACCTGAAACTATATGCTCTGTACTATCAGTAGTGTTTAATACAACATTACCTTTTTTTACAAACTTTCCTGCTCCTACTATTGCACCTGCTTGAGCTTGAGTTGAGTTTAAAATAAAATTTTCAGAATCATCATTAAGTTCATCTGCTACTGAAGCTCCATCTGTAGTTCCTGTCCATATTGTAATAGCGATACTTGTATCTACTAATCTATCATTAGATTGAAAATCTTGAGTATCAGCTACAATAAGATGAGCAGGATTTGGGATATACAGCGAGTCATGAGGTATTACCTCTAACGCTGTCATTCCATTAATCATGTTTTTTAAATAAGACATTTTATTTTATTTATTAATTAATATCCCCTAGATTTGACTTTCAAACCTCTTTTCTTAGCAGCTTTTTTAGCAGCCTTCTTACCCTTTGCAGTATAAGAATATGTTTTGTTTCCTACTTTAGGCATATTTTATTTATTTAGAAAGTTGATAATACAGCTTTTTTCCATGTGTTTGTAGCTACACAAACATAAATTGCATCTGATGCAAATACTATAGCTCCTGTTACTCCTGTTGCTGTTGCTGATGCAGGTGCTGTTTGCATTGCTGCTACAGAAAACGCTTCTGATACAACTGAAGATGCACTAGATAAAGTTCCGTTCATTGTAAGATTAGTAACACCTGTTACTGCTCCTGATACACTTAATGTAGATGCAGAAGTTAAAGAGTTTCCTCCTACTACTCCTGAACCTGTTACATTTACAGCAGTCATATTTCCTGATGCTGCCATATCAACTGCAGCCATGTTTCCTGAAGCAGTCATATTAACTCCTGTTACATTTCCACTAGCTTCTAAACTTACAGCTGCTACAGCTGCAGATGCAGTAACATTTGCAGAGTTTATGTCTCCTGTTGCTGTTAATCCACCTGTTACAGTAATTAAGCCTGTTGTTTCTGCCATGATAGAATCACCAACTGTATTAGCATCTATCCATTTAGATATTTTGCCTGCAGTTCCTGAACCATCAACACCTCCACCTACTGTTACAGTATCTAGGATGTCTTGCATAGTGTAAATTGTTCTTTGTGCATTTAATGCAGCCGAACCTCTGTTCTCTGTTTCAACCGTACCTGCTAGGGTATGGAATTTTTGACTATTTGGTATTGTTGCCATTTTTTTTTATTTTAAGGGTTTTGTTTATATTAGTTTTTTTTATAAGGAAACATTCGATTTAAAGAATCTTTTCTGCTATTACAACCACAATCTTTTATTCCTACAGCTTTTGTTGTAGCACCTACAAGGTGTTTGATTCCGGTTGCTTTAGTTATTTTTTCTATAGTATCTCCTACTCCTTTACTTTTTGCCATTACATGTACACAATTTATTTGGGCAGCTTTCTACGTTAAATAAAAGTTTAGATAATAACCAATTCCAACTACATTGAAATTTGCACCATAAAGAGCTAATTTTTTTTCCTAACCAAACTAAAGCTTTTCCCATTATTTTCTAAAGTGTTTAGAATTAGAACCTAAATGTTTTTCGTACTTCATAGAATGGTCTCCACCATAAGCATGTCCATATCTTTTTTTAGACATTGCTTTAGATTCATCTCTTCTACTTTTCATACTTTGTTTGTGAGAACCTTTGTGTTTCATACCTAAGGACTCATCTAGTCTAGCGTTATAACCTTGTGCCATGTTTTCTTTTTTTTTATATTATTAATTAAGCATTTCTGCGTCTCATTCCTGCTTGAGCTTTTCTTGCCATTCCTTTCTTACCGTATTTGTTTACGCCAATAGAATAAGCTATTCTTTTTGCTGCTTGCTCAGACTTTCCTTGAGCCATCAACTTTTTTACCATTTTTTTAAATGCACTCATTGCAATAATTTATTTTACAAAGATACTATTATTTTTCTATATTGTTTTAACACTTCCATCTGCGTCTTGCTTGCCTAATTCTTGAATTAGGGTCGTTTCGTGTTGCCGCACTACTTCTTTTCAATTGACCTAAACTACGAGCACAATATGACTTTCTTCTTTTAGAAGCTTTACTACCCGGTTTAACTTTACCGGTAACAGCTGTCTTTAATTTAGAACCGGGATTTGCTTTACGATAAGCGGCAACTCCTTTCTTCGTCATTCCTGCTCCCTTTTTTGTAGGTCTATAATTTGCACCTTTACCCTTCGTAGTCTTTCTTATTGCCATTACTTCTTTTTAGGAACACAGTTAGGAACAGGCTTTCCGCCTTTACCTTTTTTCATTCCGTATGCAACAAATCCTTTCCAACATGGATTTTTCATTTTCTTTTTTCTAGCCATTTCTTCCTTGTCCTTTATATGGTTTTTTATATCCTGTTTGACCTCTACTAGCATTTTTACTATGAGGATGTGATTTTCTTTTTCGTTTTGAAAACGTAACTACATTTGCTCTTCTCGCCATTATTTGGTAAAATTAATAATAAAAATAAAATTAATTTTAAGCACAATATTCTATTAACATCATCATCATTGTATTTAATATTAGCAATACAGCTAGATGTTTCATTTTAACTATTTTATATTCTTTCATTATGCTTTTTTAGTATTTCTACTTCTATTTCTTATAGAGCCTTTTACTCTAGACCTAGTATCCCCTATGCTTCTAAGACCTGTAACTCTTTGTCGTGTTTGTTTGTTTTGAGTAAATGCGGACAAATTAATTGGTTTGTTTGGTTTATCATTAACAGATTTACTAGCATCATCTTTTGCATCTTGTTGTGATTTTAAATAATCTGCAATAAGCTTTGAGAAGTTGTTGTCTCCATTTTCATTGTTTTGGTCTGCCGGTTTTAGGTTTATGGTTTTCTTCATAATTTTATTACTTTTGACAAAGATACAAATTTAATTAAATGCAAAAAGATTATTTAAAATATTGGAGAGTTGTTCGTTATTTTGTAAAATCAAAATATAAAATATCAACCGGAGAGTTAGACATGTTACTATTCTTATATTCAGAAAAATATTTTGGTAAAGATAAGTTTAAGGAGTTTGACGAATTATTAAGTTGGAATGTAAATCGTTTTGACCAACTACTCAAACGAGGTTGGATAGAAGTATTTCGCAAAAGAGTAGGTAAAAATAAAACGCTCTACAGTTTAAGTTTTAAAGCAAACAGAATGATACATTCTATTTATGAAAAACTAGAAGGCGGTTCTATTCCTGAATCTCCTACTTCTAATCCTATGTTTAAAAGCAATGTGTCTTATACTGACAAAGTTTATCGTAATCAAATAAAAGAGATGAACAAAGTTATACAACAACAACAACGTCTTGCTCCCGAATAATAGTACAAGCTGTTCCTTCAAGCACCATTTGATATCCTGCACGCTTATCATAGTATATAATATCATTACTATTAATTGACTTTACTTCTGTGCCGGGAGTTATAACTTTAGCTTTTCTATATCTAAATTGGTCAGCGTCATGTTCGGATAATAACAATCCTGACTCTGTTTTTAGTTCTTCTTTAATATTTTCTACTATAATGTATTTATTAATTGCTATCATTTGATTCGTATGTTCTTGCCATTGTTATAATAGCGTTAGTAGATAATATAGTTACTGCTACAGAAACTGCATTTTGTAAAGCGTTCTTAGTTACTTTCATTGGGTCAATAATTCCCATGTCAATCATATTGCCTTTTACTTCGTTCTTTACATCATAACCGCAACCGTCAGTTTTGTTTGCTGAATAATGCTCTTCTATAGTGCTGCCGGCATTCTCTAAAATTTGAGCTAATGGTGCGGATAATGCACTATACAAAATTGCGTCAGCAATTTTTTTTGATTTTTTATCAATTTCGCTTTTATGTTTAATAGCTATATCGTACAATGCTACTCCACCACCCGGTAATATTCCTTCTAATAGTGCTGAACGTACTGCACAGACTGCGTCATCTACTCTGTCATAGAGTTCTTTTTGTTCAATGTCTGTTTGACCTCCCACATATATAACACCGATACCACCGCTTAATGAAGCTATACGAGATAGTATAAAGTCTTTATCATTTTTGTTTGTAGCAATTTCATGTGCTTGCCATAGTTGGGTAACCCTATCTTCAACATTAGCGACAGACTCAGTTGATTTAATCAATATGCTAGACTCTTTACCGATTATACATTTGTCTGCATGACCTAAGTCGGCAAACGAAATTAATGATAAGTCGTCACCTGTTTTTTCAGAAAAGTATTTTGCACCAACCGATACTGCAATGTCTTGCATAAGCTCGTGTTGTTTGTATCCAAACTGCGGAGGACCTATAACACATACTTGTAAACCATTCTTGACTACGTTAGCTGCTAAAGTATTTACGACATTAACAGACATAGGTGCGATGATTAATAATTTCTTTTGTTCGTTAATGATTGGCTTTAGTATATTTTCTATTGCTAATACATTTGATATCTCAGCATCACTTACTAATACATGTACGTTTTCTAATATACACTCGTCTTTCTTTTGATTATTAATAAACAATGGCGATGTCCACCCTCTCTCAATTTTGATTCCGTTTGTGGTCTCGCTATAAGTTTCACTTGATTCCGATTTCTCTACAGTAACTATTCCGTTTTTACCTACCTTCTTATAAGTATCAGCAATAACTTTTCCTATAGCCTTATCGTTGTTAGCAGAAATAATAGCTACGTCCATTAGACGCTTGTTAGTAATTCGCTTTGAAGATTTTTTTAACTGACTTATTACATTCTCAGTTTCTTTTACTATCTCTCTTAATACCTCTGCTCTGTTTGTGGTATCATCCATCAAAGCATCACCCTGCTTTACTAATGCTTCAGTAAGAACAATTGCTGTTGTAGTACCATCACCCGCTGAGGTTGCTGTATTGTCTGCCGCCTGCTTCATCATACGAACCGCAAGGTTCTCAACCGGGTCTAATAAATCTACAGCCTTTGCTACAGTTACTCCGTCTTTAGTTACAGTTAACCCGCCTGTTACATATTGTGATTCGATAAGAACTGTATTCCCTCTCGGACCTAATGTACTTTTAACTGCGTTTGCGATTTGTGTAATTCCGGAGATAAGTTTTCCTCTTCCGTTTTCGCCAAAGGATAATTCTTTGGGATTAAAGCCTGATGGCATTTTAATTTGATTCATAGTAAAGTATATTAAATTTCAGCAAAGATAAAAAAAAGATTTAAGACTTGTGTTGTTATGTTGTTTTTTGTTTGCCTTTACTCTCTCTCTCTATTATTACTGAACGCATATAATAAATTATTACTGCAGTTCACTTTTCAAATTAACATTTCAACATTTATTTTTATAACTTATTGATTTATAATTATTTATCAATTTAATAATCAACATTAAATCAACACAGTATTGTTATTATATAACATAAAAAAAAGAGGATTAATTAAAATCCCCTCTTTTCATCAACACACATACTAATCAATCACTATACTTTAGAACTCATAAATGTTTCTGTCACCATCCATTCTCATCTTAGCTCTTTCAATTCCGTCAGCTATACAATCTATTTTATATTGCTTTTTCATTTGCTGTCTATACATTGCAGCTTGAGCAATTCCTGAAACTCCGTCAGGTCTTGCATTCATTTCACGACCATTTTTCATATATAGTCCTTCAACGTTGTTTGAGACTTTGTTGTCTCTACTCATTTGTTTGTAAGGTTTTCCCATGACATTTTATTTTCTGTAAAGATACAAAAATTTTTGTAAGATATGTGTAGTATTTAGACTCCCCCCCGTCACACGCAACAACCCGCCAAAAGAAAATCAAAATTAAAAAGCTAGGGGGGTAATTTTTTCCACCATCGCAGTCGGATTTTTTTCAAATTTGCCTGACCCCTGACACCCTCTACCCCTACCCCCCTGTCCACCTACTGCTATACGTTTAACGTAACGCATACCCCTACCTACCTACCCCTATACCCCTACCTTCCCCCTAATATATCTATATATAAATCTTATAATCTGCTTAGGAGCTAAGAGATTTAAGAGTGCATCACCTCAACCTAAATTTTATGTAAATAAATCGTAGTGAAATATGCTGTCATAATGTGCTGACAATCAATGAGTTACAAAGTCAACAAATAAAATTATAATAAATAAATAAAAATTTATACAAAAAATGCACGAGAATTAAAATAATAGTTGTAGTATTGCATTATAATAATAATAATAATAACTAAAAACAAATAATTATGAATACAGAAGAATTTGAATGTTATTTAATAAATATATTAGATAGCGAAGAATTAACAGATACAGAAAAAATTAAATTAATAAGACAATATATATAACAATGAGAGTAAAAGAATTAATTAAAAGATTACAACAAGTAGAAAATAAAGATAAATATATACACTTGTTAGGTAATGAAACTAATGGAGAAAATGAAGACTTTGATATTATTTTTGATGATGTTGAAGTTTGGGATGATGGAGATGAAAGTATTACACTTTTTTTGTGTAACAATAATAATTAAATAAATAAAAAACATTATGAAAAAATTCAAAAAAATCAACGTTTTCGAAGCCGTTAACAAACAGGTTTTAGACGGGATAAAAAAATCAGGGATGTCTTGGTTCAAGGCATGGTCAGATTCAAACGGAAACATTCAAGACCCTATTAATAGATTTACTAAGAGAGGTTACAACGGAGTAAACATCTTCATATTAAATGCTACTGCATCTATACAAGGTTATGCATCTAACGAATGGGTTAGCTTTGCTGAAGCTAAGAAATTAGGCAGTAACGTTATGAAAGGAGAAAAGTCAACTATGATAGTATATTGGCACATCGCTTACAAAGTAGAAGACAAGTGGTTTCCTAATCTAACTGCACTAAACAAGGCGGGGTATACGGAAGATGATGCTAAAAAATTATTTACATTAAAACAATTCAGAGTATTTAATATTGCACAATGTAGTGATATACAACCATGTAGAGAGATACCAACAGGAAGTGAAGACAACCTTGACATCCAACCAATAGAATCAGCTGAAGCTATTGTAAACGGATACAAGAACGCTCCTAAAATTGTAGAGAGACCACAAGGTTCTGCTTACTATACACCATCAAGAGATACCATCACAATGCCGACTAAAGAGCAGTTTGTTAAGCGTACCTCGATAGATGATTTCTACAAGGTTTTATTTCATGAGATGATTCATTCAACAGGACATTCAACTAGACTAGATAGAAAACTTGTAGGTGTTACTGCTGACAAAGTATCTTATTCAAAAGAAGAATTGATTGCAGAGATTGGTGCTATGTATTTAACTTCGATAGCCAACCTGAATCCTAAAGACCATGAGAGACAGAGTCAAGCGTATATCAACGGATGGATTAAGTTTATAAAATCTAGCCATGAGAAAGCGTTAATATCAGCAATGACCAAAGCTAGACAAGGAGTAGATTTAATCCTTAAATAGCAGACTATCCTGAGCATGATACCAAACTGCTCCTGTCCACAAGTGAGTGCTTGTGCTGATGAGTTCAAAAGAACGAAACAGAAATATTAAATTAATAAATATTTCATACATATTCAGGGACTATACTAAAAAATCTAGCATCACTATG
>WLWI01000233.1_pt1 | contig 66574 bp, 53 predicted proteins | sample 6701501 | NCBI WGS metagenome assembly WLWI01 (sample SAMN12718690, study PRJNA515312) | sponge metagenome | isolation source: marine sponge | host: Mycale hentscheli | place: New Zealand: South Island, Marlborough, Capsize Point | collected 2014-11-01 | reverse complement strand
CTTCCGTTTTTCGCTTGGCCGAAAAACGGCCATTCTCTTGGGTGGAACGATGTTTTTTGCTCATTAGAGACACACTCCTTTCGGCCCTAAATATAGGGCTTATCGTGTGTCCAATATAATCCTGGGGCTAGCCAGTCACCAGCTCGTGGAAGCGGCGGCGCATCTCCTCCATTTCCTCGGCTCCGTAAAAGCCTTTGAGATGGAGGAAACCGTCGCGGTCGAAGGTTTGTTTTTGCTCGGGGCTCAGGATTAGCAATTCGGACATAGCGATACTCCTAAGATTGGGGCTTGGGCGGCCGGGCGGGCAGGAACAGGGCAAGCACAGCGGTGAATATGGGCAGCAGCGCCAGGTATTTCAAGGTTTCGGCCACGCCTATTTGGTCGGCGAAATAGCCGATGGGGGCCAGCGACAGGCTCGCCATGCCCCAACTGAAGCCGAGGGGCAGGCTGGAAGCCAGGCCCGAATTTTTCGGCGCCAGCTCCTGGGCTTGGGCCACCAGTAGCGGATTGGAGGCCATGATCATGGCGCCCCCGGCCACTAGCAGCAAATAACCGAACAGACCACCGGTGCCGATAAAAAAATACAGCGTTGGGGCGGCCAGGAAAATGGACATCCAGACCAGGGGTTTGGCGTTGACGCGCTCGGCCAGGTAACCGGCGCCCAGACCGCCGAGAACGCCGGCTATATTATAGAGGCCCAGCATGCCGCCGCTGGCCACCAGCGACAGGCCTTGTTCGGTGCCCAGGACGGCCAGGTAAAAACCAAAACCGACCGAAGTTACCGAGCGCAGGATGACCACGGCGGTGATTAGCACTAATGGCAGGACCGGGGACGATGGGGCAGCGTCCTGTTCGAGCGGATTGGGCTCGGGGTGCGGGGGAGCGTCGAGGGGGATGAAGCGGTATATGAGAAATAGTGCCAGGAGTCCGGGCAGCGTTACTATGGGCAGTTTTTCAAGGCCAAAATTGGTGGCGAAATAGGGCATCCAAAAAGGCGTCAGCCCCAGGCCCATAGTGCCGCCAAAAATGAAAAGAGAAAGGCCGAAAGGGCGGCGCTCGCCACTCAGCTCTCCGGCTAGGGAGAAGACCTGGGGATGAAAGGCGGCGACTCCAAAACTGCCCAGCGCCAGGACCAGGATCAAGGTCCAATACGTCGGGGCGATGCCCAACATGGGATGGAATAGGGCGGCCATCCCCAGACCGGCCAGGACCAGGTAGCGGCGCTTCATCATATCGGCCCAGATGCCCAGCAGGGGCTGGCTGACATTAACCAGTGAGCCGATGGTGCCCAGCAGCCCGGCGTAGGTCAGGCTGAGCCCCAGGCGCTGGTTGACCAGGGGCAACACCGGAGCCAGCAGAGTGGCGTAGGAATCGACGCAGAAATGGCCCAGGGTCAGCAGGAATAGGCGACTTTTGTGCATAGGTATCCGGTTGGGGCAAGAGGTGGGCAGCCCGCTAAGCTTCGTCCCCAGGTGTCGATCTGTCAATAGGCCGGAGGTCGAGCCGGCGGCACAGGCGCCAGGCGCAAAAAGTGCCACCGGCGGTAAGCACCGTGCCAACGAAAAAAGGCAGGCCGGGATGCACTTCCACCATTAGGCTACCGGCCAGATGGCCCGATACCATGGCGGCGCTCCAGACCATATGGCCCAGACCGACCAGGCGGTTTTTCTCCTGGGGGCCGGCGACATCGTTGATAAGGGCGGGAATTAGGGTGGAAACGGCCCAGGCGGTACCGGTGAGGGCAGTACCCAAGATGAACAGACCGGCCAGGGAGCCCCACAGAAAAGCTAGGCCGGCGGCGCACAGGACTACGCCGGCGGCGCTGATCAATAGCGGCCAGAAGTGGCCGTAGCGATCGCGCAAAAAACCGGCCAGCAGTTGGCAGCCGGCCGCCACGATAAGGGAGACGGCGTTGTACCAGGCGGCAGTGGAGATACTGTCGCTGACGCGAAAGATGAGCAGGGGCAGGAGAAAACTGGCTATCCCCCAGAAGGAGGTGATGAGATAGCGCAGGCTAATTAGCAGACGTACTTCGCCGCCGCGCAATAGGGGGCGGTAGGCCGACCACAGCGCCAGAGGAGGGCGTTTACTGGAGGGCGGTGCCTGGCCGGAGGGGATAATCAGCAGGGCCAAGAGAAAAACAGCGACCATGGCGACGGTCATGGTCGAGCCGATCCGGGCAAAGGACCAGGCCCAGTTTTCTTGTACCAGGGCGGTGGCCATATTGCCCATGGAGCCGCCCAGGGTGTGGCTGAGGAAATACAGGGCCCCGCCCATTCCTAGGCGGTGGGCTGCCACCGAGGTAATGAGGTAGCTCTGGCCGGCTGTGGACCAGGGGCCGGCGGCGCCGCCGATGACGAAGATGAGCAGCAGCAGGATCCAGGGCGACGAAAAGTGGAATGCCAGACCGGTGAAGGCGGCCCCGCCGAGCCCCAGCAAAAGGGTTTTTTTGAGGCCCATGATATCGCAGAGACGGCCGCCCACTACGGCGAAGAGGCCGCCCAGGATCAGCATGAATCCCTTCAGGCTGGCTGAGAATAACGGCGGCCGCGGCAGGTCGGCGTCGACGTAGACCTGAAAAAGCCCCTGGAAAGGGGCGTTGACAAAGCCGGCGAGAAAAGAGATTAGGCAGAGGGCGGCAAAGGCCCGCCCCCACAGACCTGCATCTGTCGGGGCGGGTGTTGGATCCTGCGTCTGGGCGCCGCCTGTTGCCACCTGGTACTCCCGGTTGGGCTGGCCGGGCGTGGGCGGGCCCGGAGATGAAACAGATTATTTTTTGCTGGCCGCCACTTTATTGCGCAAGACGCCGATATCGGAGATTTCAATTTCCACCTGGTCGCCCGACTGCATAAAGGTGCCGGTGGTGGCGCCGACGCCGGAAACGGTGCCGGTGCTGATCAGGTCGCCCGGCTCCAGGGTGATAATGGCCGAGATATATTCGATGATATCGGCTACGGGATAAAGCATCTGGCCGGTATTGTTGTGCTGCTTGCGCTCGCCGTTGATAAAGGTGCTAATATCGAGTACCTGGGGATCCTTGATTTCATCCGCAGTGACGATCCAGGGGCCCTGCGGGGCGGAAGTATCGAGCCACTTGCCGTTGAGCCAGTCGAACCACTCGTCCCGGGGACGACTCTCAGAGCGTTTTTTGATGAGCAATTGGCGTTCGGAGACGTCGTTCATTACGGTGTATCCGGCGACGTAGCGAAGGGCCTGGGCGGCTTTGACGCCTTTGGCCTTGCGGCCCATGACCACGACCAGTTCGCCCTCCCAGTCGATGCTGTTGGCAATGGGGGGAATGAGGATGCTGTCGCCGGGACCGATGACAGTGGTGGTGGGCGGTTTCATGAAGACGCGGGGCGTCTCCTTGTCCTGGGCCTCCATTTTGCCGCCGCCCTCTTCAATATGGTCCTGGTAATTGCCGGCCAGGCAAAAGAGCTTGCGGGGGTTGGGCATGGGGGCGCGGAGTTTAACGCTTTTGATCGCGTGTACCGATTTGCCGTCGGCTTTGAGGCCGTCGCCCTTTTTGGCGAGAAAGGCATCGATGGCTTTTTTGGCGGCGCTGCGCCCTTTGTTGCCGGCATCGAGCAGGGTCAGCATATCGGTGAAAAAGGGGTGGGCTTTGCGTTTTTCGCTGCGGGCCAAGGCGCGCTCGGCGGCGATCAGATCAATGACGAGCTGATCGTCGGCTACCACGGCGCCTACGGCCTGGGTGCCGGATTTGGCGTATGTCGCCAGTTTCATGGGGGATCTCCTGGACATGGATGAAAGGGCTGGCCGGGGTCACCCCAACGCCAGCGCTTGGATCGTACGACGCACAGAAATACGCAGTTTGGTCCAGCTTGTCAATACGGCGGCTCATTACCTCTGTATTCCCCGGTGTCGTATATTAAAGAGGTCTCCCACCCCGCGTTCTGCCGCGCTCGACCCCAGGCTCCCCGCCCTGGCGGCAAGGCGATTGTGTCGGGTTTCCTCGCCCTACCGTCTGTTCCCCGGAATCGCCCGTCCGTCCCCGGACCGGGGCTGGTTATATCCGCTGGGGCACTTTAGCTAACGGAGAAATATGGCCAAGGTCCAAGGCAAAAAAAAGATATTCGTCCTCGATACCAATGTGATTCTCCACGACAGTTCCTGTCTCTACCACTTTGAAGAGCACGATTTTGTCGTGCCCATCACGGTGTTGGAAGAGCTCGACCGTTTTACCAAGGGCAACGACAGCCTCAATTACCACGCTCGTCAATTCTTGCGCGCCTTAGATGGCCTCAGCGGCGATAAGCTGTTCAAAGCCGGCGTTCGTATAGGTTCCGACCGGGGGCGCGTTTCGATCCGTCTGGAACAGCCCTTTCATCCCGACCTGGCGCCCAATTTTGGGCCCGAAAAGGCCGACCATCACGTCCTCAATACAGCCTATCACCTGGCCTGCAAGCACCCTTCTAAACAGGTTATCTTGGTGACCAAAGATGCTAATTTGCGGATGAAAGCCAAGGCGGTGGGGTTGCTGGCTCAGGACTACAGAACAGACCAGGTGAAGGATTTGTCGTCTTTGTACAAAGGGCACCGCTTGGCCGAGGGGGTGTCTGGGGCGCTGATCGACCAATTGTACGAGGCTCCCTTCCAAGTCCCCGCCAATGGGTTGTCGGAGGAAGAGGACTTGTTGAGCAACGAGTATCTGATTTTGCGCAACGGCCGCAGTTCGGCCCTGGCCGCCTTTGACTCGGCCCTTGACCAGCTAGTCCGGGTCGACAAAGAAACGGCCTACGAGATTGCTCCGCGCAATGCCGAACAGACCTTTGCCTTGCACGCCCTGCTCAACGACCAGATTCAGTTGGTCACCCTGTCGGGCCAGGCCGGCACCGGCAAGACCTTGTTGGCCCTGGCCGCCGCCCTGGAGCGGCGCAAACAATACCGCCAGATTATGGTCGCCCGTCCGGTGGTGCCGCTGAGCAATCGGGATATCGGCTTTCTGCCCGGGGATGTGCAATCAAAACTCGACCCCTATATGAAGCCGTTATTCGACAATCTGGGGGTTATCCAGAACCAGTTCAGCCAGACCGATGCCAAATATCGGCGCATCAGCCGGTATCTGGAGGAGAATAAGCTGGTTATCGAGCCGCTTTCGTATATCCGCGGACGCAGCTTGGTGCGGATTTATTTTATCGTCGACGAGGCCCAGAATCTGACCCCGCACGAAGTGAAGACTATTATCACCCGGGCTGGCGAGGGCACCAAGATTGTCTTTACCGGCGATATTTTCCAGATTGACCATCCCTATTTAGACAGTCAGTCCAACGGTTTGAGTTATCTGATAGAGAAGATGCAGGGGCAGCCTCTCTACGCCCATGTCAATTTGGAAAAAGGCGAACGTTCTGAACTGGCCGAACTGGCCAGCAATCTGTTGTAAGGACGGGAAAGAACCAGCTAATATGGCAGAGAAAGAGGATTACTTCGCCCATGAGACCGCCTGCATCGATCAACCCTGCCGCATTGGCCAGGGCACGATGATCTGGCATTTTGCCCACATCATGCCCGAGGCCGATATCGGTCGCAATTGCCGGATTGCGCAAAATGTCTATATCGACCGGGGCGTGCGGGTGGGCGACGGCTGCAAGATTCAGAACAACGTATCGGTATACAAGGGCGTGACGTTGGAGGACGAGGTCTTCTGCGGTCCGTCAATGGTATTTACCAACGTCGTTACGCCGCGCGCCTTTATCAACCGCATGGACCAGTCCAGTCCGACGCTGGTAAAGCGGGGGGCCACTCTGGGGGCCAATTCGACGATTGTCTGTGGCGTCACTGTGGGGGCCTACGCGTTTGTTGGGGCCGGGGCGGTTGTGACCCGGGATGTGCCGCCGTATGCGCTTATCTACGGCGTGCCGGCTTATCAGGCGGGCTGGGTCTGCCGTTGCGGCGTGCCGTTGCAAGAAGGTGAGCTGGTTTGTGCGGAATGCGGGGATAGGTACCGGCTAGACGAGAAGGGGCAGTTACAGCCGGAGAGTGGGCAAGAAGACAACGCTTAGCTAGAGGTCACCACAAAACCCCCGCTGGCCGTTGCGCGACCAGCGGGGGTTTTGTGATGATTTATAGAGGCTTTGGTGTTGGCAGCGGGGCCGGCGGAGCGGAACCGCAAAGACCGCTCCTACCGGTGTCCCCTGATGCCGGTAGCGTACGCTTAGTCGAGCGTGTACACCAGGCGCAGGTGACCCATGCCGCCGTGATAGCCGATGGGTGTGCGGCGCGGGTACGGCATGCCCTGCGACAGGCGCGTATCAATCTCGTCCGGGTAATTGTCGAATAGATTGCTGGCCCCGGTGATTACCGTGAGGTTGTCATCGATCTGGTAGTTTAGTTCCAGGTCGACGAGTGTTTCAGCGCCTACTTTCTCGCGGTCGCCGCGTTCGTCAATGGTTTTGCCGTAAAAATTAGCCCGGCCCATTGCCGACAACTTGCCAAACCTGTGGGTCAGCGTCGCCGTGGCCCGATGTTTGGGCAGGTTGTTCTCAATATTGAAGACTGTGCTTTCCGACACCGGATCAACGCCGTTGACTTGCGTCTGACTGGCCACCTCGGTCTCATTGTAGTTATAGGCAAGACTGAAGTCCGTATTCTCCATACCTGTCAGGACTGCGACAATATCCAGGCCCTGGGTTTCCGTATTGAGCGCATTGGTGTAAAAAGCCAGCTCGGTAAAGTTCGGATCGCCCGAGACGGCCAGGCTGCGGGATTTGATGATCCGGTTGTCGACCTCGACGCGGTAGAGATCAACGGTGACACTGACGGACTCAGTGGCCCGGGCGGCAAACCCCAAGCTGAGGTTGAAGGCGTCTTCCGGTACCAGTGCTTTGCCGCCCAGACTGACGGCGAGCGGGTGAGTGGGCCGGACAGTCCCCTCCTGTACTTGCATACCTGTCACCCCGTCGAACGAGGTGGTGATGGTGGTGACGTTGGCCTGACCGGGGGTGGGGGCGCGAAATCCGGTGGATACTCCACCGCGCAGCGTCAAGCGGTCAGAGATATTGTAGCGGGCGGCCAGCTTGCCGTCGTCGGTGGTGCCAAACTCATTGAAGTCCTCGTGCCGGAAAGCGGCCTGCAACAGCAGTTGTTCGGTGATATCCCACTCTCCATCGAGATAGACGGCCCAGTTTTCACCGTTGAATTCACCGGCTATATCTGGACCGGTGCCGGCAAAGCCGTTGGCCGCCAGACCTGGCGCTGCGTAGTTCTCTCCTGTATTCGGGTCGGTAAGGGAGAAAACCTGGGCCCAGGGACCGGCCTTCCAGGATTGCTCATCCCCCGCAAACATTGTGTAGGTCTCTTGGCGCCACTCCAGTCCGGTGGCCAGGTTGATGTCCTCTCTCAGGGCGTAGGCCAGATCGACGTTGACGTTGATATCTTCCTGCTTCAAGTCGCCCGGTTTAAAGTTGAATTGTGAGTCCGGCCCCCAGGAGGCATTCAGCGAACCGTTGAGCTCGTAGTCTATGCGGTTTGATCCGTAACTGCCGCTGACATTGTAGACCAGGTCGCTGTCGAGGGTGCCTTTGACTCCGGCGACGAGACTCAAGTCCGTCATGAACCCCTCTAAGCGGGGCGTAAAGCCAGCGGGGAAGGTGTCGCACCAGCAGAAATTGCCCTGGGAAGGATCCGTCGGATCGAGGGGCAACTGCTCCAACGCACCGGCTCTGCCGGGAGCGCGATAGAAGAAGCTGTAGTTGCCGTAGGTGTCGGCGTAATTACCGAAGGAGTACAGACTGGCATTCTCGTTCAAATCCAGTCCGGCATTCCAGACGGTCCGCAGCCCGCTGCTTTCCGGGCGGCCCCAGTTCATGGCCGGGTTTTGCACATTGGCTATGCCCGATTCGGTAGCTGCGCGGGCGTCGGCGTGCTGCACGCCCCGGGAAAGCTCGGGATTGTGGGTGTATTCAGCGCTGAGGTTGATGAAACCGTCTTCGGTAAGGTTGAAACCGGCATTGCCGGCAATCTTGTAATCTGTTTCTCCGTCGTACCATTGACCGGTCTGCACCTGGATCTCAGCACCTTCCGATTCGTCTTTGAGGATAAAGTTCAGTACGCCTGCAATTGCATCGGAGCCATATTGGGCTGCAGCGCCGTCCCGCAGTACTTCGACACTCTCCAGCGCGATGCTTGGAATCTGGCCGACGTCCGCGCTGTGGGCGCCGACATTCATCGCCGCGCCGAAATGGGCGATTAAGGCAGAACGATGGCGGCGTTTGGAATTGACCAGAAACAGAACATCGTCGGGCGGCAGACCGCGCAGCGATGTGGAGCGGATGAAGGCGGCCCCGTCACCCGTCAACGGTGTCGCGGTGTAGGAGGGCACCTGGTTCTTGAGGGTTTCGGTCATGTCGCCGTTGCCCTGGCGGTCCAGTTCCTTGGATTCAATCTTGTCGATGGGCGTGGCAGACTGCATAGCCGTGCGCCCACCGGAACGCGTACCCGTCACTACGACTGCGTTCAGCAATAGGGCTCCCTGAGACAGGGCGAAATTGATCGTCGCAGTCTGGCCCGAGGTTACGGTTATCTCCTGTGATTCGTTGTCGTAGCCAATAAAACCGGCCTCGACTGAATGGGTCCCCGCCGGAACAGAAGCGATGGTGAACTCGCCATCACTCCCTGTCGTAGAGCCCAGCGCCGTCGGTAGGCCCAGGACAACGACGTTTGCACCGACAAGCACTTCCCCGTCGGCATCCGTCACCTGTCCCGTGACCGTGCCATTCTGTGCAGATGTAGTTAGCGGCACACTGAATAGGAGCGCTAGTGTTGCATATAATTTGAATTTCACGTTTTACCTCCGTTGGGGGTTTGTCGGCGGATTCGCAAGAGAAGAAACCGCACTCTTTCGGTCTGGGCCGTCAACGTGCCCATTTATAGGGCCCGATTTTATGGGTCGAACAGACCTTGAGCCAGCCTCCGGCTGGGCCTTCCAAGCTATCTCTGGTTAAAGGTGGCTGTCAAGTGTTTTCGCATTGTCGATGGCGCGAAGTGCTGCTCAACCTAGCTCAATTCTTCAATTACACCCTAATCGGTCGGGAACGACAGCGGAAAAGTCGGCGGCGGATCCTGGTGCGGGGTGCGCGGGGCAATTTCGCGGGCGTGGTATTCGGCGATGAATTCGGCCAGGTTCTTGCTGGCCTCCTCAAAGACGATGCGGCCTTTTTCTGCCGTCGCCTTTTCGGCCTCGCCCATGACGCCGCTGTCGCTGTATTGACTGGTCCACTCGATTAGGCCCATAGCGCTTTTACCGAACAGGTCGCCCCAGACGTATTTGGACCCCATCTGGTTGGTCTTGGCGATTTCGCTTTTGATGCGGTCCTTGCGGACGCTGTCGGGGTCGAGGTGCAGCAGCATCGAAGTTTCCAATTCGCCGGCGTGGGAGCAGCCGCCGGGGAAGACACTTTCGCGCCACTGGCTGTCAAAATCGGGGTCTACTTTTAGCAGTTGCCACCAACTGCAAAAGGCGCAGCTGGCGTCGGTTTCGACAATGGCGCGGCGCGCCGCCATATCGACCAGGTTGTGGTTGGAGCCGTGGCCGTTGATGATGATCATCTTTTTAAAGCCGTGGTAGGCCAGGCTTTTGCAAATGTCGAGGACGTACTGGAGGAAATGTTCGTGGTGGATATTGATCGAGCCGGGGAAATCCATGACGTGGTGGACATAACCGTAACTCACCGGCGGCAGCACCAGACTGAGGGCGGGTTGGCGCCGAGCCGCTTCGGTGGCTACGGCGGTGGCGCACAGGTGGTCTACTTTGAGGGGCAGGTGGTGGCCGTGCTGTTCGACGGCGCCGGTGGGGATAATGGGGATTTTGCCCATGGCTACGGCCTCGTTGACCTCGGGCCAGGTCAAATCGTCAAAGCGGTAGATATCGCGTACGGAAGGCATGGTGGACTCCTGTGGGTTAGCTGGATAGAATGACGATTAGTCTCCAAAATCAACGGGGTTGCCTACCGGGTGAAATTTATGTTTGCCGGTCGTTGCCGGCGTAGGGCCGCTGGCCCCGCACTAGCAAGCGCCGAGGATCGTCGCCGCCGTCTAATTCATCGGCGCTGTGGTAGCCCATGGTCATGCTTATGCGGGTCCCGTCGGTGTGGTTGGAGCCCATGCGGTGGAAGACCAGACCGTCGAGGGCAAGAATGCCGCCGGCGGGCATGGGGATGGGGACGGCCTGGTGCAAGAGGCGGCTGGCGGCGACCCATTCTTCCTCGTCGAGTCGGTGCAGGTAGCCGAGGCCGGGCAGCAGGTGGGTGCCCGGCACCAATTGGGTGCAGCCGTTGTCCAGGGTGGTCTCTTCGAGGTAGAACACCAACGTCACTAGGCTGCGGCTCCACTGCATGGCGTCGCGGTGAAAGTGGTCGCCGGCGGCGGATTGATAATTCAGGGTGGCGTGATTGTGGCGGTTTTTGACCAATTCAATTTGGCGGCCCAGCAAACCTTGGAGGGCGTCCAGGGCGGGGCCAAAGGTGGCGGCGCGGCGGAAAATAGCGGCCCGCTCGAGCACCTGCGATAAGCGTACCGGGCGGCCGTTGGAATCGCGCGTGGTTGGTTCCACGACGGCCTCGATATCGGCCCAGATGGCCTCCTTCAAGTCGCTCACCATGGAATCGGGCAAAGGCTGGTCGAATTTGAGATAGCCGTTGTGGCGGAAGTGGCGGATCTGTTCGTTGGTAAGGGCCATAGGGGTCGTGGTTTCTTTTGCTGGTGTTGGTGGACGACCCTGGAAAGAGATTTTGTGAGGGGTCGCAAAACGTGCTTTATGGCTGGGTGGGGTGCAAGTTCTTGGCGAATCTCTCCTATGTATCCTGGATTCAAGCGACGCGGTAGCGGTCGACTACGGCTATATCCAATTCTACGTCCAGACCTGGGGCTTGGGACAAATGCAGAGACCCAGCGTCAAAGACCATATCGTGGCGCACTAGGTGTTGGGCCAATGGCGAGGGGGCGCGGGTGAATTCAGTCAGGGGGCGCGGGCTGGCGGCGGCCCATTGCGCCGAAGCGGCCAGCAGGACCCCGGTGCCAAAGGCGTGGGGCACCGGCCAGGTTTGGTTGGCGGCGGCCAGGTCGGCGATTAAACGGCCGCCGGTGAGGCCACCCACCCGTCCCAGATCGGGCTGGACGACATCGAGCCCGTCGGCTTCGAGCAAGGCCTGGTATTCCTCGACCAAGCTGAGGGCCTCGCCACCGGCGATGGGGATGGCGGAATGGGCGCAAAGCTGGCGGTGGCCGGCTGTATCAAAGGGGTGCAGGGCTTCTTCGAGCCAGAAAATATTATAGGGTTGGAAGCGGGCTACCCGCTCCAGGGCGGTGTCGATATCCCAGGCGCGGCCAGCGTCTACCATGAGGTCGATATCTGGGCCCAGAGCCTGGCGGGCGGCAGCTACTAATTCTTCGTCGAGGCGGGCGTCCGGACCCATGGGGGCCCAGCCGTATTTGACGGCCCGGTAGTCCTGGGCGAGGAAGCTTTGGGCCGAGGTGGCGACTTCTTCTGGGCGCGGTGGCCATAGGACGCTGGCGTAGCAGGGCACGGTATCGACCGGAGTGTTGGCCAACAGGTGGCGCACGGGTAGTCCCTGGACTTTGCCGCGGATATCCCACAGGGCCATATCGATGCCGCTCATGGCGTGGCGGGTGACGCCGCCGGGGCCATACCAGTTGGTCCCTTCTATCATGGCCTGGCGGATACCGTCTATATCGTCGGCATCCATGCCTTCTACAATGGCGGCCAGGCCGTGACGGAAGGGCGCCGAGCGAGGCGATTCGATGACTGCTCGGGCGACGTAGGAGCAGGATACGACTTCGCCCAGGCCGGTGATGCCGGCGTCCGTGTGGACCTGTACTAACAGGCAGTCCTGGGTGCCGTCGGCCACTTCTTGCACTTGGGGTAGGCGCAAATGTAGGGCTTCGACATTGGTTATGCGCACGGTGAGTGGGCTCCCGATGGTTATTGGTAGGCCAGGGGGTCCCGGCTCTGGTTGGCGGCAAAGGCGGCCAGCCGCTCGCTGCAGGCGTCGCAGACACGGCAGGCGGGGCGTTGGCCGCTATAGCAGGTATGGGTGTCCTGGTAGGGCACGGCCATTTCCAAGCCGAGGGCGACGACCTGACTTTTCCAATGGTCAATAAAAGGCGTATGTAGCCGGATCTTTCGGTCCTGGGGGGCGCCCAGTTGCAGGCTTTCTTCGAGACTGTCGTAGAAAGGCCGCCGGCAATCGCGGTAGGCTTTGAAGTCGTCGCGCACCGGGGCCAGGTAGATATCGGCAATATCGCGGTTATAGGCCCAGGCGGCGGCCAGGTTGACAAAGAGCATATTGCGAAAGGGGACGACGGTATCGGCCTGGCGCTTGGCCGCTGCATCGGGCACTTGATAAGTGGGGTCGGTCAGCGGATTGCCCACTAATGAACTCAGATCCAACTCCAGCACCTGGTGCGAGGCGGCCCCGGCCTGTTGAGACAGGTTGGCGGCGCATTCCAGTTCAATGCGATGACGCTGGCCGTAGTCGATGCCAAGGGTATGGATGGGCCCCGGGTGCTGGTGGCGCAACCACCACAGACAGGTGGTCGAATCCATGCCGCCGCTGAGCAGCAGGGCGCAGGGTGTTGCCATGCGGGTGGCTCCTTGGGCAATAGAAATAAAATGAGAGGGTAGGGGTGGGGGCGGGACTTGTCAATCGCGCCAGGGGGGCTCGTTTTCGTCGGGCTGTTGGCCGTTGTAGGCAATGGAGAGGTGAACGATGAGAGGCGCCTTGCTGCCGGGAAAGACCCAGCGTTCCAGGCGGTGAGGCGCCAACACGCCCTGTACTTCTCGGTAGTTGCCGTAGAGCGTGGTCCACACCGGCGGGCGGTCTTCAAAGGCGCGGCGCTGTTGCCTTTTGGCGCGGCGATAAAAATACTGTTCGGCGGGCCTGAGACTCTCGCGCACACCGACCAGCAGATGGGTCCGGCGCGAGAAGAAAGCCTCGAAAAAATGGCCGTATTCCTCGTCCTCGACGCGAATGGCTTCGACGAATTGGTTGTCGAAACGCTCGGGGCCCAAGTAGTGCAAGACCACGCCGTGGCCCAGATAGCGGTCGATAAAGTGCCAGCGGGCTTCGTTGCCCACTTGGCGGAGCTGGGCGGCCTCGGGGGGCGTAAAGGCGGTGATAGCTTGCCAGCGATAGTCAAATAAAAAGAAAAATTCCGATTTGCCCGGCGGGTAGCGAAAGACGTAGAGTTCGTTGGGGGTAGCCGGGTCGAGCGATACTTCCACTTCGATTGGGTCGCTGGAGAATTCGCCCAGACCGGCGTAACGCCAGTGGACCACGGGGTAGACATAAGAGGGAACGGGCACAGGTCCGCGACTGCGGCTGATGGTCAGGTTTTGCTCGATCCAGACTTTGGCGCGCATTTCCCTTATGGCCAGAAGGGCAGCCCGACCGCCCATAGCGGCAATAGCGCGCTCGACGACCTGGCGGGCGCGGCTGCGGTTTTGCGAGTCGGCGTCGGTGGTGTCGGCGTCGTGTAATTGCAGGCGACCGCGGGCTTCCCGTTCCTGGGCCTTGCGGCGCACCGCATCAAGGGCCAGCTCGTCAAAGTCGGGCAAGACCAGGGTATCGGCTAGGAAGATTTCGCTTTTGGGCCGGTCGAGGACGGGGTCGGTGGTGTCCAGGCGTGTCGGAGTTTCTGTCTTGGGTAGCGGGCGCGGGGCGACCGGGTTGGGGCGCGGGGCAGCGGGCAGGCGAGCGAAATCCGGGGTGATTTGCAGGCGCTCCAACTGCTGGCCCGGCGCCAGGGGACGGGGTGCTTTGAAGGGCACCGGGCGTCGCGGCGGCGGTTGGTAGCGCACCTCAAAGCGCGACTCGGGCATCTCGTCTGGCTTGGGGACGACGAAGGTGGTCAGATGCAGCAGCAGAGAGAGTAGAAAAGCCCCGTACAGGACGCGGCGCCTGGATTTACTCATGGCCTATAGCGGGCTCCACGCCTTGGGGGAGGCTGGTTGTTGTGCATGCGATTTTGCCGATTTGCTATGGGGACTGGCTGTCTACAAAGAACTACAACTAGAGTCTTCCAGTGCCCTCAGAAGACGTCCGAGCTTGTTGTTTACTTTGCCGGCCTTATTTATTGCCTCCTGAAAATTAAAAAGAATACCGCCGACCCACCCAAGGTGCGTCCAAGCATCCTGTCTATTCTGCCGGCCTTATTATGACGCTGCAAAAAAGCCCCTGGCTAGTCGGCCCCAGTCCTTAGAAATAGTCCGACAAGGCCGCCAGCTCCCAACGCACCGTATAGGGATCGACGCGTTGGCCGCCTTTTAAGCCGCGGCTAGCCGCCTGGGCTGCCTCAATGCGTTTATAGCGAATTTCAAAGGTTATTGGGGTGTCCAACTGAAAGGGGGATAGATCGGGCAGTTTGGCCACGGCGCGCTGGGCCATTTGGTAGATTTCGTCGACGGCGCGCTTGGGGTGTTTGCTGACGGCGGCGTTCCAGCCCAGGGCCTGTTTGGTGGTGGTGGTCTCGACGCCGGGAAAGAAACGGCGCGCTTCGGCGGTGCCCTTATCGTCGCTGGCCACAGCTATGACGGGAACCTGGTGCAAGCCGGCCATGGCCCCGTCAATGGCCATTTCGCCCACTTCCTGGCCGTTGATTCTCATATACTGGTAACTGGTCGAACTAAAACTGTGGCAGATGACGGCGTCCTCGGTATTGTCCATGGCGTGGTAACCGATGAGGACGACCCCGGCAAAGGTATTGTCCATACCGGGGAAGCGATGCTCAAAACCCACGCCCAGGGCGATATCGCAGCGCTCGTCGAGTAGATCGTAGTGCAGATTGAGCGAGCCGTTGTGGTTATCCCAGACAATGACCTGAGTGGCCCCGGCGGCAAAGAGCCCTCGGGCCGCCGCATCGGCTTCGCGGGTGGCCTGGAGTTGGGCAAAAGCCAGGTCGCGGGATTCGTTAATTGAAGCGCCGGGGGACCCCACGGCGCAGGCGACACCTTCGCAATCGACAGCGACGACAAATTTCATCCTGTTCTCCTGAAAGAGTCCGGGGTTGACATGAATGACTCGCTAAAGGATATTATAAAATCTTGTGAGTAATTGACTTAGGGGATTTTTGGGCAAGGAAAAAACTCCGTTAATGTGCCCTATTTTAGCTAGCGGGACTTGAATGCGGCGACGACTAACCAGAAAGTACGGTTAATGGCAGCAAAGAAAGACGGGCAAGCTCGCACCGGTGCCGAGAGTACCCGGCCACGGCGCCTGGCGGTATTCCGCAAGACCATGTTGGCCGGTATTACAATTATCGCGCCGCTGTGGATCACGGGCTTGGTGCTGTGGACTCTGTTCAAATGGGCCGACAGTTTTTCGGCGCCCATCATTCGCCAATTTGCCGCTCAGTTGGGTTACGAAGATTTTCAAACCAAGGGGCCTGGTTTTCTGCTGACGATTTTCATCGTCTGGATAATTGGGGTTATCACCACCAACGTATTGGGCAAGCGTCTATTGCACAATACGCTGATGGCCCTGGGGCGGTTGCCCCTGGTGCGCACCATCTACGAGCCGGTGCAGAAATTGACCGAGACCATGACCTCGCCCGACAAGGCCGGGTTTAAAAAGGTGGTCTTGGTCGAATATCCGCGCCAGGGCATGTGGACGCTGGGCTTTCTGGCCGGGGATGTGCCGCGCGAGGCTGGGCTGGACCCGGCCCACAGCATCTTTGTACCCACGGCGCCCAACCCGACTACGGGTTTTATGCTGATCGTGCCGCCCGACCAGCTCAAGGATACCGATTTGTCCACTGAAGCGGCGTTTCAAATGATTGTTTCGGCGGGGGTGGCGGTGCCCGATTCTCTGCAATTGCTCGAGGGCAAGGTGGCCCCGCCGGTGATAAAAACGGCTTGAGCAGCGGCTAAAGGACGGCTTGTAAAAAAGCGGACGATCGCCTGATCGTCCGCTTTTTTGTGTCTTGTGTTCAGATCAGGCGGGGGCCGGCCGACTGCAAATCGGGGGCTAATTCGGCGTATTCGGCAAAATGCTGAATAAAGAGATTGGCTAGTTCCCCGGCTTTGTCGTCGTAGGCCTGTGGGTCCGACCAGGTGATGCGCGGGGTGAGGATGGTTTCGGGCACCCCGGGGCATTGTTCCGGCACGGCTAGGCCGAAGATTGGATCAGTGCGGAAGGGTTGATCGTTGAGTTGGCCGTTGAGGATGGCGGTTATTATGGCGCGGCTGTAGGCGATGCTAATGCGCTGGCCCTGGCCGTAGGGACCGCCGCTCCAGCCGGTATTGACCAACCAGCACTGGGTTTGGTGGCGGCGTATTTTTTCGCCCAACTGGCGGGCGTAAACGGTGGGGTGGAGCACCATGAAAGGGGCGCCAAAGCAGGGGGAGAAAGTCGCCGTGGGTTCGGTGACGCCGCGCTCGGTGCCGGCGACTTTGGCGGTATAGCCCGAAATAAAATGGTACATGGCCTCTTCGGTATTGAGGCGGCAGACCGGTGGCAGGACCCCAAAGGCATCGCAGGTGAGCATGATCAGGTTGCGCGGATGGCCGCCAGTGCCAGTGGGGCTGGTATTGGGGATAAAATCGATGGGGTACGAGGCGCGGGTATTTTCGGTAAGGCGGTCGTCGTCCAGATCGATTGTCCGACTGTCGGGATCGATCGCGACGTTTTCCAGCACGGTTCCAAAGCGGCGGGTAGTGGCGTAGATCTCGGGCTCGGCTTTGGAGTTGAGATTGATCGCTTTGGCGTAGCAACCCCCTTCAAAATTGAAAACACCCTCGGGGCTCCAGCCGTGTTCGTCGTCGCCTATAAGGATGCGGTCGGGGCTGGCCGACAAGGTGGTCTTGCCGGTGCCTGAGAGGCCGAAAAAGAGGGCTGTCTGGTCGCTGCTGTCGGTGTTGGCCGAGCAGTGCATGCTGAGGATGTCCTGCCGCGGCAAAATATAATTGAGAATGGTAAAGACTGCTTTTTTCAATTCGCCGGCGTAGCGACTGCCGCCGATAAGGATGAGCCGGCGGGCAAAATGGATCTGGATGAAAACTTCTGAGCCGGTGCCGTCGCGTTTGGGGTTGGCGTGGAAATCGGGGGCGTAGAGCAAATGCCAGTCAGCGGCTCCGTCACTAAAGCCCTCCGAGGCGGGCAGTAGCATATTGCGGGCGAATAGGCTGTGCCAGGCGTATTGGGTAATGACGCGGAGCGAAATGCGGTAGGCCGGGTCGGCTCCAGCATGGCAGTCCTGGACGAATAGATCGCGGCCCTGAAGGTAGGCTTGAACGCGCCCCAAGAGGGCGTCGTAATCGGCCTCGGCAAACGGCTTGTTGACCTTCCCCCACCAGATATGGTCGCTGGATTGATCTTCCTCGACAATAAATTTGTCGTCTGGAGAACGGCCTGTGTACTGGCCTGTATTGACCACTATGGGGCCGTCTTTGGCTAGAGTTCCTTCGTCGCGCTGGATGATTTCTTCATACAGACGAGAAGTGGGCAGATTGTAGTATATACGCTTTAAGTTTGTCAGCCCTAAATGGTGCAGGTCTACGGTCATTAGAAAGTCCTCTAAGGGCTTTTCTGTAAGGATAAGAAGTGTATGTAAGTTTAAGGTTTAATTATTGATATAGAAAGTGGGTGGTGTAGTCAATGGCAAAGAGTGGATCTTGTAAATTTATTTTTCATGACAAAAAAGCAGATTTAAAATTTAGAAATCAATAAAGTGCCAAAATGGCATAAATTAAAAGTATGGCTTCATCAACTAATCGGCGAAAACAATGGGATTTGGAAGTGAAAAATAAAAATAATTAAATTATTAACAGTAACTTAAACGAAAAATACAAAACAAAAAAATATGTTGTGGCACGGTGTTTGCGAACAACTGGCCGAGCGAAAAAATCCCATTAGGGACTTTAAATCAACGGGGCAGATATAGCCCCGGCAAAAGCCACAATTAAGGAGGCACCTATGTTGTCGCAAGTTTTCTTTCCCCAGCTTTTCAAGCGAGTCCCCGCCCGGCGCAATGTCTTTGCCGAATTAGAGCGGTTGCATGGCGAAATGGATCAGTTCTTGGGTGGTATCCGGTCTGAGTTCACCGGCGCTAATCCACCCTTGAGCGCCCACAGCAGCGACGATGAAGTAGTCGTGAAGGTCGAATTGCCGGGTGTTGTTGGCAAAGATGTCGACGTTTCGGTCGAAGACAAAATCCTGACGATAAAAGGGGTACGCCCCGGCGAAAAAGCCGGCGAGGACGAAAAATACTACCGTCGTGAGCGCTGGACAGGCGAGTTCGCCCGCTCGGTGGAACTGCCCTTCCAGGTGGAGACCGAGGCTGTCGAGGCCCAATTCAGCAACGGTGTGCTGACGGTTAAATTGCCGCGGGCCGAAGCCAATAAGCCCAAGAAGATCGCCGTCCAGAGCGCTTAACTACAAAAGGATACGAGCGCGGTTAAACATAGAAACTGCGCTCGTTCACTCAATTATATTTTTTGGAGGTTTACCATGACTGTAGTAACTAAAGACAACGCCCAAGAGCAGACCGTAGAGACCTCTGCTGCCCAACCCCAAGTCCAGGCCGACCCTGCACAGCTGGTTAAACCTTTGGCCGATATTTACCAAACCAAGGATGCCGTCGTCATTGAGGCGGATATACCCGGTGTAGCCGAGGAGGGCCTTGATATCACCTTGGAGCAGGATATTTTGACGGTTGAAGGGTTGGTAGAGAGCGGCAAGCATGGCTATCGGCGACGATTTTCGCTGTCGGATCAGGTCGATCGCCAGAGCATAGAAGCCGCTCTGGAGAATGGCGTCCTACGGTTGACCTTGCCCCGGGCCGAGGCAAGTCTAGCCCGCAAGATTGACATCAAGACGGCCGATTAATAGACGGCTGCAAGGTATAGAAAAACCCCTGGGAACGCGGTTGGCTCCCAGGGGTTTTTCTATGGAGTTTTGAAAGGGTCTTTAACTTTATTCGTCGCGCCCACCCAAAAATCCGGCCTGAAGGAGAAAATAAACCAACGTGGCCACAGAGGAGGCCGCGGCGGCTACATACGTCATAGCCGCCGAATTGAGCACCGCGGCCATGCCGTTGTATTCTTCGCCGCGGATAATGCCGTACTCGTAGAGCAGTCGTTTGGCCCGGCGCGAGGCGTCGAATTCCACCGGCAGGGTAATCAATTGGAAGAGGACGATTACAGAAAATAACAGAATACCCAATTTGACCATGCCCATGGCGCCCATAAAAAAGCCGATCATTATGATCCAGAAGGCCATATTGCTGGAAATGGTCGCCGGCTTGGCCAGCATTTGCCAGGCGTGCATGACAATATAGCCGGTGGCGTGCTGAATGGCGTGGCCGGCTTCATGGGCGGCAATGCCGGCGGCGGCTACCGAGCGGCCCCCGTACACGTCGGGCGAGAGGCGCAATACCTTTTCGGTGGGCGAGTAGTGGTCGGACAGCCAGCCCCCGGTCTCTTCGACCTGGACATCGTGGATATCGTTGGCGCGCAAAATGCGCTGGGCTATTTCGGCGCCGCTGAGGCCCGAGTGCAGGCCGTACTTGGAGTATTTCTTGTACTTGGATTTGACCATCCACTGGGCCACTAGGGAAAAAATTAGAACAGGGCCCACCAGCAGCCAGTAGAATGGGTCGAGGCTCATGAACATACTTTAACTCCTCGGCAAAAAATCAATTCGGTTATCGGTGCTATGGACAATGGAGCATGAGGACGAAAATTACAAGGAATATAGAAATTAACCCGATGAGGTGGGTGCTTGTCAACCGCCTTTAGGCACTTGATAGGGTTAGAGAATGGGGGGATTGTCTGGGCCGGCGAGGGGGTCTGCAAGAGCGGGGATGCGCCTTTGAAAGAAGGGAACAGGACCGCTTTCTTTTTATGGGGGGACCCCGTACATTTACGCCGGTGGGTCCGCCGGTTTTTGTCGGCTTGGCGGTAGGGGTCGGGCCGGTGAGGCAGCGGCTGTTTCGTTTCTATTTTCCCAGCGAGGTGAAGTTATGCAGAGCCTAGTGCGCACGATGATTGCGGCGCTATTTCTGACCGGCTTGGCGCAAGGGGATGTCTTTTACGAGGAAGAGGTGGTCAATGGGGGTATCGGGTCGCAGAAAAAAGGGGCCCAAAAGACCGTCAATAGGATATATCTCAAAGGCCCCAAGCAAAAAGTCCAGACTCAGGTAGAAACTAGCAAAGAGGCGTCTAAGAGCCAGCAGAACGAGGGACAGAACCAGGATGGCAGTACCCTTCTGTATCTGGACAGCAAAATGGTGTATGAAATAGATAACTTCAAGCGGGTATATACTCAGGAGAAACTTCCCGCCGCCAAACCGGTGGCTAAACAGAGTTCTACCACGGGCCCCAAGCCGGTTTTTCGCGTCAAAGAACTGCCCGATACGACGCGCATTCTGGGCTTTCTCTGCCACAAAATCGCCGTTGAAATGCGGGTGGCCCATGCCAAAAAGGAAAATCGCTATCTATACCAGGCTTATATGGCCCGAGACTTACCTGGTTTGGCCGAAATTGAACAGTTCAGGAAATTACAGGCCAGCCAGACTTCCTATCCTTCGTTGATCAAGGGGGGCTTGGAGCAGTTGCAGGGCGTGGTGGAGGACTACGATCAACTCACCGACCAAATGAAAGTGCTCCAAGGTTTCCCCATGCAATCGGATCTCAAAGTCTATGTCAAACCGGCGGGAGGAAAGTCGCAACAGGTTTTTCAATTGAGCCGCAAAGTGCGCCAATATTCTCATTCGCCCTTGAAAGAAGCAGAATTCAAGCTGGCTAAAGACCTGCAGGAAGTAAAAAAATAATGCGAATCCCATGAGGCGCCCAATTCGCATATTAGCCATCGGCGGTGCCCTTGCGGTGCTGGTAGTGGTCGGGCTGTCGATCACGCCGCTGGGACCTTGGGGGCTGGCCCGTTTATTGGCAGGGGTCGGGTCTGCCTATGGTTGGCGGCTGCAGATTGCCGAGACGGGCGGGGTGTTGGTGGGCACGATAGCTTTGGATGGGGTGCAGGCGGAAAGCGAGGCGGGTGATATTACCGTTTCCTTGAGCCAGTTGGAGCTATCCCTGTGGGATTATGCAGTGCGTCTCCGCGACCCTCAAGTGCAGGTGGTGATGGCCAGCGCCGCCGATACGGCTGTCGCTGCAGCCGATACCGGCTTTGCCGCCTTACCAATCGATTATATACCCGAACTCGTTCTCGAGGGAGGGGCCCTGGAGTTGGTTTGGCCGGAGGATAGCCTGCGGGTTCATCTGGCCGGGCTGGAAGCCGCCTACCAACCCGTGGCGGCCGGCGGCCGGTTGTCCTGGACGGGGACCGCCTGGCAGGTCGTGGCGGCAGATGGCAGTCCAGTTGCGGGAGATTGGTCGGGGCAGGCGGTCATTGCTGCTGATATGATAGAGGTAGAACAGCTCACTTTTGCCGCCCAGATGGATAGTCTGGATCTGGACGCGTCGGGGCGGGCGGAGCTGGGCTGGCGGCAGGGCCTGCCCATCCGGGCGTCCTTGGAGGTGGGGCTGCAGGCAGCGGACAGCCTGGTGGCCCAGGTGCAGGTTGGGGCGTCGGGCAAATTACAGCCCATGGATTTGCGGGCGACCCTCCAGGGTCGGGCGGATGGGTTGGCCGTAGGTGCGGTGCAGGTGGCGGGCGAAATTTCGCTGGATTCGACGGCCGTGGTCCTCGACTCGCTGGAGGTGGTGGGTCTTGGCGGGGCTATCGTCGTTGAGGGGGCTTACCATTGGACGCCGCAGCGGCTGCAGGCTAATTGGGCCATCGATGCCGTGGAGCTGGGCCAATTGCACGAGTCGGTGGCGGCCGGCCGACTGGGCGGTCGGGGGCAGGTCGATCTGGATTGGCCGGGACAACGTTTGGCTGCCGATGCTGACCTGGTCGTGCAGGCTCTAGACGCTTTGCCCGGCGGGCCCATCGATGCACAGTTGACCCTATCGCACCGGCTAGATGGGGATACCCAGATCGTATTGCAATCGGATCGGGGGCATTTGTCGGCGCAGGGCAGTTCGGCTCTGGACGGGACGTATGAACTGGGCCTTGAGGGAGAGTTGGACGTCGGCCAAATCGGCGGCAAAATACAGGTGCAAGGGCGCGCTGTCCCCGACGAGCTCGTTCTTCAGTTGACAGCCAGGAAATTGGCTTTGGGAGCGGGCGGGGTGGGGCCGGTAAAGGCGGAATTAGCTATCCGCCAGCAGCGTTTTCTGGCTATCGACCTAGGCATGGAAGACGGTTTGGCCGGACTGCAACTGGCCTTGGATCTGGCCGATCAGGACCTCGATTCTCTGGCCGGTTTTGTGCACCTGCTGGCCTTGGATCGCTTTGCACCTTCTCTGGCCGGCACCGTGCAGGGCACAGCCCACGCCCAGGGTGGCCTGGATCTGCAACAACTGGTCGGGCGGGGGCGGTTCGCGATTAGCGACCTGGTTTACCAAGGGTGGTCGGCCGGGCCTCTGGACATCAGCCTGGAGTATGGGGAAGGGGCTGCCCTGGGGCGCCTTGCGGGGCGGGGGGTGATCATTGATCTGGCGCTGGATGCGCAATCGGCCGAGTTCGATATTCGGGCACAACTGGAAAAAGCGCAGGTCTATCAGCTCGATACGGCCAGCACTGATACGGCTGTGGTGATGGAACTGTCGGGCCGGATTGAGGCGCATGGCGCTTTGCCGCGCCTTGAAGATATAGCATTGACCGTGGAATTGGACGACTTAAAAGCCCAGCTAGACGGAGTGGAGATGGAGACCCTGCGGCCGCTGCGGGTCCGCTATGCCGATCAAAGCCTCGACTTGGATACTTTGGCTTTGCAGACCTCGGCCGGTCTGGTGCAGGCGTTGGGACAGACGCGGGGCGATAGCCTGGACCTGCAGTTCGGGGTGGAGGACCTGAACCTGGTCCATTGGGTCCCGGCATGGAAAGGGAATGGCTTTGTCCAAGGGCGTCTGGGGGGCACGGTGCAAGCGCCGCAGTTGGCTATGCAGCTGCAGGCCAATAATCTGATGCTGGGCGAGCAAATATTGGGCGATGTTGTTGGCAGCGTTGATCTGGCCGATAGTCTGATTGTGGCGGCCCAGCTACGCCAGGGAGAGGGTCGGGATGGGTTGTTGCGGCTGCGGGCCGGCTTGCCGGCCCAGACGTTGTGGCGCGATTTGGATTCCAGTGCCGTCGAAGCGGTGGAAGTGGAACTGAAGGCGCAACGACTGGATCTGGCGGGCCTGCTGTCCTTTGCCCTGGACGATTCGGTGAGCGGTTTTTTGGGCTTGAGCGGACGGTTTTCGGTGCCAGTGAGTCTGATGGCTTCCCCTTTGCGCTGGCGCCATATGAGGGGTGGGATCGTCCTGGACGAGTTGGAGCTAGAAAAAGAAGGGATCCAATTGTCGTTGCCCCAGGCGGCCAAGCTGCAATTGCAGGAAGACCATATAGAATTGAGCGATATGGAAATGGTCCTGCAGGCCTACAATCGCCGCACAGAACAATGGCAACCGGCCGGGGCTGTGCGCCTGGCCGGCAATATCGAGAGTCAGCGGCCGTCGCATTTCGAGTTGTCGCTGCAGCAGTTTGATTTGTTGGTATTGGATATTTTGCAACTGGCTTCCATGCCGCCTGGGCTTTTAGATCTGTCGCTGGACCTGCAGGGGACTGCGGCCCAGCCCCGGTTGCAGGCCACTCTCGATATGGCTATGGAGGACTACGGCCAGGTTTCGGGGCGCTTGCTGGCTTCGGACATACAAGGCGATGCGGAGTTGACCTGGAAGACCCCGCTGGGCGACGAGGTATTGGTGCAGGGCCTGGTTCCATGGGATTGGGAGCAACGGCTAGTCGATTGGGACCAAGGTCATTTGCAGGCCCGCTCAGACGGCCTGGGCCTGTTGCTTTTTCTCGAGCAATTGCCCGAACTGGAGGATTTGGACGGCCGCGTCCGGATGGACTTGCAGGTCCAGGGCTTGGGGGATAGCGCCCGGGTGCAGGGGCAAATCGCCGTCGAGAATCTGGCTGTTGAGTTGTTGGACACCAAGCCGCGCTACGTATTTCCTGGGGGCCGTCTCGAATTCGATGGGCGGCGGGGTGTCTTGCACGATTTTGTCGGTGGGGCGCAAAAGGGCGGCGGTCGTATTGAACTAGCCGGTTTTGTCGAGATGGAATCGCTGGCCGATTGGGATTACCAAATAAAGGTTTTGGCCAAGAATCTGCCCTACCGCTATGAGGAGATCTTTACCACCTCGGGTATCGATATCGATCTGGCCTTGCGGCGTACGGCATTGGGTCCGCTGGTGCAGGGGCGGGTGTTGCTGGACGGGTCTCAAGTGGAACCGCCCTTGATCGATTTGAGTGCCCCCCCGGTGCCGCCGCCGCCGCCAGCGGTGCAGGACCCGCTGTTGGAGCGCACTCGGCTCGATGTCTCCGTCGAGGTCCGCAAGATGCAGATAAAGAACGAATTGGCCGATCTGATGATGGCCGGCGGTGTCACGGTCTACGGCACTTTTTACAAACCGCGGTTCCAGGGGGGGCTGGAGGTGGCCGAGGGCAAGGTCTTCATCTTCAACCAGGAATTTGAATTCAATAAAGGCATTATCGGGTTGGATCGGCTGCAGCCGACGTATTCCGTCCTCGATCTGGCCTACGATCCGCTGTTGCTAGACCCCAGTCTCGATCTAGAGGCGGAAGCCCAGGTTTTCGACACGTACATCCAGGAAAAACGTGCCGTGGTCTTCCGTCTGCGAGGGACGGCGCTGCGGCCGGAGCCCGTATTTACTGCCGAGGGGTTGGGTGATATGGAGATTTTCAGCCTACTGGCGCTGGGTAGTTCCGATTCGGGGGAAGGGCTGGACGGCCAGGGACTTTACGCGGCGGCCGGGCAGTTATTGCTGGGGCGCCAGTTCAAGCGCATAGGATTGGACGAATTTCAGGTCCTGCCCCTGTCCAACTCCGCCTTGGGCCCGGCCGGTTCCCTGGGCATACGGATGGGCAAATTCTTCAAATTTCCCCTGCCTCTGTGGGTGCGCTACGAAGCCTCTACCGAAACTCCTTCGGAAGGCGAATTCCGCGTTAAATACAACCTCAATACCTATATAGTCATTACCGGCACGGCGCAAAGCGAGTACGGGCGCTACGGTTTGGGCCTGGGTTTCGATAAGGACTTCTGATGCGAGAATTCCTGTTGGCGCTGGCCCTGTTGACATTGGGCGGCCAGGCCTGGGGCCAAGAACAGCTGTTGACGCAGCGCGATGCCGAAGGGCTCCGCATTGACCGCATCGGCTTTCGCCATCTGCTCCACAAGCCCATTCTCAATAGGGAATTGCGCTCGGCTATGTTGAGCCGGGAAGGAGAGAAATTCGCGCGGCGTTTTTACCGCGGTGATCTGGCCACCCTGACCAAGCTCTACCGCGGCGATGGTTATATGGGTATGGAGGTGGTGCGCAGTCTGATCGTTGCCAAGGACGGCGGACTCGATATCACCATTGTCATCGACAGCCAGGAGTTGTGGACTGTGGGGCAGGTTGGCGTGCAACTGGTTTTTGGTCCGTTGCCAGCCCCTCCAGGGGAGTTGGTCGCGGTGGAGGGTTATAGGGAGAGTCTGACAGAGGACGGCCGTTTGCATATTGAGCTGGTCCAGGGCGACTCGGCCGCCACGGCCCTGGCCCAGCAGCGGCTGGCCCTGTTAGGCTACGGTGGATTGGCGGTTTTCGATCAGGTACTGCAAGTGCGGGCGGGCGATCCCATGCGCTACGACCAGGTACTGCAGGGCGAGCGAGAGACTCAGGCCTGGCTCAATAGTCTGGGGTACGCCCAGGCCCGGGTGCGCAACGATTTACAGCTCGATGCACGCCGCCGCACCGGCGAGCTGGTATACTGGTTGGAACCGGGGCGGAAAATGTACTTTGGGGAGGTCGAAATTAAAGGCGGGGCCGAGGGCCAAGAACTTGAATTGCATACCCGGCTATCGTTGATAAAGGACCAGCTGGCCTTTGGCAAAGGCGATCTGTACAGCCTAGATAAACTGGGGCGCAGCCGGACCAATCTGGTGGGCACCAATCTCTTTCGGGCGGTAACGTTGAAAACCCCGGCGGTAACTGGCGACAGCCTGCAGCCGGTGGAAATCCGCTTGCAAGAGCGCAAATATATCAATGCTGGGGCCCACTTCCAGCTCAATAATACCGATCCCCGGGTATTTGGCAATCTGCTGCACCGCAACTGGTTGGGGAGGGGCTTGGAGATTGGCTTTAACGGCAGTTGGGGCAAACCCCTACAGGGGGGCAATTTATTTTTGAGCCAGAGGGATCTATTCGACACCGGCATCGATTTGACGGTGAGCGGTGGGATTGAGGACGAGTGGCGCGACACCGAGGAATTCGCCGATCCCGAGGATCAGCTGCAGTTTGATCTGCTCACCGCCAACGATTCCATCTTGAATGGTTTGCTGCTCTTTGCCGGTGAGTCGGATGCGGCCACATTCATCAGCTCTTCAACCTACGATTACAACCTGGTCGAGCGCCTTTGGCAGTACGAAAGCACATTTTCCAAAACATTCAATGCAAGTCGCTCCGCCACGGCCTACCATACCTATTTGACTGTGGCCTGGCGGCAGTCGCGCATTCGTCCGGTAGGCAGTAAAATTAGATATAACGCACCCGAGACCGATGCGCCTATAGACGACGGCAGTGACGATCCGTTCGGCGACGATCCGTTTGGCGATGACCCGTTTGGTGATGACCCGTTTGGCGATGACCCGTTTGGTGATGACCCGTTTGGCGATGACCCGTTTGGTGATGACCCGTTTGGCGACGGGGCGGCTGGCAAGAATTCGGCGCTGGCAAAGTATTTGCAAGAGGGCAACATCGATTACAGCGACGGAATTATTCCCCTAGATGCGGTGTGGCGCCAGATACTCACGGTGCCCTCGAAGACAATCGATTTCAAATTGGGGCTGGAACGCGATACCCGCGACAGCCGCATTGCCCCCTCCCGGGGCGTGTACATGCGAACGCGCGGCCTCTATGCTCTGCAGATAGGCGGCGAGGCCACCCGAGTGCTGGAGGGCGACTTTGAAGTGCGTTATTATCGGCCCTTGGGGCGCCATTTGGTCTGGGCCCAAGCGCTGCGTCTGGTACAGGTGGCATCGATGCGGAAGAACCGCTCGTTGCCTCCCACCTATTGGAAGAGCTTTGGTGGCGAAGGCAGTGTGAGAGGAGTGGAGCGGCTAAGTATCAAGGCCGTGGGCGGGGGGCGCTCAGGAGGCAATTTGCGCAGCGAATTACGCCTGCGCTGGAAAGATGCCGGATTGGTCCTGTTCTGGGATCGGGCGGGTGTTTGGCGTCATACCAAGGATATTTCGTGGGCTTCCATGGTAGATGGCCTCGGCTTTGGGCTGCGCTATACAGCGGGAATTCCCTTCCGTTTTGATCTGGGCTGGGGGGCCGATTCGAGCAGTCCGAATTTTTATTTTTCCATTGGCCAGGCCTTCTGAGCCGCCCGGACCGACAAAAGAGTGTAACACGAGACAGACGAATTAGACAAAGGGAGTATACCATGCAGCAGAAGGCTTTTCGCAGCAGCACGACTACCCAGGGGCGGCGCATGGCCGGGGCCCGGGCCCTGTGGCGGGCCACCGGCATGAAGACCGAGGATTTTGCCAAGCCCATTATCGCCATTGCCAATTCCTTCACCCAATTCGTGCCGGGCCATGTCCACTTGCATCCCATTGGCCAGCGGGTCAAGGAAGTAATCGACAACAACGGCGGCTACGGGGTCGAATTCAATACTATTGCCGTCGACGACGGGATTGCTATGGGCCACGACGGCATGCTCTACTCGCTGCCCAGCCGCGAGCTGATCGCCGATAGCGTCGAATATATGGTGCAGGCCCACAAGGCCGACGCCCTGGTGTGCATTTCCAATTGCGACAAGATTACTCCGGGGATGTTGCTGGCGGCGATGCGGCTCAATATTCCGACTATATTCGTTTCGGGCGGGCCCATGGAAGCGGGGCGGGCGCAATTGCCCGGCGGCGAGACCAAACTCGATCTGATCAATCCCATGATCGCCGCCGGTGACGACAGTATTAGCGATGCCGAAGTCGAGCGCATGGAGGCTTCGGCCTGCCCCACCTGCGGGTCCTGTTCGGGGATGTTCACCGCCAATAGCATGAATTGCCTCAATGAGGCTATTGGCCTGGCCCTGCCGGGCAATGGCACCATCCTGGCGACTCATGCTTTGCGCTGGAATTTATTTGAGCGCACGGCACAGCGCATCGTCGAAATGGCCAAGTCCTATTATATGGAAGGGGACAGTTCAGTGCTGCCGCGCAGCATTGCCACTTTTGCGGCCTTTGAAAACGCCATGACGCTGGATATTGCCATGGGTGGTTCGACCAATACGGTGCTGCACCTGTTAGCCATGGCGCAGGAGGGGGAAGTCGATTTTACCATGGCCGATATCGACCGGCTGTCGCGTCAGGTGCCCTGTATATGCAAAGTGGCCCCGGCCTCGGATAAATACCATGTTGAGGATGTCGCCCGGGCGGGGGGGATTCCCGCCATCTTGGGCGAATTGCTGCGGGCCGGCAAAATTAACCCCGATACTCGCACCGTGGCCGGGCAGAGCTTGGGCGCGACCCTGGCCGCCAACGATGTGCGCGATCCGGGTGGCCAGGTTGGGGAAGACGCACGGCGGCGCAGTCTGGTGGCCCCGGGCGGGGTGCGAACCACGGAGGCCTTTTCGCAGGAAAATTACTACCAGGAGGCCGATCTGGATGCGGCCGCCGGCTGTATCCGCGCCGCCGAGCACGCCTATTCGGTCGATGGCGGCTTGGCCGTGCTCTACGGCAATATCGCCGCCGATGGCTGCATAGTGAAGACGGCGGGGGTCGACGAATCGATCTGGATTTTCGAGGGGCCCGCCCGGGTCTTTGAATCGCAGGAAGCCGCCTGCGAAGGTATCCTGGGCGATAGGGTGCGGGAAGGGGATGTGGTGGTGATCCGCTACGAAGGGCCCAAGGGCGGGCCGGGGATGCAGGAGATGCTCTATCCGACTTCCTATATTAAATCGAAGCGCCTGGGCGCCGCCTGCGCCCTGTTGACCGACGGGCGTTTCAGCGGCGGCACGTCGGGGCTGTCCATTGGCCACGTCTCGCCCGAGGCCGCCGAGGGTGGGGCCATCGCCTTAATTGAAGAAGGCGATCTGATCCGCATAGATATTCCCGGGCGCACTATTGCGGCCCTGGTCGACGCCGATGAATGGGCCCAGCGGCGGGTGCGCATGGAAGCTTCGGCGACACCGTTCCAGCCGCACAAGCGCAAGCGCTATGTGTCGCAGGCGTTGCAGGCCTACGCCGCCCTGACCACCAGCGCCGCGCAGGGGGCGGTGCGCGATGTGGGGCAGTTGCGGCGAGGTCGTTGAGCGGGCAGGCGAAAAATCCGTATATTTGATATTCTCGTTGATTGATATACTAGATAGAAGTTAGCCGTTGCCGCCGTTTGTCCGGGGTTTCTTGCCGCAATTGGGGCGCGGCTACTTCTTATAGAAAGGACAGGTCTATCGTGTTCCCATTTGTCGAAGCAGCCCATGCTATGGGCGCGCCCGGCGGCGGTGAGGGCAATCCCATCGCTGGCTTTTTGCCCCTCGTTCTAGTGCTGGTAGTCGTCTATTTCCTCATGATTCGGCCGCAGATGAAAAAACAGCGGGCCCAACAGCAGATGATTGACGAGTTGGAAAAAGGCGACGAAATCGTCACTACCGGTGGCATTCATGGCACCATCGCCAATATCAAGGACGATACGATCGTCGTCAAAGTAGCGGAAAACGTTAAAATTGAGGTGTCGCGGGCTGCCGTGACGCGCAATAAGACGCAGACCAAGGACTAGTCTGAATACCTCTTATCAACGGGGAGCAGCGTAGTGCGTCTGGTCTTTATGGGGACGCCGGCTTTTGCCGTGCCGTCTCTCGAGCGCTTGGCCGCCAGTGGGCACGAGATTGTCGCGGTAGTGACCAATCCGGATCGGCCGCAGGGCCGCGGGCGCAAGGTCGCCCCGCCGCCGGTCAAGAGCGCGGCGCTGGATTTGGGGTTGCAAGTCTTGCAACCCCAATCCGTTGCAGAGCCCGAATTGGCGGCGGCATTGGCGGGGTTGCAGGTCGATTTATTCGTGGTTGTCGCCTTTTCCATTTTGCCGCCCTCGCTGTTGGCCGTGCCGCGCTGGGGGTCGGTCAATCTGCATCCCTCTTTATTGCCCGCGTACCGGGGCGCTGCCCCCATTATCTGGGCGGTGATCAACGGCGAGAGCGAAACCGGCATTACCACCTTCCAGCTCAATAAGCGGGTCGACGCCGGAGGTATCCTCTTGCAGCGGCGGATCGCTATTGGCGCTGACGAAACGGCCGGTGAGCTCGACGCGCGGCTGCGGCTGTTGGGTGCCGATTTGCTGGTGGAGACGGTGGATCAGCTGGAGGCGGGTACCCTGGAGCCTCGGCCCCAGGACCGGCGCGGCGTCACCCGAGCACCCAAATTAACCCGAGAAGACGGCCGCCTCGACTGGGGCCAGCCGGCGTTGGCTTTGCGCAATCGTATCCGCGGCACCCAGCCTGTCCCCGGCGCTTTTACCCCGTGGGCCCAGGGCGATTTAAAGATTCATCAGGCGCAATTATGGGACGGGGCGACCAACGGACCAGCGGGCACGGTATTGCAGGTAGATGCCCTTGCCGGTGTGGTGGTTGCCGCCGGTCAGGGTGCCTTGTTGCTGACCCAGGTCCAGCCCGCCGGCAAAGCCCGTATGAGCGGCGGCGATTTTGTCCGTGGTTATCCCTTGGCGGTGGGCGACCGGCTGGGAACAGCCCAGTAGATATGGGCTGGAATCGCCGGCTCGGAGTTGCCCTTGTGGTGGCGTTCCTGTGGGGCGGTGTTGCGGCTGCGGAGGAAGGGGCTGCCACAGCCGTTGTAGAGATCGGGCATGTTCCGGCCGATAGTCTGGCGGTGCCATCGCCGGTTGGGGCGCTAATGCGCTCGGTCGTATTGCCGGGGTGGGGGCAGTACTATAATGGTCGGCCTTATAAAGCTGTAATGTTCGGTGGGGCCGCCGCCGGTTTTGCCGCCACCGCGGTGGGTGAAATGGGCGGCCCAGCCGGAGAGACGTTGCAGGAAATCGACGACAGGGCGGCCCGGCGCAATACCCGTTTCCTCTATTTGATTGGGGCAGTCACTTTCGCCGCCCTCGACGCCTTTGTCGATGCCCATTTGGCCGATGTCGAGATTGAGCCCATTGTCGGGATGGACGGGGAAGCGGCGTTGTTGCAGGTGCGCTGGCATTGGTGATATGCTAGGCGCGTTGCGGTAGGATATGTAGCGTCTTTGCCGCGCCGACTGTCACCCAAAAAGGATAGTCAAACAGTGCTTTAGGCTGTAGCATCCATGGTCTCCGATTTGCTTTGTTGGCTGTTGCCAATAGCGGCGAAAGGAGCGGCAGACTATGGGGGCAAGCGGGCGAATTTTACTGTGTTTGGGATTGACCCTGGGCGTGGCCGAGGGGGCGTTTGAGCTGGATAATTGGGCCAATGGACTGCCTTTGCAGGCGGGCGGCTGGGCCGGCAATCCGGCGGCGTTGAGCCGGGCCCCCTGTAGCGGTTGGCGTTTGGTTTACTATCGGCCCTTTGCCCTGGACCAGTTGCATTTTGCCAGCTTGATGGCGCGGCGGAGTGGAGTGGGTTGGGGGGTGGCCGGGGCGCTGACCAGTTTTGGCTTTGACCTGTATCGCGAAACGAGCGGGCGTCTCAAAGCCGGCTTGCACTGGCGGCAATGGGGCGCAGGCGGCGAGTGGGGTTTGGGACAATTATCTGGGGCTGGCACTAAGTCTCGGTTGGGCTGGTGGTGGGGGCTGGGGATCGAGGCGACGGGGTTGGGGCCCTGGGAAGTGGGACTTTGGCAGCAGAGCGGACCGGGGCCCTGGCGGGATCGGCGCGTCTTTCTGCAAGTGGCCTACCGCCACGGAGACGGCAGCATTTTGCGCGGCCATGGACGGCGGGCTAAAGGGGGGCGGTTGGACTTGTCGGCTGGGCGTCCTCTGGGTGCGGCGCGGTTGGAAGTGGGCACGCGCGGCGGGCCCCGCCGGTTTGCCGTGGGGCTCAAAGCGCGGACAAAGCGCTGGAGCGGCTATTATTGGGTTAAGATCCATCCCTATCTGGGGCTTTCCCAAGGGCTGGCCGTGGGCAATGCCTGCTGTTGGTCCAAGGGGCGACCTCGCAACTATATTGGAGTTGATTAATGCATGGGCGACAAATCGGACGCATAGCGGGTTTGGTCCTGGGCGTGGTCCTGGCCGGATGTGGCAACGGCGGGGTCAGCGGTGGCGGCGAAGAAACCCCGTTGCCCGGTGGACCCGCGCCTCTGGGCACGCAGGCCCAGTTGGGCGGGCAGTTCATCGAAGAGATCAGCTTGGAAATCAGCGGCGCTCAGGCCAATGGGCCGGGGCAGGATATTGAATTGACTTTTGACGCCAAGGGCCTGGACGGGGTTAAGCAAGTTCTCATTACGCTGGAATTGACGCCGCAGTCGCTCTTTGATCTGGAGAATTCTGCCTTTGCCCCGGTAGAGCCTTTTTTCAGCCTGCCCGGTATGACTATCCAAGCATTCGGCGAGGAGGTGCAAGCCGCGGCTGCCATTCTCGGTCAGGAGGGTGTATCCGGAGAGCATATCTTGGGCACGTTGACCTTGAAGACGGCCAGCGGTTTTAGTGCATTGAGTCGGGCTACGGTGCGGGTCACCGCCTTGTCCATTGGGCCTTCTTCGACTCTACGGGACAATTTTGCCGATGGCGATCTGCAAATGGGCGTGGCCGTTGGGCCGCAATGAAAAGGCGGGTTCGGGGACTTGACGGGATAGGGGCGATGGCTTAGTTTTTTTAGCCCATTTGGGGCTGTAGCTCAGTTGGGAGAGCGCGTGAATGGCATTCACGAGGTCAGGGGTTCGATCCCCCTCAGCTCCACCATTTCTTCAGAAACGCAACTCTCGGTAAATACGGGAGTTGCGTTTTCTTGTTCTGCGCCGACCGCTTGGCGGTACTCTTCTGGTACTCTTTTCGGCGAGATTAATGCGTCCCCGATGCGCTCCACGGCGGCGGAAAGTCGCTCTGGGCGTGCGCGCATAGACGTTCATCGTCAAATCGGGCGAGGCGTGCCGGGCCAGTTCTTGCGCCTCTTTGACCGTTACCCCACTCTCGACTACCAAGCCATCCACCGACGTGTAACACGCAAACAGGTCCGAGCCGCTACCGGGAACGGACCGTCTTCCCCGTCTCGGCACTCTTGCGAATCATATCCATCAGCTTGGCGAAGCGCAGTCCCACCTCGGGGGGGCAGGGGTTGGCCTGCTTGCCGGCACGCACCTTGAGAAATTGTTCCCACACCCCCTTCGACTGCGAGTAGGGGACGTCGGAAAAATCGCCTTTTTTGATCGGCTTGAAGCGCAAGCGCTCGCCCCAGATCCCCGTCTGCAAGACCCCCTTGTCGCCCATCACCGTCACCTCGGACGTGCAGTGCATCGAGTCTCCCGCCGCCGCCAAAGAAAACATCGTGTCGTCGCGGAAGCGGCCGCTCACCGTCGAGTTGATGTCCACTCGGGTGCCGCACTTGTCCATCAGGGCGCTGACCTGGACAACGTCCTGGCCGATCAGGTCGACGACAGTGTTGACCATATGCGACCCCGTATCAAAAAGGAAACCGCCGCCCGATATCTCGGGGTCCTGACGCCACTTGCCAACGGTGGCGGCTTTCCAGTGCTGATGCACGTAGGCCGCTACCGAGGTCACACGGCCCAGCTTGCCCGCGGCGATCATTTCCTTGGCCTTCTTCACCGCCGGCGAGAGGCTGCCCGGGAAGGCAACGACCAGCAGCCTTTCGGTCCGCTCGCGCAGGCGAATCAGTTTGCGCGCCTCGGTGGCGTTGATCACCATCGGCTTTTCGAGCAGAACATCGGCGCCCGCCTTGAGGCAGTCGGAGGCGTTTTCGAGGTGGAACTTGTGCGGCGTGTTGATAAAAGCCGCGTCCGGCGCGCCCTGGTCCGCCAGCAACTCCTTGATCGTCGCGTAAAACGGCGGGCACGTCTTGCCGTGCTTCTCAAAAAGTTCTCGCGTCAATTGCCGCTGGTCCTCGGCGACCTCAACCAGGCCGCTAATCTGCGTGCCACGCATCTGCGCCATCACGTTCATGTGATGCCGCGCCATGCCGCCCGTCCCTACGATAATCGCTGTTGTCTTAGCCACGTCTGCCTTTCCGCGTGTAGTAAATGGTCCCGTCGGGTGGCTCGGCCCCAGCCTGGGGTACCGTCCAGCCGCTGCGATGGGCTGAACTTGTACTCCCTACGTCTGCGCGAAGGTCGATGCCTCGGGTGTCGGGTAGAGCACCGCCAGGTGCGGCGTCTCCATCCGTTCCTGCCCGTCACCGACAGAACGGACGCAGGCCTCGACGAGACCCGTCGTCAACAGAGTCCGTTCGATCGGACAGGGTGACACACCTGTGTCGAAGGTGGCCTCCGCCTTGGCCATCAGTTCGGCCGAGTACATGACATTGGGCACCGGCGGCAGGTAGAACAGCGTCGACAGCGGCTCCTGCTGTCCAGCAATTCTGGCGGCGAAGGTGAAATCACCGACAAGGCCGTTCATCAGCAGCATCGTCGCCTTCGTGCCGTCTACGTACTCGATGCGATACGCCACCGGCTCCTCGACCCATTCGCGTATCTGTTCCGTAGTCGGATACCGGTGACTGTAGCTCTCGGGCTGGTTCAGCGTCTGTGTACGGGACAGGCACGCCTCGAACAGCATTGGGTCCCAACCGCCGGCCTCCCAGCTGCCCGCCTCCATCGCCTGCCACACGGCATCTCCCTTGATCCCCTGCACGGCGGCGACACCCGTCTCGCCGCCCTGGCGTCGTTCGGCCATGCATTGGATCACCTCCAGGGCGTGGAAGTCGTAGCTGTCGATGCCGCCGATGGCGATGCTCATCATCTCTTCCACCGGCGCCCCATCCGGCATCTCTACCGACGGCATGCGCCAGGTGACCGGCAGCGACGACCCGGCGGCGAAGGCAAAGTCCAGCTCCTTCGACAGCTCGACCATCTCTACCGCCCAGTCCCAGTCCCAGGACAAGTGCTTGTCGTTGAACAGCGGCACCGAGCGGCCGTCAGCGCGGAATACGTCGGTGGCCTGCGTGAACAGTTCGTAGCGCGGGTACTTCGTCTGCTCGTACTTGGTCTTGTCGTAGGTACCGTGCTCTCCGATCAGCAGCACGGCGTCGACAGCCAACTCACTGCCACCGCAACGCAGCGCTTCGGCGACGGTATCGTAGATCGGAAAGCCGAATTCTTCTGAGCGCTGGCGGCTCAGGTCCTTCTCTGGGAACTGGTCCACATAGGCGGACACGACCTCGTAGTCCGGTGTGTGCCAACGGCCATTCTGCGGATAACCGACGAGGAAACGTTCGGCCATGTGCCAGGCGTGACAGTGGTACCGCCATTCGGTCGTCAGGACAGCCAGGCGCTTTCGATCGGACATTGACATGCTCTCCGCGTTGAGGATGGTCGGCGGGGACGGTGGCTCCATCTGCACGTGTGCGCAAGCCCACAGTGGACTGGATCGCCGACCGCAATACTCACCTTCTGCTGCGCTGCATCGTCATGCTCTCTTCTCCCCCGCCGGATCGAGGCTCTATAGCGTATAGAAATTATAAAGGGCCTTTTAGTACGTTGGGTCAAGCCCATTGGGCCTCGGCTCGGCTCTTTGCCGTTAGGCTTGCTAATCCCGAACACGGTCATCCCAGTTGCTCCAGCTGGTTGTGCGTTTTAGGGGATCCTTGAAATCCAGTTGCAGCTGGTCCATCGCCTCCATCCCGAATAGGGATCTTCCCTTATGGATCAGGGTGCTGAAGTCAACGCCGCAGAAATACGTGGCGTCGTCCTCTTCGATGGTCAGAGCGGCATACGCATCGGTCTCGAGCGCAAAGACCTGCTCCCGGCCGGCGTCAAAAGAGTAGGCCGGGCGTTTGTTTAGGTCTTCGATCTTGGACTCATAACAGTAGCGGTCAAAAAGGGTGTAGGTCCGAGCGCCGATGGAAAAGTGCAGCCCCACGCCCTTGGCTCTCTTCTGGTAGCTGAAGGTGTCGAAGAACGACGGCCTCTCTTGACGGCTAGGGTAGAGCACCGAAGAAAAAAAGAGGGGAAACTGGCCGCTGGCGTACCCCGCGAAGAACTGACCCACCGCCATCTGATCGCGATAGGCCCGGTCTATCGTCCGCCGCTCAACGTCGTATCCGTCCAGAGGGAAGTGCAGGTAGAGCTTCACGTCGTCCGTCTGCGTATAGGTCAACTCTGGGCCCATACTGATTTCGGCCTGGCTGAGGGCATAGCTGTTGCCGCCGATGGGCTCGATGGTCTGTGCGTGATAGACGGGCCCGAGTGTGTAGCTGTCGTCCTCCTGCGGCAAGACGATATCGTTGACGATAAAGCAGCCGTCATTTTTCAGGTAGTAGACGATCCGGTCGCACACCGCCGCGTTGCGGCTGTCGTACAGGCGCGTCCTCGAACAGTCGACCTCGTCGAAAGTGTAGAAGTAGACGCGCTCGGTGCGCACGGGGTTGTACTCGCCGAAGTCGAGGATGTGGTCAAAGAACGAGTGCGCCCGGTTGACGCCCTGGCGGACGACGAGCTTGTTGTGGTAGTAGTCGCTGCGGTAGGTGCAGTCCCGTTCGGCCCCTTTGCGGTAGCCGCTTTCGCTCAGCAGAATGCGTTCTTGGGCGACGAGCATGCAGAGGGCATTTTCGTCGTTGTGGCCGTGATGCGTTTTTTCTGCTTTGACCGGTATGGTCATGGGCAGGTTTTTGCGGTAGATCTCGTTGGTCTGCGGCGCATCCCGATAGTTGAGCAGCAGATACGTGCTTGCGCGGTCCCAGCCGTCTCGGAATACGCATTTCTTGCCGATGGTGTCGTCGCAGGCTTCTTGCGAGCCGGTTGTGGGCGTTGCTTGCGCCAGACCTTCGTCGGCCCACTCGTATGCCGAGACCAGCTGGCGCAAGAAACGGGTCACACCGCCGGCAAGCCCCGAATCGAGCCCGACGTGCGCTGCCGTAAAGCGGTTGACGGCATACTTGAGCGTGGCGGAACGATAGAGGGTGGCGCATTTCTCCATGACGGCCGCCAGATGGATCCAGTCCTCGGACAGCTCCGCGTCCCCGTAGTCGGGGATGAATCCGAGCGGGGTGACCAGTCTGGCCCACAGATCGGCATAGTGCTTGACGACCGAGCTTTCGTCCGTCGGCACCGTGGGCACGTATTCGTTGTAGGCGATGAAGCTGTAGAGCCAGATGCTCTGGTAGGGGCCGGAATCCTCCATCGACCATTTGTCCAGGCTGTCGGCAAAGACATGGCGCCCCATCTTCAGCCACTTTTGGGCGTCCGGGTGGGCGGGAAAGGACGAGCCGGCGGCGGCCAGGTTCAGGGCGCGCAGCATGCTCCGGTTCATGGGGCCGTATTCGGGCATCATCGCGATCGGGCGCATCGCCAGGTCGACGACGGTTTCGATTTGGGCCGTTTCTGCGTCGGTGAAGTCCGCTATCCCTTTGATCGCGTTGTAGGCGTAGATATAAGGCTCGGGCTCGAACATCCAGCCGAGGGTGGGAAAGTCCGCGTTCTGGATGGTGATGTTCTGCGCTTCCTGGTACGCCTTGAGGGTATGGTACACGTCATAGACGTCGAGCAGGTACTGCTTTGCCCGGTTCAGATAGCGCGCGGACCCCGTCTGCCGGTGGCGCATGGCCTCGGCGGGGGCGACGGTCCCGACAAATTGGAAAGTGTTATGTGATCTGCCCCAATCGCGAAGGGCGGCTTTGCCCTCTTCGACGGCCCGGTGCCGGAGGGTATCATAGTCCTGCCAGACGAGGTCTGCGACCTTGTAGGCATGGTCCAGATAGATCTGCCGTTTCATGCGTATTTCTCTTTATTTTTATTGGCGCGAATCAACGCGCATCGTATGGCCGTACCAGGCCCAGCGCCTCGCGGTTGAGCTCAAGCCCGAATCCCGGCGTATCGGGCAGGGTGATATAGCCCCCTTCGGGCAGCGGCTCGTTTTTGAACACGGCCCCGAAATTCGGCTCGATCGAATCCCCCTGTTCGCTCATCATCATAAACTCGGCCAGGTTGATCGACTCAAACGCCATTGCCATATAATAGCCGTAGACGCCGCAGCCGTGCGGCACCACGGCTACTCCCTGCGCGCTCGCCTGCGCCACGACCCTGGAAAATTCAGTCGGCCCGCCCATCCACATCACATCCGGCTGCAGCAGGCCGACGCCGGCCTCGATCAGTTGCTGGTAGCCGTAGCGCGTGTACTCGTGCTCGCCGGTGGCGAAGTAGGTCGTTGTGCCGATCCCCTCGAAGCGCTCGGCCAGCTTGGCGTGGGAGGCGTAGTCGTCCGGCATGAAGGGCTCTTCGATCCACTTCAGGTTAAAGGGGGCCAGGACCCGGGCCAGTTCGGCGGCGTACTGCAGGTCGAGCGCCATGTAGCAGTCGAGCATCAGCGGGAAGTCGGGGCCGACCTTCTCGCGCCAGGATCCGATGAACGACACGTTTTTGCGCATGCCCACGGGGCCGTCTGCTGGACCGTAGGGGAGCGGCACCTTGGCTCCCGGAAATCCCATCTCCTTGGCTAGGTCAGGCCGTGAAGTGGTGGCGTAGACAGGGATGCGCTCTTTGGTCCGGCCGCCCATCAGGTTGTAGGCCGGTTCGCCGAGGGTCTGGCCGCAGAGATCCCACAGGGCGATGTCTATGGCGGAGATGGCGTGCATGCCCAGGCCCTTGCGGCCGTAGTGGATCGAGGCGCGCCACATTTGCTCCCAGATCAAGGAGCGCTCGGTGGCGTTGCGTCCCTCGACGAACATCGACAGGTGGCGCTCGATGATATAGGCCGCGGCCTCGCCGCCGGTACTGGCGCCGATCCCGATGCGGCCCTGAGCATCTTCGACCTCGACGATCACCGTCGGTACCCGCGCCACGCCCCAGGAAGCGCGCGAACCCGAGTACTCGGGATAGCGGGACATGGGATTGGTGATCGGCGGATGCGTTTTTATGTGGTCCCAGCCGCCATCCTTATCGGTCAGTCCGAGGATCCAGTGCGTGTCTGAGGTGTCGTGCACATCGCTCGCGCCGTAATCCTCGCTGCGCGAAACGTAGGCCCGCACTTCTTTGATCTTTGCATGGCGCGGGTTGGGAATCACATCTTCGTTCGGTGCGATGTACAGAGACATGAAGGTTCATTCTCCTTTTTACCGATGGGGAGCCGGTTTAACGGACTGTTGCAATGGATAAATCCCTTTATCCTAAAAGGAGAATCCTCAACTGTCCAGTCCGACGGCGGTCCTGCATCAATCGGAACTGTGTTTTGTTGGCGAAGTGGGGTGTAAAGAAATTATAAAAGGCCTTTTAGTACGTTGGTTCAAGCCCATTGGGCCTCGGCTCGGCCTGTTTTCTGCAAAGCATGCGCTTAGGCGGTGCCTTTTTTAAGATGGAGTGGACCGCTGGACAAAAAAAGGGGACGCAGGACGAAAAAGGGGATTTTCCTTCAAAGGGGGCCGGCGTAGGCAGACTTCGAGGGATACGCCGGCCAATCGGGCAGGCCGGCGGGTGTGACGTGTCGCGTCGTGGGTTAAGCGGCAAAGTCCCACTCGGTCTGCGGGGGCGGCCGCGGCGGGGTCAGTGGGGGCGGCTGGCTGGGCCGTCCGACGCCGGAAAGGTAGCGCCGGACCGAAGCCGGGTCGCTCCACACCGCGATCAGCCGCCGCCGGCCGCCACAGGCGGGACAGACGGTTACATCCACGGCAAAGACCCGCGCCAACAGCGCCGCGCAACGAGGGCAATGCCACCGACCTGGTGCGGGCGGCAATGGCGGCGGGCGCCGGCGGTGCGACCATCCTCAAGTTAAGCCATGCCCGCTTTGACGGGGCCGAAAGCGTGGTGTCTCCGGCGCGCGAGATGACCGAACTAATCATCGGCCGGGACGTGGCCGACAACATCGCCGAGGTGCTGGTGGAGGCGGGGCTGTTCGACGAAGATTCGGCGGGCCTACTGGCCCGTAAACCGGTGAGCACGGCCTGTATCAATCGCGGTGCTAAGCGCTAAAAACGCATCCCCAATTTCCAAGACTGCCAGGGGCCCATAGGTGACCAAGCTTGGCGCACCCTAGCGCCTAGTTTTAAACAAGCCCCAGGATATCGCCTCGATGGCTGTTGTGATAAAATCCTTCGGCCGCCATACCACGGACCCGCATACGGAGTTAATCAAGACGCGTGGATCGCTGCCAGGTGAGCGACGCAGTCTCCAGCTTCCACCCTACCCGGATGCCGTTTGCAGACCACCGTACCTGCGCCACCAAAAGTAACCGCCACGGGGGGGCGCGCAGGATTCTCCGGAAACAGGACCTCACCGCACAAATCACCAGTGCTCACCTTGTCGCCCAGATCGGTGGCCGGATCAAATACACCCGGTTCCGGCGCATATACGTACGCGTCAGGGCCAAAGACATGGAGGACTTCGGGCGTCTCAAGGTCATTCGGCAATGTGCCCTTAACCCCCAGGGAGGCCAGCAATCGGTCAACCGCTTGTTGCACCAACTGCACCCCAGACCGCGATACACTGCCCATGCCACCGTATTCCCCACCCAGAGAGACCACACCCTGCCGGATGGCAGCATCGGGAAGCCCCCCCTTATTCATGCGGTTTTCAAAAACCATTACGTGCGGCACCCCCAGCTTGGAAACCAAATCCAGGCTTCGACGCTTGTGATCAGCAGACGCGTCGGGACCAAAATGGGTGCTGGCATGCGGCCGGTAGTCCAGAGAGGCCCCGCCGCCGTGGAAGTCGGCCACCACTTCAACCCGCGTCAACAGATGCTGTTCGACATAGTCCGCAATTTGCCACGTCGGTCCACCCTCGGGATCGCCCGGGAAAACCCTGTTCAGATTCCCCGCGTCCAACGGGCTAACCCGCGTTGCCGCCAGCGCAGCCGGCTGATTCAATGCCGGTATAATGATCAGGCCGCCGCGGATCTGCTCGGGCTGCACCTGCTGAATAAAGCGCGTTAGCACCACCTGGCCTTCGTACTCATCACCGTGATTACCGGCAGTCAGTAGGACCTGCGGCCCGGGACCATTGCGAATGACGGCGACGGGGATGGGCAATACCCCATAGGCGCTGCGGGTAACCGAATGCGGCAGGTGCAACCAACCGATTTGCTTGCCCTCTCGATCAAAATCGACCGTAGAGATTATTTTTGTCATGAGATTTCTCGGGCTTTCCAAAAATTAAAGATGGTGGTGAGATTTGCTGAATTGTCGACTTGACGACCTCTTGAATGCCATTCAGGGAATGGGTTTTTTTTGCTTTTATATAAGTGCCTGATTAGCGCTTTCCGTAATCGGGGTTTGCTTTTAAGGTATCGAGTGCTGATTTCACCAGATATTTTCGGTCCTCGGGAAATCGCTCGTACATTGCTTCAAGAAATTCTGCTCGCAAGTCCTCGCGTTCAACATTGAAGCGCAGGTTGCGGTTCTTGATTGTGTAGTTTATAAACAGCATCTTTCGTGCTTTATCACTGACATTTTTACTTCCCGCATGAATCACCGCGGTACTGCCGATAGCCACCTGCCCTTTTTTTCCTGACACAGGAACGGGCTCTGCATAATCCAGTTTTGGCAAATCTTTGATGTTCACCGGGTGATCAGTGTACGGTGCGGCATCTCCCAGGGTTTCAGCAATCTGTAAATGACTGCCAGGCCGGACAACAGTCGGTCCTCGGTCAGCCGGAATATCGTCCAGAAAGACCATAAACATAATGTTGATTCGTCGGGGAATTTCAAGCCATTCATTAGTCGTATACTGGATATCTACGTGTTCACTTTCGGGATTATAGCTCCACTCGCCATCCGTTGGAAGCGTATGCAGTGTGGCTGCAGAAGCAAATTCGACTTCATCACTGCCAAGAATCTTTTTTGCTGCCTCTTCAAGTCCAGGATGCTGATAAAGTTGCTCGAGGCCCGGATTTTGTGGATAGCCAATGATGCCGGTATGCCGCTCGGGATGATTCTCGTATAACTCGTCCATCCCTTTCGAAGCAATATCAATGATGTCATCGGGCAGTAGCCCATCAACAATCGCAGCTCCCTGTTGAATAAATGTTTCAATATCTTTGTCTGTTACCGGCATTGTTCATAGCTCCTGAAATTTAACTTATTACTGGCATTGCATCTGCAAAATTGTTGCTTTATCGCAATGACTGAATCGTCGAAAAATAACGCCGTTAGATCATCAGTCAATGCACTTAACATTTATCCGGTTAATAAGTGTATGTCCTTCAAAATGGTGCTTCATCTCCACCACATTCACTCACATCGCGAATAACACGACGCCGTTCCTGGCTCAAGTGAATTGTCTCAGTCAAGCCCTCAATATCATTCTTCCAATGCGCCAACAATGTATCTAATAGCTCCTGCATCAGATCTGCACAAGTCTCATCATCCACACGATTATGAAACTCACCCGAATCTTCATTTAGATTATACAATTCAATCTCCGGCGGAGCACCGTGTGTGTAGCACAACTTCCAATGGTCACGCCGAATCATACCGCGCAACTGATCAGTACCATGCGCCGTGTATTCACAGATCACATCATTCACCCATGCTGGCGATGCTTCTGCACATAGGGGAATCAGTGTTCGTCCATCCATTTTCCATTCATCACGTTTTGACTCAGAGACGCCACCTAAATCCAATAAGGTCGCAGTCACATCAATCAATGAAACATTTTCTTTGACACGTTTGCCTGCAGATAAGCCATCGGGGAATTGGATTTGTAAGGGTACACGCACGGACTGTTCGTAGAATGACATTTTCCGCCAGAGTCCATGTTCACCGAGCATTTCACCATGGTCGGAGCTATGCACAATCACCGTGTTGTCTGCCAGGCCTTGCGCATCCAGCTCGTTCACCAATACACCAATCTTATCATCCAAATAAGTACAGAGTCCGTAGTATCCTGCTCGTGCCCGGCGAATCTGCTCTTCTGTATAGCCGATCACACCCGTCATCTCCCGCATACGGGCAACAGATGCCGGCAGGTTTTCCAGGTGTCCCTCTGGCAAATCAGGCAAGTCGGCATGTTCAGGAAAGTACATCGAAAAATAAGGTTCCGGAACAATGAAAGGAAAATGCGGTGCGATAAACCCTACACAGAGTGCCCATGGTTTTTTTTTACGCTGCGGATCTTTTAAAAAGGCCAAGGCATTTCTTTCAACCTCATCGTCTACTTCAATCTCAAAAGTCGTGCCAGGTCCTGCTTCCAGGACATGGCGCCAGAGCTCAGGCGCTGGCTTTACCCCGTCTTTCCAGGGATACATATCGTGCACCAAAAAACTGTGTGGATCACGCGCCAATTGATTACCAAAGCCGTGTAACTTATCACGGCCCAGGAGATGCATTTTACCACAGAGGTCTACGTCATAACCATTTTGACGCAGGAGGAAAGGCCATGTCATTGCTTCTTCTGCCAGTGCTGTTGCATTATCCCAGCCTTCACAGTGTGAGACATATTGCCCTGTCATGAAGGATGCGCGGGATGGCGCACAAAGTGGCGAATTGCAATAAGCCGCATCAAAAGTGATACCGTGCTCAGCCAGTGCATCCATGTGCGGGGTTTTAATCGCAGTATGACCATAGCTACTGCTGCATGCCGGGTCATGTTCATCCGACATGATAATTAAGATATTGGGTGGCACAATCATCTCCTTTATATAATAATAGTACTGACAAAATAACTGATGCTTAGACACCAGGAAATCAGGTATCAGTTAATTATGGGCTGCGGCCACGTATAGGAAAGGCCCTTTTTGGTTGTCGGGTCAAGCCATCTGGGCGTCTGCTCGCGCTCTTTGCGGCGGGGTGGGTACCCTTAGGCGGCCCCTCTTTTGGGCGTGGCCGGGTCGGTGGACGAAAAGGGTGTTTTCGAATCTAAGGGGTCGAGGGTGGACGGACCTCGAGGGGTGGGGCCTATAGGGGGGATCAGTGGCGGCGGCTCGGTCGGCTGGCCAACCCCTTGCAGATAGCGCCGGACCGAGGTGGGGTCGGTCAGCGCGGCAATCAGATGTGTATAGGAATTATACAGGGCCTTTTAGTACGTTGGATCAAGCCCATTGGGCCTCGGCTCGGCCTGTTTTCTGCAAAGCATGCGCTTAGGCGGTGCCTTTTTTAAGACGCAGTGGACCGCTGGACAAAAAAAGGGGGCGCAGGACGAAAAAGGGGGATTACGGTGACCTGGCGGTTTAAGCCCCGTCTTTGCCGTCGGCCCGTTTGTGCAACTGGCCCAGCCGCCGCGATAGCTTGCCCACCTCCTCCTCGATCAGGCGGATCTCGTCGCCGACGCTGATCTGGCCGTCCTGCTCCAGGTTCTTGCGGCGTTCCTCGGCCTCGTTCTCGGCCTGCGCTTCGTCCATGGAATTGATGATCACTCCGATAAACAGGTTCAGCATGATCATCGTGCCGAACATCACGAAGGAGACGAAGTAAGCCGCCCCCACCAGCGGCAAACCGCGCGACGCCTCGCGCAGGTGGGCTAGGGCGTAGTCGGCATAGCCCGGATAGGCGGCGCTGCCGTACATCTGTATGTACATAACATCGGTCCAGTCCTCCAACGTCACCACCCTGAACAGCGTCAGCAACGCCGTCGACAGGTTGTTGAAGTGGACTGGGTCATTGCCGCGGAACATGAACACGCCCATCACCGCGTAGATATAGAACAGAACGCCCAACAAAAGTCCTACATAGACCAGCGAGGGGATCGACTTGAGCAGCGATCCGACCAGCAGCTGCAACCTGGGCACCACCGTCACCAGCCGCATGGCCCGCAGCACCCGCGCCAGGCGCAGCACCGCCGCATACTGCCCGCCGATGGGCAAGAAGCATACGACGACGATGAGGAAGTCAAAGACGTTCCACGGGTCGCCGAAGTAGCGGTACCAGCGCCCGCCGTGGCGCGCCATCTTAAGCGCCGCCTCTCCCACGAACACCCACAGGACTAGCGCGTCGAGTCCGTGCAGCAACGCCCCGTGGCGCGCCATGATCTCCTTCGAGGTCTCCAGCCCCACCAGCAGCGCCGCCAGCATGATCACTGCCAGAATGCCGTATTGGAAGTCGTTCGAATCCACCAGCCGGCCTAAACGTTCGGTCATTGTCTATCTCGTCTTTTCGGTGCACCAGGTGGTCTGGTGCAGTTCCGCCGGCACCCCGTCTGGATCTGGCACTAAATCCCCCAACACCGCTCCTTTGGAACGCACCCAATCGGCATAACCGTGCCCCTCGGGCCAGTCGTCGCGCGGCGCATGGCTGTATTCCCAGTAGCGGTAGCCGTCGTCGGTGCGCGGCTCAATGCCTTGCGAGGCGGTGGCCAGGTGCAGCTTGTCGATAAGACCGCAATCATAACCGGCTTTGGCAAACATCTTGGTCACCAGCGGCGGCCGATCCGGGAAATATTCCAGCCCGTTGCCATGAACGTGCACGGCGCTGGCGTACATGCCGGTAAGGAAACTGGCCCGGCTCGGCGTGCAAATCGAGCTCTGGCAATAGTGTATAGGAATTATAAAGGGCCTTTTAGTACGTTGGGGCAAGCCCATTGGGCCTCGGCTCGGCCTGTTTTCTGCAAAGCATGCGCTTAGGCGGTGCCTTTTTTAAGACGCAGTGGACCGCTGGACAAAAAAAGGGGGCGCAGGACGAAAAAGGGGGATTTTCCTTCAAAGGGGGCCGGCGTAGGCAGACTTCGAGGGATACGCCGGCCAATCGGGCGGGGCGGCGGGTAGTGAAGTGTCGCGTCGTGGGTTAAGCGGCAAAGTCCCACTCGGTCTGCGGGGGCGGCCGCGGCGGGGTCAGTGGGGCGGCTGGCTGGGCAGTCCGACGCCGGAAAAGTAGCGCCGGACCGACGCCGGGTCGCTCAACACCGCGATCAGCCGCAGTCGGCCGCCACAGGCGGGACAGACGGTCACATCCACGGCAAAGAAAGGAGGACCATCATGGGAAAAGTCGTCAAAAATGCGTTAATTACAAAGGCACCTGCTATGGTTCGGAAGGTGGAAGCAGCTCCACCCTCACCCATGTCTGAATCCGGGAAAAGAGCGGCAGCAGAAAGCCATCAAAGAAAGGTTCCTGGGGGGAAAGACCTGTTTTCAAAGCCTGTGAAGATCAATTTCCAACCCAAAGTGGAAGGCCGTGTCCTGGAGGATCCGGACGGAGCCGATTTGCTGGATAAGCACATCCTGGACGATGTCGCGGTACTGGATGGCCCTCTTACCCTGAGAAGTATGAACGGAAGCAGCATTTGCTTCATCGAAATTGAACCAAAGACCAATAAAAATTAGATAAAATGAGATCTGTATACCTGAGCATGTTGTTCATTGTGTTGATGGCCTTCTTCGCCTGCAATTCCGGCGGATCGGAGGCGAGTGCCGACAAACCCCTGTATTCCGTCTGGATGGCCGAATCGGAAATGACCCGTTTCCCAGAGGCCTGGATGACCGAGTACGCCACTTATGCCAAGTGGAACTACCACATCGGCGTGCTGACCAAGTCCATCATGGATATGAGTGAGTACACCGGCGACATGCGGTATTTCAATTATGTGGAGGCCTACTATGACATGATGATCGATGATGAGGCGAATATTAATCGGTATAAGATGGAGATCTTCAACATCGATCACGTGAACCCGGGGAAAGACCTCTTCGCCCTCTACCGCCAGACCGGGAAGAAGAAATACCGGATGGCCGCGGACTCACTGCGAAAGCAGATGATCCATCACCCGCGCACTTGGGAGGGAGGCTTCTGGCACAAGAAACGCTATCCCTGGCAGATGTGGCTGAACGGGCTCTACATGGGATCCCCCTTCCTGGCCCAGTATGCAAGGGAATTTGATTCGCCCTTTCTTGTAGAAGATGGAGAGGATGCCGACCAGTCGGCCCTCTTCGACGATGTGACAAATCAGGTGATCCTCATGGCCAAACACAGCTATGATTCGGCCTCCAGCCTCTTCTATCATGCCTGGGACGAAAGCAGGGAGCAGCGCTGGGCGGACCCGGAAACAGGGACGTCGGCCCATTTCTGGGGTCGTGCCCTGGGATGGTATGCCATGGCCCAGGTGGACATCCTGGATTTCCTGCCCGTAGACCATGCCGACCGGCCCAAGCTGATGGAGATTGTAAAAAATACGGCCGATGGCATTGTAAAGCATCAGGACCCGGAATCCGGGCTTTGGTACCAGGTGCTGGATCATCCTGAAAGGGAGGGCAACTACCTGGAATCCTCTGCTTCGGGAATGTTTGTGTATTTCCTGTTCAAGGCGGTGCGCATGGGCTACCTGGAGGGCAGCTACCTTCCTGCTGCGGAAAAGGGCTACCTGGGGATCCTGGATACCTTCATCGAAGAAAAGGACGATGGGACCATTACCCTGAGCTCTACCTGCTGTGGGGCGGGGCTGGGTGGCGATCCCTATCGCGACGGCAGCTTCGAATACTACATCACCGAGGAGATCTGCGAAAACGATCCCAAGGGGACCGGCCCCTTCATTTGGTCGAGTATGGAATATGAACGCTACAAAGGCATCAGCCCGGATCTTACCCAACGGCAACGGGCTTTCCCCGGTGCAGAGGGCTTCGGAGCCCATGCCTTAGGAGGCCGTGGAGGAAAAGTAATTTATGTGGATAACCTGAACGACAGCGGACCGGGCAGCCTGAGGGCAGCCGTCGAAGATACCGTTCCCCGAATGGTGCTTTTTAAGGTTTCCGGTACCATCGAGCTTGAATCGAACCTGGAGATTACTTCACCCTACATCACCATCGCAGGTCAGAGCGCCCCCGGAGATGGGATCTGTCTGAAGAATTACCTGCTGAAAGTAAAAAGGACCCATGATGTGGTGATCCGCTTTCTCAGAGTACGGCCCGGCATTGCCGGGGGGAAGCCGGATGATGCCATCAATGTGGACCATTCAAGAAACGTGATTGTGGATCATTGCTCGGCCAGCTGGTCGACAGATGAGGCATTGAATACCTGGCATGGCAGTCAGGATATCACCATCCAGTGGTGCCTGGTGTCGGAGCCTTTGAATAATTCCATCCACCGGCCGGGGCATGGTTACTCGGCATCCATCGGAGGGAAGCGGGCTTCTTACCATCACAACCTTTTTGCAAATGCAGCCGGGAGAAATCCCAGCGTATCTGCGGGATATGAGGGTTTCGACCAGGTTTTTGATTTCAGCAACAATGTGGTCTTCAACTGGCAGAGCAGGACCTGTGATGGCAAACCCGAGATGGTGAATTTCACCGGCAATTATTACAAAGCGGGACCGGCCACGCATCCAGACCGAAAAAGGAGGCTGGTACAGATCGAAGATGCCTCCAAATACGGTTACACCTCTGTTTGGTTCATCAAGGACAACCTCATGGAGGGACAGGACGACATCCTGGACGACAACTGGCAGCACGGGGTGGTTCTCACTCAGGGTACCAGCATGGAAAAGAACCGGAGCCTTGCACCCTTCCCCAATGGCGGATACCAGGTGCGTCCTGCTGCGGAGATCTACGAGGAAGTGCTGGCTCATGCCGGGGCCATTGCTCCCAAAAGGGATGTGGTGGATGAAAGGATCATCCGGGAAGTGAGAACCGGGGAGACCACCATCGGGAATGGAATGATCGACCGGGTGGAACAGACCGAAGGCTGGCCGGAGCTACTTAGTGCCCCCGCCCCCGAAGACGCGGACGGAGACGGCATGCCCGATGCCTGGGAGAAAGAGCATGGACTGGATCCCGGGAATGCGGCCGATGGGCATCAAGACAGGGATGAAGACGGCTATACGAACCTGGAGGAATACCTGAATAGTCTGTATCCAAGTATCTAATTCACAAGGATTCCATGAAATCCCCCTCCTGCTGGTGATTGCCGTTCCAACCTCTATCCAACTCATCTAAGCCGCTGCAAACGCAACACTATATCGTGGTTGAACGGCGGTAAGGCAAAGGCCGTGTTGGGGCCGCCCGAGTGGATGGTCCGGGGGGAATACAGACCGGTTTGCGGGGAGAAGCAGGCGGCTTCATAGTCGCCTTTGGGCAGTTCCATAACAAAATCGCCCCGAATACTTTCACCAGCGCCGGGGTCTTCCGCTTCGCGGTGGTCGGCCAGGTAGATGCTATAGTCTTTGGACGGGACGCCGAATACGGCCGCCAGCGCGTGTTCCGGGCTTTGGCGGACCAGGGTCGGTAGGGGGCGGGCATGGACCAGGTCCAGCGCGTGGATATACTCGGAGAGATGCCGCATCCAGCTGCGGATATGGCGCTGGGATTGGGGCGTGCCGGTTTCGAGATAGTTGTTGATGCTGAAGTCGATGACATCGTAGTGAGCGCCGCACAGCAAGGCGATCCAGGCGCGTTTGCGGTGGATGGTCCAGCCGCGCAGGTCCTTGTACTGGCTGGCGCAATTGTCTTCGTCCAGGTTGAGCGGTTTGGCTTCGGGGTAGAGGTCCAGGCAGTACTGCCGGTAGGCTTCCAGGTGCAGTTGGGCCTGCATGAAACGGCCGAGGTTGTACTGTTTGCCGCGGTGTTTCATATTGGACAGCGGGTGCATATTGACCACTTCGTACTCTTGGCTGTCGAACGAACGGTCGGAGAACTGGTGCACGTCGAGTGGGTTGTGGCTTTCTTCGGGCAGCTTGTAGGCGAAGGCTTCCTGGCCGGCAATGATATGCTGCTTGGGTAGCTCCGCTTCGGTTTGGCGGATAAGGTGGTTGAGGGATTCGAGCCAGTCGTTTACCCGTTCCGGATCGGGCGCGTCGTCGGCCCCCACGCCACCGCCCGGTTCATTGCAGATTTCCCAGATGATATTGTCGTATGGGTTTAGCTCGGTGACGATGTGGCGGGTGAGCTGGACCTGGCGTTGGTAGATCTGCGCCGGGTTTTGGCTCATGTACTGGTACCAGGGGATGCGTTCCGTGCCGTTGATATTGTTGGCGGCGTTGAGCGGGTTCAGGGCCCAGATGTGTTCACCGTAGGTATTGCTCAACAGTACCACTTCAATGATGATGCCGCAGTCGGACGCTTGTGCCATAAAATCGTGCAGGCGCGCGAAGAACTCGGGGTTCCATTGGTCCAAATCGTATTGCGGTTCGCCGTCGAGGGCGCGTTGCGGGCCGACGCGTTTATAGGGGGCGATGTAGTCGGGGGATTCGGGTTTGCAGGTTGAATAGGGGTTGCTGGGACTTTGCAGTTCCCGGAACAGAATAAACAGGCGGGACAACGTGATCTTCTTGTCCGCCGCATCGGCCAGATATCGTCCAAAGTCAAAGGGCCGGTTGAACACCGCGCCGTAGTGTTCGGTGGCGGTGAGTAGGACCAGCGGCTTGGCGCGGAATTCGAAGAGCTTGGGGTTGTCGGGATGGATGCGTATGGGGGTGGACATCAAGTCTTTTGTATTGGTCATGGTTTGCCTCTTGCTGCTGATGGGGCTGAAGCGGTTCTGGAAGATAGTACGATGGATGGAGGATTTCCAGGCCGGGTGATAAGCCGGGAATTGACCATGGGCGCGGTCAATGAGTGATAGCCGGTCCGATTTCTCGTATATTCACCGGACACGTACCCTAACGGGAGGGACGGGGATGACCGATGTATGTGCTCTTCGGCCGCATGATCGCGCTATTCTCCAAATACCGCAGCGATATCACCCTCGACGCGGAGGCTGCCATTGGAATATCTCCGGTTCCTGATGCTGATATGCTTTCTCGCCTTCTTTGGGATTGCTGTTGGCGTATAACCTCGTGCCCGCCCACGAACTCGGGCAGCGAGTTAGGCGGAGGCGCAAGCCGTAGCCGTGGGCGGGCTGTTATGGGCTGCGCAACTCAAGGGTATTGTTCGGTGGTGACTAACGTAGCGATTCGAGGAATAGGCAGCGTTTACAACTTGGTACCCCTGCGGCTCCAGATTCAGTATGTGATCCATTTCGGGAAACCTCACGACATAGCCTTTTTGCAGCTGGCCGAGAGCGCGCTCAACGTCACCGTCTGCCATGAGAGAAGCCTGAAGCAGCAAGACGGGACACGAAATCTCTGGAAGTAAAGATTCGCCGTCATATTCCTCATTGATGTGAAGCTCCAGGATAGCAGGATCGAGCATGGTATAGGATTTGGCTAGCCAACGCTGAAACGCCGCCTGCCGGGCAGCAGTCAGCTCTTGTATAGCCGAAGCCATCTCATCTACGGAAGAAATGGATCTAATCTGATCCTGTGTCTCGCCTACATCATCTCCACGCTTCTCCAGGATTTCCGCAACCGTCTCTTTGTACAGGGGAGAGTCCCCAACAATAAGCGCTCGAACTAACTCGGGATGACGGGCTGCCACCAAGATGCCGACCATGCCACCGAGAGACGAACCGAATATCGCTGGCGGCTCATCGAAATTGGACCGGACAAATTGGCTGGTATCTTCAGCATAGTCTAAAAGGCTATACTGGCCCGGCAGGCGCGATGATTTTCCATGCCCAGGAAAATCGGGAGCATAGATGTGCCACCGCTGACTCAATGTCGCCATTAAGGGCATGTACATGGTCCAGTTGGCGGTTATTCCGTGAAGGAGTACAAGCGGTGGTCCTGAGTCAGGACCCTCAGCGTAGTTCAGCGTGCTTGATTCAGTCTGGAAGGATTTCTCGACAAGCATCCTTAGGCTCCTATATTTCTGCCCGTTCCTTGCATGGCCCATAACTCGTTTATTAGCCACAAAAAAGTTCGTCATCGAAGCCCAAATGGCCTTCAATGACGCCCTGTAAGGTGCGTCATTCCATCCGTTCCGACAAGCAAAACGCCCTCTCATTCCCTCCTTCTGATTTCCGTTTTCTACCCCCAGGCCAACCAATAGAACAGCAGAAAATATGGGTAGCGCCCAGATCGGTGTAGAAATACACGCTGAGCTGCTGCTTCAAGCGTCTTAGCCCGTATAATTTCTTATCCCCACTTCAATGTTGTTCCCGTCGAAGTCGAGAATGTATGCAGAGAAGTAGTCGTTCCCACAATCTTCGGGTTCGCCATTGCAACGCCCACCATGTTCAATAGCTATCCGGTAAAATGCCCTAACAGCCTCGACGGTGGGCGCTCTGAGGGCAATATGCATTGGGCGATTTTGGTCTCTTCTGAGCGTTGTTCCGTGGTAGTCCCCCTTTTCTGGGGCCGTTCCGACCCATAGAAAGGGCACATTCGACGCTCCAGAAAAAATAACGGCTCCAAATTCGGGTTGCCGCTGATAGATGCGAATGCCCAAAGGAGCAAAGCATGCCTCGTAAAGCTTGCGGCTTCTTTCAAAATCGGAAACAAATAGGCCAATATGGTCAAACATGTCTCATCCTCCAAACCACGTTACCTCTAAGATAGGAATAGCGTTTTGGGCAGAAGCAAGAAGACAGGTGCAACCCAGTCAAGTTTTAGGCGGCGTGCCGGGCCCTGGAAGAGCGGTTGCGGGTCGAAGTGCGGGAAGCACTGGGCGGCACGTATCACGCCGCTGTCCACCGAGTAACGGCTCATTATCCGGTGGGGGAATACCTCATTGACGTGGAATTCGGCTGTGCTCCGGACCGGGTAGAGGAATTGGTCGAGGTGGTCTATACCCAGATTGAGGTATTCAAGGAGGAAGGACCGCTGCCGTTGCAGTTGATCCAATACAAAGAGTCGTGCAAGCGCGACCGAGTGCGGGCGTTTGAGCGCAATAGCTTCTGGGTCTCGTCGTTGCTGTGGGCCGATCAGCATAGAGTCGAGCCGCATTTGTTGGTCGAGTATCCAGACCTAGTAGACAGCTTGACAGCGGAGGATGTGCAACGGGCGGCGCGGCAGTATTTGGATGTGGAGCAGGCGGTGGAAATTGTGCAGTATCCGGCCTTGTGGCGGAAGGGGGTTGCCGGTTTGCCGTAAAATCTGACTGGCCGCTGATGCCCGTCGTTATATACGCTTTCTATTGTTGAGTAGCCTTGCATGCTGTCTGTTGCCTCTTTTCGCGGGCCGGGTACATTTATTGAGGAAAATGAAAGGAGGCCTTCTGATAAAAATGGCGAATAGAGCATTGCTAGGAGCTGTACTGTTAGCCTGGGCGGCCAGCGGCTGCGATTTGGCCAGTCAGGCGACTGATCCGTTTGACCGCAACAGTACCGAGGGTTTGGGAAGCATCGCCTTTGCCTCGGAGCGAGAGGGCGATTTCGATATCTACGCCATGGCCGAGAACGGCGCCACCCTGGTCCGCCTGACCACCCATCAAGGCCGGGACAGCAGCCCGTCCTGGTCTCCGGACGGTTCCAAGATTCTCTTCAGTACGGCCCGCGAAGTGGCCAATCCAGAGATCTACGCGATGGACTTCACCGGCGAAAATCCGTTCAATGTGAGCCGCTTGCCGCAGGCCGAGGCCAATCCGGTCTGGTCGCCCGATGGCACCCAAATCACATTCGACTCGCGCCGCGATGGCAACAGTGAAATTTATGCCATGAGCTTCGACGGCAGTCGGGTGCAGCGGCTGACGCACCACCGGGCCGAGGACCGCAACCCGTCCTGGTCGCCCGATGGCACCCAGATCACGTTTGATTCGGGGCGGGAAATCTATGTCGATCCGAGCAAAGAGATAGATCCGGAGGAAATAGAGGCTTTGGAAGTCAGCGCCATCTTGGTCAACCAGGTTGCCCGGACACTCAACGACAGCAGTTTCAATCCGCAGATTTATATTATGGATGCCGACGGGGGTAATGTGCGGCGGCTGACTTCCAGTCCCAGTCGGGACCGGGAGCCGTCCTGGTCGCCCGACGGCAGCAAAATAGCCTTTTCCTCGGATCGGGCCGGAACCCCGGATATCTACGTCGTCGCTGTAGAAGGGGGCGAGCCGGTCAATTTGACTAGGTCGTCCTTTGCCGATACCAGTCCGTCGTGGTCGCCCGATGGGTCCAAGATTGCCTTTGTCTCCAATCGGCTGGGGGCGCGCGATATTTTTACAATGCAATCCAACGGCAAAGATGTGCGCAATTTAACCCAGACCGTGTACGATGATATCGAGCCGGCGTGGATGCCGGAGATCGATTTGGATACCCGGGATCGGTGCCTGTTTTGTTCGGGGCAGATCAGCTTTGGGCGGTTTTGAGGTAATGGAGCGGTAAGGTGACAACAAATAGGACGGTTCTCTGACCAATCTGTTGTTATTTGCCTTGCCGGGGCTTAATTGGCCATTCATGTAATTTTTCCAACTATTGAAAAAACAATACTTAGCGATAAAAGTGTAAAAGTGTAATAAATATGGCATTTGTTTTGCTTTATAGCCGAGGAATGTAATAACCTGGTCGCTGCAGTCGACCTTTATTCTCCTTAGCTTCTGTGAGGTTTGTATGACGGCATTTTATTCGGATAACTTGGTTGGCCAATATTTCAAAGATATTGAAGGCTCGGTCGGTGTTTCGGCGCAGACCGAAGCGCAACTGGCGGCACAGATCCAGGCCGGCGATGAAGAGGCTCTGCACCAGCTGGTGCAAGCCAATCTCCGTTTTGTCGTCCACGTGGCCAAACAGTATCAGAACCAGGGGCTGCCCCTGACCGATCTGATAAACGAAGGCAATCTGGGGCTGGCTCATGCGGCCCGCCGCTTTGACGGCACCAAAGGGCACAAATTTATTACCTATGCGGTATGGTGGATTCGCCAAGCCATTCTGCAGGCCCTGGCCGAGCAGACCCGGTTGGTGCGGGTGCCGCCCAATCGCATTAGCGATGCCTATAAGTTGAATCAGACACTCAATCCGCTGGCCCAGCGTTTGGGCCGTTCGCCCAGGTTGGACGAGATCGCCGAAGAGCTGGATCTGCCCTCGGAAGAGGTCGACGATCTGTTGAATATGGACCATCGACCGCTGTCCTTGGACACCCCGACCGAGGAGGAGGAATCTACCTGGTCCTATAGCGAGGTCCTGGCCGATGAAACCCAGCCGGCTCCGGATCAGGACTACTGGACCGAAAGGCGTGACGGGGCGATTGAGGCGGCGTTGGACAGTCTGAACCCTCGGGAGCGACAGGTCGTGCGGTTGTATTTCGGCTTCAACGGCTGTCCCAGCCAGACCTTGGAGGCCATCGGTGGTCAGCTTGGGTGCACCCGGGAGCGAGTGCGTCAGATCCGCGAACAGGCCCTGAGCAAGCTGCGCAGTCGGAGTCGTAACGAAGGGCTTAAAGCCTATCAGGGTAGCACGGCGGTCTGATAGGGACTGCAAGATGGTTTGTAGATAGCGCCTGGTGTCTTTTCCGTTATCAAAGACGCAACTTCATTTATTGAAGTTGCGTCTTTGTTTGGGGGGACTGGAATCTTTTTGAGGGCGGGGCTGAGGTGTGTGTCGGACCTGCGGCAAAGGCCCAATCCGGGTTGACCATATTCATTATAGTGGTTTAATTATACTCCTTCTGCGCGCCAAACCAGGACCCGGACCGACCTCTGGGTCGTTTTTTGTTTGCGGACCCATCTTGCTCAATAGGACCCCCCGCCATGGATCCCTCCCAGGTTTTCGATCGCATCGCCGACAAAACCGCCCAGACCGCGCCTTTTAAAGAAGTAACTCAGCGGCTGGAGCAGGGCGCCTCCCAGGTGCTGGTACACGGGATGCCCACCGCCCTGCAGGCCTTTTTGCTGACTCATCTGCAGCGCCAGATCCAGGGGACGGTCCTGGTGGTGGCCGCCGACGAGGACCGGGCCGAACAATGGCGCGACGATTTGCAGGCCATTGCCGGGGATAAAGTAGTGCGCTATTTCCCCGATTGGGACGTGGGGCCGTACGAGGGCCAGTCGCCCAGTGTCGAAAGCACAGGCATGCGCCTGGAGGCGGCGGCGCAAGTGCTTAGAGGTGGGGCCACTATCGTCGTCACCTGGGCCACGGCCCTGCTCAAACCGATGCTGCCCCCCCGGGCCCTTAAAGGGGGGACATTGGTGCTCAAAAAGGGCGCCCAATACGCCCCCGACCGACTTGTCAGCCACCTGTTGGACTGCGGTTTTGAACAAGTGCCGGTCATTGACGGGGTGGGGCAATTCAGCTCCCGCGGCGGTATACTCGATGTCTACCCCTTTGGCCTGGAACACCCCCTGCGATTGGAGTTTTTTGGCGACGAACTCGAGTCGATTCGCCATTTCGATGTCAGTACCCAGCGCTCCAAAAGCACGGCGGACGAAGCCCGTATTCTGCCGGCCCGTGAAGTGCTGCTGATTGCACCCTTCTACGAAGAATTCCTCGCCAGCTTGGAAAGGGCCGAAGAGGCCGCTCATCTCGCCGAATTGCGCGATCAGATCGAATTGGGCACCGATGTCGAAGGGGTCGAAAGTGCCCTTAATCTGCTCTACGGCGGCAGCGAGGGGCTGTTTGACTATTTGCAGCAGCCGCTGATTTTTCGCGACGAAGAAGACGACGTGACCGAGCAGGTGGAAAAGGGGCTCGAGCGCATCCGGCGCGACTATCAACGCGGCGCCGACAAGGAGGAGCTGCTGGACCCCGAAGCCGTGGTCAAGGACGGCGAGTGGTTGCAGCGAAAGTTGGCCGACCATCCCTGTGTGCAGCAGGCCCCGGTGGGGCAGATGGAACAGGCGGTCCGTTTTGAGGCCCAGGAGGCCAAAGTCTACCAGGGCGAGCTGGGCTTGTTGAACCAGGAACTAGATCGCCTAGAACAAGAAGACTATACGGTCCATATCCGTTGCGAGACCCAGGCCCAGTTGCACCGTCTGGAGGAAATATTCGCGGCTCGGGGCGAAGCGCTCGAATTTGGCCAGGGCACCCTGCACCGAGGGTTTATTTTTCCGCAGGCGCAGTTGGCGCTTTTCAACGACCACGAGATTTTCAGCCGTCAGAAGCGGCGTTACCGCTACCGGCGTTTTAAGACGGCGGCGCCCATAGCCACCTTCAAGGCTCTGCAATTTGGCGATTTCGTCGTCCACGTCGACCACGGCATCGGGCGCTATAGCGGGGTCAAGCGGTTGCGGATTTCCAACCGCGAGCACGATTGCCTGCAGGTGACCTATCAGGGCACCGACAAGGTTTTCGTGCCGGTGGAGCAACTCGACCGGTTGCGCAAATATTCCACCGCCGAGGGCGAGATTCCCTTCCTCAGCAAGTTGGGCGGCACGGCCTGGGAAAAGCTCAAGGAGCGGACCCGCGAGGAAATCTTTAAAATGGCCGGCGAGTTGGTGCAGCTCTACGCCGAGCGCAAGTCGCAACCGGGTTTCGCCTTCCAGGCCGATACGCCCATGCAGCGCGAGTTGGAGGCGGCTTTTCCCTTTGAAGAGACGCCCGACCAGTTGCGCACCATGGAGGAAGTGCGGGGCGACATGGAGCAGGCCAGTTGCATGGACCGGCTGGTCTGCGGCGATGTGGGCTACGGCAAGACCGAGGTGGCGGTGAGGGCGGCCTTTAAGGCCATTGCCGACCACAAGCAGGTGGCGGTGCTGGTGCCCACGACCATTCTGGTCGAGCAGCACTGTCAGACCTTTGCCGAACGCATGGCGAGCCTGCCGGTGCGGGTCGAGGGCTTGAGCCGCTTCCGTACCGCCAAAGAGCAAAAGGGGATCGTCGAAGACGTCAAGAGCGGCAAGGTCGATGTATTGGTCGGCACCCACCGAATGCTGTCCAAGGATGTCCGCTTCCGCGATCTGGGCCTGTTGGTGGTCGACGAGGAACAGCGCTTTGGGGTGCGCCATAAGGAAAAGCTCAAGCAGTTCAAGCGCCAGGTCGATGTCTTGACCCTGACGGCGACGCCGATCCCACGGACCCTGCATATGTCGATGATGGGGGCGCGCGATATGTCGGTGATCAATACCCCGCCGCGCGACCGTTTGCCGATCCACACCGAGATTATCGCCTTTGACGAGGAGCGCGTCATCGAGGCTATCCACCGGGAGGTGGAGCGCGGTGGCCAGGTCTACTTTGTCCACAACCGCGTGCAGTCGATCTACCGCCTCAGCGAATACTTGGCCGACTTGCTACCCGAAGTGCGCTTCGGGGTGGCCCACGGCCAGATGCCGGCGCGGGAACTGGAAAAGATCATGCACGACTTTATGGAACGAAAGTACGACTGTCTGGTCTGTACAATGATTATTGAATCGGGCATCGATATTCCCTCGGTCAATACTATCTTGGTCAACCGAGCCGACACCCTGGGGCTGAGCCAGCTCTACCAGATTCGCGGCCGGGTGGGGCGCTCCAACGAGCGGGCCTATGCCTATTTGCTGGTGACCAAGGGGAAAAAGCTCAACCAGAAGAGTCGCATGCGGCTGCGGGCGATTGAGGAATTCGCCGATTTGGGCTCGGGATTCAATATTGCCATGCGGGATATGGAAATTCGCGGCGCCGGCAATTTGTTGGGGGCCCAGCAGCACGGTTTTATCACTGCGGTGGGCTTCGATCTGTACTGCCGGCTGCTCGACGAGGCCATGCGGGAACTGAAGGGCGAGACTGTGGCCGAAGCCGTCGACCCCGATATCCAGATTCCGGTGACGGCCTATATACCCGACGATTATATTCCCGGCAGCGACCAGAAGATGGAATTCTATCAGCGTCTGGCCGATGCGTTGCGGATTGTCGAATTGCTCGCTATTGAAGAGGAGATGGTCGACCGGTTCGGTCGTTTGCCGCCCGAGACCCAGTCGCTGCTGTACCTGATGGAGATTAAGATCATGGCGCGGCAATTGGGCGTGGCCCAGGTGCAATTGGAAAAGCGGCGTTTCCGGCTGCTCTTTTCCGACCAGTTGCAGTTGTCGCGCACCGATATTCAGCAGATGGTGTCCAAAAGCTCGGCACAGCTTGAATTCACCCTGGGCGAAGCCCTGATCATTGAAGTGCCGGTAAGCGGTAGGGACGATGAGGAGCGCCTGGAACGGGCGCGCAGTATCATGCAGGAAATAGTCTGAGCAGGCGCAGTGAAATGACGAGGAGCCAGGATATGTACCGATGGATTTGGGCCGCTGTGGTGGCCTGCTGGGCCAGTGGGGCCGCCGCCGCCGCCGATAGCCCCGAATTGCTCGACCGCATTGTCGCAATAGTAGACGACGAGGCTATTCTGTGGTCCGATCTGAGCTATCGCCTGCAAATGGATATCCAGCAGGGCAATGCCTATGAATACCTGCTCGACGAATCCAAGTTAGAGGCCAAGCGCGCCGATATTCTCAGCGCCATGATCGACGAGCAGGTGCTCATTCTCAAGGCCAAGCAGGACAGTCTGCAAATTGACGAAGGCCAAGTGGAGACTGTCCTCAATGAGCGCTATGGTCTGCTGAAACGCGACCACGACCCGGCCGAGTTTCAGCAGATGCTCGAACAAGCCGGGATCACCGAGCGGGAGTTGAAGATGCGCTACCGCAAGGATATCCGCAATTCTCTGCTCTACGAGGCCATGCTGCGCGAAGTGGCGATGGGGCAATATATTAACCGCAAAGACGTACAGGCTTATCGGCAGGCGCACCAGGATACCCTGCCGCCGCGCATTTCGATCAGCCAGATCAATGTTAAGCTAAAGCCCAATGAAGCCGTATTGGAGCGGGGCCGCGAAAAAATACAGTCGGTGCAGAAAAAACTGGAGGCCGGCGAGGATTTTGCCGATCTGGCGCGCCGCGTCTCCGAGGACCCGGGTACTGCCGTCCAGGGTGGTAATTTGGGCTGTTTTGGCACCGGTTTGCTGTTCCCTGAATTTGAGGAGGCAGCCTTTCAGTTGAAACCGGGCGAGATCAGTCAGCCGGTGCGGACCGAGCGGGGCTACCACCTCATTCTGTTGCACGAAAAGCGCGAGGACGAGCTGTGTGCCAGCCATATCCTGATAAATGCGCCGCTGGGTTCGGGAGACAAGGAACGGGCCCGGCAGCAGCTGGAGGAATTACGCCAGCGGGTTTTCAATGGCGAGGATTTTTCACAACTGGCCCGCAACCATTCCGAAGACCGAGAGACGGCGCTGCGGGGCGGTCTGTGGAGCATTTTGCCCAAAGACCAGGTACAGCCCTTTTTGCAGCCCTATATCGACCGGATGAAACTGGGCGATGTCAGCGAGCCTTTCTTTACCGAGGACGGCGGCCATATTATCAAGATTAACGATGACGACTCGATCCTCGAGACATTGCTGCGCGAGGATCGAATTTTCGCCGCTATGCGTCAGGTCATCGATGCTTACAAGGGCGAGATCCACGTGGAAAATCGCATTGACCAGGCGTCTTTGCAGCCAACCGTCTATGACACGCCTTGACTTGTATCTCAAATACACCGGTCTGATCAAGCAGCGCACCGAGGCTAAGCGCGCCTGTGCAGATGGGCGTGTGCTGATCGACGGCAAGCCGGTCAAGGCGAGCTGGACGGTCAAAATTGGCGAAGTGATCACGATTGAAACTCCGACCTCCCTGGTGCAGGTCAAAGTGTTGGATATACCCCGTCGCAACCCGTCCAAATCTCTGCGCGAGACCTTTTTCCAGATCTTGTCGCGCCAACGGCGGGATCCACAGGACGATTTGACTTTTTAAGTCCGGTAACCGGTGCCACGCCATGTCTAGCAAATCTATCAACGAGCCCTACCAAGCCCTGGCCGAAATCTACGATTACGTCATGCGGCACGTCGATTACAAGGCCTGGGCGATATACGTCGATGCCTTGTTGCAGCGCTATGGCGGGCAGGGCGGTAGTCTGGCTGAATTGGCCTGCGGCACGGGCAATGCTACCGTGCAATTTCAGGCCCTCGGCTATGCGGTTAGTGGTATCGACGGCTCGGCGGCCATGGTGCGCACGGCGGCCGAGAAAGCGCGCCTCCAAGAGGTCGATGTCAAATTCTCCCAGGGCGATTTGCGCGCTTTGTCGGGTTTAGGCCCTTTCGATGCGGCGGTCTGCCTGTACGATAGTTTCAATTATTTGCGCGATGAGGGGGATGTGGAAAAAGGTTTGGCTTCGGTCTATGGTTTGTTGCGGCCGGGTGGGTTATTTGTTTTTGACGTGTGCACCCAGCGCAATTCGCTGCGCTATTTTCTCGACGCCCGTGATCAAGAAGAGGGCCCTGGTTTTTCCTACCGTCGGCACAGTTATTACCAGCGCCGTGAAGCCTTGCAATACAATCGCTTTCACATTCGTTTTGACGATCGCCCGGGTGAATTTGAGGAACTCCATACCCAGCGCATCTATACCACGGACGAATTGTTGGCTTTTATCGCGACTAGTCCTTTTGAATTATTGGGCCTGTTCGACGGCTTTAGTTTCGACAAAGGGTCGGAGTATTCGGAGCGGATCCACTATGCTTTGCGGCGGCCCCCGGACGCCGAGGAGGTCGTATGATACTGCCCCAGATGGAGGAGGCCTGGGCCTTTCTCGACGAGACCGAGGGCGATATCGTCCTGACCACCCATATCAACGGCGACGGCGATGCTTTGGGGGCCTGTCTGGGGCTGCGCCGGTTGCTGCGCCAGCGCGGCCGGCAGGCCACAGTGCTGGTGCCCGACGGACCCGACCCGCACTATGGCTTTCTGCCCGATTTCGATTGCATTTGCCTCCTTGAGAATTGGTCGGGGGGCGACCTTGATCGCCTGGTGGTGCTCGACTGCCCCACCCTGGAGCGGGCCGGCGGGGTTGGTCAGCTATTGCGGCCAGGCGGTGCTGTATTATCGATTGACCACCACGCCGACAACCAGCACTTTGGCCGCGTCAATATTGTCTCGGATCAGGCCAGCTCGGCCAGCGAATTGGTCTACCATTTGGCCGTGGCCGGGACTGTGTCCGTCGATGCCGAGACGGCGGCGCAGCTGTATTTGGGCATTCTCTTCGATACTGGCGGTTTCCGCTTTTCGCTGACTACGCCCACCACCCTGGAAGTGGCGGCAGAACTGGTGCGCGCCGGGGCCCGGCTAGACTGGTTGGCCGAGCAGCTCTTTGGCAATAAAAGCCTGGGCTCGGTCAAATTGGTGGGGCGGGCGATCGATTCGCTGCAATTGCACTGTCAGGGCCGGGTGGCGGTATTGCATTTGGGTTGGGATGATTTGCGTCTGGGCGATGCCGAGGATATCGTCAATTACGGCATGGCTATAAAGGGCGTGGTGGCGACATTATTGTTGAAGGAAGAGGAGCCCGGTCGCTACCGGGTCAGTCTGCGCAGCCGGGAGGGAGTGGATGTTAGCCAGGTCGCCCGCTGTTTTGGCGGCGGCGGCCACGTGCGTGCTTCGGGCTGCCGCATTGCGGGGCCCCGCAATAAGGTCGAAGGGGATTTGCTCGACGAAATGAGGCGACACCTGGACTGAGGGGCCGACGGCAGAGAGAAAAATCAAGTATCACGACGCGGTTGTCGCCAACGAAATGTTGGCGGCGGCCGTTTCCGCTTTAACGGCAGAAATAGGCTATCTGGACTCAAATTGGTTTTAGGGAGGTCGATCGATGCATTTGATTACACTGAAGGATTGGTCCGCTGAAGATATTGTCGAACTCACCGCCAGTGGCCTGAAACTGAAGGCCGATCCGGCCCTGGCGGCCACTACCATGACCGGCAAAAGCCTGGCGCTGTTATTCCAGAAGACCTCCACCCGCACCCGCTGCGCTGGGGAAGTGGGTATGGCGCAGTTGGGGGGGCACGCTTTTTATATGGATTGGCGGGCGACTAATTTCCAATTGGCCGACTTGGGCGACGAAATCAGGGTGCTGTCCTCGTACGCCAATTTTATGGTCTTGCGCTTCCTCAAACACGAAGACGTGGTGCGGGCCTCACAGACCTCGCTGGGGCCGGTGATGAATGGCTGTTGCGATCGCTACCACCCTCTGCAGGGGCTTACCGATATCATGACCGTACAGGAGGCATTGGGGCGTTTGGAAGGCGTCCGCCTGACCTATGTGGGGGCTTTCAATAATGTCAGCAATTCACTAGTGGCCGCCGGTCTCAAAGTGGGAATGCACGTTACTATTGCCGCCCCCGAGCCCAATCCGGCGGTGATCGACGAGGAATTATTCGAGCAGGCCCGGCGGGCGGGCCTACTCGATATTGCCGACGATTTGCAGACGGCTCTCAAGCGCAGCGACGTGGTTTATACCGACACCTGGCTCGATATGGAATTTTTTGACGACCCCGCCTATGCCGAGGAAAAGGAGCGGCGCCTGCGGTTGTATCAACCCTATCAGCTCAACGCCGACCTGCTCGACGGGCTCGACCTGCGCATTATGCACTGTCTGCCGGCGCACCACGACTACGAGATTGACGGGGCGCTGTTGCACGACCCCCGCTCAATCGTCTTTGAACAGGCCGAAAACCGGATGCACAGCCAGAAGGCGGTGCTGTTGAAATTGGACCAGGCCGACTAGGGCCCGACGACGCCTTCCTGCAGCATGGTCAGCAGGGCCGAATCGTCCTCTAACAGCGGCAATTCGACACGACCGCGTCGGCGGCTTGATTCGTAGGTGGCAAAAATAAGCTCGGTGGCCTGGAGGGCGCGGCGACCGCTCAATTCCGGCTCGCGGCCGGTTTTGAGACTGGCGATCAAGTCTAGAGTGGCCAGGACGGTATCGTTGTGGTCGGGGTCGGTCGGAGTAAGGGCGGGACTTTCCCAGGCCCCACTCTGCCGCTGCAGCCGTACGGGCGGTCCTTCCTTGGCGCCGGGCCGCACTTCTATAACGCCTTCGTCCCCTACTAAGCGCAACATTAGACGGTTGTCATGCAAGCCGGTATCGCCCGTGGTCAGCAGACCTTCGAGGCCATTGTGCCAGCGAATCCAGGACAGACCGCCGGTATCCAGGGGCACGCCGAATACCTTGTGGTCGCGGGCTACATCGATCTGCCCCAGGACCCAGGCGGCCGGCTCGTCGTTGTTGAAAAAGAAGAACATATCAAACCAGTGGGTGCCCCAATCAAATAGATTGGGGCAGGAGCCCTCGACCCGGCGCAGTGGGCCAATGTGGCCGTCGCGGGCCAGGTCGCGGGCTTTGATGAATTGGGGGCCAAAGCGGCGCTGGTGGCAAAAGGTGATGATAGCCCCGTGCTCCTGGCAGACCTGGATGATATTTTTACTGGCGCCCCAGGTGGGGGCCATGGGTTTTTCGGCGTGGATGGCCTGGGCGCCGCTTTGGGCGGCGGCCACCATCATCTCTTCGTGGAAATCGGGCCAGGTGCAGACACTGACGATATCGAGATTCTCGTGTTCGAGCATTTCTCGGTAATCGGCGTAGGGGGTCTCCACGGCAAAATCGGCGGCCAGTTGCGAGCGGCTTTCTTCAAAGGGGTCGGCGCAGGCGACAATGTGGGCTTCGGACGAGGCCTGGTAGCCCAGGGCGTGCTGGCGGCCGCGACCGCCGCAACCGATGATACCGACGCGAAATGGGGGCATAAATTGAGTTCCTTATAAAGCGGAGCAGTAAGTGCCCCTAATTAAAGGTTGATCGACCAGCCTGGATGGGAAATATCTAGGCTGCGGCTCGGAGTGTAGATACGCCCGCCCGAAGGATAGGGGCGGTCCTGGGTGACAATATACAGGGCGCCGTCGCGGACATAGGTGATTTCGTCGCGGGCGTCGCCTACCACGTCTTCGATCAGACCGTGGCCCCAGTCGAAGGGGAGACCCTCACAGACAGGACGGATTACTTTGCGGGCACAGGCGTCGTAGAGGCCAAAGGCCTGTGGGCTGGTCTGGACGAATAAAAGCTCTTCGCCGTCGCCGCTCCAATTTACCGCCGCACCGCCCTGGCTGATATTGTCGGGCTCGAAGCGGTTGAGCGGATCACCCTGGCCGCTGACCAGGTTGAGGATACCGTAGGTGCCCCAGCGGTCGCCCATCCACATTTCCAGGCCGGGTAAGTCGGGGCGAAAATTGCCTGCGTAAATGCCCTGGACGTGGCCAAAGGAGTGCTGGCGGCGCACCGCCCCGGTGCGGGCGTCGACCAGGAAAAAGCCCGGGTCGGAACCAGCGATGCCGATTTCGGGGCCGTTGCTCGGGTCGCCGTCCAGCTCACCAAAGGCGGCGTGGTCGATATGTCCGGCCCCGCCCGAATCTTCGATATATTCAGCCCCCTCCATGGTCCACAGGTGCTTGCCGTCGCCGTCGTAGAGGTCGTAGCCGGGCAGAATTTCGTCGCGGCCGTCGCCGTCGACATCGTAAAACCACATATACATGCCGTACCAGGCGTTGTCGGCGTCCCGGCGCCAGCGCAGCTTGAGCTGGTCGTCGAAGGCCCAGATGGAATAGCCGGTACCGGCTCCGTCGCCGTCGCGCAGGATGAGGTCCTGGGCTTTGGCGGTATGGCGCAATTTGCAGGGCCACAGAACTTTGAGCGAGTGCAGATAGTCGCCCACACTGGCGTTGCGGTGACCGCGGTAGGGGCCGGTGGTGGGGAGGGGCGTCTCAGCAGTTACATGGCCGCTGGCCCCGTTTATAAGGCGCAGTTGGCCATCGGCAATGCCGATGAAATCCTCGACGCCGTCGCCGTCCAGGTCGTGCATTTGGATATGTTGCAGGTTGGCCGCCGCTTGGTAGGTGCGGTCCCATTGCACCTGCCCGGCCAAATCGAGGCAGATAATGCGGGGGCCGGTGGCGGTAGTCTGTTGCAGGATGATTTCCTTGTCGCCGCCGCCCCTAAAATCGCCGTAGCGCACGCTGCAGGGCCAATAGGCGCTTATATCGAGGCGTTTCCACAATACGGGCTGGGGGTATTTTTCGGCGGCCTGGGCGACATTCTTTTCATAGGCGTCGAGGCGGCTGATATAGGCGGCTTGGGCTTTTTCGGGGGCCGTGGCGGCAATATCGTACATGCGGCTGCGGGTATTGGTGCGCACCCCCAGCTTGCCGGTGGCAAAGGCGTCGTCGTAGGCGACAAAGGCCTGGTCTCCGTCTATATAACCCGAGATGCGCTCACCCTGACAGACGGCTTTGAGGCGGTAGTAGCGACTTCGGTCAATGCCGTTGGACATCTCGGCCAACAGGGTCCAGGCCGCGTCGACGCGGCGGTAGAGGGCAAAGCGATCAAAGCCCTCCATACAAAAAAAATAATAGCGCCGCAGATCCTGGTAGCGTAGCACCAGGCCCGAGCGGGCGATCAGTGAATGGGGGTCGTCGCTGCTGGGTTGGGAAAAGGCGTTGAGCTGGCGGATACTGCCCTCGACCGTATAATCGCCCCACAGCGGTTGGCCCGTGACTAAGCTACGGTCGGTTTTGTCGATATGCTCCAGGACCGTGGCGGTGCCATCTTCGACGATGCGGTAGGCGCTGGCCATTTTCCAGTTGGGCGGGGCCGTCAGGCCGTTAGTCCAACCGTGGAAATACTGTTCTTCTACGCTTTGGTCGGGTTCATTGGGGTCCAGGACGGTACCGACAGGACAGCCTTCCAAATTGATGCGAGTCAATAGCTGGTCGGACATATTCTCCTCCCTAGCGGACGGTTAGGCGTTTCCAATAAAAAAGTCGTTCCATAGGGGCGGTTGGGTTATCTTGGGTTCCCCCAACCAGGAGAATCGCCCATGGGACTGAGTGAAGCCGAGAAAGTTACCTATATCGAAACGGCACAGG
>WLWI01000229.1_pt1 | contig 67216 bp, 59 predicted proteins | sample 6701501 | NCBI WGS metagenome assembly WLWI01 (sample SAMN12718690, study PRJNA515312) | sponge metagenome | isolation source: marine sponge | host: Mycale hentscheli | place: New Zealand: South Island, Marlborough, Capsize Point | collected 2014-11-01 | reverse complement strand
CCATGAAGTTGGTCCCGCTCGCTGGCAGACAGATCGACCAAATAGCGTTTGCGCATGGATCACCTCCGTTGTAGGGCTTAATAGGATAACGGAGAATCCACTAAAATAAAAATGTCAGAGTACTAGGCGCCAAGCCACTCCTAGGCGGCGTCGTTCAAGTTGTGCTCACGATCCTTCTCGGAGCTGGTTGTGCAGTGCTCTTCGGGGTGTCGGTCTCCTCGTCGATAGCTTTTGGGATCATGGTTTCGCTGAGCAGCACTGCGGTTGTTTTGCGCACCCTGATGGAGCGCGCCGAGTTGGAGATGCCCCACGGGCGGAACTGTCTTGTCGTCTTGTTGGCCCAGGATATGGCCGTTGTGCCCCTGGCGCTGGTCATGACTTTATTGGCCGGAGAAGGTGACTCGTCCGAAATAATGATGCAGGTTGGTCGGCTCCTGGTCATGGCGTTGGCACTGGGGCTTGGCTTATTTCTACTTACCAAAGTCGCGGTCCGAGCCTTGGCAACCCTCACACTGCTGCGCAATCGCGAGCTCGTTTTCATTTTTGCCGTTGTGACCAGTTTAGGGGCGGCATGGGTTTCCCATGCCGCTGGACTCTCACCTGCCTTGGGCGCCTTTGTCGCTGGGATGTTATTGGGCAGTTCGCCTTTTGCTACCCAAATTCGCGCCGATGTCTCCTCGTTGCGCGTAGTCCTGCTTACCCTGTTTTTCGGGGCCGCCGGCATGGTGGCCGATCCCATCTGGATTCTGCAGCACTGGTATCTTGTTGCGGGTACAACCGTATTGTTAACGGTCGGCAAAATGGCCGTCATTTGGGGCATCTTCCAAATTCTCGGCCACACGGCGCGGGTGGCGTCGGCAACGGGTCTTTGCCTGGCCCAAATCGGTGAGTTTGCGTTTGTCCTCGGCAGCATTGGCCTTGCCAATGGCGTCGTCTCTACGGATATGTACGCCTTGATCGTCTCGACAACGATTATGTCTTTTGTGCTGAGCGCATTGTTGCTACCCATTGCCCCGCGATTTGGGCATCTTGTTGCTTCCTTGTTTGGAAAAGCGCCTGCCTATGCCGATAACAAAGGGGCGTCGGCGCACGCCCCCGATGCGGTCGTCATTGGCTTTGGACCCGCTGGACAGATCGCCGCTCAATCCTTTATGGGGGAAGATAAACGGGTCGTCGTTATTGACCTCAATCGCGAAGGGGTGCAGCAGAGCCAGCAACTGGGCTTTGAAGGCGTTATCGGTGACGCCACTCAGAATGACGTCTTGGAGCATGCCCAGCTGAGTCAGACAAACGTGGTTGTGATCACCGTTCCGCATCACCGCTCCACCCTGACCATCCTTGAGCATGTGCGACAACAAGCTCCGCACGCACACCTTATCGTTCGCTCACGTTACAAGTTGCACACTCAAAGCTATGTGGATGCCGGCGCACATGTAGTTGTTGGCGACGAAGAGCAAGTGGGAGAACGCCTGGCACATTACATTGAGGAATGGTTGAACGATCAAGCGCAAAAAGAACGAGTTTAAGTGGATGCCAAACCCAAGCAATGTTGAAGACCCTATCGGAGAGCAATTATGCTAAGCGCCGGCCAATTGGCTCAATTCGAAACCTTCGGCTTCGTGCATTTACGCGCGTTGTTTACGGCGGCGGAAATGACGGCGATAACGGCCTCGGCTGAGGCTATCTGGCGACAGGATCTGGAAGAGGGGGGCGGCGAGGAAGGCCATCAAGGCGTCGTGTCCTTTATCGAGCGCCGCCCAGCCTTGGCTCACTTGCCCGAGGACGACCGCATTTGGGGGCCGGTGGGACAGGTGGCCGGGGCCGGTTTTGTGTGGGGCGGCTCCGAGGGCAATAAAGGCAGTTTCAACGAGACCCGAGACCACCAGTGGCACAGCGACCGGGCGGGCCAGATAGACTTGGCGTACAGACGCGTGAAGATCATGATTTACTTGCAGGCCATGTGCAAGGATACGGGGGCGCTGCGGGTCATACCCGGCTCTCACCAGGCCGATTTTCATCGCCGCTTGCTGGTATTGCAGCCGCAAGGGCCAGACACCAGTATGGACGTATTTGGCGTGGCTGGGCCCGACCTGCCGTCCTACCCCGTAGAGGTGGAACCAGGCGACGTGGTCCTATTCGACCACTATCTGTATCACGGGGTCTACGGCAAGCAGGAGAGGCGCAGCTATATCGCAATGAAATTTGCCGCCCGGCCCCAAACGGAGGTCCACTATCGGGCGTTGCAGGCACACGGGCAGGGCGCCGAAAAATTGCACGAGGACTTTCGCCACAGCCAGCGACCCCGTATCCGCGCTATGGTGGAGGGTTTGTTGGAGTGGGAACGGCGGGCAGAAGGGGCCGCGGTTTGAACGGTGCACCGCTGGACCATTGGCGGCCGCACCAGGTCGCCGCCGATCCGGGAACGCACTGGCTCAAGGACCGCCGTTGGGCCATCGACGCGCCACCGGACGAGGCGGTGGAGCCGCTGCCCCAGGACCAGTGGCCGGCAGCAGCTCCGCGCAGCGGGGTCTATGGGGTGGTGACGCCGACTGTCGTCCCGGTGGCGGGGGGCTATCGGATGTACTATACGCAGATTCTGCCGCGACCGGGCTTCCCCGCTGGGGCCAACGAATACGATAACGCTACCACCCGCATTTTGAGCGCCTTCTCCAAGGACGGCCGCATCTGGAGCCCGGAAGCGGGGGTGCGCTTGGGGCCGCAAGAGGGCGGGGCCGGCCAATTCCGCGTTGTGTCGCCAGAAGTGGTCCCCGGCCCTGGCGGGTGGCGTATGTATTACGAATGTTGCCAGGGGGCGCAAAGTGGGGGTAGCACGCTGCGCAGCGCGGTTTCGGCCGACGGGCTGCAATGGCGGATCGAGCCGGGAGTGCGGTTGGGGGGGGAAGACAGCTATAATGCCTGTCGGGTGGTCAACGTGGAGGACGGGCGTCTTCGTCTTTACTGCGGCCAGCGGGGGCGCGGCATTATCAGCGCGGTATCGGCGGACGGTGGTTTGACCTTTACTAAGGAGGCGGGGATTCGCATTGCCCCGGACGGACGCTACGATTCCCTAACCGCTTTTGCCCCGGAAGTGTTGATCCTGCCGGGGGGCGGCTATCGGATGTACTACGCCGGCTACGCGGCGGCCAATCGGGCCTACGTCCTCAGTGCCTTATCAGACGACGGCTTGTCTTGGCGCAAAGATTCAGAGCCGGTACTGGCTCCAGGTGGTCCCTGGGACGGGGCCAAATGTTCGGAGATGTGCATCGTGAACTTGCCGGGTGGCGGCTTCTGTCTGTTCTACGAGGCCTGTGACGGTAGCGCCGCCGGCGAGCGCGGGGTCTGGCGCATTGCCAGTGCTACGTCGGGCGTTTGATTTCCTTTGCCCAGGGGCGGCTACCAGGCACGGATCTGCGGGTTTTTTCTTTTTTCTTTGTTTTATCTGTTCTCTTTTGCTGTTCTGGCCACTTGATAGGTGAAAGCTAAGCCCTGCGACTGCGGGCTTTGGTTTATACCAATTTGATGTGAAGATGTCCGGATGTTCGGCGGGCGGCCCTTGGCTACCAGCGGGAAACATCCGACCATTTTGAAGTCAATCTGGTCTTCTCTATTGAGAAAGGCAGAGATGTATGCGCCGTTGCCCCCTGTGCGATGCAGCGCTAAAGAGCGGTCCCAAAAAAGAGTCACTGGCCGAGGTTTTGTATCGCCTGAATTGTCCCCATTGCGGCACTTATCGGCTGGACGGTAGGGCCCGGGAATTAGTCGCTGAACTAGGAGGCAAACGGGCTTATCTGGTCAATTTTGTCCGTGGTATTGGCGCCAACGGCGGCCTCTCGACCTTTCGCGGCGAATTGGTCACGTATCTGGTCGGGGCCTATCTATGCGCCGAGCAGGCCTGTGTCCAGCGCGGCTTGATGGCGGCGCATATCGAGCATTGCGGCGCTGGTTTCGATTCGCGCAATCCTGTCTTTCGCGTCGAAGATAAAGGGCAGGTTTTTAGTTTGCGTGTCCATGCCCCGGACGCGGCGCTCGACGAAATTCGCGCTCAATTGTTGTGGGTGAAAGGGCTGCGGGACCAGGCGGGTTTGCTGGTTTTGCAACCGCTGCTGAATAGGGAAGGACAGCCGTTTGAGTTGGCGGGGAAGGGTCAACCTCGTCCCTGCGTATTTTACGACTGGATCGAGGGCGAGACCGTCAAAGAAGCCCAGGTGCGGGGCTTGAGTGAACAACTAATAGAAAAACTCGGTGAATTTATCGCCGCCATGCATCGCCATAGCAGGGCCTTTACGCCGCCATCGTGGTTTGTTCGGCCGCGCTACGACAGGGAATTTATCGAGCAGAACCTGCGATTGGGACAGACTCAGGCGGACGACGGGGATGCGGCTGAGACGGTGCGGGCGGTCATGGAGATTGTCGACGATTTGGACGCCGCGCCTGATACATTCGGGATGGTGCACTCTGAGCCGGCCAATGCCAATCTCTTAATTCAGGCGGGGCGTATCGGCGCCATTGATTTCCAAGTTTGCGGCTGGGGGTATTATTCGGTAAATATCGTCCGAGCCTTGCGTGGCCTATTCCCCAAAGCCGACGAATTGATGGATGGGTCGGAAAGTCGTCTTTTCTTAAAGGGCTATCAACGAGTACAGGCCCTGCCCGCCGACTTGCATCGCCACGCCGAGGTGTTTTTGCGGGCGTGGCCGTTGGCTCGTCATATTTTTTAGCACCGGTAACAGAATGGAGTCCGGGAGGTAGCTCAGGGGCAAGAGCGTCTGCTCAGGCAGAAGGTCGAAGGTTCGAATCCTCCCCTCCCGGGCTCTTATTTTTTGGCTATGGACAGGCAGAGCGAAGCAAAACAGGTCGACGAGGCCCTGGCAGGGCGGCAACAGGCGTACGCCTGGTTGGTCGGTCAGTACCAGAATTACGCCTACGGTGTCGCGGTGGGCATTCTGGCGGATTTCGAATTGGCCCAGGATGTGGTCCAGGAGGCATTCTTATGCGCCTACCGAGATCTGGCCAAACTGCGCCAGCCGGACCGGTTTGGGGCCTGGTTGGGGGGGATTGTGCGGCACTTGGCCCACGGCGCGTTGCGGGAGCGGGCCCAGGTCCGCCGCCTGGCCGAGGAGATGCGCCATCTTGCCGAGCCCTATGACCAGCCCCAGGAAAGCAGGGCCGAAGAATGGGCTCCCAAACCGCTTTTGCGACGGGCCTTGCAACGCCTCAATCCCCAGCAACGCGAGGTTATCAGCCTCTACTTTGTCGGCGATCTGTCCTATGCCCAGATCGCTCGATTTCTGCAGCTAAAAGAGACCACGGTTAAGGGGCGGTTGCAGCACGCCCGGGCCAAATTGCGCCAGGAGTTTAAGATGGTCGAGGAACAGCTAACAGGAGCGGAACTACCGGACGATTTTACCGCCGCGGTACAGGGGCTGCTGGACCAAGCCCTGCATCGGGACCAGCGCCAACAGGCTATTGCCGAATTGGCTGCATTAGGCGGCCCGGCGGTGGACCCGCTGTGCGAGGCTTTGGAGGACCGGCGGCAGTGGGTGCGCTACGCCGCCGCCCTGGCCCTGTGCGCTATTGGCGACGAGCGCGCCGCCCAGCCTGTTCTGCGTCTGTTGTATGCGCCGGATTTTGTCATGCACTTCAACGAAATGCCGCGCTTGCTGGCTATTCCTGGGATGACAGAGATTCTGCTCAAACTGGCGCAACGCGGCGTCGACGAGCAACACCGGCGCAGGGCAATTCTGTGCCTGCGCGGGGCCACCGGCGACGAGGATGTCTTTGCGGCCCTGTACAAGTTATTCGGTGACGAGCGGGAATCCGTTGATTTGCGCCGCACGGCGATGCAATCTCTCTGCGATATCAGGCCGGAGCGAGCTGTTGCGATCATAGAAGAAGCTCTGGAGGGGCGGGTGCCTGGATTGAGGAAATACGCACTGACCATTGCCGGGGGTGAGGGGCGCCTGCCGCCGTTGCCGGTTTGCCGCCGGATTTTTAGTGAGGAAAGCGGTTGGATGGTGCGTTTGCGGGCGGCCCGATTGCTGTGTGAGCACGGCCCTGCGGGGGAAGAGGCTTTACAAACCATTCTGCGCCACGGACCCCTCGATCAGCGCTTGATGGCTGCCCTGTTCCTGGCCCATTTGGGATCGGTGCCGGCACAACAGGTGTTGCGGCAGGAATTGCTGGGGGCCGGCCTTGATGAAGGGGCTTGGCAGGCTTGGCTGGATTGTTCGTCCGAAGGGCGCTACGATCCGGCTGCTGTCGGGGCGCTATTGGCCAATATTTCAACCAATAAACGACAGCACCATTTGATGGCCCAATTGTGTCTCCAAATGCGCGCGCTGTGTCGTCGAGACCCGTTGCAAATGGGGCCCCTGGTCGAAGGTTTTTTGCAATCGGGGGGGCATCCGGGGAGCCAGGTTGTAGCCACTCGGGTTCTAGCCCGGCAACGGGGCGAGGATTTTCTGGGCCAGTTGCGGAGTTGTCTGGGGGGGCAACTGCAACGTCCACAGAAAGGTAAGGCGGCGCGACGGGCTTTCTGGGAGATGTATCGGATGGGTGAGAAGGCTCTGCCCGTGGCCGAGGAGATGTTCAACGCCGAAAATTGGCTCGAGCGCAAGGCAGCCGTGGCCTTGTTGCGGCGCTGGGGGCGGCTGACGTCCCAGCAGCGGCGCCAAGCCCAGGACGATCCGCACCCGGCGGTGCGCCTGGCGGCCCAGGCGGGCGAATGAGAGATTTGGCAAATGGTGCGGTCCAGTTCCGCCAATCTTTCACAGGCCTAAGCGGTCTTTAAACCAGACCAGCGGGCTGGGCTCATATAGCCAGGGCCGCCCGGTTGCAAAACGTTGGCATTGGGCGGCGATAAAATCGCCCAAGCCAGCCCAATCGTCGCGGAAGGGGCTCAGCGGGCTGCTGGTCCACCACGGACTTTGCAGTTGGGACAGGGTCCACTGCATGATCAGGGCTTCCAGCACGGGCTCGGTTTCCGGCGGTAGGGCGCTTACCTCCGCATAACCCTCTAATACACTCCGACGTCGTTGCGGATCCATGGCCTGCAGCGATACGGCGATATCAGCCAGGTACAGACCTTCGCCGCAGGCGTCGAAATCTATCGGCGATACAACGTCGCTGTCGATGACGAAATTAGCGGGATTGGGATCGCCGTGGCACAGGCCCTTGTCGGGTGAGCCGGCGCTGAAATCAGCGATGTGCGCATCGACGTCCTGGGCCGTTTGCAGCATGCATTGCAGGTGAGCCGTTGCGTCGAGGCGGTCGCGGTATTGTTCGACGACGGCAGAGGCTTGTTCTCGGGCCACTGGTGGACGCTTAAAGTCGTCTGGCCGTGGCCAGGTAGACGAATGGCGATGGATAGTCGCCAGAGTGCGCCCCATTGCCGCCAGTTGGGCGTTGGAGCGCTGCGGCAAAGGGGCGTCCGGGGACCGGTAGCCGAAACCGGCGTGGGGCCAGAGGGGGGCGCCCGGCAGCCAGCGCTGCAAGGTGCTAAAGCAGCGGAAACAGGCGGTGCGGCTGTCCCAGACTTGCAATGGGGTGACGATCTGTCCCTGTCGATTGGCGACGGACGTTTGGATGCGCAGGTCGGTATCGTGGGCCAGGGCGTCCAGCCAGAGCAGATAGGATTCGAGTTGGGCGACGTTGGGCTCGGCGAGCCAGTAGTGTATCCCCAGAATAAATTCGCCCTCGCTGGTGGTATAGCGGAATTTCATATAGCCGGCTTCGCCCTGATCGCCGGCCATGATATCGCCTATCAGATACAGCCCCCGCAAGCCGAGCCGGTAGTGGGGTTGGAGCATGCCGGCGGCTTGGATACAGAGCGAATATTGCCTATTCCAGTCCAGGTCGTTGAAGCCCGCATTGAGATCTTCAGTATTCACGGGGTGGCCTCGGCCACTTGCGGCAGCGGTTGGCAACGGGCCGGGACTTTACCCTCCATATTGAGGTAGCTTTCCAGCGGTGGGGCCAGGTGAAAGGCGTCGCGCAGTTGGACGTACTCCTGCCATAATCCACTCGCTTTGTTGCCTGGACTTCTGCGCGCCCGTATCAGGGCGTTCTTTTCGGTGTAGCGGGACGAGGCGAATTCGATGATATCGACTTTATAGCCCTGCATTTCGAGCAATAAGGCGCGCAGGGCGTCGCCGACCATATAGGCGATCTTTTCTTTAAAAATAGAATGCTTGGTCAGTTGTTTAAGGGGATGACCGCGCATTTGCCGCCGCAGGCTGTGTTGGCAACAGGGCACTGCCATAATGCAATTGGCGTGGTGGCGCAGACCCAGGTGCAGGGCTTTATCGGTGGCGGTGCCGCAGGCGTGGAGAGCATAGACCATATCGACGCGGCCGGCGATATGGAAGTCGGCGATATCGCCGGTGTGGAAATGCAGGTGGTCGAATTGGAGCGCCTGGGCGCGGCGGCGCGCTTTGTCCATTAATATGGCGTTGGTATCGATGCAGTGGATGGCCAGAGGGCGACCTTGCAGGGCGGTATAGTAATAATAGACCAGGAAACTGAGCAAGGGGTTGCCGGCAGCCCCTTCGATGCAGACAACTCGACGACGGCTGGAAAATTGCCGTAGCTGGGCATGGACGGCGTCGAGATAGGCCAAGATCTGCCCGGTTTTCGCCGTTCGGTCCACCGCGTACTTGGTGAGTGGGATGGGTAGGTCCAGCTGGCGCAAGAAGGCATCCAGGGCTTTTTTCTGCTCTTTATAGATCACTCGATTATACCAGATTGCGTTCAAGTTGTCCGGATGTTTCTGCTGTTTCTCCGGGGGAAGTACCACTAAACACCGGCCATCAGTGCTTCATATTGGTATTAGACCATTTTTTTTAGCCGCTGGCGGGCTGAATAGAGTCGTTTTTTCACGGTCGAGAGAGGCAGGCCCAGTCGCTGGCCTATTTCCCGATAGCTATAGTTGTCCCAATAGAACAGGCGCACTACGACCAATTCGTGTTCGGGCAAGTATTGTAGATAGCGGGAAAAGCCGTGTTCCCGGGGCAGTTGGCCGTCGGTATGGGCGTACTTATCCGGGGCCGCATCGAGCTTTTCGGCTCGGCGGTAGTGGCGCCGCTGCAGTCGCTGGCACTGGCTGAAAACTATGCGCTTGAACCAACCGGGGAAAGCGGCCGGGTCGCGCAATTGGTGCAAATTTTCAAAGGCGGCGAGGAAGGCTTCCTGGACAGCGTCTTCGGCCAGGTGCCAGTCCTCCAGGGCGTGGTGGGCCCACTGCAGGGCGGGGCGCCGGAATTTCTGTTCAAGGGCGTTAAAGGCGGTATTGCGTCAAGGGAAATTGCGTTCTTTGGCCGCCAAAATCAGGTCTTGTACGGTGTCCAAGGGGACTCCTTCTGCTGGCTCGGTAAAAAGGGGTATTCTCCCTTAGGAGCCACTGAGAGCGGTGAAAGTTACCGGGCGGCGAAAAAAAGGCCGCGGTGGTCTTTGCTGGATAAATCTAGGAAGGCTATTTGATAGTACCTAAAGAAAATTTGATCTTTTGCCTCAGGTCGAGGGAAGCTAGCAGAGATTAGCCAAGATTGCTTTCTACAGCTCTATATGGTAACGGCATGCCTGCCTGAACATGCCCGGTTTGACTTCGGCCTCAATGATGTCGACGAGTTTCCCCCCGGCTAATTCACAGGTTCTTCGCGAGGCCCAGTTGTCGGGGTCACAGGTAATCAAAACGGGGTTGATGCCGTGTTGGGCGGCCAGGGGCAAGAGCAATTTGCAACTGCGCGCTGCATAGCGCTGGCCGCGGTGGTCAGGGGCTACCTCATAGCCGATATGGCCGCCAAATTGCATGAGTTTGGGGGTTGATTCGGTGCGCAATGAAATACGCCCTATCGCTTTGCCCGTCCCGAGGTGGCGCATGGCGAATTTGTATTCGGGCACGATACCGCGCTCGATAGCCCCCGGGCGGGTTTCGAGCAGGTGTACTTCAAGGTCGCCGTCTATTAATTGGCCGGGGTCGTGGAAATGGAAACTTGATCTGCCGGTAGGCTTCATTGTGAAACCTCAACGGGGAAGGTTAAATTTCAGCGAAGCTTAAATTCGTCTTTTGCCAGTAAATTGACCAGCGCTACATTTGGAGGGCAAAATGGAAAAGGAAAACCCATCCCCTGTCGAAATTGGCACCGCCCGACAGCTTTTCGTCGACGATTTTTGGATCGACCGGGCCAGCGGCGTGCAACGCATTCTGCACCAACCAGTGCAACGGGAAATTACCTTGGCGCCCGAATACGAGTGGGAAGCCGGCGGTCTTTCCTATCTGACGACCTTTGTCGACGGCGGGAAAATTCGCGGCTGGTACCGGGCCGATCCGTTGTTGCAGGACGCCGATGCCCGCTCTATCACTTGCTATGCCGAAAGCGACGACGGCATCCACTGGCGCAAACCGGAATTGGGGCTGGTCAATTTCCAGGGCTCCAAGGCCAATAATATTGTCTGGGCCGGGCCCGGGATCAATCTGGCCCCGTTTAAGGACGGCAACCCCCAATGTCTGCCCGATGAGCGCTATAAAGCCCTTATCCGCATTGAGCGGGTCCTTTACGCTCTGGTTTCGGCGGATGGACTCAGCTGGCGGTTGTTGCAACAAGAGCCGGTGCTGACCGACTATCCCTTCGATACGCTCAATCGCCCGTTCTGGGATAGTTGGCGCGGCGAATACGTCGCCTATTGTCGCGGTGTGGGTGGCCGCGGTTCGGGCAATTTCTTCGACGGGGTGCGCTGGATACGGCGCACAACTTCAGCGGATTTTCGCCACTGGGCGCCGCTGCTGGATATCGATTGCGGCGATACGCCCTGGGAGCACCTCTATACTAATTCCTGCGTCCAGTACGAGCGCGCCCCGGGAACTTATCTCATGTTCCCCTCGCGTTTTGTCACCGGCCGCAGTCCCGACCCCGATTGGACCTACGACCAGGGCGTCAGCGATATCGTCTTTATGGCCAGCCGCGACGGTTTGCACTTTGACCGCAGTTTTATGGAGGCCTTTATCCGTCCGGGGCTGGATTTTGGCAATTGGCACGACAGGGGGATTTACTTCGAGGTCGGCTTATTGGAAACTAGCCCCACCCAATTGTCGATGTACGGCATGGAGAACGCCCATTTGCCGACCCAGCGCATTCGCCGCTATACCCTGCGTCCGGACGGTTTCGTCTCGGTCAACAGCGGCTACGGCGGCGGCGAATTCACTACCCGGCCACTGATTTTCGCCGGTCATCGCCTCTCGCTCAATTATTCGACGTCCGCCGTCGGCTCGGTCCGGGTCGAGGTCCAGGACGCCTTGGGCCAACCTTTAGAGGGGCTGGCTCTGGACGATTGTCCCGAGCGCTACGGCGACCAGATAGACGGGGTCGTGGGCTGGTCGGAAGGCGGTGATTTGGGCCGCTGGGAGGGCACGGTGGTGCGCCTCCGGTTCGTTCTTAAAGACGCTGATCTGTACGCCTTTAAATTTAGCTAGCCGGCCCCTCGACTTCGATCCGTTGCCCCTGGTCGTTGGATGCGTATGCCGCATCGACTATGCGGGCCACTTGTAACGCATCGGCGCCACCGGCTGGGAGGGCGCCTTGGCCCTGGGCGGCTCCGATAAAGGCACGAACGAAGTGCTCGCCGGAGACCCCGCCGTAGGCCGCCGATTGGGCCAGATCGAAATCGAAGCGCCGCTGCGGCGCCGAAGCCCAGTCGGGGTGGGTGGTTTCCACTTCCAGGTGGTTGGACCGGCCGCTACCACCCCAGTACATGCGGCCTAGGCGACCGTTGACGCCAAAGTAGGTATCGTAGCCGCTGGGGTTGTGGTAGCCGCCGCCGCTGAGGGCCAGAGTATAGCCGGCGTGCAGCGAGGCCACTGCCCCTGATTTGAGACGCATCGATACCGTGGCAATATCCTCCACGGAAATGGGCGCGTCGTTGCGCGTGGCCATTTCGGCGGTTACCGAGACAATCTCGTCCTGGGCGACATAGCGGATCATATCCAAGTAGTGGCAGCCCAACCAGGAGAGAATACCGCCGCCGGAGCGTTCTTTGTCGAATAGCCAGTGCTGCGGGTTGCGGAATTGCACCTGGGTGGTCAGCAGGCGCACCTCGACCGAGAGTAGCGGCCCCAAAAGTCCCTGGCTGACAAAATTGCGGGCCTGCTGGATTAAAGGACCGGAGCGGTTCTGGTAGCAGACTCCCAATTTTTTACCCGTTTCCTGGGCGGCGGCCATGACCCGAAGGGTATCTGCGGCGGTGCGACCGATGGGTTTTTCGGCCAATAGATGCAGCCCCCCTTGCAATAGGCGGATAAAGATATCGGGCCCCAGATCGTTGCGCAGGGCGGCGATGGCGAAAAAGAGATCGTCGCGGCCGAGGATCTCGTTGAGGTCGGTGGTGGTATCGATGATTTTGTCGCCCTGTTTTTGCCGGGCGGCCGTCAGGGCAGAGCGGCTTGGGTCCCACAGCACAATACCGTCTATTTCGGGCAGCGCCTGCAATGTGCCCAGATGGGCCAGGGAGTGGGGGTGTTCAATGCCTAATAGGGCGGCTTTCATGGTTGGCTTCCTTCTCGATTGCTCAGGGTGACGAGATCGCACTGGGCGATTTCTTTGCTATGGGTGATTCCGGCCGGGGCCATCAGTTCCAGGGTCTGGGGGGCTAGCCGCTCGGCAATAGCTGGTTCGGGGCCGCGGGTATAGCCGGTATACTGGGTGGCATAGCGCAACACCAAGATGCGGCGGATGCGGTCGGTCGGTTTCCATTGGAGGGTACTGTGGACCAGACCTTCGCTAATGACCACGATATCGCCGGCTTTGGGTTCTATGCGCACGGTCCCTGGAGGGGGCGGGTCGGTGACGATCCCGCCGTTGAATAACTCGTCCGGGCATTCGATGAGGGTTTTGTGGGAGCCGGGAATGCAGCCCAGGCCGCCCTCGCCGGGGCCGACGTCGTCGAAATAGGGGAAGACAGCGAAATTATCGCAGTGGACGCGGCCGTCGCGGCATTGGTGGTTGACACTCTGCCAGCCAAGGTCCTCGCGGGCGCAGTGGAGACGGCCAGCAGGCACCTCGCCGGGGCGGTCGACTTGCAGAGTGCCGCTGACAAAGCGCGGTTTATCGTTGGTCAACTCTTTGACAATAGGCCAGGTTGAAGGGTGAAAGACTAGGGCTTCGAGGGCCTTGTCAAAGGCAAAGCCGTGTAGGTGGCGCTTGCCGTCAATGGCAAAACCGGGGGGGAGTTGGTCGGGCGGGGTGTCGAGGTAGCGCTGGGTGGCACGGCGGCCCCGCTCCAATTCGTCGGGGCTGAGGGCGTTGGGCAGGTGCAAATAACCGGTGACGTCGAATAGATAGCGCTGTTGCGGGGTCATCATGAGGGGGTCCAGTAGGCTAACGTTATGGTCGGCGGGCGCCTATTGGGGCAATTCGACGCCCAGATCGGCCAGTTGTTTTTCCACTTGTGCGGCCCAGCCGCGGTTGGCGGCGGGACTGGCCGGGCTGGGGTGCAGGATGCTGGCGATGGGGACACTGTCGCCGAGGACGGTGCGGGCCCGTTGTTCGCCGTATTTGCCCACGCCCAGGACCAGTTCGGGGGCCAGATGGGCGACGATAGCGGCCAGGGCCTGGTCGCAGGCCTGGTAGAGGGGGGCTCGTTCGGCCGGGGGCAATTTGTCGGGGGTGCGGTTGCGGCCCGATTCTTCCATAAAAGCCAGGGGGCAGTAATTCCACACGAAAAAGCGCTGGAAGAAAGCCTCCGGGGTGACAAAGCGCTGACGAGCCCAGCCCCACAGGCGCTGACCGCTGACTTCGCTGCGGGTGCAGGCAAAGCCTTCAATCGGGCGTTTGGGGTGTTGGTCGAGCGGTGGCTCGACGCCAGAGGAGATGTCGAGCCAATCGCGCACTAGGGCGACCTCGCCAAAAGGGACCCCGGTTTGGACCATGCCGAATGGGCCGGGGTTCATACCCAGGAGGAGGATCTGGGCATGGGGCAGGCAGTAGCGTTTGAGGTATTGGCTATGGGCTTCCCAGGCGTAGTCGAGCGGATTGTACACCTGGTGCACGGGCGGGGCGAACCGGCAACGGCCTACGGCCCGGCTCAAGGCGCGGGTGATATCGAGGGCGGATTGGGACATGGGCGCTAGCTGTTAGGTGGCAGTTGGGTGGCGGTTGTGAGTTTGAGGGACTAAAGTAAGTCCGATTTCCGCCGGCTTGTCAAACGGGCGGGGAATAGGTGTTGGCGGATTTTAATTCGGCTATATTAGCCCTGGACGTTTAAATGAAGTCGGTTTAGAAAGGATGGCGGATGGACCCTATAAAATTTGGCCTGGTCGGCTCGGGGTGGCGCGGCGAATTCTTTTTGCGCATTGCCCGGGCCTGCCCGGAGCGGTTCACTATTACTGGGGTGATTGCGCGCCGGGACGAGCGGCGGCAACAAATCAGTCAGCAATGGGGCGTCGAGGCGTTTTCCTCGGCCGAGGATATGTTGGCCCGTACGGAACCCGACTTTGTCGTTACCAGCGTACCCTGGGCCGTCAATCCAGGGCTTATCGAATGGCTCGCCGGGCGTCAAATGCCGGTGTTGTCGGAAACGCCTCCGGCCCCCGATATCGAGGCTTTGGTGGCTCTCAATCAGGTGGGGGGCAACATACAGGTCGCCGAGCAATATCATTTGCAGCCGCACCACGCTGCCCGTTTGGCACTGGCCCGCAGCGGCCTGTTGGGGCGGGTGTCGCAAGCCCAGGTGTCGGCGGCGCACGGCTACCACGGCATCAGTTTGATGCGGCGCTTGCTGGGGGTGGGGTACGAGCCCTGCACCATAACGGGCCACCGCTTCACCTCGCCGCTGGTGGCCGGGCCCGACCGCGACGGGCCGCCCGACAACGAGGAGATTGGCTCTTCGAGTCAGGATTTCTTGCACTGCGATTTCGGTGATCGGCTGGGCGTTTTCGATTTTACCGGCGATCAGTACTTTTCCTGGATTCGCAACGAGCGGGTGCTGGTGCGTGGCGAGCGCGGCGAGGTAATAAATAGCCAAGCTGTTTATTTGAAAGATTTTCGCACGCCGATCAAATTGGACTTTGTCCGCCACGTCGCCGGAGCCAACGGCAATCTCGAAGGCCATTATCTGAAGGGCATTCAATTGGGCGACCAATGGCTGTACGAGAATCCCTTTGTCCCCGTTTCCCTCAGCGACGATGAAATTGCTATTGCCTCTTGCCTGGTAAAAATGGCGCACTATGTGGAGACCGGGGAGGATTTTTATTCGCTGGCCGAGGCCTCTCAGGATCACTATCTGGGCCTGATGGGCGCCCAGGCGTTGCAAGAGGGCAAGGCGGTTGAGACGGACGTGATGCCGTGGGCAAAAAAATAGGGGCGGCGCGAAACCGGATGGATCCTCTCGGCTGTTATCGTTGGCTTGCGGCGGTGGGTTTGAGCTGGATGTGGCTGGGCTGCAGCGGTGAAGAGCCGGTTGCCCCGGCCCCTTCCACGGCGGCGGAATTAATGGGCCCGGATAGTACGGAGGCGGTCGCTGGGGAGATCGCATTGCAGGTGGGCGACGATTTTCAGCAGGCCAACGACAGCAATCCGGCGGGCAGTCGCTTTTTTGTCGCGGCGGGTATCCACGCTGGTCAGCGGGTGGTCAATCCCAAACCGGGCAACCAGTGGCGCGGTCAGGAAGGGGCCATTCTCGACGGGGCGGACAGCCTCAGCGACGCGTTTAGCGGCCGTGCCGAAGAGGTGACAATTGCCGGGTTGGCGCTGCGTAATTACGTCGATAACGGCGTCTATTTTCGCGATGGTCGGGCTGTCCGTATCAGCCGGGTCCAGGTCAGTGATACCGGCTCGGGCGACGGCGAGGCCAACGGCGCCCTGCGTTTTTTGCGGGTCCGCGACTTGGCGGTGACGGGCAGCTTTTTTAGCCGTGTTTCCTCCGGGGTGCTGCCCACTCAATGTATTGGCCCCATTCGCATTGAAGGCAATAGCGGGGTCAATACGGGCCGGAATTTCATCCAGTTAGCCAATTGCCGGGGCGGGGGCATCCGGGTGCGCTATAATAGCATGGAGCGGGTGGGCGACTATCTGCGGCCGGGGGCCGAGGATGTAGAGGACTGGATTTCGGTCTTTGATGTGGTCGGCCTGCCCGAGGATCCGGCGCAGTTAAATTTTAATCGGGCCCGGGGTCACGGGGTTTCGGCATCGGGGTCTTTTATTATGCTGGGCGACGGCGGTGGGCAATATCAGGAGGCGGTTGGCAATATTGGCGTCACGCCTGGGCAGGTGGGTATTGGGCTCAGCGGCGGCGAGTATATTGCCGTACGCGACAATGTGATATTTAGCGATATATGGGCCCAGAGCAATATTGCTTTTTATTCGAGCAATTACGCCGGGGCCCATCCCTGTGGGCACCATACGGTTGAGAATAACCGGGCCAATTGGACCAACCGCGACCGGCGGCAGAATACGTTTTGGAGCAACGATACCTGTGCGCCGTTGAGCGTGCGTGGCAATAGTTTCCCCGACAGTACGGTGGGGGCCGAGATTTGGGACCAGTGGCAAGGGGTGCCCGTAGAGGGGCAATAGGAATAGGACTTGTGGCTATGCAACTAAACGAGGAACAGCAGGCGCAATTTGACCAGCAAGGCTGGGTATTTTTGGCCGAGGTATTCAGCGGCGAGGAGATCGATGTCCTGAAAGGGGAATTGTCCTGGATTTTTGCCCAACAGCGCGATGAGGTCTGGCGCGAAAAGGACGGCGAGGCGGTGCGCACTGCTTTTGCCGCCCATACCTATAACGAGGCATTTGCTCGGTTGGGGCGGCATCCACGTCTGCTTGGACCGGTGGTGCAGTTGCTGGGTGGGGCGGTGTATATGCACCAGTATAAAATTAACGGCAAGGCTGCCTTCAACGGTGACGTCTGGCAATGGCATCAGGATTACGGTACCTGGGCCCGCGACGACGGTATGCCCGAAGCGCGGGCGATGAATATCGCTTTATTCCTCGATGAGGTGACGGAATTTAATGGCCCGCTGTATCTCATTCCGCGCAGCCATAAGCAGGGGGTGATTGAGGCGGGGCACGACCAATTGACGACGTCCTATCCGCTGTGGACCCTCGATCGGGATACGGTCCGCCAGTTGGCCGAGGCCGGCGGCATGGTGGCACCCAAGGGGCGGGCGGGGTCGGTGTTGCTGTTCCATTCGAATCTGGTTCATGCCTCGGCGCCCAATATCAGTCCGTGGGACCGGGTGATCGCCTATTTGAGCCTCTGCCGGGTCGATAACCATATTACCCGTTTCAAGCGTCCGGAGTGGATCGCCCACCGCGACTTTAGTGCGATTGAGCCGCTGGGGGATGACTGTTTACTGGAATGGGCGGCAGGGGACGGTTCCTAAATTTTGACGCTGATTGAGATGGGGGGCGGTTGGTCTGGGTGAGGACGGGCTTGGGGGGCTGCCTCTGGTGCTGAACGATGCCCGCTTGCGGCCTTCCCATCCCCACTCGGCTGCGCCGCCCGCCCGGCCTCCAGCTGCCCCGCCGCCGCACCCCCATTCAGCACCGCCGGCAGCCCCCCAAGCCCTGCGTTCGTTCAGAATAGGGTCGGGGCGTGTCAATGCTCGGTTGCAACCGCGTGGTGAAAAGGGAGTTAGCTATGCCAAGCGAATTTGTCCTAGATGAATTGACGGGTATTGAGGCGGCGTACGAGCGCGACGGTGTCGTGGTGGTGCGCAAGGTGCTGGACGCCGACTTGTTGGCGGAAATCGACCGGCATATCGACTGGCTGATCGCCCGGCATCCACAGCTGCGACCGGAGCGCCTGGGGCATTGGTTATTGGCCCGGGATCCGTTTTGGGTCCGCTTTGTCAGCGACCACCGGTTATTGGATATAGCCGAGAGCTTGGTGGGGCCCGATATCGCCTTTTTCGCCGCCGACTATATTGCCAAACCGCCGCGAGAGGGGCGGGCGGTATTGTGGCACCAGGACGCCAATTACTGGCCCCTTGAGCCGATGCAGGTGCTGACCATCTGGTTTGCGGTGTCGAAAAGTACCTGCGATAACGGCTGTGTGCGGTTTGTCCCCGGTTCGCATCGATTGGGGCCTTTGCAGCACCGGTCACAGAAGGATACGGTCAATTTGCTCAATTCGGAGGTTGATCCGGCGCTGGTGACTGCCGAGCGGGCGGTGGCGGTGGAACTGGGGCCGGGGGATGTCTCGGTGCATCATCCGTTGGTATTGCATGGGTCGGAGGCCAATCTCAGTGAATTTTGGCGGCGGGGCGGGTCCATCCAGTATATGCCGGCTTCGACCCGGATTGTCGATGGGGACTGGCCCTGTGCTTTTCTCTTTCGCGGTAGGGGGGTTGCTGGGGTCAATGTCTACCAGCCTCGTCCTTCTTATAGCGCCGATGAGCATATGGCTTTTGCAGGCTGTGAGAAATGGGCTTAAAATAGCGGTTTGTTTGGACGCCCCTTGGGTGGGCCGCCTTCCAGGCAGGCAGTAAACTCGGCCTCTTCGAGGCCTCAGACATCACTGCCTGTCTTCCAGCCAACCCACCCAAGGGGCTTGGACGGCGGTATTTCTTTGGGTTTGAAGGACGTAATAGGATGTAGCTGAGAGGCCTATTTGCGCATCGGTCGACTGCATTAGCCATTGTGCAAATATGACTGTTGTAATACCAATTGCCCTGTAATATGTCGTGAATTCACTGTGTTTGGGGGTATTCTTGCGCGGATTCCGTTCGACCCGGGGGCCCGCCGCAGGCGGGCGGGTCGAAACGGCCTCGGAGCGCGCAGCGCGAGAATGAGCGCAAGAATACCCCCAAACACATACCGGACCTTGCAAAACGCAATCTGTATAACCTGTACGGGAGTCAGCCCTGCCAGGCGTACTTCCGCGCCGCCTCTTCGACCAGGTCCGTACCCCAGCCGGGGGCGCTGGGAATGTCGATATAGGAGTCTTTGGGCTGGGGAATGACGGTGAATAATTCGTCGCGCCAAGGGCAGGAATCGGGGTCGCTCTCCATAATGCGGACATTGGAGACGGCGGCGGTCAGGTGCAGGCTTTGGAAGGTGCTCAAATGACCGTTGAAGTTGTGCGGGGCGACATTGAGTTCGTAGGTTTCGGCCAGGTCGCAGACTTTTTTGGCGGCGGCAAAGCCCTGCCATTGGGCGTCCACTTTTACTGTGTCCATAGCGCGTAAATCGAAATAGGGCTGGTACTGCCGCATGGTCTGCAATTGCTCGCCCGAAGTGATGGGGATGGTGGTGGATTCCTTTAGCTGCAATAGCGCCTTGGGATCTTGGTTGTCAATCTCTAGCCAGTACAGATCGAAGGGCTCCAGGGCTCGGGCCAGGGCGATGGCGTCCTGGGTCTTGAAGTGGAAATTGATATCGAGGCAGATGCCGATATCGGGGCCGGCGGCTTCGCGCAGGGCGGCGATTTGGCGCACGGCGTGGTCGATGAGTTCGCGGGGGGCGGTCTGGTCGTGTAGGGGGCCGTTGCGGCCTTGGGTGATGGCTCGGGACGGGTCGCCGGGGAAGACGATATTGGTTTTGAAGACTTTGTAGCCCAGGTCTACGGCTTCACGGGCACAGTCGGCGACATCGTCCATGGTGCGCAACGGTTTGACGCCGAGGATATCGGCGTTGGTGGCCCGGTAGGTGGCCAGGTGCGAGAAGTAGACCAGTTGGCGGTCGCGGAAGGGGCCGCCGACCAGGCTGTGCACGGGCACGCCGTGGCGTTTACCTTTAATATCCCACAAGGCCAGTTCGAGGCCGGCGATGGCGTGGCCTAAGGGACCGCCGGGGACGGCGCGGCCCATGCGGTACATATCCATATACAGCTTTTCCACCGGACCGGGGTCTTTGCCAATGAGCAGGGGGGCCAGGTCCTGGATCAGGCCGACCATGCCGCGGGGGAAGCCCTCGCCGAATTCGCCGTAGCCGGTAAGGCCGGCATCGGTGCGAATGGCTACGTAGGTCCAGGGGCGCAGGCCGCCGTCGACGACGAAGGTTTCTACTGCGGTGATTTTCATGAGAGGGCTCGCTTTCTATATCTATTTGTGGCTTAGTCAAAGATTAAGTTTTGGTGCGATCTTGGGACGTTGGCCCCACACCCTTACATTGATTAGTGGTACAGACTGGTGCTGTAGAATTTAATCCGATACAGAGCCAGGGGCCAAACGAGCCTGTCTATTCTGTCTCCATCAAAAGGAGTCTATGTAGATGAAAATTAACTTCGCCCAATACGGCATTTCCCACGACCACGCGACCGGTAAGGCGCGGGTCATGCAGGAGAGCGATCAAGTCGAATTCTGCGGCGTCTACGAGCCCTCGGCCCAGGTGCGGGAGGAATTGGGGGTCAACCCGGTCTATAAAGACGTGCACTGGTTTGCAAGCGAGGAAGAAATATTTGCTGCCGGTATTACCGCCATCGCCGTCCAGGGCCGCGTATCGCAAAATCTGGCGGTGGCGCGGCGGGCGTTGGAAGCGGGCAAGCACGTCTGGCTCGACAAGCCGGCCGGCGACGATCTCGATCAATTCAGGGCCGTGCTCGATATTGCCCGGCAGCGGCGGCTATTGGTGCAACTGGGCTATATGTTCCGTTATAACGCCGGCTTCCAATTCATTCTCGACTGGGCTCAGAGCGGCAAATTGGGCGAGATATTCTCGGTGCGGGGGCGTATCGCCTCGGGGCCGTCCGGCGCCAAAGAATGGCAGCGTTGGGATTCGCGGGGCGAGCGTGAAGGGGGCATTATGTTCATCCTGGCTTGCCATTTGATCGATATTGTCGTCGCTCTGCTTGGTAGGCCCGACGAGGTCACCGCCTTGGGGCACCACGAGGGCGGCGATTTCGCCTGGTACCGCGACAATGCGGTGGCCCTGTTGCAATATCCGGGGGCCTTGGCCACGGTCGAAACGGCCGCCCGCGAAGTATCGTCGGGGGCGTCGCGGCGTCTCGAAGTCTACGGCAGTCGCGGCAGCGCCATCCTCGAACCCCTCGAACCCCCTAGCTTGCGACTGTGTCTGGACGAGGCGCGTGACGGCTACGCCAAAGGTTGGCAACAGGTGCCGGTGGAAAATCGACCGCGCTACGTCGAAAGCCTGCGCGCACTGGTCGCAGATATCCGCGGCGACAAACAACCCGACCGCTCCCTCGACCACGAATTGACCGTGCAGGAGACGGTGCTGCGGGCGGCCGGATTGCTGTCTGTCTGATTGGTATTTCTAACCGCTCGTCCTGCATTGGACGCTTGACATTGTAGCAAGACCCTGGACAGCTTCTCAAGCGTAAAGAGTAGCATATTTAGCAAATTAGCAAGAGCTATCTATGGACATTTTATTGACCACCCAACGCCTATCGCTGCGCCGCTTTACCGCGGCCGATACCGAGCATATTTACGCCCTCGACAACGATCCCGAAGTCATGCGTTTTATCAACGGCGGCACGCCGACGCCCCGGCGGGTGGTCGAAGAAGAGATTCTGCCCGGTTTTATCCACTGGGACCAAGGCGCTCCAGCGTACGGATTCTGGGCGGCGGAGGAACGAGACAGCGGCGCTTTTATCGGCTGGTTCAGTCTGCGTCCAGATAAGGAAGAGCCGCAGGTAATCGTCCTAGGCTACCGTCTGTGCCGCGCCGTATGGGGGCAGGGCCTGGCCACCGAAGGAGTGCGGGCCCTTATCGCCAAGGGCTTCACCGAATTGGGCGTGGAACGGATGGTAGCCAGTACCTATCAGGACAATACCCCTTCGCTCCGGGTAATGGAAAAAGCAGGCCTGAAATTTGTCCGCAGTTTCCGCATTACTGTAGCGGATATGCAGCAATCGGATACCTACCACGTCGATACGGATGAAGCAGAAATATGGGATGGGGACGACGTCGAATACGCCTTGGATCGGGGCGAGTGGAGAAAACGGAGCTAGGACAACCCACATACAACTCTTATGCCAGATTGATTTCAAGGAAACTGAAACGTCGCGCTGAATTCCGGGAAGCGACGCACTTTATTGGGCCTGCAAATCAAAATGAAGTACCGCCGACCCAGCCAAGGAGCGCCCAAGCAACCCGTTACTTTTGCAGGCAACAATTAGGATATCGGAGTTTTAATTAGGGATTAGAGGCCAGCCCATGTCAATGATAAAAGCCCGTGCTTTACGACCCGGAGATCGCATCGCTGCCGTCAGCTCTTCCTGGGGCGGGCCGGGTACATTCCCGCATCGCTACGAAGCGGGCAAGCGCCAATTTGAAGGGGAATTCGGCTTTGAAGTGGTGGAGATGCCCCATACCCTGGCCGACCCGAAATGGCTGGCCGACAACCCGCAGGCCCGGGCCGCAGATATGATGGCCGCCTTTGCCGACCCGTCCATTAACGGTGTCGTCGCCTCTATCGGCGGCGATGATTCCATCCGTCTGCTGCCCTATTTCGACTTTGATATCATCGCCGCAAACCCCAAAGTCTTCGTCGGCTATTCGGATACCACCGTGAGCCATTTGGCCTGTTATAAGGCCGGACTGGCGTCTTTCTACGGACCGGCTATGATGTCGGGTTTCGCCGAGAATTGCGGCATGCACGCCTATTTGGTCGATTCTTTTCGCCAGCTCGTATGCACACCGGAGCCGGCGGGGTTAATCCGCCCCAATACCGAGGGCTGGACGGTAGAGCACCTCAATTGGGCCGACCTGGACAATCAGCGTCGCCGAAGACAGTTGAAGCCCAGCAGCGGCTGGCGTTTTTTGCAGGGCCAGGGCGTGCGCCGGGGGCATCTCTTGGGCGGTTGCCTGGAAGTGCTCGAATGGCTGCGGGGCACCAGCCTGTGGCCCAGCCCGGAGCAATGGCGGGGGGCGTTTTTGTTTTTGGAGACGTCGGAGGAAGCCCCGTCGCCGCAGGAGGTGATGCGGGCGTTGCGGATTTATGCCGCCGAAGGTGTTTTGGCGGGGCTGGCCGGGATCCTCTTTGGGCGTCCAGGCGGACAACTCGATCCGGCCACCTTTGGAGAATACGACGAGGCTATCCTCAAGATCGTGCAGGGCGAACAAGGGTTAGACCAACTAGTGGTGGTCAGCGGCATGGACTTTGGCCATACCGATCCTTTTATGACTTTGCCCTACGGTATTGAGGCGGAAGTGGATTGCGCGGCGGAGACGTTTCGCATTGTCGAGGCGGCCGTGGTGAGTTGAGGGTCTGTCTGGGCATTTTTCGGGGGCGGTAGGGGGAAGCCATTGCAAATGCACGACAACGAAACTGAGGGAAGGTCAATGAGCAGATTGCAGGATTTCGACCCGTATATCGAACAAGCGATGCAATCGTGGCATTGTCCGGGGGTGGCTTTGGCGCTGGTGGAGAGGGACGAGGTTTTGCACCAGGGTGCCTATGGGTGGCGCGATGTCGAAGGGCAATTGCCGATGACCCCGGACAGCCGCTTCGCCATGGCTTCGGTGACCAAGTCCTTTACCGCCATGAGCGTGGCGCTGCTGGTCGATGAAGGGCGAATGGCCTGGGACGAGCCGGTGCGGGAATATATGCCCGAATTTGTCCTCGATGACGCTTATGTCAGCCATCACGTGACCGTACGCGATATGCTTAGCCATCGCACCGGCCTGCCGCGCCACGATCTGTCGGCCTGGCGGTTGGATTCGACGCGGGCCGAATTTATCGAACGCATGCGGCATTTTAAATTCAGCGCCACGTTTCGCGAGAAATTCCAGTACAATAATCTCATGTATTACGCCACTGCCTATTTGGTGGAGAAAGTGGCCGGCCAACGGTGGGAGGATTTTGTCCACGAGCGCATCTTTGCGCCCCTGGGCATGGGCGCGTCCAATTTTGTCCCCGAGCCGCCGGGGCCGGACCAGGTAAACACCAAAGGCTATCGCGTCGACCGCGACGAAGAAGGCGGGGCCAAGGGGCTGATCCATATGCCTTTCGGCCGTCATAGCGAATTGTCGCCGGGGGCGGCCGGGGCGCTATTTTCGACTCTGGCCGATTTAGTCCAGTGGCTCAAGGTCCATATCAACCAGGGGCGGGCCGGCTCGGTGCAACTGGTAGCGCCGGAGAATTTGCAGCAGATGCACTTGCCGCAAATGGTGGTGCCCGGCGGCGGGGTCAGCGAGGCCTTGCACGGCAATACCATTTTTACCTACGGGATGGGTTGGTTTATCGAGCCCTACCGGGGCCATACGCTGATTCGCCACGGGGGCAATGTCGAGGGCTTCAGTCTAATGGTCGGCTTTGTGCCGCAGGCCCAGTTGGGCGTCGTCGCCTTGACCAATATCGGCATGCTGCCGCTGCGGGATGTATTGCTCTGCGAGAGTATCGACCGGGCCCTGGGGCTGGAGAGGCGCGATTGGAACGATAAATACCACCAGGTAGTCGATCCGCAGATCCTGGCCGAGGCCCGGGCCGTGCAGACGGCGGCCCAGGAGCGTATTGACGAGGCGCCGCCGACGCATCCACTGGAAAGCTATGCCGGCAGCTACCAAGCCGAGGGCTATCCCGATTTTTCCGTGCGCTGTGTCGAGGGCCGATTACAGGCCTGTATTGTCGGCATTTTTGACTGGTCACAATTGCGCCCCTACCACTACGATATATTCGAATGGCATCTGGTCGATATCGACCATTGGGTGAAGATTCAATTCCTCGTCGATACCAACGGGGAAGTCGGGTCGATTTCGATTCCGCTTGAAGGGGAGGTCGACGATATTCTTTTCAAGCGGTGTCCGCCCGAGTTATCGCAGGAATTGGTCGAGGCCCTAATTGGTCGCTACGATACGCCCGTTGAGGGGCTTGGCTTTGCCGTCACCAGTCGTTTGGACAAGGTCTATATCACCCAGACCGGCGGGCCCCCGCAAGAGGTAAAGGCCTATAAACTGACCGATGAGTGGATCGGATTCACTATGGGGCGGGCGCGGCTGGACTTTGCCCGTCAAGAGGGTGAGATCCGGCGCCTGCTATTCAAGGGGCCGGCCACGACGTTGGAAGCGGTGCGGTCGGATTCGCAGGTTTACGGTAGCTTCGATTGATTCGGCTTGTGTGGGGGCTGCTCCGCATTGCCGCGCGTGGGCGAAGCCGCCCTTGCAGGCTCCTCGGTAGATTCGGTGGCTCGCTAATCTGTATTTGCCACACCTCAACCCACCAGACGGAGGAGGACTCAGACCAGAGCCTTTCGTAGAAGCCTCACTCCCCGTAGAAGTGAAGCTTCTCCTACTTCCGAGAATCCTAGCAATACGCCCTCAGGGCCGGCTTCTGCTCGGTAGCTCGACAGCGGGAGCAGCTCAAGACCTTCCTTCGCCGCTCGCCTGCACACGTCCTCTGCTACCATCCCATTGCGCAGCCAACCCACCAGGTGCATGCCTGTCTCGTCCGGATCCACGTGTAGTAGCCCATTTAGCTCCTCCTCTACAGCCTTGATTAGTCGGCCCTGTCGCTGGGAGTAGACCCGCCTCATGCGGCGCAAATGTCGCTGAAAATGTCCTTCCGTCAGGAAGCGCTCCACGACCGCTTGTTCGAGCACTGGAGGTGGCCCACCGACGATTTGTCGGGCAGCTCTGAAAGCTGGAGCCAGATCCCGTGGCACAACGAGATAGGCCATACGCAGGCCTGAGAACATCGATTTGCTGAACGACCCGAGGTACATGACTCGCTGATTGGGATCGATTCCTTGTAGAGCTGCCAGAGGTGCCCCTGAGTAGCGGAACTCACTATCGTAGTCTTCCTCGAGGATCCAGGCGCCGGCGGCTTGCGCCCACGCCAACAGATCGGCACGACGCCTAAGCGGCATGGTCTTGCCCAAGGGGAATTGGTGTGTTGGTGTCACGTGGACCAGCCTCGCCTGCGGGGCACGCTTGCGTCCGGCCTCCACACTCAACCCCTGATCGTCTACCGCAACTGGAACAACTCGTGCACCCCAGCCAACGAAAGCTGTGTGCGCGCCGAAGTATCCAGGATCCTCCACCCAGACCGAATCGTCGGGGTCCAGCAGGACACTCGCAGCTAGAGTAATGCCCTGCTGACTGCCGCTGACGACGATGACTTGGTCGGGTGTGCATCGGACACCTCGCGTAGTGCCGAGGTGCTCAGCGATCGCTTCCCTCAAGGGCTCGTATTCGGAGCGACCCAGCCCCCGAGCCCCGGTCAGTTGATCCCAGCATTGAACCAGAAGACTTCGCCAAACGCTGCTCGGAAACTGATCGGCAGGTGCTCCCATCCCGAAGGCGCGACCGCGAGATTCCCCAGGCAACTGGATTGGCTCTGGCCATCTCCTGGCAAGGTCGTGGATCGCACGGCCCTGCCGTGAAAGGTTTCGACGACCACGAGGCTCGTTTTGCTCGACGGCACCCGGCCCGATCGGAATACCGCTCGGCACTTCCGCCACGAAGGTGCCGGCACCCTGTTTGCCTTCCAACAATCCCTCGAGAATAAGCTGCTCAAACGCCATGTGAACGGTGTTTCGCGACACATTGAGTGAAGCTGCCAGCGCTCTAGTCGAAGGCATTCGGGTGCCCACCCGAAACTGACCAGACAGGATTGCGTCCCGAAGGCCATCATAGAGCTGCCTGGAGAGAGCACCCATTGAGCGATCCAGGCTAAGAGGTGGTAGTGTCATCCTAAGTGTCCTTTAAAATATAACATGAGTGGCACTTTTGAGAGACATTTTCTAAGCGTATCATAAAGTCCAGAGCAGTTCGATGCAAGGTCCCAGGATCAGAGCGTCACCTGATTTCACAGTTACACGCAAGCGGTGCAACAAACCTAACAACCCACCCAAGAAGGAGTCTTGAAATCGGGCTGTGTCGAGGCCGCGCGATAGACTGAATCGGAGGACGGAACGATGAGCATCGTGATTGGCGGAGGTAAAACGAAGGCTGAATTGACCCTATTAGGTCTAAGCTAGCTAGCCCTTAAGCGAACTGTCCCTTACCTGAAGCGAGGAGAACAACTGAACCTATGCTCAACGAAAACGAAATTCGAGAGTTGGTAGCCGAAAACGGCTCACGGGTTAACGAAGGACGTCCTGTCAAGCAGATCATCGAGGATGGCGATATTCCGCCTCTGGATGGTTGTACTATCCTGGAGGGGAAAGTGTCGGACTCGGTGTTTGGTGAGAACCTGGTATTAGGCACGGGTCAACCAATCCGGTTGATGTTCCGCAACAACCGGATATCCACTCACGACGTCAATCGCGGCGCCATACCGTTCAAGGATCAGGTGCTGGCCAATAACCACGACCATATGCTGCGCCTGGTGGAGCCGGTGCTGGGCAGTTCCCAGTTCAAGGTTCCCGGTTTGCAGGCGAGCTCGACGGTGATTCCTGCGGAGAACCTCAAGCTGGTTGCGCTGGAGAATGTGCTGCGCCTGTACAATGCCGAGAGCAGCACCTCGACCTCGCTCTACCAGCATTGGCTCCAGGCCAAAGAAGCCGGCGAGACGACACTTTCCTATGCCGGCCACCAAATCGAGATGGCACAGCTCTCTGTCAATGGCGTTCTGCCGTATCTGATGGATACGCCCAGCACCAAGGAAAAGGTAGATCGGACTATCGATTCCAAATACCTGTTCGACAACGGTATCTGTACAGCAGCCGAGTACAAGCAGATACGCAACTCATCCATCATGGCCTTCGGCATGGTGTCACAGTATCTCGCCGAGCACGGCATGATCCTGGTGGACACAAAAACCGAACACGGCATCAACACCGAAGGTCAGATCGTGGCAGCGGATGAATTGTACACCATGGACTCCAGTCGCTTCTGGCGCATGGACGATGACGGGCAACCTCTGACCCGAGATGGGAAACCCGTTTCATTCTCAAAAGAATTCGCGCGGGGAATGGTCACTGAGAAGGACCAGCAGTTTACCCTCGAACAGGCCAGCGAGATCGCCGTGCGCTACATCCAGGGTCTGCAGCATCTGACAGGCAAGGCGTTCGAACCAGACCTGCGACCTCGTGATCAACGCATCGTAGAATCGACGAACCTGATTCTCGATCACCTGCTGTAGGAGATCGGAGTGGCCCTCGTAGCCGCCGCGCTTCAAGGAGGAGGAGCTTGCTGAAAGCCATTCTTTGGGACAACGATGGCGTCCTAGTCGACACCGAAGGCCTGTACTTCCAGGCCTGCCGTGAAACCTTGGAGCGCCTCGGCGTCCGCCTGAGTGAAGCCCATTTCATCGAGCTCTTCCTCAAGGCCAGCGAAGGCCTTACCAAGTTTGCCGTCGAACACGGCATAGACGAACAGGCGCTGGAGCCCGCCCGCATCTGGCGCAATGCCCGCTACACCGAACTCTTGCGCGCCGGCGTACCCGTCATCGACGGCGCCGGCCAAGTGCTGCGCCAACTCCACGGCAAGGTGCGCATGGGCATTGTCACTAGTTCGCGGTGGGAGCACTTTGAGATCATCCACGCCGCCACCGGCCTGCTGGACTGCATTGATTTTACGCTCGTGCGCGAAGACTATCGGCATTCCAAGCCCGACCCCGAGCCCTACCTCACGGCCATGCGGCAAAACGGCCTTAGCCCCGCCGAATGCGTCGTTATCGAAGATTCGGACCGGGGGCTGCGCGCCGCACTGGCGGCCGGGCTGCGCTGCATCATCATACCGCAGGGTCTGACGGGCGGCCTGGACTTTACCGGCGCCCTGCAGGAACTGACCGATATTCGGCAGGTCCCACCGCTGATCCATGAGCTTATGCAAACTTAGCAGGCACTGGATTTCCTCGAGAAAGGACATAATTAAACCGCTTCTAATAAACCACGCTCAGGCTGCGCAGCTCGGTCTGGGTGCCGGCGTCGCCGTGGAAGCTTATTTCCAGGAGATAGAGCCCCGGTGGTACCAGGCGGCCATCGTTGCTGTGGCCTCCCCAGCGCAGGGTTTGGGGCCCCGATTGAGTCTGGGCTTCTTGCGACCAGACCTGTTGGCCGGCCACGTCGACAATGCGCAGGCGCAAAGGGCGATCGGCCAGGACGTTGACCAGATTGAGATGTATCTCCACCTGGTCGTTGCGGCTGTCGCCGTTGGGGCTAATGATCTGTCGGTCCAATTCGAGCCCGGATACGACCACCGACTCCAGGGGCAGGCGGACGATGTTGGTGCTGCTCTCCACCTGGGGGGTGGCATCGCCGGGATCCACCCGTTGCCGGGTGCCGTCGCGGCTATCGCCGATAAAGGCGGCAAAACGGGTGCCGTCTAGGAAGACCGCCGAGGAAAAGCGCAATTCTACCAGATCTTCGTCGAGACGGCGCGGCATAGTGACGACAAAGCCCGAATCGGTGGTCGCGGCGGCCACGTCTAAAGGCTGGCCGGCCACCAGCGCCTGGTCAAATACCAGCGGCGTAGATGCTTCTACGGCGAGCTGATCAAAGCCTCTGCCGACTACTTGCAGGGGACGGACGAAATAGGTGAAAGAGGTCGGCATTCCGGGTTGCACCTGCACCGGAAAGATTTCGCCCCGGGTCTCTTCGGCCAGCGGCGGGCTGGTCTCAATTTCGACAAAGTCGAGGACGGCCCCCTGGCCGCCGGTGGAGACCAGGGCCACTTCCAATTCCATAAAGCGGCGCGGCGAGGGCGATTGGAAGCCTTCGCCCGATTGCAGATAAAGCCGGCTCCAGGGGCTCCAATCGCCTCCGGGCACAGCCGTGGTATCAATGGCGCCGCGGAATGAGGGGATTAGTTTTTCGTAGCGGGTGGGGGTGACCTCTTTGCCGTTCTTATCGTGGTAGACGATGGTAAAATCGAGTTCGTTGCCGGTGCGGCTGCGAACTTCCACCTGGGTCCCGGGTGGGGTCTGGGCCCCCCAGTGAATGGCTTTGGCGTGGTTGGCCTGGCCCAAATCGAGCAAGGGCGAGCGCAGCACCGCCCGGTCGGGGAAGCCCTGGCCAAAGACCTGGATTTCCTCCATGGCTCCCCGGGCCTGGCAGGTCCGGGTGGTGGCGCCCTGGTCGCCGCCCAGGGCGGTGGCGCAGCTGCCGTCCCAAAATTTCCACAACAGCCGGACAAAGCGGGCGGGGATCGGCGCAAAGTGGTGGTCGGCCATGCCGCGGCTTTGGTTGGCGGGCGTGTTGCGGCCGGTAAAGTGCTTGGTCCAGATACGCGTGCCGTTGGGGGCCAGCGAGCCGTCCGAGGTCATAATCTCGTAGTATTTGTATTCCCAGCGGCGGCGCGAGCCCCGCAGCAATACCACCCCGCTTACCAGGCGCACCTGGTCGATCGGGTATACCGCCCCCAGATCGAGGATAATATGGGCGTCGATATCCTCGGCGCCGCGCCCGGGGGTGGCGCCAAAGGACATCCGCCGCGGCAGGCTGCCGTCGACCAGGGCGCGCGAGTTGCCCAAGGGGACGCTTTCGCTGATGCGGTTGAGGCCAACGGTCATATCGACGTCGCCGCCGCGCTCGGGCAGGCGCAGGGCCAGGTTGTCGCCAACGGCTTCCACTTCGACTTCGGCCAGGCGGGCCCCGGGTATGTGCAACAGGTTTTCTATACGGACGAATTGGATGGGGGTATGCTCGGGTTGGTCCAGCTCAAAGGTGACCCGGTGCTGGTTGTTTTCCTTAAAGCGTTGCTGCTGCCGATAAACCAGGGTGCCTTCCAGGGCGTTGCCGACATCGTCGACCTGGGCCTCGCCGGTGGACAGGAGCACGTCGAACAGGGCAAAGGGCGGGGCGTCGGCGGCAAAGACCAGATGCAGCCGCAGGGCGGTAACGGCCCGGCCCAGGTCGACTTCAATGAACCAATCGGCGGTGGCATCGGCTGGATTGGGGTTCCAGCCGGTGTCCGGATCGCCGTCCATGACCAGGGCGGCGGTCAGCGGGTTGGAGCCGGCCTTGCGGATACCTCCGCCCAGTTGGCCGGCATTGAGGGTGGCGTTGATATTTTTGCGTGCGGCCAGGGTGCGCAGTTGGCCGGCGGCGGTCAATTCCACGGCACCGGGCAATTGCCAGGTACTCCAGGATTGGACCGAATCGAAGCGGATGCGCTGGGCTTGGGTGGAGGAGGCAGCCAGCAGCAGGGCCAGGAGGGCGGTTCGGAGTAGAGTGTGCATAGAGGCCAACGGTGGTTTCAAGATGAAGGGGCGGCGCGAAAATGCTCTTCGCTGACTTCCGGGGCGCTGTACTCCCAGAAGGTGTCGGTATCAATGCTTTGCTCGTCTACGGCGTTTTACCTTGGGACGGGGAAATATCCGTCGCCAATAACGCCATTAAATCTAATATAAGCAGAAGGCGGTTATTTGCCTAGGTGTTGGCGGCCTTCCAACCAGGCCGCGACTGCGGCTCGGTCCCGGTTGCCGAGGGGGCGGTGGTAAAATTTCCATGTCTGGGCGCCGTCGATCCAATCCTGGGTAAAAGCGTAATCCGGGCCGACAAATTTCACCGTCTGCTGATAGTCTTCTGGGTCCTCGTCCAATTGCGTGCTTTCCTCGTACAATTTGAACAGTATTTCCAAGGGCGAAGAGCCCACCGCTGTGGCATCGAGGTGGTTGGCCCATTCGGGGCGCAGAGTGGCCTGGGCCGAAAAACCGTCGTCGATAGGGTGGATATCGTACTGGACCAGGCGGGCGGGCAGCAGTCGGGCGTTGAGGCGGACGGTCTGGCGGTAGGTCGTTTTGGTCTCTTTGCCCGTACTCTCGACAAAGTGATTGAACAGGCCCTCTATTTTGCACCGATAGGCCAGCGACAAGTCAAGGCGGGCGCTCCAGGCGGCCAATGCGACTGCTTCGAGGGGGGCGCCGGTCTCGATTTGGGCGGCAAATCCGAGACCCCGGCCCGTGGGCACCGGGGCCTGCTCGGGTGTCAGGGGCAGGGAGAGCAGGACATATACGCGGCCGCTGGGGGCAACGCGCATTTCCTCGACCTGACTGGATATAAGCGTCTGGGGCTGGACCGTATTTAAAACTGTTTTTTCTTGGGATGAGCCTACATTTTCGGCTTGACTTTGGATTTGGGCGCCCAATTGGTTGGCCAGATCGTTGCGGGCTCGCAAGACGGCCAACAGGTAGGAAAGAGTGGGGTGGGCCGCCGAATCGGTGGCCGTCGCGACCAGGGCGTCTTGTCGCGACGGCGGCTGCAGAAACCAACCGGGCATTTCGGCCCGCAGGGAAATAGGCAGCAATAGGGCGGTCAAAAGGGTCGACAGAAACAAGGGGCGGGTGCTGGACATGCGTACCTCTAGGGAGCTATAGAAAGGAGAACGAGGAGAAAATACACGCCCCCGGATCCCTTGAAAAAGGGCACCCGGTCCAGCTCAATTGAGCAGAGTATTCAACGGCGAAGGGGAGGTTGCACTTTGCGCCGGTCCCGCCGCAGAGGCTCGGGCAACTCAGAGTTAGGGTTTGACGGTCTTGGGGTCGGGTGTCGTGCGGTGCTGGCGGATAAAGGCGATCGCCCGGGCGTTAAAGCGGCGGTGTTGATCGACATTGCAGACATGGCCGGCCCGGTCCAGGATTTGCACCTGGGCCTGTTGGTGGCGCTCGACCAATTGGCGCACGGGATTCAGAAACATGAAATCGCCATCGCCCATCAGATACAGGGTTGGCACATCGGCTTCTAGGCGGTTGAAATGGTCCAGGAGGGGGAGAATTTCCCGACTGAGTTTGAACCAACGGATAAATTCCTCTTGCGACAGCTTTTTGGCCTCCTCGACGAAAAGTCGGCGCGAAAAGCGGTGCGGTCGGCGCGGCATCATAATCCAGGCAAAGAGCTGGTAGAGCCACATGAAGGGCACCAGCCGCTTGAGGCGGTAGCCGCTATTCATGAGGAAGCGCACCCGCAGATTGAGGTCGGTGATGGCCCCGCCCAACACCATCGACCGCATACGTTCGGGGGCCAGATCGGCCAGGGCGCGTATGATGACGGTGCCCAGGGAGATGCCGACGAAATGGGCCGCGGCTATGCGCCTATGGTCGAGGACGTCGAGAATATCGGTGGCAATAGCCTGAAAGGTATAGTCCTGCGCGCCGCCGCCTTTGTGGGCCGATTTGCCGTGGCCGCGCAAATCGAGCAGCAACAGGTTAAAATGGGCCTTGAAGGCCCGCAGCTGGCGATGCCAGATGGAGGAGGACCCACCGGCGCCGTGGACGAAGACGACCCAGTCGCGGGAAGGTTCGGCGCGGTAGGTTTCGTAGTGCAGCAAAAGAAGAGCACGCTTTCTCTTGGGCTGAAAAGCAAATAGTAGGGTATGAATATAATTCATGTGGCGATCTCGGCTACCCGCTGGGGAAATATTCGCCGGGGCGTGCCTCAAGGCAGGGTCAGGGCGATCAGTTCGGCGGTTTGTGGGCCCCCGCCTATGGGCACGGCCAAATACTGTTTGCCGCCTATAGTATAGGTAATGGGGGCGCCGTTGGCGTTGCCGGGCAATTCGACCCGTCCCAATAAGGTCCCGTTGGCTGGATCAAAGGCCCATAAATAGGGCTCGTCGATCAGTTGCGGCGGCCAGGAGCGCCCACCTTCTTCCCAGCGTCGGCCCTCCTGGCCGGCCAGCAGGAGGGTGGGGGTTAACAGCGGAAAGATGCGGCGGTTCCAGCCCAGGTGGGGCAGGTCGAGATGGCGCAGGGCCGAATGGTGGCGCGGTCCTTCCCCCACCGGGCTTACCCACCGCTGTTGGCCGCTGTTGAGATCGATGGCGGTGATACGGCCGTAGGGCGGCTTGGTAAAGGGCAGCCCCTGGGGGCCGGCAAGATAATTGCGCATTTCGCCGTAGTAGTCGTAAGGAGCCCAAAAGCCGAAGGAGCGGTGCAGCCATACCGGCATTGGATGGGTGATGGAGGGGATGTAAATAAGGCCCCGTTGCGGATCGACGGCGGCGCCGGCCCAGGAGGCGCCGCCTTGTTGGCCGGGGCTGACCAGCAGGCCCCGTTCGGTCGGCGGTGTATACAGGGGGCCGTAGTCGTATGCGGCGGCCAGGTGCAGAGCCTCGGCGCGCAATTGGGGGGTAAAATCGATAAAGTCGTCTTGGCTGAGGCCCTGGCGTTCGAATGGGGCGGGTTTACTGGGCACTGGCTGGGTGGGCCAGGCGCTCTCGCCGGCCACCTTGGAGGCGGGCACCGGCAATTCGGCAATGGGCCACAGCGGCCGCCCGCTTACCCGGTCGAAGACGAAGCAGAAGCCCTGCTTGGTTATTTGCGCCACGGCTTTTACCGGCCGGCCTTCGTGCGTCACGTCGATGAGATTGGGGGCGGCGGGCAGATCGTAATCCCACAGGCCGTGGTGCAAAAGCTGGAAATGCCAGACGCGCTCGCCGCTGTCGGCTTTGAGGCAAACTATACTTTCGGCGAAGAGATTGGCGCCGGGGCGCTGGCCGCCGTAAAAATCGTTGGTGGGGGTGCTTACGGGCAGGTAGATATAGCCCAATTCGGGGTCGGCGCTCATAACCGCCCAGACATTGGTATTGCCGGTCTCTTCCCAGCTGTCCTCTTCCCAGGTGTCATGGCCGAATTGGCCCGGTTGCGGAATAGTGTGGAAGGTCCACGAGAGGGCGCCTGTGCGCACGTCGAAGGCGCGGACGTGGCCGGGCGGGGTCGGTGATGGCGGCGATTCGCCCTGGACCTGGTAATCGGGGAGGGAACTGCCGACGATAATGCGGTCGCGGCAGATAAGGGGCGGCGTGCGCACGGCGTATTGGCCGCGCTCGATGGGCCGGCCCAGACCCTGGGTGAGATCGACGCGGCCGTCCTGGCCAAAGGTGGGCACCGGTTTGCCGCTGGCCGCGTTGAGGGCGATGAGATAGCCGTCCTGGGTGCCAAAGATGACGCGGCGGTCGTCGCCTTCGGCCCAATAGGCGACGCCGCGGTGGGTGTAGAGGTCGGCCTGGGTGTAGCTTTCGGGGTCAAAACTCCACAAGGTTGTGCCCGTTTGGCCATCGATGGCGGCTATCTGGTTGGTCGGGGTTGAGGTATAGAGCACGCCGTCGATACACAGGGGGGTGGCCTGGTTGAGCCAGGTGAAGCCGTGGTGCGGACTGGGCAGGGACCAGCGCCAGGCCACTTGCAGGCTGGCGAAATTGGCGCGATCTATCTGGGTATAAGGGGCGTATTTGCTATTGGCCGGGTCGGCGCCGTAGCTGGGCCAGTCGCCGGCCCGGGCAGCGCAGGGGAGAAAGAGGAGAACGATAGGTAGCGTCTTGCCGAGGGCGGCTATGGACATGCAGATTACCTTTGGCTGTGGAGCAAGGAAAACGGCGAATGGTGGAGAAGATACTCGCAGAGGCGGTCCGTTTCAAAGTGGATAGAACGACGAAAGGGGAAAACGATGTCGCGGGCTCAATGTATTGTCGTGCGCCAATCGAAGGTGCTAATGGTGCGCCACCAGCACTCACATGATCAGTGGTGGTGCCTGCCTGGTGGAGGCATTGAAAAGGGGGAGAGTCCCCAGCAGGCGGCGCTGCGGGAATTGGCCGAAGAGTGCCGGGTAACGGGGCGGGTCGTCGCCGCGGTGAGTCAGTTCGCCCAAAATGGCCAGCGGCACTATACCTATCATGTGGATATCGGCGATCAGCAACCGCAATTGGGGTACGACCCCGAACACGATAACCAGATTTTGGTCGGCGTTGACTGGTTGGGTTTGGAACAGTTGGCCGAGCGCGACCGGGTTTATTTGTGGACTGCGGGGCTGTTGGCTGTACCGGGCTTTTTGCAGGAGATTGAGCGCTGGCCGCGGCCCCCGGCCTATCCGCTCAAAAGTAAATCCGGCCGTTGACTTCCGATTTAAAGGTTTGCAGGACGGTGCTCCAGCGACTTGAAGAGTTGCGCTCGGGGCGGGTGTCTGACCGGGTATGGAGGTAGGCAAAGGTCAAGCCGGTCTGGGCGCCCAGGCTAAAGCGCTGGAAAGGGAACCAGTCGGCCCCGATGCCCAGGGACAGCCCTGCTGTGGTGGTCGTACTGGTACTTTGGCTGTCCCCGGAGGCCGAGTCGTCCTTGCGCCCGGTGAAACCGATGTGGAGTTGGTAAAAGGTGAAAGGGGCGATCTTGTCGCGCAGGGGATAGTAGCGCCTAAGAGTGGGGCGCACTTGTAGGCCCAGGGTATGGCTTTCCACGGTGGGACGGTCGCGGTCCGGGGTGCTGCTGTCCCTTGCTCCGTAGTTCCATGAGAGGCGGATATCCAGCCCCAACAGTGTCTTGGGCGATTGCACTTTCCACAGACTAAAACTACTGGTGTCGTTGGTGGGCAGGGCTAAGCCCAGGGCCCAGTTGCCGCGTTCGGCCAGCTGAGCAGTGGCCGGTGCGGTAAGGGCCAGAAATAGGACCAGGTGAATAAGGCGAGATGGAATCATGAATTAGCCTGCTAAGTTTAAATATTAATTAATTAATACAAAAACAGCAGGCCTAGGACAAATTTAATTATCCGTCCAGCGTGCGCCGGGCCGCATCAAGTGCCGTGTAGCAGAATTGCGCCGTGGCCCAGGGGTCGTAGTCGTCCTTGGTCCATATCTGGCCGGTGACTTCGGGGCAGATATAGCGGTCCCAACCGGCGGCCTTAACGGCTTGGAAATAGGTCGGCATATCCAGTTTACCGTCACCGGGCAGCAGGTAGCGGACCCGGCCCTGGTCGTCGAGGAAGCCGTCTTTGATATGGTTGTGGGCCGAATAGGGCAGATTGAGATCGATGGAATGCTGCAGGTCGATCCCTTCGACCCAGAAATGACTGTAGTCGAAATTGAGCTTGAGGTGGTCGTGGTTGGTTCGCTGCATTAGCCAGGCGGCTTTTTCCGGGGTTTCGAAATCGTCGCCGGCATGGGGTTCAATGGCGACGATGCAGTCGCGGCTGGCGGCCATATCGGCCACTTCTAGTACCAGGTCGACGATTTTCTCCTTGCCTCCGTCCCAGGCGGGTTTGCCGCTGCCCAGGGTGGTGGAGACCACCAGCGGCTCGTCGTCTAAGCGCAGGTCGCGGGCCAGGTCGAAGGTGGCGTCGAATTGGGCCAGGGCGGCGGCCCGTCCTTCGCCCTGGATGCAGGGCGAGAGCAGCGCCATAATGGCGGGGGTGGGGAAATCGAGGCGACGCAACAGCTCGGCCAGGCGTTGCCGGGCAGCCTGGTCCATGGCCGCCGGTTCGGTGGGCCAACCGGGTGTGACAGCTATTTCCATCCCTTCGTAGCCCATATCCTTGAGACGGGGAAGGGCTTGGAGGATGTCGAGGTTTTTCATGCCGTAGGTGCTGTAGTACAATTTCATCAGGGGGTAATCTCCCAAATTATTGAGGGCAACTGGGGCGCTGGTGGGTCTCCGTCCACTGGGCGATATAGGTTTCCAGGGAATGTTGCGGGATCCATCCCAGGGCTTTCATCTTGGCGATATTGGCCTTGCTCGATGTGCGTTCACCGGGGCGCTCGGGGGTGAAGACGTAGGGGCAGCCAAACATTTCCGCCACATCGACAATGCGGTGTTCCTGGCCCGTGCCCAGCAAATAACCGTCTCCCTTGCCTTTTTCAAAGCACAGCAGGATACCGGCAACGATATCCTCGATATGAGTGAAATCCCGCGTCTGGGTACCGGGGGAGACCACGGTGAGGGGGGCGCCCTCTTCGTATTGGGCCTCGAAAATGCCAATGAGGGTGGCGTAGGGGCCTCTTTTAATATGTCCGGGGCCAAATACATTGAAGAAATAGGTGATGACGTAATCGAGCCCGAACCAGGCGTCGTAATTGGTGATATATTCGATATTCTTGGCTTTGATCCAGGCGTAGGGCGAAAGGTGCTGGTCGCGGCCCTGGTTGCCGAATTTTGAACTGGAGCCGCCGTAGACCAGCTTGGCCTGGTGCTGGTGGCAAAAGCGGACCACTTCTTTGGTGCCGCGCATATTGAATTCCCAGACATCGTCGATATCCTGGAAGGACTGCACAATGCGCGAATATTCGCCCAGGTGGAAGACGGCCTCGGGGCTGGGCAGGTCCAATTCCTGCCACAGAGTTGAGATTTGCCGCGTATCGCCTTGCTGGTAGAAAACGCGGTCGTCGTCGTGGTGGTTTTCGCGGCGGCCGGTAAAATAATTGTCGATTGAGGTCACCCGGACATCTGGATAGGTGGCCAAGAGCCTGCCAATAAGGTGGCTGCCGACGAAGCCGGCCCCGCCGGTGACGATGATATGACGCGTTTCCATAGAGCTTTGGGGAATAGGGTGAATATCTGCGCGGCCGTTGGTGATTGCCCCAGGTCCTATTAGACCGCTGCGGCGAGGTCGGACAAGGGTCGTTCTCACCGCTGCTTACGAGGCGAAAAGTACTGCCGCCCGGCGGCCAGGGCAAGCCCGGCTGCTTCTCAATGGGGGACGTTGGCGTGTACCTGTCGTCGATAGAGCCAGGCGCCGACCACGGCCGCCGCCCCCAACCCGGCTTGCAGGGCCAGAGCGGCGGCCGTGGGCGTGCGCCAGCCCAGCAGTTCCCAGGCGGCCAGGCCGATCCAAAGGCAGGCCGCCGCCGCGACTAAGCCAGTGCGGGGCCAATGGTAAAATGGTCGGCCGGTTTTTTGGGAGCCGACCGCCGCTGCATCTGGATGGGCATTTGCAACTGCTGAATAGCCGGTTCAAACTCGTCCCGCTCGTCTTCTACGGGATGGTTATCTCTCTTGATCCGGGCTACTTCGTCGGACAGCAGGCGGAAGTCGGTGCGCAGATGCTCGAAGGCGAGGGCCAATTGGTGGGCCATGGCCTGCGAGGTCTGTTCGGATAATTCGGGGAGCTGTTGGGCCAACTCGGATACAGTATGGTGCAGGGTCGGCAGACGGCTCAGGCGGGCTTCCACCTGGGCCAGGTGCTGGTCGGCTTCGAGGAAAGGGTTGAAGATCAGACACAGGGCGACCACCAAGGCGGCGCAGGGATTTATCGCATTGGGCCTGGGTATTGTGCAGGGCAAGGGTGGAAAAGCTGTCGGCCATGGGGTAAATCCTTCCCGCAGCGGCGCGTTGCCTGTTCAGTGGAAAATGGTTTTTAGCTGGCCCCAGGAAGTAGTTTCTACAGCGGTGATCTCCCCGTCCGAAACCTGAGCGGCAGTCAGTACTTCGCGTACTTGAGTAGAGCCATCGGGAAAACGGAGTACCATCTCAGTGGCCAAAATAGTCGTTTGGCCAGCAAAGCCGTCGAGCACCTCAAAGGCCAGTTGCCCCAGGGTGCCGGAGCCCGAATTACTGGCATTGGTGGCCAGGGTGGTGGCTCCCAATTCGAGGCGGCCTGTAGCGTCGGTGGCCAGCCCCGCCTGGTCGGGGATGAACTGACTGGCCTGGAAGCTGCCCGGCACAAAGCGCAGATGCGTTGGATCGTACTTGAGCAGCAAGCGCCAGCCGTTGATCTGGGGCGCGTTGACGGCGTTGAGCTGCAGCCAGACGGTTTGCTGGGGGGCCTGGTCCGGAAGCTTGCGCATGCCCTGGTCGCCGTCGGCTAGGTCGAAATCGAGGAGGATCTGCGGCGGGGCGAATGTCGGGGTGAAAAAGCGGCTCCGCTCGGGCGGCTCGGGTGGTTGCGATACCTGCACCAGGGTGGCGGAGTTGACCTGAAAATTGTCGAAGGCGACCAGCGCCCCAGGGGTGGGGTCGTGTCCCCAGACGGCGAGTATGACGGGGCCGTCTTCCACGGCCGCTGGTCCTTGGTGGATCGCTATCCAGGCGCCGTCGCGGCGGTAAAAGCCGGTGATCACCTTGTCGGTGCGCACCAGGCGAAGGCTGCCAGTCGCATCGGCCGTGGGTATTTTGCCGCCGGCCCCGTCGCTGAAATGGGTGATATAGACTTCCCCCCAGGAGCGGTCGTTGAGCCGCTCCACCGAATCGGTGTAGCCGGCGCGCTTGATGCCTCCGGCCTTGAGGGCCAAACGCAGGCCGCTGGCCGGCGACCAATCGCGCAGGTGGTAGTCGACCTGAATGTCGAAATCGCCGCGGAGGACCCAGTTGGAAGTGGCGTCAAAGCGGTAGTTGGACGAGGTATTGTCCGGACTCACCCAGAATTGCAATTCGCCTTGGGTCTCCTCGACCGAGCCTAACGCCGCCGGTCCCACATACGCCGTCCATTTGGCCGGATCGAGCCAATTGTCGTCGAAGTCGTCGCCGACCTCAGCCGGCGACAGGCTCTCTTGGCTCCACAGCGGCTGGGTCAGGAGCGCAATGAGCAGCGACGCTGATAGGGCAGTGCGTTTCACGGCGGTTTCCTTTCCTACTATCAAGAGGCGCGGCTTTCCAGATCTTCCAATTCTATCTGGATGGCGTTGGTGCTTATGCCGATTTCGTAGAGCGAACACAGCAGCGAGGCGACCAACAGGGCCAGACTTAGGCCAAAGGCCAGCCGGGCTGCTGTCTCCAAATCGATGAAGAGCAGGAACATGGTCAGGGTGCAACAGACAAAACTGAGCACACCCAGGACCTGCATGGTGCGGATCAGGGTCAGGCGCTTATTCAAATTGTGGATCTGGCGGATCACCATAGGCTCGACCTGGTCGCGATTCTGGCCGTGCAATTGGCGGATCAGCTGGGCCAGGACGAGAAAGCGGTTGGTATAGGCCAACAGCAGCAGAGAGATGGCCGGAAAGAGCAGGGCCGGCGTGGTCAGATCCATTGGAGCGGCCTTTTACAGGGAAGAGTCCGGGTCTTTGCTACCGCTGAAGAGGAGGGTGGCCAGTCCCAGCACTGCCGCCGCCAGTAACCACCAGATGTTGGCCGTGGTGGGGGGGACTAGCAGCAATAGCCCTGCTGCCGGCAGCAACAGTAGGCGCCGGATTGTACCCAAGGCGCTGCGGCCATATCCGGCCACGGCCATGGCCAACAAGGCAATACCGGCCAGGGCGGTCGAGATATTGAGGAGCACTGCTCCCCATGAGGCGGCCTCGCCGCCTGGGGCCAATAATAATAATTCGGGCCGCAGGACAAAGGCGAAGGGCAGGGCAAAGCCCACCAAGGCAAAGCGGAAGGCGGCCCAGCCGGTGGGCAGCACTTCACTGGCGGCGATAGCGGCGGCGGTATAGGCGGCCAGGGCCACCGGCGGGGTCACCATTGACATCATGCCGAAATAGAAAATGAAGAAATGTCCGGCCAGGGGCGCCGGGCCTAGATCGGCCAGCACCGGGCCTACTAGGGTGGCCATCAGCAGATAACAAACTGCCGAAGGCAAACCCATGCCCAGAATGATGGTGGAGACCATCAATAGCACCAGGGCCGCCGGCAAGCTGTCCTGGGCCAGGGGCAAGAGGACTCCTGGCAATTTGGCGCCTATGCCGGTGAGGGTCACCACGCCGATAAGGGTACCGACGCAGGCGGCGGCGGCGACCAGGGCAACGCCGCCGTGGGCGGCCCGTTCTAGGGCCTGGAGCAGACCTGATGGACCAACCCGGGTACTTTTGTGGCAGGCGGCCAACAGCAGCATGGCCACCAGGCTTAAGGTAACGGCGCGGAAGGGGGTATAACCCAGGAGCAAAAATAGGATAAGGGCGGCAAAGGCGGCGAAAAATACGGCGCCGGGCCAGGCCGAGGTGCTCGGGGGCACGGGCTGGTCGGGATTGGCTCCCAGGCGGCGGGCCAAAAGGTGGACCACCAGCAATAGCGAGATATAGTAGAGCAGAGCTGGTATTAGGGCGGCCCGGACAATGGCCAGGTAGGTGACCGGCGGGTCGACCATTTCCAGCATCATATAGGCGCCGGCCCCCATAATGGGCGGCACCAGGGCGCCACCCGAACTGGCGGCGGCTTCGACCCCGGCGGCGACAGCGGGGCGGAACCCGGCGGCGCGCATCAACGGTATGGTGAAGGTGCCGGTGGTGGCGGTATTGGCCACGGCGCTGCCCGACAGCGAGCCCATCAGGCCCGAGCTGAGGACGGCGACTTTAGCCGGGCCGCCGGCGCTTTGGCCCAGCAGCCGGCGCGAGAAAGAGAGGATGAAATCGGTGGCGCCGGTGCGTTCGAGGAGGGCGCCGAAAAGGACGAAGAGGAATACATAGGTGAACATCACCCGCAGGGCGATGCCAAAGACGCCCTGGCTTTGCAGAAAGGTCTGGCTGACGATGCGTTGCCAGGGGTAGCCCCGGTGCGGGAAGAGCCAGTCGGGCAGGGCCGGTCCCACGGCGGCGTAGAGCAAAAATAGCAAGGCCAATAGCGGCAGGGCCGGTCCCACGGCGCGCCGGGCCGCTTCCAAGACCAGGATCAGCCCGATCAGGCCGACCCAGAAATCCAGCGGCGCTTCGGCCCCGGCGCGGGCGCCCAGGGCTACGCCGTTTAGCCACAGGCTGTGCAGGCGCGGTTCGACCTGAGTGAAGATATAGCCAAAGGCCAACAGCGTTGCCAGGCACAGGAAAGCGGTGCTTAGGCGGTTGGCGGTAGTGGCTGCCGCACCGCGTCGAAAGGGGAATTTAAGAAATACCAGCACCAGGCCAATGAGGGCGAAAAAAGCCAGTTGACTCTGCGGTGCCAGGAGAGGGTAATTGACCTCGGCCAGGGTGAACAGGCACAACAGGCCCGCCCCCAGACGGAAGGCCAGCGCTTCGGCGGGCATTACTGCGGCCAGATGCCGATTTCGCTGTAAAAGCGCACGGCGCCGGGATGAAAGGGGGTGCCTGTGTCGCGGGGCGCGTTTTTGGGGTTGATGGCTTTTCCGGCGGGGTGCTGTTTGACCACTTCGGCGCGGTTTTCGTACAGCGCCTTGGTGAATTGGTAGACGGTTTCCTCGTCGAGGGCGGCCGGGGCAATAAGGTGCATGGCGCCGACGTTCATGCCGCGAAATTCTTCGCTCTGGCCGCGGTAGGTATTGGCCGGCACGGTGGCGGCGTTGAAAAAGGGATAGTCCTTAAAGAGTTGCTCTTTGGCGGCCTCGTCGTAGGGCACAAAGCGGATATCCTGGCTGGCCGCCGCCTGGGTGATGGAGGCGGTGGGCACAGCCCCACCCAGGAAAGCGGCGGCGGCCGAGCCGTCGGCCAGCATATCGACGGCGCCGGCCTGGGTATTATTGAGCGGAGTAAAATCGTCGTAGGTAATGGAGTGGGCCCCGAGGATGGGCTGCAGGAAGAATTCGAAGCCGGCCCCGGCCGGACCGACTACGACGCGTTTGCCGCGCAGATCGGCCAGGGTTTCTATGCCCGAGTTTTGTAGGGCAATAAATAGCGCCACGTTGGGGGCCAGGGTGGCCACTGTCTGCACAGCGTATTCCTTTTCCCAGGCGCCTTCGCCGCGCACGGCGAAATAGGTGATGGCTGCGTTGGCCAGGGCGAAATCGAGTTCGCCGCTGTCGAGACGGCGGATATTTTCGCGCGTGCCTTTGGTGGCCTCGGCCGAGACTTGCCAGCCTTGGTCGGCGGTATGGGCGGCTACTACCTGGGCAATGGCGCCGCCGACGACAAAGAAGGCGCCGCCGGGCGGGGCGGTGCCGACGCTTAAGAAGCGGCGCTGGGGGCCGGCGTCATCGCCGCAGCCGGTGAGGACAAGGAGGGCGAAGAGGGTGAAGGCGGAGATTGAACGAATCAATGCAAACATGGGATTCTCGTTGTTTAAACGCCGGCTTAGGTGTAGCCCGCCAGCAGAACGGTAGGGCTGCACCAGCAGACAGCTGGAGCAAAAAAATAACCGCTAGTCTGGACCTGCTGATGAATGACCATCGGGTCGTTAATACAATACGACGAAAAGGCCTTGGCGTCTAATGAAACTAGACCACCCGTCCAGTTTCCTATAATTTTGTTCAAAATCCGTCCCGGTTCTTGGAATTGGGTTTGATGAGCGATTTAGGGGCGATAATGAATAAAGTTTTAACTATTAATAATTCCCTATTCTTAGGAGTTTTTTTGAGGTACTTTCTTTTTGTTGGCACGGGCTTTGCGTATGACATATGATTGAAGATCATTGACGAGGAAGGGATATGCAAACGCAACTTACCAGATGCATCGGATTGTTGTCCATCTGCTGGCTGGTCGCCTGCCACGACACCCGGCGCGACAACCCCCTCGATCCAGTCCTGACGCCAGCGGTGTCGTTGACGACCGTCATAGACTCCACCAGCGGTGTCGTTGCTCTGTCGTGGACACCGTACTCTGGCGAAACTCGCTTCGACCGCTATCTGGTCTTGCGCAACGTCGCAAATCGCACAGAAGTCGATACGCTGACGGTGATTACCGATGCCGGGCAGACTACCTACACCGATGCGTCACTGGTTGCCGACACGGCCTACGAGTACCGCATTCTCGTTGTCAACGACGAGGGCTTCGCGCCTTCGTCAGCACGGAGCCGTGTGGACGGCTTTACGGTGCGGGCGGTGACGCTACTCTCGGCTACAGGGGATCCCTCGGCTGGAGCCATCGAAATCATCTGGAGTCGCTACCGGGACCCCGGTTTTGCAGCCTACCAACTCTTTCGGCGCGTGGCCGGTACCGATGCGGAGGAGTTGCTCAACCAGTTTTCATCGGCCACCGACACGACCTTCACCGATACCGCCGCTCGTCACGGAGTGAATTACATCTATCGGGTCGCCGCTGAGACGGCTTCCGGTTCGCTGCCCAGCGCCAGCCGCGACGCTCGCCTGGAGCTGCCTGCCGTCGCCATCACCCGCATCGATTTTGACTCTCGGTCCGCCTCGGCATCTTTGCAGTGGACTGCGTACTCCGGTCCACGCTTCTCCCACTATCGCATCGAGCGCCAGGATGAGACTGCCTGGATAACAGTGGATACTCCAGACCAGGTCACTGACACGGGTTATATGGATCTGGGACTGCGAGGAAATACTGAGTATTCGTACCGCATCGTTACAGTGACGGTCGCAGGGGAAGAGACATCAGGCGCTGTCCGTACAGGCGCTTTCCACCGCCTGCTGGGAAGCTGGGAGATTCCTGCCGTGGCGTATCTTGAGGACGAGCTCTTCCCTCTTAGCGTGCGCCTGTACGGACAGCGTTCCGGCGTGTCGGGGCTGAACGATGTCAACCGGTTCGTGTTTGATGCCTCGGGCACGCTACTGTCCGACGAAGTCCTGCATTTCGCTCCCGGTCTCAATAACGGATACGGATCTTCGGCATGGTCCACTGCCATTAACTCCGCGGCTACGAGAGTCATGAGCCTAGCGGGCAATAGGTCTATTTCGCTGTTGCGTTCGGAGTTCGATGAAGTTGGCAGGATCGACGACTTCCCAGTGCTCGCTGCAGGTGTTGAGCCCCCCCTCAGCGATACGATCGCGCTCGTGGGAAGGGCCGGGAGCCGGACTGAGGTTGGATCGATTAGTTTCAACGCAGACCTTCGACTGACAGCGCAGGGAGAGCCTGTGCCCCTGGCCGAGTACCCCGGTCAATTCTTGGATGATCGTGGGTTTAACGACTACACTGAGGGTCCGGGTTGGATCGCCGTTTGGCGCGGGGGCGAATGGCTTGGCCGTACGAACGGCATCCCGCTACTTGGAGGTTTCGAGCAAGAATCGTCGGTATCACATGGGTTCGATCCGGCGCCCGAGATTGTCGTCGAAGTAGAGATTGTCGTCGGCAGGGGACAGGGCGGGATCCGAATCGGCAGCGAATCGGGCTGGACGATCGAGCTCATTCTTGACCATGATGAACAGAGCCTGAGTCTGGGCAGAACCGGTCCGGTGGACCAGGTCGCCGGCGTCGTCATACCTCTTGAAATTGTGGCAACCTCGGTCTATCGGATCGCGCTCTTGGTGGAGGCCGGCGTACCGGGGGTTGTGGTGCAGAGCAATGCCCTGTGGCAACAGCAGGTCGATGCCGCGGTATTCATCCCCGTGAGCACCGCGACACTGGATGACCAGTTTCTACTCGCCGTGGGTGCCGAACTTTCCGCTATCGACGAAAACGGGTTGTCGGCGCCGGTGCGGACCTTCGAAGGCCCGATCTCCGAGACCAGGGTCTGGAACCCCGCGGGGGAGGCCACCCGGATCGGCGTCTGTCTGCCGGAGCAGAGTCGCGTTATGACCGGTCAGAGCCTCGCTGGCTCTGTGCGTTTTCCAAGCAACGGGGAGATCGGCGAGAGTTGGAGCGGTGCTCAACCGGGGGAGTTCTCCTATCCCCTGTCAATGGATGGTGCGCCGGACGGGAGAGTTTATGTCCTGGACGCCGGAAACAGCCGCATCCAGGTATTCGACGAGCGTGGAAACTATATCACTGAGTGGGGGAGCAACGGCGATGAGGCGGGAGCGTTTCGCTTCAAGCTCCCTACTCGGGCGTCGCGAAATCCCTTCCAGGGCAGCATCGCCGTTGACGGCGATGGCTTCATCTATGTACTCGATACCCCGAATGGGCGCATCCAGAAGTTCGCGCCATGATGCCACGAACGGGCATGGTCTCCATCGCTGTGGACGCCGTCGGCTTCATTTATGTGGCCGGATGTCGGGCGGGTTTTCAAGCAGGGCCTAGCGCGCCAGAAAGCCCCCGTCCACCACCAGATCGCTGCCAGTCATAAAGGAGGCGTCGTCGCTGGCCAAAAAGGCCACCGCGGCGGCGACCTCGGGCGGTTGGCCCTGGCGGCCCAGCAGGTGCAATTCGCCGGCTTTGCGATCCTCTTCCCCCACGTCTCGTCCCAGGGTTTTGCAGGCGCTGATAAAGGCCGAGGTATAGATATAGCCCGGGCATATCGAATTGACGCGGATATTATCCGGGGCCAGATCCTGGGCCCAGCATTTGGTGAGGCCGCGGATGGCGAATTTGCTGGCGTTGTAGGTGGCGAAATCGGCTTGGCCGACAAAGCCGCTGACCGAGGAGAAATTGACGATGCTGCCGTTGCCGGCGCGCTTCATTTGGGGCAGTGTATGCTTGGTGACCAGCGAAGTGCCGGCGACATTGACCTGAAGGATCTGCTGCTAATCGGCCGCTGTGGCTTCGACGCTTTTAAAGACGAAGGCGGCGGCACAATTGACCAAGATGGTGGCGGGGCCGTGGGCTTGTTCGGCGGCGGCGCAGGCGGTTTCCACTTGGGGCTCGTCGGCGATATCTACCTGGTGAAAGGATGCGCCGATGGCGGCGGCCTGGCCGTCTTCGTCGGCTTTGACGTCGAAGACGGCGACCTGCACGCCCTCTTGGCACAGGCGTTGGGCCGCGGCGTAGCCCAGGTCGCCCAGGCCGCCGGTGACAATCGCTGTTTTTCCCTGAAGTCCACGCATATTTAGATGCCTCCTTGTCTCCGAGGATAGGGGGGCGGGCAAAGGATAGGGAGACCGGATTGAGGGGGCAAGCAGGCAGGCTGCAAGACTTGGGTGATTGCAGGAAATGAGGGCCGGTTGCTTGACACTGGGCAAGGCCTGGGTCAGTATCACCAGTGAATTGGCTGGATAATAAGGGCTAATAGCCGAATGGCCGCCGGGTGGCTCTTGGTAGTCCAGGCTTTTACAGGTAAAGAGAAAATGGTACGAATCTTGTTAACAGGCCTGTTGGCTGTCGGATCCGTCTCAGCACAGGCCGCGGCTAGACCCGATCCTGAGGCCCATTTCGACCGCGTCATGGCCAACGGCCATCTGCAGGTGGCAGGGCAGGTCACCGGCGAACAATTCTGCTGGCACGCCGCCCACGCCGCCGATGATTTTGTCGATGCCTATCTGGCCTGGGGCGATATGGCTTGGCTGGAGCAAGGGGGGCGCTATTTCGATTGGCTGGTCGGGCTGATGGCCACCGGTCCCGACGGCTACCGCGGCTGGATTGGTCCCTATATCTACGACAATCAGTACTGGTGCGACGTTCACGTCGGCGACGCCATCCTGGTCAATCCAATGTTGCGTTTTGCCGAAGTGGTGCTGCAAGATCCTAAGCTGATCCAAGCCTTCGGCGACCAGGCCCGCGCTTATGTGGACTTGGCACGGCACGACCTGATGGAAAAATGGGACCAGCGCGGAACCTGGCATCTGGATGGGAGGCAAGGAGCGTATAGGGCCTGGGACCGCTACCTGGAACCGGGCGACTTGAGCGCCTGGCGCGCCTTGCCCCAGGCTAAATCGGGCTTGAGTCTGCCTTTCAATAAACAGATGGATATGGGGGTGGCCGCGCTCAGGCTCTATCGCATTACCGGCGAGGAGCAATACCGCCAGCGCGCCGAGGAAATCTTCCGCCTGTTCCAAAGCCGTTTGCGCCTATTTGAGGACGGCTATCTGTGGAATTACTGGGAGCCGCTGGGGCCGTGGGATATAGACCAGGCAGAAGGCCGTATCCGTCATTGGGTCAATGTTCATCCCAGCCGTAATTACCAGGCTCGCGAAGTAGGATTTGTGGTGGAGGCGTATCATACGGGGGTAGTCTTCACGCAGGCCGATATCGAGCGCATTATCCAGACCAATCTGGGGGCCATGTGGAACGGCGATATGGAGGCCCCGCGCTGGCGCAATGCCGGTTTGGGCGGCCCCTGGGCACCTCAGGAAGAAGGCCGGGCGGGGACCTTGTGGTCGTCGCTGGCCGATTTTGACGAGCGGGCACGGCAATTGATAGCCCGGACTTTGCAGTCTGGTACTATAGATCACGCGTATTTCCACCGTGGCGCCCAGCAGTCGCCGGGATGGCAACGGCGCTATGTCGAAGCGGCCTGGGTGGAAGTGGGCGCTCCTTTGGAGCCGACGCGGCATTTGACCATGGCGGCGGTGTTGCCGCGGGCCAGTCGGGTGGGAGAAGAGGTGTTAATCGTTTGCAAGGCGGCGGTCGAGGATACGCTGCGGATAAGCCTGCGCGATGGATCTGGCGCTTTGCTGGAGACCTTGCACGAGGGGCGCATCGAGGGCGGCGATGACGGCTTGGCGGGCATTTTCTGGATGGCCTGGAACGGCGGTGGTCAATCGCCCGGATCTTATATTGTGCGCTGGCAGTTGGGCGACGAATACAGGCAATATAAAATCATTCGTTATTAGCGGCTTGGCGCAAAAAACCATGGGCAAGGACAAGATCTGATCCAATGAATATCCTGTTGACTAACGACGACGGCCAGCATTCGCCGCTATTACCTCTGGCGCTGGAAGGGGTCGGCGAATTGGGCGCGGTGACCACTGTGGTGCCGGCCCGAGAACGCAGTGGGGCGGGCAAATCCATTACCTGTTTTGAGCGGCTGGTTGCCGAGCCCTTGGCCCTTGGCCAGGGCCCGGCTTATACGGTGAGTGGAACCCCGGCCGATTGCGCCAATATCGGCATTCACCATCTCTGTCGGCAAAAACCCGACCTGGTGGTGTCGGGTATCAATATTGGTATCAATGCGGGGATTGGCTTTCTCTTTGCCTCAGGCACCGTGGGCGCTTGTCTGGAAGGCAATATTGCTGGTATTCCGGGCATTGCCCTGTCGCAGGAAATACCCAGGCCGGTAATGGACCGCTATTTTGGTGGGACAGATTTGCCGGCGGCAATAGCGGCGCATTTGCGGCGGCAGACCCAGCAAGCTCTCAAGCGCGTTTTTGCGATCCTGCTGGAGTGCGAAGATTTTTGGCACTCGCCGGTGACTTGGAATGTCAATATTCCGTACGAGATGGCGGCGGATTGGGATGTCTGCCGCACCCGATCAAGCCTTTCGGTCTACGGTTCTTGGTTCAAGCGCCAGGGCGATGCTTTTGTCCACGAATTGGACGGCGTGGTCGAAGATACCCGGGAAGACAGCGATACCAGTGCTCTGCAAAGGGGGCAGGTGAGTATGGCGCGGTTGGATATCCGCTCTTTGGGGCAGGAACTGGATTGAGGCATGGGCAGCGGGGCGTTCGCAAAAGGTGATGAACGGGTAATTCGAATGAGGAGGACACTATGCAGCTGGATATAAACGCCTGGTTGCGCTATCCCAAGATAGATATGCACTGCCACGCCTGGAATTTAGAGGACGAGGCCAAAGAGGCGATTTCGGCCGAGCAATTGATCCGCAGCGGCGATATGCTGGGGATCAGCGAATACTGGTGTTCCTCGCCCATTGTCTGCGGCCGCATCGGCACGGTGGCCGAGGTGGGGCGGGAAAACGACGCCGTACTGCGCATGATGCGCCGTTTCCCGCAGCGCATTCGAGGCTGGTGCTTTGTAATACCGGCGCACTATCAGGGGGCCCTCGACGAGATTGAGCGCTGTCTGGATCTGGGTATGATCGGCATCAAATTGTACAACCAGTACCGCATTGACGAGGCGGCGGTCTATCCGGTGATAGAAAAGGCCATTGAACGGAAAGTTCCCATTTTGGAGCACGCCGGTTTTCTCCAGGCCCGCGAGCATCTCGACAACCAGCCGCGCATTTCCAACGGCCTCCATTTTGCCGCCGTCAACCAGGTCTACCCCGAGGCCATGCTGATCCACGCCCATACCGGCGGCGGCGGCGATTGGGAACAGACTTTGCGCGCTATGCGTCATACTTCGCCCAATCTGTACTGCGATATCAGTGGCAGCAACCTCGACGACGGCCAAGTCGAACAGGCGGTGGCCGATATGGGGCCGGACCGGGTGTTATTTGGCACCGATGGCACTATGGCCGGCAGTGTTGGCAAGGTGATCGACGCGACCCTGGATGACCCGGTCAAGGAGCGCATCTTCTGGGATAACGCCGCCGCTATGCTGGCCCCCCAGGGGGCAACGCCCCTGCACCAGAGAGAGGAGGTGGCGACGTGAAATACTTTGACCTCAACGCCTGGGTAGGGGCTTGGCCGTTCCGCGCTTTACGCGATAATACGCCGCAGGATCTGCTCGCCCGTTTGCAACGGGCCGGTATTGAACGGGCGGCGGTGGGCCAGATTGAAGCGGCTTTCCAGCGCCAGGTGCAGCCGGCCAACGAACAACTGGCCGCGGCTCTGGAGCCCTTTCCGAGCTTGTTGCCCATGGCCGCTCTCAACCCGGCCTATCCGCATTGGCAGGACGATTTGCGCCGCTGCCACGAAGAGCTGGGTATGCGCGGGGTGCGGCTGTATCCGGTATACCACGACTACGCTGCCGACAGCCCCGAGGCTGTGCAGGCGGTGGCCGCTTGCAAGGAGCGTGGCTTGCCGGTGTTTTTGCCGCATCGGTTGGAGGACAACCGCCAGCGCCATTGGATGGATCCGGGGCGGATGTTGGATCTGGGGCAGGTGGCCGATCTTATCGCCCAGGTGCCAAAGGCGCGGGTGGTGGTGACCAATGCGCGCGGCTTAGCGCAGACGGCGCTGTGGCGGCGGGCCGATATCCGCGATGCTGCGTGGTTTTTTGATTTGTCGCTGGCCGAGGTGCACTATGTATTGCACAAGGATATCAAGCGTATGGGCGATATGGCCGGTTTTATCGCCGAGGGTGGGGCTCCGCATCTGGTCTTTGGTACTCACGCACCGTTTTCCTACCCGTCGGCGGCGGTGGTGAAGGCCACTGTGTTGCCGGTGGATAAGGACGAGTTGAAGGCTATTTGCTGGGGGCGGGCGATGGATTTGCTGGGGGTAGAGGCATAAATGGCGGCTTTGCGTATGCCCTGGGCGCCGCGCCTCATTCAGGCCGGGCGCGTCTTTCGTCTGCCGGTAGTGGCAAGGTCGGTCCCTGTACAATTAGAGGCTGGGCTTTTTACTGTATTGTCGCAGCGTTGGTCGCAGCGCGACGGGGCCTGGTTGTTCTATCTGCAGGCCCCTGAGGCCAGCGGCGACTATCCTATTGGCGCGAACCAGGACGGCGAAACTGTCGCCGTAGAGATCCAGGTTTGCACGTTCGACCAGTTGCGGCAGCCCTTTCAATACAACGGCGCCTGGTGGCCCCGGCGCTGGCCCGAGGGGCAGGCCTGGCATTCCAGTAAAGAGCGGCAGACGTTGCAGGATATGCCGGTGGGCGGTGTCGACGAAAGCGCCCTGGCATGGTGGTTGGCCCAGGATGACGCCACAATCTGGGCCCAATTGCCGCCGGCCGAGTTGCCCAAGGCCCATTTTGTCAATGTGCATCAGGGGTGCCCCAGTTGCGGCACGGCCATTTTCAGCCACGGCGGTTTTTATCCCTGGAAGCGCAGCCATCGGCCGGTCGATTTTCGCTCGACCTGTCCCCAGTGCGCCGCCGTTTTTCCCAGCAACGACGTGGCCGCCAGCGATTTTAGCAGCGGTGATTTTGTCGACGACGGCTACGGTTATTTCGATACTGATGGGCATATCTTCCTCTTTGCCGCCACCTACCACCGGGACCAGGTGCGTTCTTTTGGCGCGGCGGTGCAAATGCTGACCAATCAATTGCGCAGTCAGGGACCCGACCCGCATACGGTGCGGCGTTTGGGGCTGATGCTTGTGCGCTACGCCGCCGAAGAAGTATACCTGTCGGCGGTGCCGCAATTTCGCTACGGGCCGACCCTGGGGGAGGAACAGCCGTGGGATTGGGGGCAGCCCGATTGGGCCGCTGGGGAAGATCCGCTAAAAAAATTGGTGCGCCACGGCACCCAGAGATACTGCATTGATACCCCCTATATCAGCGAGACCCTGGCCCTGGCTTACGATACTATCTGGCCGTTTTTGCGGACTGATCAGGAGCTGGTCGAACGGGTTGGGACTCAAGGTCTGGAGTTGGAAGGTCCACCCGGCGTAATAAGCCTGATCGAAGAAATGCTCGCTGGCTTGTTGCAATGCGCCTTGGACGGTGGGGCTTCCAGCAATTTGCCCCGTGTTAGCATGGGGGTGATGACCCTGTTGCGCGGCCTCGACCGGGCCGATGGGGCTCCGGTATTGGAATGGCTCTACGACCAGGGGCCGGATAGACTGCGAATTTTTGGGGTCAACAATTTCTTTCCCGATGGCACGCCGCCTGAATCCACCGGCGGCTACAACCGCATCCACAGCGAGGGGCTATTCGCCCTGGAATACCATCTGCGGCAATTGCGCCAGGCCCGACCCGATAGTTATTCTGAGGCGGATTTTCCTTCGTTACTAGCCGACTCGCGGGCGCCTCTGGTGGCCTTGCAGCCGCAGCAGATGAGCATGATCGGCCGCAGTTATTTCCAGTTTGGCGACGGGGCCGGCGCCGAACAAAAAGGCGCCTTTGGTGCCGACGATTATCCGGCGATGATGGCGCTGGAAAGTTTGCAACAGGCGGCTGATTTAACCGGCGACGAGCGGGTGGGGCAATTGTATCGGGACGCTGTGGAGAAACGCCATTGGGCCTGGCCTTCCACTGTCCACGACGGCGTCGGCATTGCCTTGTTGCGCACCGGGGAGACGCCGGAGCGGGCGGCGGCGGGTATTGTCTACGGCGATACCCCGGGACATCGACACCACGATTTGCTCGACGTGCAATTATTCGCCTTTGAGCGGCCCTTCCTCACCGATTTGGGCTATCCACAGTCGTGGGCTAGCCGCACGCCTTGGGAAGCCCATTGGGCCACCCACAATAGTGTCTGGGGTGTGGTCACCGGATTGGGTACTGGGCTCAGTGCCGGGCGTGGCCGGTTGGTCCGGAGCCTGATCTTGGAAGGGGTGCAGGTGCTGGAGGTGGCGGCGCAGCGCTGGGATTGGGACGGCCAGCAATGGTACCGTCCCGGCGTTGAATACCGCCGCCTACTGGCCTTGGTGGAAACCGACGGCGAGGGCGTCGTATTGGTCGATCTGGCGCGTATTAGCGGGGGGGTGGAGCACTGGCGTCATTGCCGGGGCTTGGAAGGCGATTTCACTAGCGAAGAGGCGGTGCAGCAGCGCCGCGATGGCACCATGGCCGGGGTCGATGTGGAGCGCGGCCAACTCGACCATTTGGCGCACGCCGATTACGCCGCGTTGGCCTATATGGACCAGGTGGCCCAGTTGCAGGCGGCTTCCAGTTGGCGCGGTCAGTGGGAATTTCACCGCGAGGCCGAGGTTTTTCTCGATGTCCACCAGGTGGCGATCAGCCCCGATACCGAGGTCTTTAGCGCCCGGGCCACCGCTGCTATGGGCACGCCCGAAGAGTCGACCTATCGTTTCAGTCCGCTGTTTTGGCGGCGGCGCCCCGAAGACCCGGGCGATAGTACGTGCGTCGATCTGGTCTTCGAGCCGCGCATTGGCGCTGCAACTCTGGTCCGAGCCCAGGGTATTGGCGCCGATCGGGCGGGAGCCAGCGGGGTTGAATTGGAAATGGTTTCGGGGCGGCGTTTGCGCCTGTATTGGGCGCCCGAGTCCGGCGAAGGGGACGAGACGGTCTTTGCCGACGGGGCCCGTTTGCAGGGCACCCTGGCAGTGGTGGGCGAGGATTATATCGGCGCTGTTGGGGCCCAGCAGATAGAAGCGGGACAGCGGCGGGCGGTTTTCACCCATGCGGTGCAGCAGGGTACTGTCGTCTCTTTGGAGCGCGATGCCTGTGTCGTGGAAGTAGAGGGATTGGAGGCTATTGAGGCTGGCGACAGGCTCGTTATCAATCCGACCGGTCGGGGACATAATTATCGGGTCGAAGAGGCCGTCAAGCAGGAGCAAGGGTGGCGGTTACGGCTCGATGTGACGGCGTTGTTGGGACGGGTCCGGGTGGTGGCGGTGCGGCAGGGACAGATCGAGTGTGATTTTCACGTGATGGCCCGCAGCGGCAATCTGCACGCTACGCGCTTGCTGCGGGGCAACGGGGACTGGGTCCAGATCGAAGCGGCGTACAACCCGAATTCCCTGCGCACGGTGGTGCAGGTGGCGGAGCAATGGGCCGGGCAATTGGAAACGGGCGAATGGCTCGAAATTGTCGACTATTGTCCGGGTGACCCGGTGCGCTTCGAGCCGAGTCAGCGGGGTTAGAGGGAACGTAATTCCTTGCCAGAATTAGCCTCTTACTCCTTCCCCAGCCGCCGTTTCATATCGGCTGCCGCCAGGGTATAGCCGCCGCCGGCCCCGTCGATGAAGTGCATATGGTCGGTATCGTAGTTGAATACCATGCAGGTCATTAGGGCGGCGGGGGCGACGTGGACGCCGTAGACAAGGTCGCCGCGTTGGTATTCTCGTTCGAGATAGTCTGCCAGCATCTCTCGCTGCTCGGCCGTACCCGAAATGACCATGCGCAGCAAATCGTCGAATTTCCTGAAGTCGGAATTGGCCACTAGCGTTTCTTTGTAGCGGCCTCAGTCGCCGGCTTTATTCTTTATTTTCAGTCCCATCAATAATTTTCCCAGGCAGACTGCGACGGTAGCCGCGTGTATAGGCATCGTCCTGCAGGCCCGTGCGCACGCCGATCTCATTGGCCAAATGGTGTGGATCGGTGGTCAAGGTCAGGTTGGCCGGGGCCACCGGGCAATACTGGCTGGGCTCGCCGTAGCAATGCTGGACTTGATCGAGCAGGGATAAGTAGGTGCCGTCGATCTTGTCGGGAGCGTCGCCGTGAGCCTGGACAATAAGGGAAACAATTTCGCCGTGGAGAATGGGAATATCGCGCCAGCGGCATTCAAAACCGGAGAAGTCGGCCTGGGCGTCAGCGTCGGCCGGCAGGCGGGCGTAAAACTGGCTTGATTGCACGGGGTCAGTTATCTAATAAACTCTGCAAATGGGCTGGCAGGGCCTGGCGCAGCGAGTCGGGGAATTGGTCGCGGTATTTAGTGCGCCGCACCAATTCGACCAGCCGGGTGGCGGAAGGGTGGTAAAAGGAGGTAAACAAAACGTAGCGGGGTTGTTGGGTGCGGTTGGGCGAAGCGGCGTGGTAGCACAAGGGGTTGAAGACGACTAAGTCGCCGTCCTCGACGCAGATTTCGACCCCGGCATCGGGGCCCAATTCGGGCATGGATAGGGTTTGTGTCTCAATGGTCGGCTGCTGTTGCAGGGCTGGGTTGGCCAGCGATTTTTTGTGTGAGCCCGGGATAATGTGAAAGGCGGCTCCGCCCGGATTCACTTGGCTGCAGCAGTGCAGCATTTGGTAGTAGACCTGTTTGGGCCGGGCGGCGAATTCGGCGCGGTTGAAGGCGGCGTCGATATGCCAGCGTGCCGGTTCGTACGGGGGCGTCGAGGGGTCGGAGCGGATGAGGACCTGCTCGCGCATGCGCAGATTAGTCGGGTCCGAGCCGATGAGGCGGGCGGCCAGTTCCAGGGTTACCGGGTTGGAGGCTAATTGGGCCATAATGGCGCCGGGGATGGGGTGGCGCAAATCGCGGCGGGCTTTGTTGGAAGGGGCGCTGGTCACGGGGCCGGCCAGGTGGTCGATATGGGCGCGGACGGCGGCGGTGGTCTCCGACTGCAGGTACTGCGGGAAAATGGTATAGCCCTGCTCTTCGAGCTCTTCTAAGCGGGTGTCGATGTCGGTGAAGGCGGGGTGGGGTGATGCTGGCATGGGCGAATACCTTGGTTATTGGCGCCTGTTTTAGTGGTGCCTGGTTTTATAATTTGCTTGGTCGCCCTTTGGGCGGGGCGGCTTCCAGGTGGGCAGTGAGGCCCGCTTGCGGCCTTCCCAACCCCACCCGGCTGCGCCGCCAGCCCGGCCTTCAGCTGCCCCGCCCCGCTCCCCCACTGCCCACCTTCCAGCCACCCCGCCCAAAGGGCTTAATCAATGGATGGTGGAAAGTGTACAGGGAAAATATACAGCTAAATAGGCGAGCTATCCTTTCACTGCTCCCACGGTGATGCCTTTGGTGATTTGCTCCTGGAGGACTAGGTAGCACAATAGGGTCGGCAGCATGACGATGACCAGGCCGGCGAAGAGGGCGCCGAAATCGACTTCGTAGAATTGGACGAATTGGAGTACCGCAATGCCCAGGGGGAGGGTGCGTAGGTGCGACGAAGACAATAGTACCAGGGCGAGGATATATTCGTTCCAAATGGCGATAAAGGTGAAAATGCCCACGGTGGTCAGGCCTGGTTTGGCCAGCGGCAGCATAATGCGCCAGTAGAGGGTGAAATGGCCGCAGCCGTCGACGATGCCCGCTTCCATAATGGTGGTGGGGATGGTGCGGAAAAAGGCGGTGAGGACGAAGACGGTAAAGGGCAGGCCAAAGGCGGCGTAGACCAGGATTAGTCCGAGATGGCTGTCGAGCAGGTCGAGCGATTTCATCAGGAAGAAGAGCGGCACCAGCCCTAAGAAAATGGGGAACATCAAACCGGCCAGGAAGGTGTAGTAGAGCAGGTTGGAGCCGCGGAACTGGTATTTGGCCAGGGAATAGCTGGCCATTGAGCCCAAGAATAATTGCAGCACCAGAGTGGAGACGGTGACGAATATGCTGTTCCAGAAGAAATCGCCTATCTGGGCCTCGGACCAGGCTTCGGTGAAATTGGCCACTGACCATACTTGGGGCAGGGACCAGGCGCTGGCGAAGAGTTCCTCGGTGGTTTTAAAGGCGGTGTAGACCAGCCATACCATGGGGAAGACGACGACGGCGGAATAGACGATAAAGGTGCCCTGGACCAGGGCCTGGCGTAATTGGGACAGCATATCAGTACTCCACCGTATCGCGGCGTTGCAGCCACAGCGATAGCAGGGCCAGGGAGAAGGTGATGAAAAAGAGGGTCATGGCAATGGTGGTGGCGTAGCCGAATTTACCCAGCTCAAAGGCGTTCTCGTAGATATAGGTAGCCAAGGTTTCGGTGGAGCGGTCGGGGCCGCCGTCGGTCATGATGCGGACAATATCAAAGGTGCCAAAGCCGTTTAAGAGAAGGAAGACGATGCTGACTTTCATCATTTCCGACAACAGCGGCAAGGTGACGTGGCGGAAGCATTGCCATTCGCCGGCCCCGTCTATTTTGCCGGCGTCGTAATAGTCTTCGGGGATGCCCTCAATGGCCGATACGTAGAGGACCATATAAAAGCCCACGGCGGCCCAAACTTTGACCAGTACGATGCACCAGGGAGCCCAGCTTGGATCGCCCAGCCAGGAGGGCAGATCGGACAGGCCGAATAGGCGCAGGAAATTGCTGAAAATGCCGAATTCGGGATTGAGGGCAAACCACCACAAAACGGCGATGGCCACCTGCGAGATGAGGTTGGGGAAGAAATAGGCGACGCGGAAAAAACGGGCGCCGCGGACCAGGCGGCGGGTCACCGAAACAGCGAAGTACAGCGCCATGGCCGGGACGATCAGGCCGGTAGTGACGGTGAAGAATACGGTATTGAATAAGGCCTTCCAAAAATACGGATCGGCCACCATGGTGCGGAAATTGCCCAGACCGTGGAATTGCATATCGAGGCTGACGCCGCGCCATTTGACGAACGATACGCCAAAGGCCAGCAAATACGGCCCGATCATAAAGACCAGGTAGAACAGTAGGGCCGGAAGGATAAAGAGCAGGCCGACTTTCCAATTGCGTTGCACGGCGGGCTACTTTCTGGCGACGCGGTGGAAGGGGATGGTATCGGGGTCGTCGCGCAGGCGTTGGGCCTGGGCTTCGAGGCGCTGGGAGAATTCCTCTGGGGTGATGTGGCCGTTGAGGGTGGCCCCCAGGGCGTTGGGAAATTCGTTGTTCATTTCTAAATACCAATTGGCAAAACGCATATTGAAGGTCTCGCCGTCGGCCTGGTTTACCGCGTTGAGGGCGCTCTGCATGGCCGGGGGCACCTCGACCAATTCGGTGCTGCCGGTAATGGGCATCACCGAGCCAATGGTGTGGAGGAAATTGGCCGCCATTTTCTGCGACAATAAAATGCGCAGATATTCCATACCCCATTGCGGGCGGCTCCCTTGGGCCGGGACCCAGAAGGCGGGGCCGGCGCTGGCCTCCATGGCACCCAGACCGCCTTTGCCGTCGATAAAGCCGGGCACCGGCATTAGGCGCATTTCAAAGCCGGGGGGCAGGGCGTGTTTCATTTCCGATTCGAGCCAGGTACCGCAGGGGATCATGGCGGCTTTTTCCTGTAGCCAGATCATCTGCGCTTCGGTATGGGAAAAGGACGAGGAGCCTTCCAGGATGTAGCCGTCGGCGATGAGTTGGCGGCAGAGTCGGGCCGCTTCGATCACTTCGGGGCGTTCCCAGGCGCCGGGTTTGAGATTGTCCAGATCGACCAGCAATTGCATACCGCCCAATTTGTAGAGCAGGCTGCGGTAGATCATGCCGAAATAATTGGGGTATTTACCCTGGTGGGTGAAGGGGGCGATAGCGCTGCTACTTTTTATCTGTTGGCACAGGACCAGCAATTGGTCCCAGGTGCTGGGCACCTGCCAGCCGTGGCGCTCGAACATACCCTTATTGTACCAGATGCCGTTGATGGCGTAGGTGATGGGCAGGAAATACTGGCGGCCCTGGTACTGGCCTTCTTCCAAGGCGCCGGGGAAAAAAGTCTCTTTGAAAGTCAGGTTTTCCTGGCCGTAGGCCGGGGCGTCCATGAGCGAGTCGAGGGGGGCTACCAAGCCGTCCTTGAGGTTGACCCAAAAATTGATATTGTGGATGCCCCAGAATACGTCGGGCGGGTTGCCGCCCAAAAAGCGCGGCCGGGTCTGGTCCCAGGCGCGGGGGTTGCCCCACATAAAAGTGTTTATATCGGGGTGGGCGTGTTCGAATTCGGTGGCGGCGGCAAAGACCCAGTCCAGGCCGTAGCCGCCCTGGAAGAAGACGCCTTCAACGACGCGGTCGCCCAGTTTTTGGGTGGGGTCCTGGCCGCGTAGGAAAAAGGAGAGGCCGTAGAGGATTACTAAGAGGGCAAAGACGATTTGGGCGCGCATGTGCCGAATGTAGGGCGGGGACGGGCCGGCGTCAATCGGACTAACGGCCCGTTCTCAGTCCCGCCCATATCAGCGGGCTTGGCAGGCCACCGGCTCAGGCCGTGACGTCTACCCGCTCGATCTTGGCCAGGTCGTGGACGCCCATGCCGCTCTCCTCGGCCAGACGCAGGTAGTTGATGGTGTGCACCAGGTTGTCGCCGAAGGGACCGGCGTTGTCCGCCGCCATGGGGTCGTAGCCCATCACCTGGGTCGATATAGAATCGACGGCGACCGGGTCGAAGCCGGCGATTAGACTGTCGAAGCGGGCGGTGCGGAAGCCGCGGATCCACGGCCCCTCGCCGTGCTCGGCGGTTTTGATGGCGTCGTTTACCGAGAAGTGGATGGGGCGCACTTTGTTAATGTCGAGGAAATTGTGCACCAATGTGGTATTGCCGTCGGCGTGCAGGTGGGCGCGGTGTCCCTGGCCGCCGCTGTAGTGGGCCAGCGGCACGGAACCGACCTGGTTCTTTAGGGCGTGGGTGACGCCGGCGCTAGCGTGGCGCTTGGCCTTGGGCAGCGATACGAATACATCGACCTCGGCCAGGGCGCGGTTTATTGTGTAGCTGTCGTAGGCGCCCAGCGGGTTGGGGACCTCCAGCTCGACGAATTCCGTCATCGGGGACGGCTTGTTCAGGTCGACGAATTCCCCGCCAAAGGTCGCGGCGACGTCGCTATAGCCGTAATTGTAGTACGAGCCGTCGTCGTAGACCGCCTCCATCACCAGGATGCGGCCCGCCCCGGCGTCTTTGAACAGCTCGCCGACCACGCGCAGTACTTCGGGGTGGGTCCAGAATAGCTCGGGCGCTGTTTCGCCGAAGCGGCCCAGAGCCCGGTCGGCGTCTCTCGATCCGCCGGTCAGGTTGAGTTTGAGGCCCACGGTATCGCCGGCCGATACCAGATTACCGAAACCGCCCAGCCGGTCGATCATATCGGTCAGTACCCGCCGCAGAGAGGCAGTGTCGTAGTCGGCCTGCCGCGCTGTGGTGATCAGGGGGTCGGCCGGGTTGGAGGGCGAGTCCGGTATCGGCAGGTCGCCACCAGTGACCTCACCCGTCAGGGGATTGTTGTCGCTGCCGCAGCCGCCCGCCGCCCACATCGCCGCCCCGGCACTCAGGGTGGCTACGAACTGTCGTCTCGTCATGCGTCGCATTTGTTCCTCCACTCGTTGGGGGCGCGGGCCTCTATCCTATAGCCGATTTTGGTCTAGAATTCAATGATCAGGCTTATATTCATAATGACCTTTTTTGCCCGGCACTCGTCAAGTCTGCAAGCCGCTTTCAGGCAAGTCCCATCAGGGCTCGTCGCTGCGGGGCGGTCTGCGTTTCGATATATGCCTGCGACAGGCGCAATGTTTCGTTGGCGGTGAGGGCCTGGTCGGCGCGCTTGAACACCTGCCAGATCAACCGCCGCGGCCGGTCCGCGTGGTTGGGGGTGCGGGTATGCCACAATTGGGTCCAATTGATCATGCAGGTGCCGGCTGGACCGGCCAAATGCACGGCGCCGGGGATGGCGCGTGGGGTGCCCTGTGTGCCGTGAAACCAGTCGGGTGGCGGGTCGGGGGAACGGTGCGAGCCGGGCAGCAGGGCGGTGCCGCCACCGTCGGGGGCCAAGTCGTCGAGCAGGTAGGTAAAGCGCAAATAGTCGCCGTCGCGGTGCCAGCGCATGGGCGAGGGGGCGCCGGCGGGCAGGTAGTGGCCGATGGAGCCGCCCAAGAGAGTGATATCGTTTTGCATGGCGGCCCGGGCGATAGAGAAGACAGTGGGCAGGTCCATTAGGCATTCGAAGACCGGATCGAGTTCGTACAGGCGATTGAGGTCGACGGTGCCTATTGCGGGGTCGTGGACGGCGGTGGATACATTGGGGTGGTCGGCGACCAATTCGTCAAAGCGGGCGCGGATAGAGGCTAACTGATCGGGCGAGAGGGCGTTGGGGACAAGGGTATAGCCCTGGTGTTGGAGGCGCAGGAGATGGGCGTCGAGGTAGTGCTCTTCAGGCAAGGTGTGCATAGGGGTTTCCCTGGAGGACGGGCTGAGTGAGAGAGCGGCAGTCGTTTCGGGTTGTTTTTTCGCTAGCGTATAACGTCTTGCCGGTTGCTCCACTGGCGAAGCGGAGGCGGCTACTTGGTGAGATCTGATACGGGATCTTCTCAACATGGCTCAACCATTGATTCCGTCAGGTCGATCTTATGTTAATTTCAAACAGACTCATCAAGTAGATCTTGGCACCTCAGATCATCGAAGGCACTTAGGGAGTTGTCGTAGATCCAAACTCCGACGGCGGTAGCAAACGGATCGTGTTTGATGCGTCGATTGAGCTGTCCCATGACACCCAACCGGTAGTCGTACCAACATTGATCCCATGTATATCCCAAAACCCCTGAATCGAGAAGTGCCTCGTAATATCTCCGAACTAGGGGTTCCTCAACAGCGCGGCGCACAGATCGATACCAGAACGGAACGAAATGGTTTGAAAGATCATGTACTCCAACCCACTGCGTGTAGTCCGCCCAGTCGACAATGGCCACGTTGTGCGTCTGAGGATCTATTGGCACGAGTACATTTTCCGAGTGCGGATCGCAGTGGGTAAGCGTTAGGTTGACGCCCGACAGGATTCGGGACAACAAGAGCTTTGGAAACACCTCGCTGACCCTGCGAAAGAGGTTTTTGGTCCGCGAATCAGCCCTATCTCCAAGATGCCAAAGAAATTGTTCCACCCTATCCTTGTCATAGGCATAACCGCCCATGATATCTCCCGCGTCCGGCAGCAGGCGATCCTCGGGGTGAATGCCCATCGTTTCTCCGAGTTGACTATCGCCCCAAAAGTGACCGTGGACCTGCGCAAATCCATCGACGATCTGGTGGGCCGACTGCAAGGTATACTCGCGTTGGAGCCAATCTGCTTCTGCGAGCTTTGGATGTAGGATATGAGATTCCGAAATGTCTGCCAGGACCAGATGGTACGCCCCGCGCTCACACGAATAGACGCCTGAATAGCAAGGCAACAGTGCGCGGCTCTGAAGCTCTGCTTCAGCAACCTGGTGAAATCGGACTTCGGCGTTGCTGGCCGATCGATCTCTCCCGGACGCCTTGAAGAAGAGGCTTTTAGGGCATCCTTCTGGCACTGGGCGTGAGTAGGCCAGAAACAGAGAAGCTGTTGTAGATATGTCCGTGGATCTGACAGCATTGAAGTCTACCCTGACGACATCACCGGTTTTTAGAACCCCATTCTGACGAAGCCAGGAAGTGACTAATTTCGGCGTTACTTCGCTTGGGTGAAGGAGGATGCTCATGGGTTTTTATGGACTGGATTCAATTTGCAGGACTTTGATATAGAATAGACAAAATTAGCCCCGCCGGTCCAATGGCCGGTGGGGCTGTATTATTGCTGCTGTATTAGTTTGTATTTGCCGTCAATGCAGCAGGCGGTAGCGCATATCCCGGTAGGCGGTTTTGCTCTCCCATACCATCAGGGCCACCTGGCCCTGGTCGATGGCGTCGTCGCGCACCTGGTTGATCAGGCGCCCGTCGACGTAGGAGGTGAGGGATTCGCCGCGGGCGGCCAGCTCAATCTCGTATTCGCGGCCCCGTTCAATGGGGAAGTTGACGACGCTGATCTTGGTCAGGCGGCCCTCAATGACCCGGCTGATGGCAATGGCCTGCCAGCCCAAGAGCATATCGAACAGATAGAAGCTTTTGTCGGCTACCTGAAGACGGAAGGCGACCTGGGCGTTGCAACTGCCGGGAAAAGGGGTGATCAGCAATGAGAGTTCAAAATTTCGCCAGGGCTTGGTAGCGGCGATCAGCAGCGGGCTGTCGTCGCCCAGGCCGTGGTCGTCGCCGATGATGGCATGGCCCTCCTGGGTCCATACGGGTTTATCCGTTTGACCGCCGAGGCGCCACTGCGAAAGTTCTTTATCGATGCTGAATTGCGACCAGTTGATGTGTCCGCGCATGCCCCCTATGACGTCGCGGGGGGCCTGTTCCTGTTGGCTATTGCTCATGTCTTCCATCCTTTTTCCGAGTTGGTTTCGACCTCTGTGTAAACGACTCTTGATGGTGCCAGCCGGGACGTCGAGTTGGGCGGCGATTTGCGCGATGCTCAGGCCGACGAAATAAAACAGCACAATCGCGCTTCTTTCCGGCCCTGCCAGGGCGCCGACGGCGGTGCGGACGGTCCGGTAGCTGAAGTCGGTCGCATTTTCTGGCAATACGGCGACCAGATCGTCGACCATTTCCGGGCCGCGCCCAAAGCGGGCCTGCTCCAGCTTGCGCCGGCGCAGGTGTTGGCGCGCTGTATTGCGGGCGAGCACACCTAGCCAAGCAGCCAATTTATCGGGTTGCCGCAGCCCGCGGAGATTGCGGTGCGCCGCGATAAAGGCGTCTTGCGCCGCATCTTGGGCCTCGTCGGGACTGGCGAGCACGGCGTGGGCCGTGGCCAGTACCTGGGACCAGTAGCGGTGCACGATCTGGCCGTAGGCCCGGCGGTCTCCGGCCAGGCTTTGGGCTACCAGTTCAGCGTCGGTTGGCATTGCGTACCAAAGGTGAATGCTGCATTCACCCTATAGAGTCGGAAAGGGGCGGGGGGTTCACGGAAAAAGGACGAAAAATTGGGGTTGGGTGAAAAAAGGGCCGGGTTGGGACGGAGAGAAAGGGATTCAGCTATCCAGAGCCGCCAGTTTTTCTAGCGTTTGGCCGGTGACCCGATGAACGGTCCATTCGTCCATGGCCACGGCCTCCAGGGAGCGGTAGAATTCGAGGGCGGGCTCGTTCCAGTCTAATACCGACCATTCAAGGCGGCCGCAGTTTCGTTCGACGGCCAGGCCAGCCAGGTGGACCAACAGCGCCTTGCCCAGGCCTTTGCCGCGGTGGGTGGGGGCGACGAATAGGTCTTCTAAATAAATGCCTTGTTGGCCCAGAAACGTAGAGTAATTGTGGAAAAAGAGGGCGAAGCCGGCCGCCTCATCGTCGATAAAACCGATTACCACTTCGGCAGCGGGGCGGGGGCCGAACAAGGTACGCTGGAGGTCGGCTTGGGTGGCGACTACTTCGTGACTAAGGCGTTCGTAGGCGGCCAGTTGGCGGATAAAATCCAGGATGAGGGGGACGTCGTCGGCGGTGGCCGGTCGCAAGCGGAACTCGTTCATGGGATCAGTCTACCAGAGTGGCCGGTTTCAATGTCCAGGCCTGCAGGCGGCCCAATTCGATGAGATTGTGGCCCTGAAAGCCGGGCGGAAAAATGACCCAACCCCACGAATCGGCGTGGATATGGTGCTCCAGGGCAAGGGTGCCGGGACGCAGAGAAATGGGACCGGCAGTGGTTATATCCGTGTTTTTTAAATTGCTGCTTTTTACTAATTCGACGCAGGCCAAAAAGAAATCGGCCGGGCTCAATTCTTCGACGCCCAGCCAGATGGAATTGGGCAGGCGCTGGTGGGTGGCGATAAAGGCCTGGGCATCGTGGCAGGCTTGCAATAGGTCTTGAGCGGAAATTTTCGCACCCACCGGCAAGGTGGAGGCGCGGCGCTGGGTGGGGCCGTATGGGGTCGTGCGTGGCAGAGGTTGGGCGATGCCGGCCAGCAGGGCGGTGGTCAGGTCGAATAGCTCGGCCGGGGCGAGAAAGCCGCCGTCTACCTGGGCGTAGCTGATTTGGTCGTCGGCAAAGGCGAGGGCGGCCAGTAACTCAGCGGGTGAAATGGGCCGTGTCTGGGTGCGGTCGGGCAGTAAATTGATAACCTGGCGGCCGCTGATAATATCTACTCCGGGGCGGTTTTTGACGTGGGCCAGATAGCGGGCGAATAAATCCAGCCCCTGGCGCATTTCCTCCGAACTGCGCTCTTGGGCCGGGCGCCACTGATCGGGTGGCGGGTTGGCGCCGTGGCGGAAATTGGCGCCGTCCCAAAATTCAGTGGTGGAAAATTCGCAGGGATGGTAGTAAATGCTGGCCAGACCGCCTTTTCTACCGAGGCGAGTATGGAGGGTGTCAAAGTCGGCGCAGCCTTTTGCCAGGCCGTTCTCGCCGCGGCTGAATTCCATGCGGGTGAAATTGGGCCCCAGGCGGTTGATATGGAGCACGCCGCAATACCAGAAGGGGCCTTCATCGAGGCCAACGTGGCCGGCCTCGTCCATAAAGAGGGGGATGTCCCACTGGCGCATGGCCGGGTAGATATGTGGGGCCCAGGAGCCGCCGGCCTGGCCAAAGGTACTGGCCGGGCCGCAGATGCGCTTGAGGTCTTGGTAGCCGGGGCTTTCGCGTCGGAGCAATTCGGCGATACCGTCTTCCCAGCCCATGGTCTCTAGGTATTCGGCCAATACCGGGTGGAGACTGTGGAAATCGGTGTGGTAGCCGATGTCCTGGCGCTGGGCCAGGGCGATAATGTCGCCGCGGCCCCGCTGTTTGAGGACGCGGGCTTTTTCGCCGACTAGTTTCCAGGTGGCCTGCACCTGTTGGGCCTCGAAAATTTCCAGCAGGCCTTTGAAAGCCTCGTCGCTGGAGGGCGTTATATAATCTTCGACATCAAACCAGAACAGGGTATGGACGGACATGGGCCCTCAGGCGACAGTGAAATCGAAGGCGTGGAGGCCGTGACGCAATTGGGTTTCCTGCTCGGGGGTGAGCGGTTCTGCAGGGGGCCTGGCCGGGCCTACGGGCAGGCCGCGCCAGTCCAGCATGGCTTTAATGCCCGACAATACGCCCACCTGCATAAGTAGGGAAATAACGCGGTTGGCTTGGCCTTGTAGGGCCATGGCCTGGCGAATGCGACCAGCCTGGAAATGGCCATACAATTCGAGGTATAGGCGCGGCATGATATTGTAGGTAGAGCCAATGGCCCCGTCGGCGCCCATGACCAGGCCGGCCAGGCACATCTCGTCGGGGCCGGAAATGGCGTTGAGTTGGCCGCCGCTGACATCGACCAGCCGCTGGAAGAGATAGAAATTAGTATCGGTGAATTTAAAGCCGGCAAAATTGGGCACCTTGGCCATGGCGTCTAGGTATTGCTCGGCGGTGACGGACTGGTCGGCGGTGCGCGATAGCCAATAGACGTAAAAGGGCAGGTCGGTGGCCGCGCCAATGGCGCTGTAGTGGGCCACGGCGGCGTCCAGGTCGTTGGGGGCGTCGATGGGGGCTACTGAGGCCACCGCGTCGACTTGCAAAGTGGTGGCGTGTCGGGCCAGCTCGACGGCGTTGTCGGTGCTGGTGGCGCCAACCTGCAGAATAAGGGGCACTTCGCCGGCTATTTCTGCGGCGGTGGCGGTGGCCATGCGGCGGCGCTCGTCCGGATTCATAGCGGCGCCTTCACCCGTTCCGCCGCACGCGAAAAAGCCGTTGGCCCCGGCATCGAGCAGGTGTCGCACCAGCGGTGCGACTCGCTCTTCGGCGACATCCGTGCCGTTATCGTCAAACGGCGTGCACAGGGCGGGCAGAATGCCGCGGGCCAGTTTGGCGCTCATGCCGTCACCTCTTCGGGGAAGTCGATGGGACTGCGTTTGCCGACGTAGGGGGGGCGCAGTAGGTCGCGCTGGAGATCGCTGCTGGCCATTTGCCGCAGCGGTTCGAGGTTTTCGGGCGGGCCCCAGGTGGAATAGCCGGGCGAGAATTTATAGAGCAGGGAGCGTCGCCTGTTGGCTGAAGTCCAGGGGGTGGTGCCGTGTACCAGCGCCTCTGTAAAGATGAGCATATCGCCGGCTTTGAGGGTGGGATTGACCACTAAGGCGTTTCCAGAAAAATAAGCACTCCGCATCAAGTCGGCGTGGGTTCCATGTGGACAAACCACTTGGGTAAGGCCGGACACCGGACCCATCGCCGTTCCAACGCCGCCATAGCTTTGT